>Ga0209415_10013809_pt1 | contig 13264 bp, 11 predicted proteins | sample PeaSoiSIISIP2007_FD_187696 | JGI IMG/M metagenome (GOLD analysis project Ga0209415, IMG submission 187696) | Peat soil microbial communities from Weissenstadt, Germany - SII-SIP-2007 (SPAdes) (version 2) | ecosystem: Environmental > Terrestrial > Soil > Wetlands > Peat | place: Germany... | reverse complement strand
GGCCGCGGCACCGCCGCGGGACCCGTGCGGCACCTGGCTGAGCGCCGCCTGCCGCGACACGGCCGGCGTCACTGCGCCCTCGCCGACTGCCGGCCGAACAGGCCAGCCGGGCGGAACATGAGCACGAGCACCAGCGCGGCGTAGAAGACGGCAACCGACCAGGTTGGCTGCCAGATGTCCACGATCGACTCGATGGTCAGCATCAGCACCGCGGCGGCCAGCGCGCCGCCGATGCTGCCGAGGCCGCCGAGAATGATCAGGGCCAGCAGCCTTGAGATCAGGTCGTAGCCGCTGTTCGGGTTGAACCCGCCGCCGGTGGCGCCGAACACCATGCCGCCGGCGGCCGTCACAGCGACGCCGATCCCGTAGGTCAGCGCGGATACCCGGTTCACGTCGATCCCGACCAGCATGGCCGCGGTCCGGTCCTGCATCGTGGCCCGCACGCTGTGGCCGAACCTGGTGCGGTAGAGCAGCAGGTAGAGCGCCGCCACCAGGGCCACGGCCATGGCGAAGCCGTACAGGTAGATGTAGGGGAGGTAGAAGCCGAGCATGTGCACGCCCGAGATCACGTACGAGGCGCTGAGCGACACGTCGTTAGGCCCGAAGGCGAGGTAGAGCAGGCCCTCGATGATGATCGCCACCGCGTAGCTGGCCAGCAGCGACATGGACGTGCGATCGCGGCCGCGCAGCGGCCTGATGAACAGCCACTGGATGGCCACGCCGATCACGAACATCGCGGGGACCGTGACCAGCAGGCCGACGAACAGGTCAAGGTGCAGGTGCACGGAGAGGACGTAACTGAGATAGGCACCCAGGATCACCATGATGCCCTGGGCGATATTGATGATGTCGAGCACGCCGAAGATCAGCGTCAGCCCGACGGCCATCAGCGCGTAGACGCCGCCGCCGAGAATGCCGTTGATCACGGCGTGAGTCAGAGTTGACGCCATCACCGGTCTCCGTCGCGTTCCGCTCCGTGCACCCGCCCGGTCAGCCGTTCGTCCAGGCTGGCTTCGGGTTCAGGATCTTGACCGAGCCCGCGGCGCCGACCGGCAGCACCTGGACGAACTTGCCGTTCTGCCACTGGAAGATGAAGGTCGTCGCCTGGAGGTTCCGACCGAGGGAGTCGAACTTCACCGGCCCCTGGACGCTGTTCAGCGTGACTGGGCTGTGCAGGTAGGCGATGATCTTCGTGTTGTCCGTGCCGCCGGTCGCCACGATCGCCTGCATGGCGACCTGTCCGACCGAGTAGGCCTCGGCCACGTCCGCGTTGATCCCGGAGGCGTTGCCGCCGTACTTGGCGATGTACTCGGCGACCATCTTCTGGCTCTGCGCGTTGGACGAGCCGCCGTACCAGGCGTTGGGCACCATGATCCCGCTGGCGTTGCCCGTGCCGACCACGCTGGTGAACGCGGTGCCCTGGTCCGGGCCGGCGGCGCAGATGAAGATCTTCGGCGTGAAGTGCTGCTGCTCGAAGGCCTTCATGAACGCGGCGACCGTCGGCACGTCGGTGGAGCCGAGCACCACGACGTCCGGGTTCTTCGCGGCCACATTGTCAGCCGCCGGGGTGTAGTCGGGGACCTCGGCAGGGAAGATCTTGGAGTAGACCGTCCTGATCCCGGCGCCCTCGAGCGTGGCCTGGGTCAGCTGTACCGGCGGGTCGGCGAAGGGGTCGTCCGCCATCGGATAGGCGGCGGTCTTCGGCCGCTGGCTGGCAGGCAGCGACTTCACCCAGTTCGCGAACGGCACGAGCTCGTCCTGGATCGGCAGGCTGACATCGAACACGTTGTGCGCCTGCTCGTTGGCCGGATCGGTGAAGACGCTCGGCGCGCCGCCGGCGCCCTCGATGAACGCGAAGCCGTTGCGCGCCGCCACTGCCGATGCCGGCGTGGTGAGCAGCGAGGAGAACGGCCCGAACGTGAGATTCACGTGGTCCACCGAGATCAGCTTGGTGTAGTTGGTGACCACCTGGGTCGGGCTGCTCGCGTCGTTCAGGATGTCCAGCCTGACCTGGCGGCCGAGTATGCCGCCCGCCGCGTTCACGTCGTGCGCCCAGAGCTCGTAGCCCCGCTCGAATGCCTTGCCGTCGGCAGAGAAGTCACCGGTCAGCGAGAGCGACGCACCGATCAGGATCGGCGCCTTGGTGGTTGGAGAGCCACCGGAGGAGCTGCTGCTCGAGCTGGAGCAGGCAGCGAGCATGGCCGCCAGAACGGCCGAGGTAATGCCGACAGACAAGAACCGGGCGCGGTGAGATCTCATCCCCGGTCCTCCTTCCGAGTTGATGGATGAAGAGATAACTGGTTGTTGCCGACGGGCTCGAGCCCGTCAGAGACCTCTGCGTTCTCGCTGGCCAGCTCCAGACCAGCGGACTGGGCCTGCAGCACGATCAGCGCCGCGAAGTCCTCCTCGCCGTATCCGTGGCCGATCAGGCTCTGAACGAGCTGATGCACCGCCGAGGCGACCGGGAGCGGGACCCCGTGCTGCCGCGCGGCGGCCAGCCCGAGATCGAAGTCCTTGCGCAGCAGCGTTGCGGTGAAGGTCGGATGGAAGTCCAGGTTCACGAAGGCGGGCGTCTTGTACCTGGTGAAGGTGGAGCCCAGCACGCTGTTGTTGAGGCAGGCGAGCAGTGCCTGCCTGCTGACTCCGCTCTTCTCGGCCAGGATGGTCACCTCGGCCAGCGACTGGGTCACCACGCCGAGGAAGAGGTTGTGGCAGAGCTTCACCGTCCTGGCCAGCTCGCCTTCACCCACGTAGGTCGCGCCCGATCCGAGCAGGTCCAGGTACGGCCGCACCTGATCGAAGGCGGTCCGCGCGCCGGAGACCGCGAACGTCAGCCTGCCGACGCTGGCTACCTTCGGGTTGCCCATCACCGGCGCGGCGAGCAGCACGCTGCCGTGCGCCGCAAGCTCCTGCCTGACCTGCTCGGAGGCCTCGATGGAGACGGTCGAGCAGTCGACCACGATCGACGGTGCCCGCCCGCCGGAGATCACGCCGGCCGGGCCGGTCAGCGCGTCGATGAGGTCCTGCGAGGTGCCCACGGTCACGAAGAGGATGTCCACCGAGCCCAGGCCGGCCGCCGTGTCCACGACCTTCGCTCCGGCCGCGGCCAGCGGCTCGGCCTTGGCCTTGGTGCGGTTGAAGACCGTCACGTCGCAGTCCGCGCCAAGCAGCCGGTGGATGAGCGCCACGCCCATCCGCCCGGTTCCGAGCCAGCCAAGCCGCCGCTCGCCACCCTGATCGGCCATATTTGTCCACCCCAGCATCCATGGCACCGCGTCGCGGACCGGCCTGTTCCGCTACCGCACCGCGCCAGAGCCAAGCTCGGCAGGTGCGATCACGCCGGTCGTGCCACGCCGCGTGCGGTGTGCGCCGGTAACAACGGCGCACTGTGCGGTTCGCTCGTAGCAATCGTTTGCAGCAACGAGAGTGACGTATCGGGCAGCATCTTGTCAATGGGAACTTTCCGCCGCCAGCCGCCGGCGCTGCCGTCGCGCCGCCGACCAGATCGACCGGGCCGTCCAGCCCCGGCAAACCGGGCAAACCGGGCCCCCGACCGGCACGGTAAACCCGGCCCCGACCGGCGTGGCAAGCCCAGCCGCGACCGGCACGGCAACCCAACCCTGACCGGCACGGCAAACCGGGCCCCGACCGGCACGGCAATCCGGGCAAACCCGGCCCCGCCCGGCGCGGCCCGCGACTTAGCACGGATTTCGTGGCCACATTCCGGATAAATCGGGCGAGTTTATGACTGAATACCGTGCTAAGTCGGCACGTGACGGGCCAGGGCCGCTGAGACCAGTCGGCCGCGGGACTGTTATGCAAGGTGTCGGTATGCAAGGTGTTGGACAGATATGTCGCCGCCTTCTGCAATCGTGTGCAATGCTTGCGGCCATGGCAGACGGCCGGGTGACTGCAGCGGTGAGCCACTGGGCTCCACGTTTCATAGCTAATGGCGTAGATTACAACGATTTCGTGCGAGTCACGGCAACGATCGACATCTGGGATTCCTGGTGCGAACGCTGGTGCGAGGCGGCCGCGGTGCACGAGGAACTCGGCCGGGCCGCGCTGGCGGCGCAGCGGGACAGGTCGGCCGCGGCCCACCTGGCGCAGGCCGCGGTCTACTACCACTTCGCGAAATTCATGTTCGTGCAGGACCTCGACCAGATGCGCGCCGCGCACCAGGCGGCCGTCCGGTGCCTGGATGACGCGCTTCCCTACCTCGACCCGCCGGGCGAGCGCGTGGAGATACCTTTCGATGGCGCGGTCATCGCCGGGATCTTGCGCCGGCCCGCCGGGCAGGGACCGCATCCGATCGTGATCCTGATCCCCGGCCTGGACTCGGCCAAGGAGGAATTCCGGCCCACCGAGGACCTGTTCCTGCAGCGCGGCCTGGCCACGCTCTCCGTTGACGGACCCGGGCAGGGCGAGGCCGAGTACGACCTGCCGATCAGGGGGGACTGGGAAGTGCCCGGTGCCGCCATCCTGGACGCCGCCGCTGGCCTGCCGGGCATCGACCCGGCCAGGATCGGCATCTGGGGAGTCAGCCTCGGCGGCTACTACGCCGCGCGGGTGGCGAGCGGCGGCGACCGGGTACGCGCCTGCATCGCGCTGTGCGGCCCGTACTGCCTCGGCGACATCTGGGAACAGCTGCCCGAGCTCACCCGCGCGGCGTTCACGGTCCGGTCGAAGTCCGGCTCGGACGCCGAGGCCAGGCGCCGGGCCGGGGAGCTGACGATGGCCGGCCTGGCCGGCCGGATCACCGCGCCGCTGCTGATCGTGGCGGGCAAGCGGGACCGGATCTTTCCCTGGCAGGACGCCGAGCGGCTGCGAGCCGAGGCGGGCGGCGAGGCCGAGCTGCTGCTGCTCGCCGAGGGAAACCATGGCTGCGCCAACGTGCCCTACCAGCACCGGCACTTCAGCGCCGACTGGATGGCCCGCCAGCTAGGCAGCTGATCACTCCCGGCAACCCCGGCGGCCCGGCCCCCGGCGGCCCGGCCCCCGCCGCCTTACTCCCGACTACTCCCCCCGGCCGTCCATCCCGCCGTTCATCGCCGCTGGGGTGCGGGCGGTCAGCCGGCGGGCTGGCGGGCCGGCTGGCCCATGGCCCGACTTGCGCGCGCTGCCCCGGCGTCCCGTGGTGGCGCGGTGGAACCCCGGACGATGAGCTCGGGCGCGAGATAGAGGATCTCGTGCGGCTCCCCGATCGCGCCGATCCGCTCCAGGATCAGCCGGCCAGCCTCGGTTCCGACCTGGTAATGCGGGAAGCCGATCGTCGTCATCGGCGGCCGCAGCCGGTCGATGAACGGCATGTCGTTGAAGCCGACCACCGAGATGTCCTCCGGGCAGGCCAGCCCCGCGGTGTCCAGCGCGGCATAACAGCCCACCGCGAGCATGTCGTTCGCGGCGGCCACGGCCGTGCAGCCCGCACCGGCCGCGAGCAGCTCGCCGCAGCAGCGCTCGCCTTCCTCGACCGAGTAGGTCCGCGCGTACCTCAGCAGCGCCTCATCGACCGGCAGCCCGTTCTCGGCCATCGCCGCGAGGAAACCGCGGTACCGGCTGAGGCCGGTGGACACGTCCTGGGGGCCGGCGATGTGCGCGATCCTGCGGTGGCCGAGCGAGGCCAGGTGAGAGACGGCCATCGCGATGCCGCGCTCGTTGTCGACCGAGACGGAGGGGAAGCCGTAACCCTCGGCGCGCCGGTTCACGAGTACCACGGGCAGCCCGGCCGCCGCCGCCTCGGCAAGCAGCGAGCTGCGCAGATGTGCCGTCGCGAAGACGAACCCGTCCACGTGCCTGGCTCTCATCAGCTCGAACAGCAGGCGCTCGCGCTCGTCGTCGGAGTCGGTGTTGCCGATCAGCGCGACGTAGCCGTCGGCCGCGAGCCGATCTTCGATGCCCCGGACGATCGGCGGGAAGAGCGGGTTGTTGATATCGGGAATGAGTACCCCTACGGTGTGGGACCGCCGGGTCCGGAGGCTTCGCGCTACCGGATTCGGGCGGTACCCGAGTGAGCTGGCGGCCGCCCTGATCCGGCTGGCCGTCTCTTCGCTGACGAGCAGGCTGGTATCGGGATTGAGCGCCCGGGATGCGGTCGCCGGGTGCACGCCTGCCAGCGCAGCGACGTCCTTGAGCGTCACCGGGGAATCGGTCTGCATCGGCAGTCACGCTCCGATCTGCGGGCCTGGCAGCCAACAGCGGTGCCCAGCGTGCCGCCTCACGCATGCTAGCCGCAGTGACACGATTCGGTCACTAGGGCATCGCGGGCACGATCATGGCAGGCTTAGCACTGCTCGGTCCAGACCTGGCCAGGCAATCGGTATGGCGAAGCTGCCCTGGTACGGCTGTTGTCATCCGTACCATGCAAGCACAGTATTCCCGGTTCGTGACCTAGGTGTTCTAGCCTCTTGCCGGTACTCAACTGGATCCGTCAGGATCTAGGCTCGACTGACGGCACCTGGCCCCACCGTCGCTGACCGGGCCGCCGACCCAGGGTGCGGGTCGGCGCGCCAAACCCCGACCGGCTAGATCGTCCTGGAGCTGCGCAGATGACACTTGCACTCCGATATGCGGTCCGCTCCGACGTCGGCCTGCTCCGGGAAGGCAACGAGGACTCAGCCTACGCCGGGCCGCACCTGCTGGCGGTGGCCGACGGCATGGGCGGCTACGAGGCCGGCGAGGTCGCCAGCGCCGCTGTCATCTCCACCGTAGCGCCGCTCGATCGCACCGAGCTGGCTGAGTCTGACCTGATGGACGCGCTGGGGACGGCCGTGACCACGGCGAAGCAGACCCTCAGGCACATTGTCGATTCCGACCCAGCGGTCGGCAGCATGGGCACCACCCTGACCGCGATGCTCTGGTCAGGCGGAATAGCGGCAGTCTGCCATATCGGCGACTCCCGCGCCTACCTGCTCCGTGACGGCGAGCTTTACCAGATAACCCGTGATCATACGTTCGTGCAGGCGCTCGTCGACCAGGGCAGGATCCGCCCGGACGAGGTCGCCACTCATCCGCAGCGCTCGCTTCTGCTGCGAGCGCTCGACGGCCGGAGTGATGCCGACCCGGATCTGTCCATGCTTACCGCCCAGCTAGGGGACAGATACCTGCTCTGCTCCGATGGCCTGCCGGTCGCGGTCAGCGACGAGCTGATACTTCAGGCGCTCTCCGAGGTGGCCGAGCCTGGCGACGCCGTTCTCCAGCTGATCGAGCTGGCCATTCACGGCGGCGCTCCGGACAACGTCACCTGCATCGTCGCCGACGTCATCGACGCGGCGACCAGCCCGCTGGCGCCCACAACGGCACCTGTGGTAGCTGGCGCCGCCGCTGCCGTCGGCGGTCACGACACCAGGCCGATCGCCAGGCCCGCGGCACCGGAAAACCACGGGGTAACCCAGCTCGGCGCCCTGTCGACGGCATCATCCGGCCTGGCCGGCACGGTGCCGGCCGGCCGCCAGACAGCCCCGGGGCAGGCACGCTCCGATCCCGCCCCGGCCATGGCCGCGCGCTCCTCCCGGCATGCGGCCCGCGGCGGCGATGACGACGATCCGCCTCCTGCTCGGCGCCGGTGGCCGGTGATGACCTCGGTGCTCGCCCTCGTCGTCCTGCTGATCGCGGGCGGCCTGCTGATCGGGTACCGGTACACCCAGAGCCAGTACTACATCGGCGCGGACCACGGCCAGGTGGTCGTCTTCCGCGGCATCAACCAGTCGGTGCTCGGGATATCCCTGTCCAGCGTGCACCAGCGAACCGGGATCCCGCTTTCTGGCGTTCCCACCAACGACCTGGCGGAGATCCGCGACGCCACGATCGCCGGCGGGCTGACCCAGGTCCAGCGAAGCGTGGCAGCCATTCGCAAGGGTTACCGGACCTGCCTGGGCGCATACGCGAATCTGCGGCAATGGGTGCTGCACAAGCCCAAGCCGCACAAGCAGACGGAGATACGCAACGGCAGGAAGAGGGTGGTTACCGTGACCCCCAAGTACCGGCCGAAGCCGCTCATTCCGTCTGACTGTCCTCCGCAGCCCCGCACCTGACCGCCAGAACGCCAGCAAAAGGTCCCTGCCCGGTGCCACCGCCGGCCTCGCGCTCGGCGCCCGCCCGCGTCCCCCGGCCGGCTGCCAGACTCGCCGGCCTGGCCCAGCGCGGCGGCCAGCGCGTCATTAAGGTCGGTCACATGAGCGGACGGGCAGTTCTGATCACCGGCGGCTCGCGCGGCATCGGCCGCGCCGTCGCGCGGCAGTTCGCGGCGGCCGGAGATCGGGTGGCGATTCATCATCGCGACTCGGCCGGACTCGCCGCCGGGCTGCGGGCCGAGCTGGCAGGCGACGGGCATGTCGTCGTGCAGGCCGATCTCGCCGACGCCAGCGCCATCCGCTCCATGGTGGACGAGGCGGCAGACCAGCTCGGCGGGCTTGACGTGCTGGTCAACAACGCCGGCGTCTTCACTCCGCATCCGATCACGGAGGTCTCCTACGAGCAGTGGCAGGCACAGTGGCAGGCCACTCTCGGCGTCAACCTGATCGGCGCGGCGAACGTCACCTGGTGCGCGGTACGGCACATGACCGGCCGGGGAGGCCGGATCATCAACGTGTCATCGCGCGGCGCGTTCCGCGGCGAGCCGCGCTCGCCGGCCTATGGCGCGAGCAAGGCCGGCCTGAACGCGTTCGGCCAGTCGCTGGCCAGGGCGCTCGCCCCGTACGGGATCGCGGTCTCGACGGTGGCGCCGGGATTCGTCGCGACCGACATGACCAACGAGCACCTCAAGCCGCCGCGGGGAGACGAGATCAGGTCGCAGAGCCCGTTCGGCCGGGTCGCCGATCCGGACGAGATCGCCGCTGCCGTGTTCTTCCTGGCATCGGAGCAGGCGCAGTGGGCGAGCGGCGCCATCCTCGACCTCAACGGCGCCTCCTACCTGCGGACCTAATCGCACCATCGCGGAGTGACCGCCGGGCAACGCACGGCCAGGCCTCCGTGGTCACGAGCGCCCAGGTCGTCCGACGATGACGAGCCGCGGGCCGGCCGGGTGCGGTGCCAGCAGGCTCCTAGGGCCGCCAGCCGGCCGAGCTTGCCCAGGCCTCGGCGACGGCGATCACCAGGTCGACGACGGGATCCTTGACATCGGAGTAGACGCCGGTGTCCGGCGTGATCGCGGCCAGCGATCGCTTGAAGGCCGCGTACGCGGGCACCGCCTCGGGGTGGACGCGGAACCAGTCACGGAACAGCAAGGCCAGCCGTTCGCCCGGCGACCCGGCACGTCGCACGTGCAGGTTCACGTCGCCGTCGGGATGGTCCCGGCGCACCCAGAGGCGCTTCGCCCACTGGCCCGGATCGTCGTCCCGGCCGACCGGGACGTGATCTCGGTCGTACGTGGTCGGCCGGAAGCCGAGGCCCCCGAGCGGCCCGCCGAACGCCCGGGCCGCGATGTCCAGGTCGGCCACGCTGACCTGGACATCGAGAACATCCTTGGCATCCATGCCGGGGATCGCCGTGCTCCCGATGTGCTCGATCCGCTCGGCGCCGACGCCAAGCTGCTCGCGTAGCGTCGCGATCAGGGCCGCGGCCCGGCGCGGCCAGTCCGCCAGGTAGGCGACCACGACCGGATGGCCCATGAACATGACCGCTGCCGCCGATTCGGGCCCGCTGGTATCCGGTGCCAGCGGCGCAGCCATACGGCCAATGTACCGAAACTTCAGCGTCAACCAAAGTTGACACGGAGAGTTTCGTCAACCTATATTGACGTTCATGAGCGACGAAGTGCGGCTGGCGGAGGCCGCCAGCGGCGGTGACCCAGCCGAGGGCCTGCGGGCGGCTCGCGCATTGCGCGAGCTAGCCGAGCGCCTGGAGGTGCTCCAGGTCGATAACGCGAGGGCACAGGGCTGGTCCTGGCAGGAGATCGCGTTCTTCCTCGGCGTCAGCAAGCAGGCCGTGCACAAGAAGCATGCAGGCCGTCCGACCACCGGGTAGACCGCCGGGTAGACCCCGGGTAGACCGCCGCCAGGGCCATGGCACGCGAAAGAGAGGTTCAGATGTTCGAGAGGTTCGACAAGTACGCGCGACGGGCTGTGGCGCGCGCCAGGCACGAAGCGGTCAGGACCGGGCAGGACCATATCGGGTGCGAGCATCTGCTGCTTGGCATCTTCGCCGAGCAGGGCCAGGCAGCGCAGGCGATGACCGCCGCAGGGCTGGAGATCTCCGCGCTCAGGACGCACCTGCACGGCGGGACGACATCAGCCGCTGACCCGCTGGACGCCGAGGCCCTGGCCTCGCTGGGCATCGACCTCGACGCGGTGCGGCGGGCAACCGACGCCGCGTTCGGCCCTGGCGCCCTGGACCGGGCCGGCGGGGCGCGGCCGGTCCGGCTCAGGCAGGCTTTCGGCCCGTCGTTCACCCCCGAGGCCAGGAAGACGGTGGAGCTCGCGCTGCGAACCACGGTCAGGATGAAGCAGCCGAGCATCTCGACCGGGCACATTCTCGCCGGGATCATCGATCAGGGGCATAACGCAGGGCTGGACCTGCTTGCCGCGGCCGGCGCGGACGCCGCCGCGCTCCGCGCAGACGTGATCAGGCGGCTGACGGACGCTGCCTGACCTGCCAGATGGGCCCCGGTCACGCGGGGTTCGACGGCGGGAGCGGCCATCTGATGCCTGAGCCTGGTGCCTCAGCGGGACCAGCACGCGGAGCGTCGCGGCAGGTCCGCCGGTACCTCGCCCGCCCGGGCTCCGACGGCCGGCCGGTGGGTCACGCGGTCCCCGGGGCATCCCGTGGCATCCCGGCGGAGCTGGCGCGCTCACGCGCCCGGACTGCCCAGCCGCAGCGCGATCCGCAGGAAGGCATGTATGTCCGCCGACTCGGCGATGACCTTGCTTGTGGGCGCGCCCGCCCCGTGCCCGGCCGAGGTGTCGATCCTGATCAGCACCGGGGCGTCACCGCCCTGAGCCGCCTGTAGCGCGGCCGCGAACTTGAAGGAGTGGCCGGGCACCACCCGGTCGTCGTGATCGCCGGTCAGCAGCAGCGTCGCCGGATACTCTGCGCCGGCCCGCAGGTTGTGCAGCGGTGAGTAGCCCCGCAGCCAGCGATACTGGTCCGGGTCGTCCGGGTCGCCGTAGTCGGAGATCCAGGCACGTCCGATCGTGAACTGATGGAACCGCAGCATGTCGAGCACGCCGACGCCGACGACGCACGCGCCGAACAGTTCCGGGTGCTGGGTCATGCAGGCGCCGACCAGCAGCCCGCCGTTCGACCGCCCGAGTATCGCGATCCGGTCCGGCCGCGACCAGCCCGAGCTCGCCAGCCAGCGGGCGCACGCGCAGAAGTCGTCGAAGACGTTCTGCTTGGCTGCCAGCCGGCCGGCGTCATGCCAGGACCGCCCGTATTCACCACCGCCGCGCAGATTCGCCACGGCCAGCAGGCCGCCGCTCTCCACCCAGGCGGCGAAGAACACCGAGAAGGACGGCGTGACCGGGATGTTGAATCCGCCGTAGCCGTAGAGCAGGACAGGCACATCGCCGCTAGCCGCGAGATCGGCGCGGCGGACCAGGAAGACAGGCACCTCGGTGCCGTCGTCCGACGGGACGAGAACCTGCTCGGTCCTGAGCGTGCCCGGATCGAGCCTGGCACCGGACGGCTGGAGCACCCCGGTCTCGCCAGTCGAGAGCCGGTGCGACGACACCGAGCCCGACTCGGTGAACGAGGTCACCCCGAAGTGGACGAGATCGCTGCGCGGGCGGCCCGAGATGCCGGTGACCGAGGCCAGTCCTGACAGGTCGATCTGGCGCAGATACCTGCCGTCAAGGTCGTGCACCGCCAGCACCGAGCGCGCGTCCCGCAGGTAATGGCAGATCAGGTGACCGCCCGCGCAGCGCGCCTCGATCAGGGTGTCCGGCGCCTCGGCGATGATCTCCCGCCAGTGCGGCTTGCCCGGACGCTCGGTGTCCGCGGCCACCAGACGCTTGCGCTCGGCCTGATAATCGGTGATCAGGTACAGCGTGGTCCCGACGTTCGTCACGAAATCCGCCGTGGACTCAAAGTCCGAGGTCACGGCGCACAGGCCGGCTGCCTCGTCGGTGAGGTCGAGCACGTACAGCCTGGTCTGCGGCGCCGTGCCGGCCGAGACCGAGATGACCAGGAATCTGCCGTCGTCGCTGACCCGCGCGACTGGCAGCCAGTCCGGCTGATCAGGCGCGGCGAACACCAGCAGGTCGTCGGCGCGCGCCGTGCCGAGCCGGTGGAACCAGATCTGCTGGAGGCCGTGCCCGGCGAGGTACTCACTGCCCGGGGCGGGCGGATCAGGCGCCGCGTAATAGAAGCCGGAGCCGTCAATGCGCCAGGCGGCGCCGGAGAACTTGGACCACTCGATCGTGTCGTCGAGATCCGCACCGGTCGCGACGTCACGAACGCGCCAGGTCTGCCAGTCCGAGCCGGCCGACTTGGTTGAGTAGGCAAGGAGCGAGCCATCGCTGGTGACCTCGACGGCCTCGATGGCCAGGGTTCCGTCGGCGGCGAGGCCGTTCGGATCGAGCAGCGGGCGGCCGGGTCCGTCGGGCGATTCCATCACGTAGAGCACGGGCTGGTCCTGAAGCCCGGAGTTGCGGAACTGAAACCAGCGGCCGCCACGCTCGAACGGCACCCCGTACCTGGGGTAGTCCGATAGCTCGGTCAGCCGCTGCCGGATCGCGGCGAGATCCGCGCACTGCGCCAGCAGGGTCTCGGTCAGGTCGTTCTGCGCGGCGATCCAGGACGCCGTCGCCGGATCGGAGGTGCGTTCCAGCCACCGGTAAGGATCAGCGATCAGCTCGCCATGGAAGTCATCGGCGTCCTGGCCCATCGGGGTCAGCGGATAGCGCAACACGGCCGGACCAGCCCTCCTCCTGCCAGAGACACTCGTCAGCGATGGTAGCGAACGAGCCGTGCCTGTCCATTGCGCCTGCGGTTGATATGTTATTGCAAGAAGCTTGCAGAACCACGCCGGAGAGCACCGGCAGCCCTACGGGAGGTACCGCCTGATGGCAGACCGCGGAGACCGAATCGGCAGGATCGCGGCCGCGCTGACCCCATCGGAGTGGAGCAGGGTCGGCGGGATGACGGCGACCGTGGCCGGGCTGCACCTGCTGGGCTGGGGGCTGCTCGCCGCGGCTGTCGGCGGGCACTACCAGCTGAGCCGCGGTCAGGTCTTCGGCGTCGGCACCGGCATCCTGGCCTACACCCTGGGCATGCGGCACGCGTTCGACGCCGACCACATCGCGGCGATCGACAACACCACCCGCAAGCT
>Ga0209415_10013807_pt1 | contig 13267 bp, 14 predicted proteins | sample PeaSoiSIISIP2007_FD_187696 | JGI IMG/M metagenome (GOLD analysis project Ga0209415, IMG submission 187696) | Peat soil microbial communities from Weissenstadt, Germany - SII-SIP-2007 (SPAdes) (version 2) | ecosystem: Environmental > Terrestrial > Soil > Wetlands > Peat | place: Germany... | reverse complement strand
TTATAAAATCCCACTAAGGGCTCACTAGTCCTCCCCTAGGACGTTCCCTATCACCCCCTTCGGTAAAGTCTCTATATGACAATGTCCTGCGTCAATAGTCCGACACCCGATGGAGTAATGATGAAGCAGCTGAAGATCGAGGGAGTACGCGCGGAACCAGGAGAGAAGGCGCATGGGTATCTGCCGGTAGCCGATCATCCAGACGGCTCGGCTGAAAACCTTCCATTTGTGCTTGCTAATGGCTCGGCGGAAGGACCCACCCTATGGATAACCGGATGCGAACACGGGGACGAGACACTAGCGACCGCCACAATTATTGAATTCATGAGCCGGCTCGACCCGCGCAAGCTCAAGGGTTCAGTTGTTGCGTTCCCGGTTCTCGATACGACTGCCTTCAACGTCAAGCGTCGCTATAGCCCAATCGACAGCTACGATCTTAGCAGGGCCTATCCCGGTTTCGAGAACGGTTGGCTAGCCCAACAAGTGACACACAGATTCATCAGCCTCATGTCAGAAAGTGCCGAATACGTCATCAATGTCCACAACGGAATCCCCGGCATCCTTGACGTGAGCCCATACTGTGTGGCCACTTACGAGAAACAATCGGAGTGGGACACAACACTGAAAGCGTTCACTGAATCGTTTCTCTTCGACAAGATCATCCACTGGATCGGGACTTCAACTGAGCGCGGGGCTCGCACATCTACGATGATGACGACGCTCCTGAAAAAGGGAATCCCCACATTTGTCCCAGAGGTTGGGCCGGACACGAAAGACGGTATCCGTACCGGCGTCCGCGGCTTTGAGAACTCACTTCGATTTCTCGGAATGCTCCCAGGGAAGCCGAGGCGACTAGCCAAATATCAATCGTTTCCCGACGTGATTCACATCTTCCCAACGCGCGGAGGGGTGTTCAATTCGTACGTAAAGCTAAATGACGTTGTGAAGACAGGCCAGAAGATCGCCTCGATCAGGAGCTTCACCGGCGAAATTACCGAAGAGTTGGTATCGCCGGTTGAGGGAGTCATCGTAGTGGTCTGGACCAACCCTGTCATCGGATCTGGCGACTTCTGCGCTTTCGAAATCGCGACATTCAAGGAATTCAAGCGTCCTTGGCCAGGGGAACGCTGAGCGGGACACTAGCGTGGAAGCCGTGCAAAGTGGTGGCCAGTTAGCGTCCTCGCCGTCGAGCGTAGGGTGAGCAAGCGATGACCAATCAGAACCTCTATAACCGATTCGTCGGCTCAAACCCAAAGGATAAACTGGCCTTCGCTATGACAGACCTAGGATGGAAACTAGGCAATCATCGGTGTTGAAAGCGAGATTGCGTTCAGAACGGAAACTTTGTAGTCTGACCACTGAAACACCATCTTACACTTCGTCCCCCTCTTCCACCGACGCAAACTTCGCGTGGTAGAGTTTGCAAATGTCCGTATCCTCTGTATCGAGTGGGGCCCGGCCTTCCTCGCGAGCGCCCAGCCTGGGAGAATCGAATGCGTCCCACGGCCAAACCCATCAAGCTATGGTGACCGCTTCCGTCGACGTCGGAGGGACTTTTACAGATGTGGTGATTCAGCGGGACAACAAGATTGTCTCGATTTTCAAAACTCGCACTACGACTCAGAATCCCGAAGAGGGAGTGCTTTCCGCGTTACGCCAGGCAACACGTCTCGAGATCAACGAGATTGTGCACGCTACCACACTCGCAACGAACGCCCTGCTGACAGGCCAGGTATCTGATTCGTTCCGGACGGGACTGGTAACCACCGAAGGTTTTCGCGATGTGATCGAGATCGGCAGGCAGAACCGGAGTGAGCTCTACAACCTTGGATTCGACCGTCGTCGACCGCTCGTACCCGCTGAGTATCGCCACGAGGTGGAACGGCGGGTGTACCGAGGCGGCAAGATAGAGTCACAACTTCGGAGGAGGGAACTTGCCAGAGCGGGCTCGGAAATGAAACGGGCTGGCGTGGTGTCCGTAGCGATTTCGTTTCTCCATTCGTACTCCGATCCGAAGAACGAGAAGACTGCCGCAAGACTCCTGCGACGGAGATTCAGATTCGTCTCAGTATCAAGCGAGATAGCCCCAGAACCCAGAGAGTACGAGAGAACCTCGTCCACGGTGGTAAACGCTGTGCTTATGCCGGTCGTCTCCGATTATATACGAAAGCTGCGTCGTGGATTCCGTCACCTCCGTAGTTCGAACTTGACTATGATGTCCAGTGCCGGAGGACTGATCCCACTTGACGAGGTCTATCGAAGGCCTGTTCAAGTTATCGAATCTGGACCGGCGGCCGGAGTCGTCGCCACGAGTGAGCTGGCGAAGGCTCTCGGAATTCGAAACGCGATAAGCTTCGATATGGGAGGAACAACAGCCAAGGCCGGGACCATCCGAGATGGTTCTGTGGGGATCACGTCCGAGTTCGAAGTCGGAGGTACGTCTCACCACGGTCGGATGACAAAAGGATCAGGGTATCCCGTCCGCTTCCCCTTTGTGGACTTGGTCGAGGTCTCAGCCGGAGGTGGTTCAATCATTGCGATGGACCGAGAAGGGATGTTGTCGGTCGGGCCGGAAAGCGCGGGCGCACATCCGGGCCCAGCATGTTACGGTCTGGGAGGTCTAGAGCCAACGCTTACTGACGCGAACCTGGTCCTGGGAATTCTAGGAGACAGCATGCTTGGGGGAGAGCTGAAGCTCGACTCCATCTCGGCCAGAAGAAGTCTCCAGAAACTGGGAAATCCGCTCGAGGTGGCCGAGGACGCGTTGCGGCTCGCAGATCTCGAAATGGCCAGGGCTATTCGACTCGTAACCGTGGAGAGAGGGCTTGACCCTTCAACATTCAGCCTGATCGCATTTGGGGGTGCTGGTCCGCAACATGCGGTGAGAATCGCTAAAGAACTCGGCATACGAAGGGTGGTCGTCCCGCCTCGACCGGGTTTGTTCAGCGCTATGGGTCTCTTGTTTTCGGACTGGAAATTTGAAGCCCGCATGGCGTTCCCAGTGGACCCGAGGCGAAGCTTCGCAAAGCTCGAAACCGACTTGACTCGCGTGCACCAATCCGTCACCTTCCAGCGATTCGCGGACTGCAGGTACTCGCGTCAAGGATCCGAATTGACCGTCAAAGTGACGACCCCTTCGCTACCCGCAATCATCAGCGAGTTCGAGCGTTCTCATGAGGCTGCCTTCGGTTTCCGACTCAAACGCAGCGTCGAAATAGTTTCGATTCGTGTCTTCGCCTTAGCGACTCGATCGAAGCCCCGTATGAGAGCCGGCTCGACCACAAAGTTCACTGTCGGGACCCGTCAGGCTGTGATTGACGGAAGATCGGTTTCGATAAAGACCTACGATCGAGTCAGTTTGAAGCCGGGAGCAAGGGTTGGGGGCCCTTGTTCCGTAGACGATTACGGCTCGTCTATCTTCATTCCTCCGGACTGGCGGGGTGTCGTAGGCAATGCTGGCGAAGTCGCCATCGAAGAGACTCGTCCATGAAGGATGACTGGGTGTTGGTGAGTAAGGCTACTGAGTTTGTGGCCGAGGAAATGGGGGTCGCACTAAAGCGATCCGCCATCTCACCGAACATCCGTGAGCGAATGGACCACAGTTGTGCCGTCCTCAGTAGAGCCGGAGAAATCGTAGCGCAGGCAGAGCATATTCCCGTGCACCTAGGGTCATTCCACGTCGGCACGGCAAGACTGCTTCGCTGGCTCGAGGAGAAGGCGATGCCCCTCGCCGACAAAGACATGATTGTCGTCAATGACCCCTACATCTCAGGAACTCACCTCAACGACTTGATGATCTTGGCACCGATCATGTTCGGCGGCAGGACGGTCGCCTACGTCGTCAACAAAGCTCACATCGTTGACGTCGGAGGCCCCGCACCGGGAAGCCTAAATCCGGAGGCCCGCATATTGCAGGATGAGGGCCTAGTTCTTCCCCCGACCCGGTTGGTCAAGCGTTCGAAGCTGGACGCTGAAGTCATTCGACTCATACAAGCCAATTTCAAGGACCCGGAGACAGCCCTAGGAGACATCAATGCTCAGATTGCGGCCAATCGGATGGGGATAAGTCGGATGATTCGGCTCTTTGAACGATTCGGCCGGCGCGCCGTTTTGGAAGGGTGGCAAGCATCAATTGACCACACTCGCAGGAGCGTCCAGCGCGACCTCTCGAAGGTCACACCCGGCCAGTATCGGGCAATCGATTTTATCGAAGTACGAGGGACTTTCGTTCCGATCCGCGTGCGCCTGAATCTGTCTGCCCGCGGGGTTGAAGCCGATTTCTCAGGTTCCGCGGCTCAAATCGAGGCGCCATTGAACGCAGTCTTCGGTGTCACGTACTCAGCCACCGCATTCGCGGTCCGATGTATCGTCTCGTCCACCATCCCCACGAACGGTGGGTTCTACGGATGCGTCAAAGTGCGCGCGCCTCATGGCTCTATCGTTAACCCGGACCCACCGGCACCGGTCTCGGGTGGAAACGTCGAGACGAGCCAACGCATAGCCGACGTTGTTCTCCGTGCCATGAGCCGAGCTTTAGGTGACCGGATTCCGGCCGCCTCGGCCGGCACCATGATGAACGTCATGCTCGGTGGACGCGACCTGAGTGGATTGTTTTGGGCGTACTACGAAACAGTCGGCGGCGGTTCCGGGGCCAGATCGAACGGAGACGGAATCTCGGGTGTCCAGACCAATATGACGAACACCTTGAACACCCCGATTGAAGTCGCCGAAATGGAGTACCCGCTCTTTTACACGGAGTATCGACTTCGTCCACGCAGCGGCGGCTTGGGAAGATTCCACGGCGGCGACGGTATCATTCGTAGCTTCCGAGTACGCGCCCCAACGTCGCTCTCGATCCTCTCTGATCGATTCCTGAAAGGTCCTTGGGGTCGGGAGGGTGGCAAGGCGGGTACTCCCGGCAGGATCTCAATCCTCCGTGGCAAACGGAGATTCGTGAAACCCAGCAAGTTCGTTGTCGAGCTCAGGGAGGGAGACGAAGTAGTTCTTGAAACCCCAGGGGGTGGCGGGTTCGGGAAGGTTCCGTGAACCGGTGCGGTTGTCAGGCGGGCTGTAATCGAAGGACTCGATGCAACCTAGTTTCTCCGAGGGAGTCATGGTCGCAGAATGGGAATTGAGTGGACCGTTCCGTCGAATGGAGAATCGGACGCTCCCGCGATTTGGGGCTACCCCTGATTGGGAACGGCCTTCGTCGCGTCCAGCGGGTCATTCCCTAACCGCACTGCGGTCGGATTCTACCAAAGAACTCGGGCTTTCCGGGGAAATCCGGAAAGTCGTTTCGTGATGGCCGGCCAAAGGAAACGGTCCGGTGACTCGCCGGGCCACATAACTCGTTCCGGCCTGGAGGACATCGCGCTCGGCGCACCCATCCTTGCGGCCGGTGGCGGAAGCGACCCGCATCTCGGCAGATTAATGGCGAAAAATGCAATCGAACGCGCCGGAAACGTTCCGGTGATTTCCCTAGAAAGTGTACCCGACGATGCTCTCGTCATTGCTTCGGCGAGCATGGGCGCACCGACGGTTCGCGTCGAGAAGATACCTAGCGGAGAAGAGGCTGTCAGGGCATTCCGGGCTCTCGAGGAGTCTCTTGGGGAGGAAGCTTACGCCACCTACTCGATTGAAGCCGGTGGAATGAATTCGACTATTCCGATATGTACGGCAGCCCGGGTCGGAATCCCACTGATCGATGCCGACGGCATGGGGCGGGCTTTCCCTGAGATCCAAATGGTTTCTCCGAACCTCTACGGCTTTCCCGCAACTCCGATGGCGCTCGCGGATGAGAAGGGCAATGTACTGTTGATTCAGGAGTCCTGTTCGAATCGATGGGCGGAGCGTATCGCTCGGACCGCCACAATCCAGATGGGAGGATCAGCGATGATTGCGCTTTACCCCCTGCGAGGCCGAGACGCAAAGAGATCGCTAATCCCAGGGTCGATCGGACTCGTCCGCAGGATCGGACGTCGGCTTCGGGAAGCCTGGGCATCGAACAGGGACCCAATTGACGCAATCCTGCGGGCAACTCGAGGTTCTCAGGTGTTCCGAGGGACTATCTCCGATGTGGATCGTAAAACCCAGGACGGTTTCGCGCGCGGGGTCGTACGGTTCACCGGAACAGATCAGTCCAAAGGCACGCGACTGAGCATTCATTTCCAGAACGAGAACTTGGTTGCGGAGAGCGACGGCGAGGTCGTCGCGAGTGTTCCCGATCTTATCGCAGTGCTGGACGCGGAAACCGGGACGCCTTTCACAACGGAACGTTTGCGCTTCGGGTCGCGAGCTGTCGTCATCTCGATCGCCTGCCACCGAAAGTGGAGAACCCAAAAGGGCCTCGAGGTCGTGGGTCCAGGGTACTTCGGTTACCCCTTTACTTATCGTCCGAGCGGAAAGGCGCGTGACTAAAGGTCTCGCTAACCTGCGATTCTGTTGCAATCGACGAAAGCAGGGCGAACAACATGTTCGATGGCCTGGAAATCACGAGCTGGGTGCGATGCACACATCGAGACAGTCCGAGAGTTACCATTGAATGGGAGGGAGCGACTGCCGCTCATCGCCTGGTTCGGAGCCGGGCTCTCTCTTCCCACCTCCTGTAGGCGACCAAGAGTCGGACCACAGGTGGTCAAGCGATACCGCGCATGTCTTCAAGTCTGAGGAGTTCGCGGGCCCGTGCCGAATTCATCAGCCCGCCTCTTGGTCGCCCTTCAGCCCCACGACGTGGTTAGCGGCGCGCTCGAGCGCGGCTTGGTTGGGGTGCCGTGGATTTATGCTCGCGAGGATACGGCCAAGCCCTGGGATGCCGTCCAAGCGATCCTCGTCGGGTCTGTTGAGCGCGATCTCGGGGGGTTCGATGCGGCGAGCACGCCGCATCTGGAGTTCGTGCAACGACTGTACGCGGGGCTGGATGGGTTCCCGTTCGACCTTTTCCCTGGCCAAGTGAAGATCTCCGGGAACGTCGGGGCCTACGCGCCGTTTGTGGCCGAGCACGCCCTCGCCCTCGCCCTCGCGGCGGCGCGAATGATCGTTCCGGCGCAAGCCTTGCTCCGGTCCCATGCCCTTCGGCCGGCCCCCGAGATGAGACTGTTTCGCGGAGGCACGGCGGTAATCCTGGGATACGGAGAGATCGGCCGAGCGATTGCTCAGCGGGTCGCTGCCTTCGAGATGCGAGTGATTGGACTGAACCGCCGGGGCCAAACTGCCCCCGGTTGTGAGGCGATGTTTGCGGCCGACCACTTGCGCGAAGCCGTCGCGTACGGGGACATCGTCTTCGACGCGCGTCCTCACACGCTCGCGACGGCGGGCAGCATCGGCCGGGAGGAGCTGCTGGCGATGCGGCCGCAGGCAATCTACGTCAACGTGGGGCGCGCCGGCACGGTCGACGAGAAGGCCCTTTACGATCACCTGGTCGCTCATCCCGGCTTCCGGGTAGCGCTCGACGTATGGTGGGACGAGGACTTCGCGGGCGGCACGTTCGGGAGCCGGTTTCCGTTCATTGAGCTTCCGAACTTCGTCGGGACCCCGCATTGCGCTGGCCTGAGCCCCGTCGTGGAACCCTTCGCCCTCAATCGAGCCATAGAGAACCTGGCTCGATACTTTCGCGGAGAACCCCCGCGCTACCTGGTGGACCGTCGCGACTACGTCGGCCCAGGACCCGCCTGAGGACGGGCGCGGGGGAACCCGAACCCCCCGGGGGTTCAAGTATTGGGCTAAATCCACGTCTCAGTCAGTCAGGCCCACAGCTTAGTTTGAGCCTCCATGCAAGAGCAAATGCTCAAACTGAGCAGGAAAAGGACAGCATTCATCCGGGGTCGACCGGGGTCTGGTAGAGAAACCCGTTGATTGAAAAGGATCCGCATTGCCGACTGGAGAGGGAGGCGTCACGTAATGAGCCCGTTTCGAAAGCGCAGCCCCGAGCGTCGCCCGGACCGGGGCTTAATCTGACGGGTGCCGTTCTCGAGCCGTGGCCGCGACCCGTCGACTCGCTGCGATCATGTTCACTGACATGGTCGGTTCGACCACGTTGGCCCAGTCCGACGAGGCGGAAGCGCTCCGACTCCAGGACGAGCAAGAGAGGCTCATCCGCCCCCTCTTCGCGGCTCACCAAGGGCGCGAGATCAAGTCGATGGGTGACGGTTTCCTCGCCGAGTTTGACAGCGCTCTGCGGGCCGTTCAGTGCGCGATCGATATCCAGCAACGGCTCCACGAGCGCACCTCGCAGCCGGGTCGTTCTCCCCTACACCTCCGGATCGGAATCCACCTCGGAGACGTTGAGGTGCGAGGGACCGATATCTTCGGAGACTCCGTCAATGTCGCGTCCCGGATCGAACCCCTCGCTGAGCCGGGGGGGATCTGCGTCACCGAGCCCGTGTTCGGTCAGGTTCGGAACAAGATACCGAATCGGCTAGAGAAGCTGGCGCCCCGAGTGCTCAAGAATGTTCGGTACCCCTTCGACATCTACCGCGTGGTGATGCCCTGGAGGGGGGAGGGAACCCCCTCCCCAGACCGTGGGCTGAGCGGACTCGCGGTCCTTCCCTTCGCAAACATCAGCCCCGACCCGAACGACGAGTACTTCGCGGACGGTCTCACGGAGGAGCTGATCACCGTGCTCTCGCAGGTGGGGGAGCTTCGAGTCATCGCCCGGACCTCCGTCACACCGTACAGGTCGACGTCCAAGGGCGTCTCCCAGATCGGAGAGGAGCTGGGCGTTTCGTCGATTCTGGAGGGGAGCGTACGCAAGGCCGGGAACCGTCTCAGGATAACGGTCCAGTTGATCGACGTCGTCTCCCAAGGCCACGTCTGGGCCCACACGTACGATCGCGAGCTCGACGACATCTTCGCCCTCCAATCCGAGATCGCGAAGCAGGTCGCGGAGGCCCTGAAGGTCAAGCTGCTCGCCCGAGAAGAGGCTCGCCTCGACCGCCGTGTCCTCCCGCGCCCGGATTCGTACCTCGAATACCTCCAAGGGCGAACGAGAATGCATGATTTCTCCGAGGTGGCCATGCGCGCGGCCAAGGAGCATTTCGAACGCGCGGTCCAGCTGGACGACCGGAACGCCGCTGCCCATGCCGGACTCGCAGACGTCCACCGGTTCCTCGGTGGCATGTACCGGCACCTTCCGAAACCGGAATGGGAGGCGGTGAGCCGGGAGCAGGCGGCGAGGGCAATCGAGCTCGACCCGGACCTCGCGGAAGCCCACGCAGCTCTAGCGCTGATCCTGTGGGACGACTACGAATTCCGTGAGGCGGAGCGGGAGTTCCAGCTGACCCTGTCACTCAACCCGAGCCTCGCTTGGGCGCGGACGTTCTACGCCGATCTGCTGGCCGACCAGGAACGCTCGGAGGAGGCCCTCCGCGAATTCGCTCTGGCGGAGGAACTGGACCCTCTTTCGACCGTCACCTTTGGCGAGGAGATACAGTTCCTGATCATCCTGCGCCGGCTGGACGTGGCGGCGTCCCGGCTGGAAAAGCTCGGTCGGCTGGAGAATTTCGGCCTGCTGTACCACAACTGTCGGTTCGTCCTGTGCCTCGCCCGCGGCGACGTGGAGCAGGGCCTCCAAGAGATCGACGCGCTGAACGAACTGCTCCCCGGTCGTCCGGAAGTCGTCACGGGCTACGCGATGCACTTCGCCTCGGTGGGAAAGGAAGAGCGCGCGAGGGAGTTGCTACGACCGATGGAGGCGCTTCCGGAGCCGATTCGCCCGGATTCTCAGATCGCCTTGGTGTACGCGCGTCTCGTCGACCTCGATGCGTGCTTCCACTGGCTGGATGTCGCCGTCGCAGTCAAGAGAATCCCGCCCCGGCTCTGGCGACTCGACCCTTCGCTAACGCACGTCCGGGGCGATCCGAGATTCCAGGTGTTGTTGAAAAAGATGAACCTAGCATGACCCCCGATGCATGGGTCTGGCTCGAGTCACACAATCCTCCCGTTTTAGACGCGATGTGCGCGGTCTGTCCCGCGGAGGAGACCTCAATCTTCGAAGAGCGGCCGTGCCCGAAAATGGGCATAATTCGGGCCGGACGAGTTTCGAAAGGAGCGGCGATTCTCTGACGGAGAGTGGGCCCAATCGGGCCCAATCCATCAAGGGTTCAAATCCATGTAATTTTCTCGTGCCCGCTGGCCTGTTTGAAGCTCGGTCGGTGACCGCAGGGGGGTTAAGGGCTCCTCTAAGTGCCGAGCCGATAGAGTCGGAGCGTAGCCAAGGTGGGGCGCTCGAACGCAAGTCAGCGCGCGAGTGACGTTTGCCAAAGTATAATCCACGGAACCCAGATTCGTCACATGGGGCTCGATGAGAACCTCGCGTTACTCTCCGATCGTCCGATGACCCATGGACAGGGGTCCCGGGCCTACTCCGAGAGCAACGTTGGAACCGGGCACGAGAGCCAACCCTTCGAGCGCCATTCGCCTCAGCCCAGGCTCGATCGTCTCGCGATTATGCGCCTCGAGTTCGACATCCCTCGCGACGTCTGGCTCTCGGCGTTTAGCCGCGCACACCCGGACCTGCTGATTGAGGTTCACAACACGATGACCGTCGCCCCCAAGCAGACCCTCGGCGATTTCGAAATTTACGGGCCCAAGAAGGATTGGACCAGTGAAATCGCCAGGTATCGCGATGTCCTTCAGGTCACGCGTCTCGACGTGTTCCCGGACCTCAGCCGGTATCGCGTTCGGTTCTCTCAGCCTATCTACCTGGCCCTTGCCCATGACCTTGCCCTCTTGCTTAGATATCCGAGAACAGCACAGGACGGAGTCTTCAATTGCGAGACGGTCGCTGAGACATCGCAAGTCCATCGACTTATCGCGAGACTCCGTGATGCGGGGTGCAAGGCCCGGGTGGTCTCCCTCCGGCGAGATTCTCTCCGCTCGTGTCGACCCACCTTTACCCCGGTACAGCGCGAAATCTTTCGACAGGCCCTCGCGTCGGGCTACTTCGAGGTGCCCCGCCGAATCACGCTCACGGGTCTTGCGACGAAACTATCCCGGAGCAAGTCGACAGTCTCTGAGACGCTTGCGGTCGTTGAGCGGAAGCTCGCGGAAACCGTCGCGACCACGGCTGCATAAAGAAAACCGGCCGAACGGATTCGGCAGCCGAACTTGTTCGGAGTTTCCCGTTGAACCGACCCTCGTTGGTGTGGTGAATGGCACGGTGGAGGACAGCCTATGCCCCCCTCGAAAGGCACGCCGGATCGGAGAGGTCTACCGGACAAAGTCCGGAACCAACTCGCGATTGCGAGGCTCGAATTCGAGATTCCTCCCGGGGTCTGGCTCTCGGGGTTTACCCGGAGGCACCCAGACTTGCTCGTCGAGGTTCACAACACCATGACGGTTTCGAGGAAGAACACCCTCGGCGAGTTCGAGATCTACGGACCGCTTCGCGACTGGACGCGCGAAATCACCCGCTTTCCGGATGTGATCGATGTCGACCGTCTCCATGTGCTCCCCGGTCTCGGGCGGTTTCGCGTCCGGTTCCAGGAGCCGGTATACCTGCGCATCGTTCACGAGCTCGAGATGCACCTCCGTTATCCCCGAAGTGCGAGGAACGGGATCTACAGATGCGAAACAATTGCTCGCACCACGGAAATTCGCCGACTTGTCTCAGCCCTTTTCGCCGCCGGTTGCCGCCCTCGAGTGGTCCTGCTCTGGAGGGAAGCGCTCCGGTCGCTTCGGCCGATCCTCACACCCGTGCAGAGGGAGCTGTTCAGCGAGGCCTTCGCGTCCGGATACTTCGACGTGCCGCGGCGGATCACGCTGACCGCGCTTGCGAGGAAGGTCTCTCGTAGTAAGTCGTCGGTCTCCCGGGCGCTCGCGATAGTCGAGCGCAAGCTCGCGGAATCAGCGACCGTGTCTGGGGTGTAGGGAGCTTACGCGAATCCGTTCGAAGAGACCCGATAAGCGACGGTTCGATGTCAGGGCCGGGGTCAGCGATTGGACCTTTCAGGGCGGGATCGGACCGAGCTGGTGTTCGCACAGCCTACGAGCGGTCTCGCCTGGATGGGGTGCGTTCACCCTCGCAATGACGGGGCCGTGCTCCCAATCCGCGCGCCGTTGAGGATGCGCCCTCCATGAGCGATCGAGAGAACCTTTTCCGACCCATTCACAAGGGCATTCGACTGATGCTCTACCAATTGGGTAGCCGCATGCAAAGCACGAATTTCGCCGACGTCAGTGAGGGAAATCGACTCGTGGCTCGGATGAAGCACGACCTCGGGAATTCCCTGTCGACCTGTGTTCTCTGCCTGCTTCGGTCCCACTCAAGCCATGAGGAACGGGACATCTTCTCTCCTATGCGAGCACACGATCCCGACATCGTGGATATCATGATGAAGGAGCACGCGGAGATTGCTCGCCGAATCCATGAAGTCACAAAGATTGGTGACGAGATCCTGACGGTTACGTCTCCCGCGCAAAGGATTGAAACCGGGGACAAGCTGAATCAAGAAGCCAACGAACTCTTTGCATTCTACCTCTCCCACTTGAACAATGAGGAGGCGACGTTGGTGCCGGTCATGTGGGAGCGGTTCAGCGATGAGCAGCTTCGCGCGATGAGAGCGAAGTTCTACGACGACCTGCCGCTTCCCTTGTTCGAAGTGTGGATGCGCTGGACGCTTCCGGCTTTGAATGAGCACGAACTCGTTGTGCTCTTCTCAGGACTGAAGAAGGACTCCGCAACCTCTCGTTTTCCGGAGTGGTTGCGTCTTGCCCACATGACCCTCGATTTCGACCGTTGGCTGGCTCTCAGAGAGCAGGTGTGTCTCGACTTCCCCAACGGAGCCGAAGGGGGCAAAAGGACCTAGCGCTGCGGTGCTTGATTCCGTTCAATTAGTCGCGGCTCCCCGCGCTGGACGCGATTCCCTGTTTACCCGCACATTAGCCGGTCGAGGCCCCTTCGTCAGAGCTTTTCGGGTCCCCCCCCCGCCACCCGCCCTCGCCCCTTCTCCCCCTCCTCGCGAGGGAGAAGAATGCGGGGGAGCGTCTCCACGGCGAACTGTGAACGTCCCCGGCCGAACACCCGAATCCTGTGGAGTGTGGCTATCCTGCTCACGCTCGGGCTCTGTCTGGCCCTGTTCGCTAGTGAGTGGTATGCGGCTTTCGACACCCACATCCGGGCCGCCATGGACCCCCCTTTTTCGGCCCCCTAACGGCAAATCGTGCTTTGAGAATGACGCGATTCTCTGACGTGAAGTGGGCCCAGTCGGATTTGAACCGACGACCTCCCGGTTATCAGCCGGGTGCTCCAGCCAAACTAAGCTATGGGCCC
>Ga0209415_10013806_pt1 | contig 13267 bp, 7 predicted proteins | sample PeaSoiSIISIP2007_FD_187696 | JGI IMG/M metagenome (GOLD analysis project Ga0209415, IMG submission 187696) | Peat soil microbial communities from Weissenstadt, Germany - SII-SIP-2007 (SPAdes) (version 2) | ecosystem: Environmental > Terrestrial > Soil > Wetlands > Peat | place: Germany... | reverse complement strand
CGTCACCAGCTTCTTCATGGGATCGGTGCCCAGCGCCCGCATGGCGTCGATCTGCTCGGTCACCACCATCGATCCCAGTTCGCTGGCCATCCCGGAAGAATTGCGCCCGGCAACCATTAGCCCGGTAAGCACCGGACCGAGCTCGCGCACCATCGACGTAGAAACCAGCTGTCCGATCAGCGTGATGGAGCCGAAGCGCTGGAGCGTGTTGGCGGTTTGCAGCGCGAGAACGCCGCCGGTAAAGAAGCCGGTCAGCACCACGATGGGCAGAGAGCCCACGCCGATCAGGTCGGCCTGCTGCACCATGTCCGCGAAATACAGAGGCTTGCGAAACAGGTTGCTCACCGACTGCGCGGCCAGCAAGGTGTATTCCTGAACCGACTGGACTTTCTGCTTGGCAAACTCCGTGGGCGATCTCAGTTCCATGCGATTCGGAAGGCCGGCGCGTCGCAGCGACCGAGCACCGGCTTGACCGAACTATAACAGAGAACGCTGTCGGCGATCAGCCATCAGCTGCAACCGAGATCCCTCACTTCGCTCGGGATGACAAAATGTTCATAGGGATGACCGAGATCGCTGGACTCGATTAGGCGTGTGAGGCTGGCTGAAAGCTGGAAGCTGAGAACTGAGAACTGAGAACTGCTCTTACCCCCGCCCCTTCTTCTTAATCTCAATATTCAATCGCCGAATTTTCTGATTCAGCGTAGACAGCGGCACATGAAACCGCTCCGCCGCCTCAGTCTGGTTCCAATTGCAGCGTTCCAGCATGTCGGTGATGACGCGGCGCTCGACATCTTCGACAATCTCGAACAGCGACGCGTCCGACGGCGGATCGTGCAGCGTAAGCGAGGAGCCGCGTCCCATCATCGAGTCCGGCAACAGGTCCATGCTGATCTCCGGCCCGGACGAGAGCACGACAGCGCGTTCGATCACATTCTCCAGTTCGCGCACATTGCCCGGCCAGGAGTAAGCCATCAGCGGACGCAGCGCTTCCGGTGTAATGCGCGGCGCGGGCCGTCCGTTTTCTTCGGCATATTTCTTCAGGAAGAATTCCACCAGCAGCGGAATGTCTTCCTTGCGCTGGCGCAGCGGCGGTAGTTCCACCGTGATCACGTTCAGGCGATAGAAAAGATCTTCGCGGAACCGGCCCTCGCGCACCATCTGGCGCAGGTCGATGTTGGTGGCCGCGATGATCCGCACGTCCACCTGAATTTCCTGAATGCCGCCCAGGTGCATGAACCGCCGGTCCTGCAGTACGCGCAGAATCTTGGCCTGCGTCTCCAGTCCCATGGTCGCGATTTCGTCGAGGAACAGCGTGCCTTTGTCCGCCACTTCGAACAGGCCTTTTTTCGAAGCAATCGCGCTGGTGAACGCTCCCTTGACATGGCCAAACAGCGTGGACTCCAGCAAATCCGTGGGCATGGAACCAGTGTTGACCGGAACAAAAGGTTTGTCGCGGCGCGGAGAGTTGAGGTGCACCGCCTTGGCAATCACTTCCTTGCCCGTGCCGCTTTCCCCCTGCAACAGCACGGTCGACCGGCTGTTCGCCACCTGCGCGACCAGATCGAAAATCTTCAGCATGGGCTCGCTCTTGCCCACGATGTTTTCGAAGTTGTAGCGCTGCTTGAGCGCGCGCTTGAGTTGGACGTTCTCTTCTTCCGCCCGGCGCCATCCCACCGCGGCGCGCACATCGGCGAGAAGCTTTTCGTTGTCCCACGGCTTCTGCACGAAATTCGCCGCGCCCGACTGCATGGCGCGCACGGCATTTTCTACCGTGCCGTAAGCGGTAATCATAATTACCGGCAGGCGCGAGTCGTGCGACCGAATCTCGGATAGAATCTCCATCCCGTTGCGGCCGGGCAGGGTCAGATCGAGCAGCACCAGATCAAACGGGCGATCTCCCATCTGCACCAGGCCATCTTCGCCCGTCGCAGCGGTCTCGACCTCGAATCCTTCCATCTCAAGCAGCGTCTGCAGAGATTCGCGAATCTCTGCTTCATCGTCGACAATGAGCACCGACCCGGCCGGCGACGGATTGCCGTTCGTCCCTCCACCGTTCATCGTGCGCGTGATGACTGCTGCCTCAGACATGCACTGCCTTCCTGCTCATCGGAAAATCGAGCGCGAACGTCGTCCCGGCCCCCGGATCGCTTTCCACCCGAATCTTGCCCGCATGCTCCTGAATAATGCCGTAGGTGACCGAGAGTCCCAGCCCCGTGCCGCGGTTCTGGCCTTCTTTGGGCGTGGTCTTGGTGGTGAAGAATGGATCGTAGATGCGCTGAATGTGTTCCGGTGCGATGCCCGATCCGGTATCTGAAACCCGCACGCTGACCATGTCGCCGTTGGTGGTCGCCACGTTCAGCTTGCCGCCGCCCGGCATGGCGTCTTTGGCGTTGAGAAACAGGTTCAGGAAGACCTGCTGCAGTCTTCCCGGATTTCCCTGGATCGGAGAAATTCCGGCGGTCAGATCGGACTGTACCTGGACCTTGGCCGTCTTGAACTGGTGCTCCAGAAGCGCGAGCGTGTCAGTGATGACTTTGTTGATGTCGACGTCGGCGAATTCAGTGCCGCTGGTGCGCGAGAAGTTCAGCAGGTTGTTGACGATTTCCGATGCGCGGAAAGTTTGCCGCGTAATCTTTTCCAGCAATCCCGATTTCTGCGGATCGCCTTGCAGTTGCTTGGCCAGCATCTGCGTATAAGACGAAATCACCGCCAGAGGTGTGTTGACTTCATGGGCCACGCCGGCAGCCAGCAGACCGATGGACGAGAGCTTGTCAGCCTGCGAAAGCTGGCCCTCGAGTTCCACGCGCTCAGTAATGTCGTCCATGATCACGAGCCGCCCAATGACCTGGAACTTGCGCGTCACCAGGGGCGCAATGGCCACGTTCACGGTCCGCGTCTCGCCTGCCGGCGTCTGCAGCCGGAACTTGTACAGGTTGTTGATGCCGGCGTTTTGCCGCACCCGGTAGAACTCTTCGACAAATTCCGGTGGAAACACGCCGCGCACCGGCTGCGTCAGAGTCTGCCAGCGCGGCATCGCGTACATCACTTCCATCTGCGCGTTCCAGCTCTCGATGCGGTCTTCCATGTCGAGCGCCATGATCCCCACGTTGATCGACTCGACAATGTTCTCGTTGAAATCTTTCAGCCGCTCGTACTCTGCCACCTTCTGCTGCAGCGACGCGTACAGGCGGCCGTTCTGAATCGCGATGCCGAGATATCCCCCCAGCGTTTCCAGCAACTCGATGTCTTCGCTGGAGAGGTAATCGCCCTTAGTCGTCTTTCCCAACCCAAGCACCGCCACAGTTTTCTGCTGTGCCCGGCACGGGATGTAGTAGTTCAGATCCAGCCGGGCGATCGCGTCCTGCGATCCCAGCGTTTCGCGCGGGACCTGATGCGTGTTCTCGAAGAACATGTGTCCGGCGGGCTCCGGACGCGGCGCGCTCAGAAAGGTCAGGTCGAGCTTGCCCATGGGATTCATCCCCATCGACTTGGAAACCACGAATTGCTCAGTTTCCTCTCCAGCACGCAGGAAAATCGCGATCCGGTCGACCGCCAGAGTGCGCGACAGGCGGTCCAGCACCGAGGACAGCAGCGCGTTCAGATCGGTTTCAGAACCCAGTTCCCGGCCAAACTCCAGCAGCGTGCGGCGATAGTCATAAACCGTGCGGTAGAAGAACTGGTCGACGCGATCCTGGATCCACTTGCGCACCGGATCAAACAGCAGCGCAGTTACGACCACCGCGAGAATCAACCCCAGCGGCCCCGTATTCGGTTGCCGGTTGTGCACCAGCGTGGCCACTCCCGCAACCACCCCGAAGTACATTCCCACTACGGCCGTGACCGCCAAGGTGTAAACCACAACGCGCTTGGAGATCAGGTCCACGTCCATCAGGCGATAGCGGAAAATCGCGTAGCCGAACGTGAGCGGCAAAAGCCCCAGCGACAGCACCGAGATCTTCATCGCCGCTTGCGGCAGCCATCCCATGGCGTGGGGGAACACGTAGGGTAGGACGTACAACAACGTGTAGGGCGAGATCGCCAGGATCGTGCCGCGGGTCACCCACTTCAGCTGCTGCCGCAAAATGGTGGTCCCGGCATTCCGGTAGCTGTACCACAGCACGCTGGCAGCAATCAGGAAGAACACTGCGCCGTACGAAATATCCAGCCGGTCCATGTTCCGACTCAGCCGTCCACTCGCTTCCAGCCACCGCATCGCCGCCAGACGCAAACCCAACAAGAGAGTTCCCGGAACGTACGCCAGACCCAGCAGCCACCAGTGCCGGCGCACAAACTGCCGCTTCTCGGGAAACGTCAGAACAAAGTGCACGAACAGCGCCGGCTGCAGCACCCACGCAACGATGTTGCTCCAGAAGATGACCCAGTCGAACTCGTTCAGCTTACCGGTGTACTTGAACGAGTAGGCCACGAACGAAACCAGGCAGAATATGTAGAAGTGTGTGGACCCGGGCGCTGTCCAGCGCCGCAGTAGAACGTACACCCCGATTCCCAGGTAAATGAGGGCGATCAGGCGAAGCGAGTTGTTCAGGGACCGGTCCGCCGGAACCATGATCACGCTCGAATCCAGCGTCACCCCCTGACGACCGAGCGTGTATGTTGCCTTCGACCAGACACCGGTCCGATAGAGCTGGCGTTCCAGACCGGGGGTGTTCCTGATTTCCTGCCCGTTGACCGCGATCAGTTCGTCGCCCGGCTTGATGCCGCTCTTCGCACCCGATCCGTTTAACTCAAGGCTGTCGGCGACGAGGTGCCCGCCTCGTTCGACCCACAACACTCCGTCGTCCGGGGCGGTCGACTCGCGTTCCTTCTGGAAATTCAGACCGGCAAACACCACGGCAGCCACTGTCAGCAGGAATAACAGGACTGCAACAAACCGCGCTTGGCTTTCTCGATTCATGGGCTTCGGCACGGGCCCCAAACCACCAGGGGCCTGCGGAGGCGTGGAAGACACATCCCACCGATCCTCAATGAGCAACTTCGCTGCCACGTCGAGCCCCATTCCGGAAACTGTTAAGTCCCCGCAGATAAAGCCACTTCCGAAATTATAGATGCATCTTCGAACACAAAGTATGTTTTTCTGGATGTTTCTGTGGAATTCCGTATTCGCTTTCCCTTGAGATTCTTGGGTTTAGGAGCGGCCCATTCGTCCGATGGATTCAAATTCACGCCGGAAATATGATGATCCAGAGCTACTACAGGATGTTGGAGGATGAGAAAATGCTCGGTGCGATGTCGACTCACAGGAAGAGGCTGCTGTCTATCTTTGTTTTGTTATTGCCAGCTTTGTTGCTCGCAGTTTTGCTATGCCCGGTCGCGGGATCGTTAGCTCACGCATCGGACGTCAACTCGATCACAGCTCGTTGCGGCGCCACCGAACAGGTCTATCTCTATTACTCGCCGGACAACGACAAGGATAAAGACGAGGACAAGGGCAAGGGCAGGAAGAAGGACCGTCGTCTTCCAGCGGTGATGTTGCTCCACGGCGCAGGGGACCGGCCTGCAAACATGGTGGATGCCTGGAAGCGCATTGCCAAGAAAGAAAAGGTCGTCCTGCTGGCTCCGGAGTTGCCTCGCGACCCCAAGTTTGAAGATGCTGCGCCCCAGGTTTTTCGCTGCGTGGTCGAGGATGCCAGGCAATTCGTCGGCATCGACGCTCAGCGCGTGTATCTGTTTGGGAACTCCATGGGAGGCTATCTTGCCTTCGACGGCGCCATGTTCGAGTCCCAGTACTTCGCAGCGGTAGCGGTTCATGCCAACCGCATTGCCGACGAATATACCGGCATCGTCGCTCGCGCCCAGCGCAAGACTCCCATCGCGATCTACATTGGCGACCACGACCAGTTCTTTCCCGTCGAGAGTGTGCGGAAGACTCGCGACCTTCTCCTTAAGTCAGGATTCCCGGTTCACTATGTGGAATTGGCCAATCACGATCACAACTATTACGCGCGGTCGGATGAAATCAACTCGGACGCCTGGAAGTTTTTTGAAAAGTACATCCTGCCGCGTCCCTGAAGTTCGTCTTGTACTCGATCCCGGCTGGACCTTCCGCAATCCGGGCCGGAAGGGAAGTGGACATGTGCACTCCATCGTGTCTGCAAAAGTCGAGCCACCACTGTTCCTCAGCCGCGAAGCGGCAAAAGAATGCAGCCCACGGCGCAAGCCGTGGGTGGGCAGTAGGAAATGAACGAGCCCCAGAGGGGCGGCAGAGAAGCTAGGTCTATTTGGTCTGCAGAACTCCTTCGAGCACGCCGATCTTGCCATCGATCGCACCCGTCTTCAGTTCGGTGATGTCCAGGCCCAGAATCCTCGCGACCAGGGGATACACATTCACATTCTCAAACGGCGCAAGGACAACTCCGTGCCGAATGTCTGGTCCAGCCGCAACAAACAGCGCCTTCATTTCCGGCATGCGGGTGGCATCGAATCCGTGCGCGCCCACCGGATGCTCCGGGGCATCGGGGTCCGAGCCGGCCGTAAGAAAATAAGGGCCGTTCGGCACAACCACCGGATCGCCCTCCCGCGGGTTGCTGTCGAAGTGAAGATAAGCAGGCACTTCCGCGCGGCGGTAGACCCCAAACTTGTCACTCTTTCCCCGCATCGCCTCATAAGCTTTCTGCGCATCGGCGTCGGACTTCGGATAAAGCCCCAAGCCTACGATGGGAGAGAACAGTGAAGGCTCAAAACCGTACTGACCCAGGTGAACTGGCGCCCCTTCCACCTTGACCATCCCATGGTCAGCCAGCACGATCAAATCCACAGGCAGCTTGATCTCTTTGAGGCCATCCATCAGCTTCCCGATCTCCCCATCGAGTTCGTGAACCGCCTCGGCGACCTGCGGACTATCGGGCCCGTAGCGGTGTCCAGCGCTGTCCGTGTCCGAGAAATACAGCGTGATCATGTGCGGCCGCTGTTCCGGCGGCAGCCGCAGCCAGGCGAGAACCTGTTCGACTCGCTTTGGGTTGGGAAATCGCCCGTCGAATTTCAAGTAGTAGGTGGGCCGCACCCCCTGAATGTCCGCATCGGAACCAACCCAGAAAAAAGAAGCCGACCGCATGCCCTGCTGCTCGGCCAGAACCCAGAGCGGAGTGCCGCCGTACCAGGTCCCGTCGCCGACCGCCTTGCTGTCGTGGTAACTGTAAGTCTCCTTCCGCGCCGGATCATAAAAATTGTTGGCCACGATCCCGTGATGCTCCGGGTACAGTCCAGTCACGATCGTGTAATGGTTGGGAAACGTGATCGAGGGATACGCCGGCAGCATTCCCTCCGGCGCGCTCGCGCCCTCAGTCGCCAGCGCCAGCAGATGCTCAGCGTGATACTTTTTCGCGTAGTCGTAGCGGAAGCCGTCGAGCGAAACCAGAATGACGTAAGGCTTCGAAATCTGCTCGGGTGCATTCGGTCCATGATCGACAGTGATGACCGGAGCAATGCCCTGTCCATGGCAAGCCACGGCCAGTAAGCAAGCCGCAAGCGTGAAAGAGAAGATGCGATTAGCAAGGCGATGCAGGAAATGATGCATGACTTCCTCTGACTCTGATTAGGACCACCGTTTCTAGGTCACTGCCATCTTACGATGGTGTCATCCTGAGCGTAGCCGCACTTCAGGCGGAGCGAAGGATCTCCCGATGAACAGAACCGACCCCCTACCCGGCCTTGCGGTCGTCCTTCTTGGGAACCTCCAGGATTGGCTCATCGTCCCACTCAAACGACAGCGCGCGCGCGGTGGTCTCAATCGGCTCCAACTCCGGAATGTCCTCGGCCACTGACGCACCCAGCTCCGAAAACTTACGCGCTGACACCAGCACGCGATTCTCCAGCGATCCCACGGCCTGGTTATAAGCTTCCACCGCGCGGTCCAGATTGGTGCCAACTCCCGTAATATGCCCGGCTAGCTTCCGCAGCCGTTCGTGCAGTTCCTTGCCAAGCGCGCTGATCTGTTGCGCGTTGCGCGCGAGTTTCTCCTGGTTCCATCCATAGGCGACTGCCTTGAGGAGTGCGATCAAGGTCGTGGGCGACGCCGGAATCACACGCTGCAGCACGCCCTGTTCGATGAGCGTTGGGTCTTGCTCAAGCGCTGCGCTGAAGAAAGTTTCCCCCGGCAGAAACATCACCACAAACTCCGGCGTAGCCTCGAATTGCTCCCAGTAGTTCTTGCCCGCGAGTGTCTTCATGTGGTCACGCACCTGTCGCGCATGATTCGCCAGGCACGCGCGCCGGGCATCTTCGTCAGTCGTCTCGAAGGCTTCAAGAAAAGCCTGCAACGGCGTTTTCGCATCCACCACAACGTTCTTCCCACCCGGCAGCTTGACGACGAGATCGGGCCGAAGCCGCCCGCTTTCGCCGGTCACCGTTTCCTGCTCGGCGAAATCGCAATAGGGAAGCATCCCTGCGATCTCGACCACACGCCGCAGCTGAATTTCCCCCCAGCGCCCGCGCACATTCGGCGTGCGCAAGGCACGTACCAGATTTCCCGTCTCCGATTGCAACTCTTTCTGAGTGCTGATCAGAGACTGCACCTGGGCCCGCAGATCCCCATAAGCCTCGCCACGCGCGATTTCCATCTGCTGAATCTGCGCGTCCACTTTGCTCAGCGACTCGCGCACGGGGCTGACCAGATCGGCAACCGCTTTCTGCCGCGCGTCGAGATCGCCCCTGGCCTCGCTCTGAAATCGCTTCAGTCTCTCCTCCGCGAACTCCAGGAACAAAGAATTATTGTTTTTCAGCGCATCAGCCGCCAGCGCCTTGAACGCATTCTGCAAGTCGGCGGCGGCGCGATCCCCGGCTTTGGTCAGCAATTCGATCTTTTCGTTGCTGGTCTTTCGTTCGGATTCCAAAGCCGATTCCAGCCTGGCCCGGCTCTCCACCAGTCTCCGCTGATCCTCCAAAAGCCGCGCCAGATCGGCCTTTGCGGCCGCTAATTCCTTCTCCGTCAATGACAAACGAGCCTCCAGCGCGGCCGTGCGCGAGCGCAGTGCCAGCCATGCCAGCAGGCAGCCTAACAACAGGCCAATGCCCCCACTGATCCCTAGTTCCATAGACACAGGTAACTTCTCGACCTCACGACCAACCCCTAGCCTAGCACCAGCAACAAAGTTTGTGCCTGAGCCAGCTTGCGCTGGTAACGGCTCGAAGCGGAAACAAAGACGCGGAAACAAACTGGATGCATAGAGCCCCCAGACTATTGTTGGCGTTCCTGCTCGTAACGGGCGCCGCGACCCTGCAACCCGCAACTCGTTTGATGGCTTCCCCCGCCGCAGGTTCCGGCACAGTCGGGCAGGAGACCCAAAAAGCCACGCTGAAGCCCGCCGCCGCCAAGGCTCCCGACATTCCCTTTCACGATTACGAATTTCAGGCCGAGGATCAGTTGCTCGCCCTCGCCAACCAATCGCGCCAGCAGGCCGGCGCGCCCCCACTGACGCTCGACGCCGGTCTTTCTCAAGCCGCGCGCACGCACGCGCTGGCCATGCTCGACGCCCAGCAGCTTTCCCACCAATTTGACGGCGAGCCCTCCCTACCCGTTCGTTTGGCGGCCACAACTCAACTCCTGCTCGATCAGGAGGGAGAAAACGTGGCCCTCGATTACGACGCCGCGCACGGGCACCAGCATCTCATGCTTTCCCCTCCGCATCGCGCGAACCTGCTCAACCCCGCTTACAACGTAGTCGGCCTGGGCGTGGTTCGCAGCGGGGACCGGTTGTACATAGTGCAGGACTTCGGCCATGCCCTCCCCAACTATTCTGCCGCCGAGGTGAAAGAGCGCGTCGCTGCGGCCGTGAACCAGGCGCGCCACCAGAACGCCCAGGCCGAACTGCAGCGCCACGACCTCATGACCGCAGACGACGCTGCCTGCTCCATGGCGCAAGCCGACAAACTCGGAACCCTCCCCGTTCGCAAGCTCGCAGAACGCGCCACGGTTCTCACTTTCACCAGCCTGCATCCTGAAACCCTGCCCACCGGCGCTGCCCACGCCCTCAGCAGCCGCACCCTGCACAGTTTCTCGATCGGCGCCTGCTACGCCCGCACCGACACCTATCCCACGGGAGTGTACTGGGTGGTGTTGTCGCTGGAATAAAGACGAGCATGCAAGAGCATGGCGACTTGCGCCGCCATGCCCAAGCCGGGTTCAAGGCTACCGTCCTGCCGTGACTGCATCTACGGTTGCACGACCTGAGTCACCGCCGCCGAACTCCCCTTGATATTGGAGTCTCCGTTGTAGATCGCTTTGACGGTCGTCGAACCTGCGGGCAGAGACGAGGTCGTGAATGCCGCCTTGCCGCTGCTGAGCTGGACCGTCCCCAGCACAGTCGTTCCCGCCTTGAACGTTACCGGTCCGGCCGGCATGACCGTCGACGAGGTGATCTTCGCGGTGAACGTAACCGCCTGGCCTGCGATGGACGGGTTCGGCGAAGACGTGATCGAGGCCGTGCTGGTGGTTTGCTGGACGACTTGGTTTAGTGTGGTCGAAGTGCTGCCCAGGTTGTTGACGTCGCCCCGGTAGACCGCTGCGAGGGGATAAGCATCGGCATTCAGATTGGACGTGGCCAGAGTGGCCACGCCGCTGCTATTAAGAGTTGCGGTTCCAATCGTGTTCCTCCGGGACCCGTCTGTCCAGAAGATAGCAATCGTGCCGGTGGGCGGCAGCGGGCCGGTCGTCGTCACCGTCGCCGTGAACATCACCTTCTGCCCGTAGATCGATGGATTCATGCTGGAAACCAGCATCGTCGAGGTCGCGGCTTTCGTAGTGGAGTTCACCACTTGCCGCAATCCGGGCGAAGTGCTGGCCACGAAGGTGGAATCGCCAGGATAGCTCGCTTTGATAGTGAAGATGCCGGCGGGCAGCGAAGACGTAGTCAGCGCAGCCGCGCCCGCGCTCAACGGAGCCGTGCCCAGCACCACTGTTCCGTTGTAGAAGGTGACGGTCTCGCCGTTGGGCGGAATTCCTCCTGAAGAACTCACAGTGGCCGTGAAAGTCACCGCCTGGCCAAGGGTCGACGGATTCAGCGAGGAGGCCACAGCGGTCGCGGTCGAAGCCAGAATCTTCTCGCTCAGACTGGGGGACGTGCTCCCGAGGTTATTGGAGTCACCGTTGTACTGCGCCGTGATGGAGTAGGTACCCGCGGTCGCGAAGGAACTGGTCAAGGTCGCAACATTCCCGCTCAGCGCAACCGTTCCCAGCGTTTGCGATCCTGCCGTGAAGACCACGGTGCCGTTCGCTGCACCGCCATATTGGCTGGTCATGGTTGCGGTGAAAGTGATGAGTTGATTCGTGGCCGCCAGGCTGAGCGACGAAGACAACGCAGTCGTGGTCCCTGCCTGGGTCACGGTCTGTGTGAGCCGGGAGGATTTGCTGGGCCCAAAGCCGCCGCCTCCTAGATACGAGGCTGTGATCGAGTCCGAGCCCGCCGGCAGGGTAGAAACTGGAATCGAGGCACTGCCGTTTACCAGAGTTGCACTTCCGATCGCACTCGAGCCGTTGAGGATCTGGACAGTTCCCGTTGGCGTTCCCGATGTCGACTTCACCGAAGCTGTAAATGTAACCGTCTGACCGTAACCAGAGGGATTCAGGCTGGAGGCAAGAGTCGTCGTGGTCGCTACAGCGACACCACGGATCACTTCGAACACGACCCCTGCGTTGCTTGATCCGCCCGAGGAGGCCGTGCCGTAGAGATTGCCGGCGCTGTCCAGAATTGGGGTGCAATACGGGTTAATCCCGTCCGTGCCGCTGAAACTCCATAGAACCGTATGTTGATAGGAGGAGTTGCCCAAGGCTGACAGCTCGAATACAGTTCCGTCGTTCGCGCTTCCTCCTGCCGACGTTGTGCCGTAAATATTCCCGGCCGCATCGAGCACCACTGCCGCCCCAAAAGGACCGGCACCATCGGCGCCCCCCAAAAAGGAGTACAGAATCTCCTCTGTCCATGCTCCATTCGCAGGACTTAGCTTGTACACCGTTCCGTTGTTCGCGGCGCCGCCCGTATACGTTGTTCCGTAAAGGTTCCCGGACGGGTCGACCACGGGAGAATATGTAGGGCTGCTACCGTCCCCAGGAGGACCAGTGAAGGTGTGGATTACGGTCGGCGTCCAACCGCCGCCGCCGTCCGGTGACAGCTCGAACACCGTCGAAGTTGTGGCTCCGTAGATGTTTCCGGCAGCATCCATCGTTAAACCGGGGGCGGTCGGTGCATCGTAGATCACCCGCTCCGTCCAGCCGCTACCAGACGGGCTGAGCTCGAAGACGTTCCCCGGTGCCAGGTACTCAGAAGTTGTACCGTAGAGATTGCCTGCCTCGTCCATAACCAGCGCGCTTGCCGGATGGCCCCCGTCCGCCCCGCCAGTAAAGCTGTACAGGATGCTTACGGCCCACCCTGCTCCTGCCGGGCTCAGTTTGAACACCGCGCCCCAGTTATAGGTGCCGCCAAATTCCGTCGTACCGTAAAGGTTTCCCACTTTGTCGAAGATCACGGGAGCGAGCCATGGATTCGCCGCATCCGGCGGTCCGCTGAAGCTTTGCAGCACGGTCTGGTTCCAGCCTCCGCTGCCGTTCGGCGAAATTTCAAATACGACTCCACATCCATATTGATTACCCGGGCATCCCTGTCCGCCCAACAGCGTCGTCCCATAGAAATTGCCCGCACTGTCCGAGATGAGGCTGGCCGAGGGATGGAGGCCATCGCTGCTGCCTATGAAGTTGTAAAGCACAGTCTCTGTTTGCCCCTGCGTCGGGCGAGCGGCAAGTAGCAGCACCGCGGAAAGCCCACTCACGGCCAGAGCGCCGCGGATCGCCGCGACTGCTAATTTCGTCGCGCTCAATCTCATCGCCACATGCCGAGTGGTCAAGCGTGCTTGCGGCCTACTGGTCTTGCTCTCGCTGGTCATTGGAGACCTCCTTGAATTGCGAGCGTGGGCAGAGGGGAATCTGCGGGTCTGGCTCGGCAGCAGGTTTTACAGATCAGCGATTCACTCCTCAGCGGAGATTGGGAGTATTGGATCGCTGCCGTAGGTCTTTCAGTTGCACCATACTCCGAAGGCGGAATTTTTCCGTGACCCCGGTCACACATGCTGATTTCGAAGATCAATTTGACCGAAGATACAGGCGGCCCGAGATTGGGGTTCCTGCGTGCTCGTTCAGAGGTCTGTCCGTGCAGGCCGGTGCGTCAGCGCGTGCAGACGCCTTGCAAAGAACTGTAAAACTTGTAGATTTTTTCGCCCAAGTAAGCCAAGCTGGAGGCGCGTCGCCAGTTTGGTCAGG
>Ga0209415_10013805_pt1 | contig 13269 bp, 6 predicted proteins | sample PeaSoiSIISIP2007_FD_187696 | JGI IMG/M metagenome (GOLD analysis project Ga0209415, IMG submission 187696) | Peat soil microbial communities from Weissenstadt, Germany - SII-SIP-2007 (SPAdes) (version 2) | ecosystem: Environmental > Terrestrial > Soil > Wetlands > Peat | place: Germany... | reverse complement strand
TCAAGAACGGCAATGGCGATCTCGGCGCCGACTCCACCGACAAGCAATACCGCGCCAGTTTCTCTTACGTCGACCAATATCTCGACAATACCTTGGGGTTCACCTTCGGCTTCGCGCGCCTCGACACGCCGACCGATACCAAGGAAGTGGGTCTGTATGATCCTTGGCACCAGAACGGTGCTCCCCCCGAGCATGCCGGCGTGCCTGCCGGTGCTTGGGTGACCGACGGCATCAAGTCGCTGGCGAGCACCGGTCTCGACAAGCGCGACGGCACCGTGGCCACGCTCGAGTGGAAGCCGACCGATGCATTTACCAGCACCTTCGACCTCTATTACACGGATCGAACCTGGGAAGACAACCGGCGCAGCATGGAGGAAAACTTGGGCAATTACCCGCAGACGACGAATTATTCGAACCTCATCATCGGTGGGGATAATTCGCTGATCGGCGCAACGGTCTCCAATCTCGTCCCGCTCGCGCGCAACTTCCTGTACATCACGACGGACCAGATCTTCGCGACCGGCTGGAACAACAAGTGGGCGTCCGGAGACTGGACCGTCGTCGGCGATCTCGGCTACTCGCGTGCGACGCGCGACGAACACGACTATGAGACCCAGGCCACCTATGATCAATCGCCGACGGCCCAGACCGATACCGGCACGTTCTACATTCCTAGCGCCTCGTCGCCGAGCTTCACGCTGAACAACGGCTACTCGGATCCCTCGAAAGTGCTGGTGGGGCCCACGATTTACGGTGCCGGTTACAGCCGCTTCCCGCATGTCGTCGACGAGCTGAAGTCCGTTCGTCTGGATGTAACGCACGCGGCGTCCGGCTGGTTCAGCGCCGTCCAGGGCGGCCTCAATTTTGACGATCGTACCAAGAACAAGCGGCAGCCCGAGGCGAGTCTCAATGCCAACGCGAACTGTCCGTGCGTGATTTCGGCCGCAGATCTTCTGTCGCCGACCAACTTGAGCTTCTCGGGCACGCCCAGTTCGCTGTCTTGGAACGTCCCGGCGGTGCTCCGCGATTATTTCCAGCCCATCATGCCGTCGACGACGGCGAGTTATCTCGTTGGCAAGACCTGGGAGGTCTCGGAGAAACTGACGACGGCCTACATCATGGGCAAGATCGATCATGACTTGTCCGCGGACGTCAACCTGCGCGGCAATGTGGGCGTGCAGGTCGTGCATACTGACCAGAGCTCCGATTCAAACGCGTACATCACGTCCGCGGTCCCGATTCACGATGGCACGACCTATAACGATATCTTGCCGTCGGCGAATTTGGTGTTCGGCTTTCCGTCCAATCAGAAACTGCGCGTCGGCCTCGCCCGCGAATTGGTGCGGGCACGCATGGATCAGCTGGACGTATCCTACGATTATTCGTTCTCGACTTCGGGTACGTTCATGCCCTCGGCGACCGGCGGCAACGCTAAACTCGCGCCGTGGCGCGCTGATGCCCTTGATCTGTCGTACGAGAAGTACTTCGAGAACAAGGCCTATGTCTCCGCTGCGGCGTTCTATAAGAAGCTGGTGAGCTACATCTACGACATCTCACAGCCGTACGACTTCTCCGCACAAAATGCGGCGGCTTCGCCTTCCATGGCTTGTGGCACACCGCCAGTTCTGGGTAGTTGCCCGGAAGTGGCAATCGGTCAGTTCACCACGCCGCAGAACGGCTCGGGCGGCCGGGTGGACGGCGTCGAACTGGCGTTCTCGGTGCCGGGTGAATTGCTCACGGACGCGCTGCAGGGCTTCGGTGTGACGGGCAGCATCTCAGAGACCGAGAGCGGCATCGCGATTCCGGGGCAGGTCGCGGGTCTGCCTAGCCAAAACATCACCTTGCCGGGATTGTCCAAGACGGTTTGGCAGGCGACGGTGTACTACGAGCGGGGGGGTTTCTCGGCACGTCTCGCGACGACCTATCGTTCCAACTACATCGGCGAAATCACGGACTTCGCCGGCGACCGGGCACTGGAATACGTCCGGCACGAGCAAATCAGCGCGTTCCAGACTGGGTATGACTTCGTGGAGGGCCCTCTGAAGGGTTTTGGTCTCGTATTCCAAATCGACAACCTCACGAACACGCCGTTCATCGACTATGCATCGGTGGAGTCGCGCGTGCGTGACTACGAGACCTACGGCCGGGTGTACTTCTTCGGCGCGAAGTACAAGCTGTAAGTCGCGCACTGTCCCCCTGTAACCCGCCGGGCCGGCCGGCGGGTTCTTCTTCGGCCCGCAGAATGACTGCGCCCGAGGACTGGGCTGGCCAAGCGGATCGCAAGGAAAGCTAGCAGGAGGATGAACGTGAACCGTCCCTTGGCGTGCGTGGTTTTGGGACTGCTCGCAGCGAGCGGCGTCGCCCTGGACGCCTCGACGCCACTATTTGCGGCGCCCGCTGGCGATTTTCGGAGTCGCCTACCCGAAGACGAGATCGTTTATTTTCTATTGCCCGATCGATTCGACAACGGTGATCCGTCGAATGATCGAGCCGGCCTTTCGGGCGGGCCGCTGCAGACCGGCTACGACCCGACGGCGAAGGGCTTTTATCACGGCGGCGACCTGCGCGGGATCCTGCGGCGTTTGGATTACATCCAGTCCCTCGGCGCCACCGCGATCTGGCTGGCTCCCATATTCAAGAATAAGACGGTCCAAGGCCCATCTGGCCGGGAATCGGCCGGATACCACGGCTATTGGATCACGGATTTCACGCGCGTCGATCCGCATTTCGGCATTAACGCGGACCTCGCGGCGTTGGTCGCCACGGTGCATGCGCGCGGCATGAAATTCTATATGGACATCGTCGTCAATCACACCGCCGACGTCATCAAGTACCGCGAATGCTCGAACTGCCCCTACCGTTCGCGCGCGGATTATCCCTATACCCGGCGCGGCGGCATCGGCGGCGAGGCGATCAACGAGGGATTCCTCGGCGACGACCCGGAGCGTCAGACGGCGGAGAACTTCGCCCATCTCACCCGGCCGGACTACGCCTACACGCCTTACGTACCGAAGAGCGAGGAGCACGTCAAAGTACCCGATTGGCTCAACGATTCCATCTACTATCACAATCGTGGCGAGACGACTTTTACCGGCGAGAGCTCGCAGATGGGCGACTTCGGCGGGCTCGACGATCTGATGACCGAGAACCCGCGCGTCGTGCGCGGCTTCATCGAAATCTACGGCCGGTGGATCGACGACTATGGTGTCGACGGATTTCGAATCGACACCGCGAAGCACGTCAACGCTGAATTCTGGCAGGCGTTTGTGCCGGCAATTCTTGCGCGAGCCGCGGCACGCGGCATTCCGAACTTCCACGTGTTCGGCGAGGTGGCGACCGGGCAAATGGATCCGGCATTGCTCGCGCTGCATACGCGCGTCGACAAGCTGCCGGCCGTGCTGGATTTTGCGTTTGCGGCAGCGGTCCGCGACACGGTCGCGGGCAAAGCAGGCACCGAGGAATTGGCACGCCTGTTTGCCGCGGATCCCCTCTACGAAGGCGGCGCCGATGCGGCATTGCGATTGCCGACGTTCATCAGCAACCACGATGCCGGGCGCTTCGCCTATTTCGTGCGCAAGGCGCGCCCGTCCTCAAAGGATGCGGAAGTACTCGCCCGGGTACGGCTGGGCCACGCGATGTTATTCCTGCTGCGCGGCGTGCCGGTTGTCTATTATGGGGACGAGCAGGGTTTTGCCGGTACCGGCGGCGATCAGGATGCGCGCGAGGATATGTTTGCGAGCCAGGTCGCAGTCTACAATGCCGAGCGACTCGTCGGTACCGAGCACACGACGGCGACCGACAGCTTCGATACCAGCCATCCACTGTATCGCGCGATCGCCGAGCTTGCGGGCTTGCGCAGCAAGCATGTGGAACTTCGGGAAGGGCGCCAGCTCGTACGCAATTACGCTCCAGCACCCGGCTTATTCGCCGTCTCGCGCATCGATCCGGTCAGTGGCCGTGAGCTGCTCGTCGCGTTCAACACCTCGACGCGAAATCTGGCGGCGCAAGTCAACGTGGACCCCAACTCCCGGCGCTTCGCCAGCTTGCGCGGAACTTGTCTGCCCGAAGCGTCGGCGACCGGCAGCTATCCGGTACGCATTCCGGCGCTCGATTTCGTCGTTTGCGCCGCGGAGGCGCAACCATGAACGGAGGCGCATCCAACTGGTGGCGCGGCGCGACCGTCTATCAAATCTACCCGCGCAGCTTCGCCGATTCGAACGGCGACGGCATTGGCGATCTTCCGGGGATCACGGCACATCTCGACTACGTGGCGTCGCTAGGCGTCGACGCGATCTGGCTTTGCCCTTTTTTTAGATCGCCGATGAAGGATTTCGGTTACGACATCAGCGATTACTGCGACGTCGACCCGATCTTTGGGACGCTTGCGGATTTCAAGGCGCTCGTTGCGCGCGCGCATGAACTGAAGCTGCGGGTCATCATCGACCAAGTGTTGTCGCACACGTCGGACCAGCATCCGTGGTTTCAGCAAAGCCGCGCGAGCCGCGACAATCCGCGCGCCGATTGGTATGTGTGGGCCGACCCCAAGCCCGACGGATCGCCGCCCTCGAATTGGCAATCGGTTTTCGGCGGCTCGGCGTGGACCTGGGACGCCAGGCGCGGCCAGTACTATTTGCACAATTTTCTCGTCGAACAGCCGGACTTAAACGTCCACAATCCGGCGGTGCAAGATGCTTTGTTGGCGTGCGCCGGCTTCTGGCTGGATCTGGGCGTCGATGGGTTTCGGCTCGACGCGATCAACTATGCGATGCACGATCCGTCGCTGCGGGACAATCCGCCGCTGCCGCCCACTGGTAAGCAGCGCACACGCTCCGTGGACTTTCAGAAGGCGCTCTACAACAAGTCGCACGCCGACGTACCTCGGTTCATCGAGCGCATCCGCGCGCTCGTGGATCGGTACGAGGATCGCTTTACGGTCGCCGAGGTCGGCGGCGAGGGCGCCGAAGCGGACATGAATCTCTATACCGAGGGTGAGTCCCGGTTTCATACCGCCTACGGTTTCAATTTCCTGTATGCCGACAAGTTGACGCCGGCCTTGGTACGCGCAACGTTGGCGGTTTGGCCGGACGATGCCGGCATGGGCTGGCCAAGCTGGGCGTTCTCCAATCACGATGCGCCGCGCGCCGTCTCTCGCTGGTTCCCGCCGGCCCATCGCGCTGCCGGCGCGCGGCTGACGATGTTGTTGCTCGTCTGCTTGCGCGGCAACATCTTCTTATATCAAGGCGATGAGCTGGGATTGCCGCAAGCCTCAATCGGCTTTACCGACCTCAAGGACCCCGAAGCAATCGCCAATTGGCCGCGGACCTTGGGCCGCGACGGCGCGCGCACGCCGATGCCGTGGCATGCCGCTCTCGAGCACGCGGGCTTCACGAGCGGTGAGCCCTGGCTCGTGATCGGCAATGGCCATGCGGCGCTCGCCGTCGATAGCCAGCAAGACGATCCTCTCTCGCAGCTGAATCTCACGCGCCGTTTGATTGCATTGCGACAACGCCGCCCGGCTTTGCGCACCGGCTCGCTGCGCTTCGTCGATGTGTCCGCGCGCGTGCTTGCGTTTGAGCGCACGGCACCGGGTCAGCAGCTGCTGTGCGTATTCAATCTCGGTCCGGACGAATGCCGTTGGCAACCCGAGGCAGCGGATTCCTGGCGCGTCATCGAGCAGGTCGGCGGAGCACAGGCTTGGATTTTGCCCGCGTGCTCCGGGCTGATAGCCGAGCGCACTTGATCGGGCGCGGCCTATTCGCCTGCCGGGACGCCTGGAGGCGTCTTCTGCGGCTGCCGGCCCCTATACAGACCCGCATCTTCGATGAGTCGCATACGCACGTAGAGGAAGCGTATCGTTTCGTATTCAAACGGTGATCCGCTCGAGTAGTAGCGGAAATCGACATTGGCCCTCTGGTCGACGAGATTGACGCCTTCTAAATACCACGATAGATCGCCGCGATAGAGATGCGCGATATCCACGACGTGCGAGGTGCCGAAATCACCGACCACGCCAATTCCGTCGCGCAAGGTCGAAGGCCCCAGCAATGGGATGACCAGATATGGCCCAGGACGCACGCCCCAGGTCGCGAGCGTCGCGCTGAGGCCCGTCGGTGCGCTCGTCAGCTTGAACTTCGTGGCCACATCGAACAGACCGCCGAGCCCGAACGTCGTATTGATCAGCAGCCGCCCGGCGCTGCGCAGGCTGCGAACCAGCCGCAACTGCAGCGTGTAATTGATGATGTTGTCGACTTCGCCGAGATTGCCGAAGAAATTGTGCACGCCGGAGCGCAGTGGCAACGGCAAGCGCCGATATCCATTCGCGATGGGGAGAAACAGCGCCTCGTCGAAGCGCGTATTGAACCGATAGGTGAAGCGATTGAGGCGTCCCCACGGATCATAGGTGGCCATCGACGGCGCGTCGGCCGGTGTTATCAGCGGCACGGCCTTGCGCTCCTTGGCGCCCGCACGTGCCGGCTCGCTCGCAAGCGCCTTGGCGAGCTCGGCGCCATTTTCGGCGGCTGCGGCATTTTCGGCGGCGGGCTTCTCCGGCGGCAGGCTGCGCATCTCCATGCTCTGCGTCGCGCAGCCGCCGAGGCCCGCGGCGCACGCGGACCACACGATAATCCAGACGGAGCAATATCTGCCGATCACGGTGCAGGCGGGTTCCAGCGCCCCGCTAGCATCTCGAGCATATCCGCAACCTGGTGCCGGTCGCCGAGATTGCCGAGGTGGCCGCCGTGATCGTAGACCACGATCCGCGGTCCCAACGTATCCTTCAACCACTGCAATTCGCGCTTATCGAGAATCAGGTCGTCGCTGTTGGTCTGCGCGTAGTAATCGCCGTCGTCGCGCAGCGCGTCGCCGATGATGTCGAGACGGTTGTCCGCGATCAGCGATTTGCTGGTCGAATTTGCGCGGTGTTTCAGATAATAGGGCGCAAACACTCTGGAGAAGTATTCCGAGAACGGCATGCCGCGCAACACGTGGGACGCATTCTCGAGTGAGTCGCCGACGCGCGGCGGATGTCGGGGATCCACGACGACACCCGCGCCCGTATACAAATCGCCCGCAAAGAACATATCGACGAGGTTGAGACGGAAGCTCAGCGCAATCGCCGCCGAATATTCCGCGTCCGACTTCAGGACCGTGGCGGCGGCGGCGAATAAGAAGCCTTCGTTCAATTCGACCTTGCCCGAGGCGCGGTACAAATTCGCGAGCTCCGCATAGAGCTGCCGATAGAGGCGGTCGATGTCCGCATCGCCGGAACCGATGCTGATCGCGAACAGCTTGTCGAGGCGGCTGATAGAGGTGATCAGGCTCACCGGCGGATTGATCATGACAGCACGATGAATGTGCAGCTTGCCCTTGTCGGTCGTCGCGTCAATCGATTTGATGACGGCCGCGTTGGCGCCACCGAGACTATAGCCGAGGACGTCGATATCGGTGATCTGAACACGGCGCGGCAAATGCACGAGGATCTGCTGGATCGCTGCGTACAGATCGCGACTGTCCTGCATGAGATCCCCAGAGACGCCGGTACTCGAGGTCGACACGATGAAGCCGGGGAAGGTCGGCGAGGGCATTGTGAGAACGTGATACCCCGCGCCGTAGAGCGCACCGCGAAGGATCGAGAGTTTCGAGGTATTGCCGTCGCCGCCGGTACCCGCAATGACGATGGCGAGCGGGGCCGGCTTCTTTTGCGCGGAGAACCAGACGCGCAGCTTGCGATCGAACCAGTAGACGGCCGGCACCGGATTGGCCCAGGGCAGCGCGATATTGATTTCGGACAGCGGGACGGTCTCGGGCAAGGGTGCCATGTCCTGCGGCGGCGTGCCGAATACCGTCGCGCGCAGCGCCGCCGAGTCGGCGAGACCGGTTGGTGAACCGGTTGCTGCCAAAAGCGCGGCCGATTGCGCGGCCGGTTGAGTTTCCGGCGGCGCGGCGGATGCGTCGTCCGACCGTGTGGCCGACGGCGTTTGCGACTGTGCGGCCGATGCTGGATCCGGGCGCGCGACGGGCAGCGGTTGCGTTTCGCCGTGCGCGATCGCCGCAGCGGCAAGCGTCATGGTTAGCGCACAAACGATGAGACGCATTGGCATCCCGAGCATACTGACACCGCACGGCCAAGCATGGCAAACGCCGATCGGCTGCCTCGGAGCGCATATGCTGCTTTGGGCGTATTGCAACTAGCGAAACACGAACACGAGCACGGCGGTCAGCAGAAGCAACAAAGCACTCTGATAGCGGTAGTCACGCCAAGCCGGTCCCATCGCCAGATGCTCTCGTTCCGAGCGCCAGAGCTGCGGCTGCCACATGACCGCCGCGCGCGCGGCGCTGAGCGGCTCGGGGCGATACAGGCTGACGCCTACGAGTATCAGGGTATCGACGCTGATGAGGATCGGTGCCGCATAGAGAAAATGGAAATGCGTCCAGCGCAAGACGACATTGATCAAGAACAACGCGAGACCGCACCCGAAGCCGATGCGCAGCGCCGCCGCGGCGCCGTCCGCCGTGGCGCCTCGCCAAAACAGCCCCGTGACGAATACCGCAACGACCGGTGGCACCGTATACGCGAGCACGGCTTGCAAGTACTGCCAAAGCGAAGTGAACAAGTGCAGCTGCGGCGCCCAGGCCACCGCAAAAATCATGAGACCCGCGGTACTCAGCCGGCCGGCCTTCACGAGCTGCCGATCGGACAGCGCCGGCTTGAGGACTTTGATGACGTCCATCGTGATCAACGACGAGGCTGAGTTGAACATCGACGCACAAGCCACCATTGCGGCCGCGACGAATCCAGCGACGACCAGGCCGAGCGTACCGCTCGGCAATAATTCCAGAATGAGCTGCGGGTAGACGCGATCCGATTGAGTCAGGTGCGGAAACAGCAACAGTGCGCAAGTGCCGGGCAGCACCATGAGGAACAATACGGGTAGTTTCAGCAGGCCGGCGAATAGGGCGCCCCAGCGGGCCTCATCGATGTTTTGCGCCGACAGCACGCGCTGCACGATCAATTGGTTGGTGCACCAATAGTAAAAGCCCAAGATGGGAATGCCGAGCAGCAGGCCGGGCCAAGGTACGCCGCGATCACCGCTCGGACGCAACAGCGACAATGCCGCGGGGTTGACACCACTCATGACGGCATGCCAACCGCCGGCGCGACTGAAGGCGCCGATGGAAATCAGCGTGGCGCCGAGCAGCAGCACGATCGCCTGTACGGCCTCCGTATACATGACCGCCCGTAGTCCGCCCGAGATCGTGTAAGCGCCGGCTGCACCTGCGAGCACGATGACGATAACCCACAGGGACAGCGCCGGAAAGACCAATTGGCAGACCAGCGAGGCACTGTAGAGCACGGCCGCCGAATCGACGAAAACGTTCAGGAACAAGGTCATGATCGCGAACCATAGGCGGACGCGACCATCGAATCGCCGCTCCAAGAATTCGGGCATGGTGTAGCTGCGACTGCGCAGCACGAGCGGCACCATAAATAAGCAGAAAAAGACCAGCACGACATTGGCGGTCCATTCGTAATCGTAGACCGAGATGCCGATGGCATAGGCGCCGCCTGCGAGCCCCACGAGAGCCGTCGGCGACATGTTGGAGGCAAACAGCGCCAGTCCGATGACAGGCCATCGGGACGCTCTGGATGCCAAAAAGTAGTCGACCGAGCGCACTTGACGGCGCGATAGCAGCACCCCGAACGCGAGCAAGCCGCCCGTGTAGGTCGCGATCACGAGCCAATCCAATTGGCTCAGATAGTCGGTCGATGCGGTATTTGTCATGGATTCAAATTGACAGCGCTGCCATTTTTGACTCTAATCGGGATCGGGACTGGCAGGCGCTCGGTGCGCCGCCGAATTTCACTCGGCGAACGCGAGTTCGGACTGGAAAAACAAGGAAAACACATGCGCTCGAGCGAATTCCGATGAGTTGGACCTACCCAATGTCGGGGTGGCAGCGCTGTCTTTGTTGTCCGGCGGGAATGGCTCATCGTTCCACCTTCGCAGGCGTGCACGTCGCGCCACAGGCGCGCATTTGGCAGCGTTTCAATTCGCGTCCTATTGTAGCTAATCGGCAACATACTTTGTATCTCCGGCGCCGGTCGTGGTCCGGCGTCCTGATATCTTGGTTCTTATTCAGCGGTGCTGCGGCGGCGGCAAGCGAAGCCGCCGCCGACTGCGAACCCGATCAATGGCCCGCGCCGGCGCTGCTTGCGCCGAAGCATACCGACACCGATGTCTTCGTGAATCAGATTCTGGGGCAGATGAGCCTCGAAGAAAAAATTGGGCAGATGATTCAGGCCGATATTGCATCGATCGCGCCGTCCGACCTCGCCACCTACAAACTCGGCGCGATACTCGCGGGTGGTAATGCGGCGCCCGGCGGCAACGTGCGCACGACGCCACGCGCGTGGCTGGATCTGGTCGACGCATTTGCGGCCGCCGCGCGCGTGCCTGGGAGCGCAGAACACGTGCCGATTCCGATTTTTTTCGGCATCGATGCCGTGCACGGGGACGCGAAGATCATCGGCGCGACGATCTTTCCGCACAACGTGGGCCTGGGCGCCGCCAACGATCCCGAGCTGCTGCGCCGCATAGGCAAAGCCACGGCGGAGGAGGTCGCGGCCACCGGCATCAATTGGGCATTTGCGCCGACCGTCGCGGTGGCGCGCGATAGTCGCTGGGGACGCTCGTATGAGAGCTACTCCGAAAACCCCGAACTCGTCGCGCGCTACGCCGCCGCCATGGTTACCGGACTGCAGGGGCAGCGTGGCAGCGCCGAATTCATGGCTCCCGGGTCGACGCTCTCGTCCGTGAAGCATTTCATCGGGGATGGAGGAACGACCGACGGCCGCGATCAAGGAGACACGGACGCACCCGCAGCCCAATTGCGCGATGTCCATGGCCGAGGCTACGCGGCGGCAATCGACGCCGGCGCGCTGATCGTCATGGCGTCCTACAACAGCTGGCACGGCACCAAGCTGCACGCCAATCATTGTTTGCTGACGGGTGTGCTCAAGGGCCGACTCGGCTTCGACGGATTCGTCGTTGGCGATTGGAATGCGCACGAACAGATCCCCGGCTGTACTAAATACAGCTGTCCGGCCGCGATACTCGCGGGCGTCGATATGCTGATGGCTCCCGACAGTTGGAAGCCGCTCTACGAGAACACGCTTGCGCAAGTGCGGGCCGGAACGATTCCGCAGGCGCGCATCGACGATGCGGTCGCGCGCATTTTGCGCGTCAAAGCGCTCGCCGGATTGTTCGGCGCGGCCGGCGCGGCCGGCGCCGACGCGCCGGCGCCGCGGATCGCGGGCCAATTCGAACGTCTCGGAAGTCGCGCGCATCGCGAACTCGCGCGCGAGGCGGTGCGCCGTTCGCTGGTGCTGCTCAAGAATGATCGCGGCACCTTACCGCTCGCGCCATCCGGCAAATTCCTGGTGGTTGGCGCTGCCGCCGACGACATCGGCATTCAGTGCGGCGGCTGGACTATCGATTGGCAGGGTGATCACAACCAAAACGCGGATTTTCCGGGCGCAACATCGATCTATGCCGGCATCAAGGCCGCGCTGACGGCGGGTGGAGGATCGGTCGCGTGGAGTCCTGACGGGCACTTTACGGACAAGCCGGACGCCGCCATTGTGGTGTTCGGCGAGAGCCCTTACGCGGAATTCCAAGGGGACCGCGAGACCGTCGAATTCTCACCCGCGGACCGCCATCACCTCGATGTCATGCGGCGCTTGCGACGAGCGGGTATCCCGGTTGTGGCGGTGTTTCTGTCCGGGCGCGCGCTTTGGGTAAATCCCGAGCTCAATGCGGCCGATGCGTTCGTCGCCGCTTGGCTGCCCGGCAGCGAGGGAGAAGGCATCGCCGATCTGCTGTTTCGCGCTGCGGACGGCTCCACGCGCTATGATTTTACCGGCAAGCTGAGTTTTTCCTGGCCTTCCACGGGCTTGCCCGTGCGTTACGACAGCTCCGGAAAGGCCAGCGGCGCGTTGTTCCCGCTCGGCTACGGACTCAAGTATGCGCAGGGCGCGACACGATTGCCGCGATTGTCCGAGCAAGCGCAAGTTCCGGCGGATCGGCGGCTCTCCGGGACCCTATTTCATGCGGCGCATGTCACGGCTCCCTGGTCGATTTTCGTCTCGGATCGCAGCGCCGAAGTGCGTCTAACCACGCAGCGCCAGGAGAGTCCCCTGGGCGTGTTGAGTGTGACGCGCGATCGCACCGGCGCGGTTGCAACTTGGAGCGCCAACCAACCGGCCGTCTTTAGAATTTCCGGGCGACCGGCGGATTATCGCGCCGAGGCGGCGGCCGGCCGGCGTATCGTCGCGCGCTATCAAGTATTGACGAAACCCACGGACCCGGTGCGGATCGGCGTGCGCTGTGCGGCTCCCACTATGCGCCTGCCATTGGGTGCCGCGGCCGCAGCGCTGGCGGTCCCGGATGCCGCACGGTGCAATACGGCCGGCGGCGCAATGCTCGACCTCACGGCGGCGTTGCGCCGTGCATCCTTGGGAGCGTGGCGAACGTTATCGATTCCGCTGTCCTGCCTCAGCGCGCAGGGTGCGGATCTCGCCAATGTCGAGGCGCCGTTTGCGATCGAGAGCGCGGGCCAATTCCGTATCGCGCTCGCCGATGTACGCATCGAGCAACGCGGCGCGGGCGCCGCATGCGACGGCAGCCCATGAGTCGGCAATGGACGTGGTGTGCACGCGACATAACGGGTCGGGCGGGTCGGGAAGAGCACGCCTGGACCCCCGGCGGGGCATCTGAGGCCGGACCTTCATTGCGAATGTGAATGAAATAATTGACAGCGCTGTCTTTTTATGTGATCGTAAAAGCTAGGGCAGATGCCCAGATTGATGCCGGCGATAAAACGCGCAGGGACTGAAAAAATTCGGGTTGCGCCTTTTAGAGCGTGCGACCGAACGCCGCAGAGACTGCGTCGAAGAACGAACAACGATAACTAGTGGGGGAACTCGAACCATGTCTCACAAGAGAGAAAAGCGCGCGCGCCAAGCGGCCCGGATGGCAATGATGACCGCGGTATCGCTGGAGGCCATGCTCGCTGGCACGGCGGTCATGGCGGATCCGGACCCGCAGTCCCCGACCGCAACTTCCGAGAACTCGAACGAACTCCAAGAGATCGTCGTGACCGGTTTCCGCGCCTCGCTGCAATCGGCGTTGGATGCGAAGCGCGTTTCCCTGTTGCCGATCGAATCGGTGGCGCCCGAGGATATCGGCAAGATGCCCGATCAAAACGTCG
>Ga0209415_10013804_pt1 | contig 13270 bp, 10 predicted proteins | sample PeaSoiSIISIP2007_FD_187696 | JGI IMG/M metagenome (GOLD analysis project Ga0209415, IMG submission 187696) | Peat soil microbial communities from Weissenstadt, Germany - SII-SIP-2007 (SPAdes) (version 2) | ecosystem: Environmental > Terrestrial > Soil > Wetlands > Peat | place: Germany... | reverse complement strand
CTACTGGTCGCCGGATGGCCAGCGGATCGTGTTCCAGAGCGAGCGCGAACCCGGCAATCCGTTCTATCAGATCTACACGCTCGATCTTTCGACGGGCGAGACGGTACGTGTCTCGCCAGGCACCGGCAAGACGACGTGCGCGTTCTTCCGTCCCAAGAGCGATGAGATTCTCTTTGCCTCGACCCACGCCGATCCGAAATCGAAAGAGCTGCAAGACGCGGAGCTTGCCTTTCGCGCGTCTGGCAAGGAGCGGCGCTACTCGTGGGATTACGACCCCGAGATGGACATCTACGCGTACAACGAGAAGACCGGGATGACCCGGCGGTTGACCACGGCACGGGGCTACGACGCGGAAGGAAGCTATTCGCCGGACGGTCAGTGGATCGTGTTCACGTCCATGCGCGACGCGTACAACCGGCCGCTGAACGACAAAGAGAAGAAAATGCTCGAAGAAAACCCGAGCTACTTCGGTGAGATCTACATCATGCGCGCCGACGGCTCGGATCAGAAGCGGCTGACCTACGTTCCCGGCTACGACGGCGGACCGTTTTTCACACCCGATGGCTCGCGCATCATCTGGCGCCGTTTCGACGAAACCGGGTTGCTCGCCGATGTCTGGACGATGAAGCCGGACGGGACGGATCAAAAGCAGATTACCGACTTCGGATCGATGAGCTGGGCGCCGTACATGCATCCTTCGGGCGAGTACATCATCTTCTCGTCCAACAAGCTTGGCTTCGACAACTTCGAGCTCTTCATCGTCGATCCGCAGGGCACAAAGGAGCCGGTACGTGTAACCTACAGCGATGGCTTCGACGGCCTTCCCGTGCCGTCACCGGACGGGAAGATGCTCGCGTGGACGTCGAGCCGGTCGGGTGGCGCCGCGGGACAGCTGTTTCTGGCGCAGTGGAATCACGAAAAGGCGCTCGAAGCGATCCGCAACGCTCCGCCACGGAAACCGAGCAAGAAATCGTAACGACCGCCTCTTGTCGGACGTAACTCCAGATCGATGTCAACCGGACGCAACTCTAGCCGGTTGTCAACCGACGTAAAGGTGAACGCCATGAAATTCCGCACGATGCGTCTCGCCCTGGTCGTCACGCTCGTCATCGCCTCCACGCCGGTGGGGCGCGCCCTTCAGGGGCCGCAGGCCCCGTCGAAGACGCGAGCGCATGTCGAAACGCTCGCGTCTCCGCGGCTCGAAGGCCGGCTGACCGGGTCGGCCGGCGAACGGCTTGCCAGCGAATACATCGTGTCGGAGCTGCGGACGATCGGCGCGAAACCGCTGCCCGGCCAGAGCGATTACCTCCTGGCGTTCGACTTCACGGCCGGCACGCGAGACGGGGGGTCGTCGGTCGCCGTCGATTCCGTGCCGCCGCGCATGTCGAACCGGCGCTTCACCGGCCCGACCGAGGTGCAGGCTCTTTCCTTTTCGGACAACGGGGACGTCACCGCGGCGGTCGTCTTCGCCGGCTACGGAATCGTTGTGCCGGACGGTCAGGACTTCGGGTACGACAGCTACGCAACCCTCGACGTGAAGGACAAGGTCGTGCTCGTACTCCGCTACTTTCCGGAGGATGCGGACCAAAAAACGCGCCTGATCCTCGCACGGTACGCAGACCTGCGCTACAAGGCACTCGCCGCGCGGCAGCATGGCGCAAAGGCGATGCTCGTCGTCACGGGTCCGCGCTCGCCGAATGCCGGCGAGACCGTTCCGATGAGCTTCGACACGGCGATCGCCGGCTCGGGAATCGTTGCCGCGAGCATCAGCGCGACCGTTGCCAACGCGCTGCTTGCCGCTGTTCCTGACAAGTCGCTCGACGATGTGCAGGAGTCGCTCGACTCTGCCAATCCCCACGTCGCCGGCTTTGCGCTCCCGGACCTCACCGTGGCGGTTCATGCGGATGTCGTGCGGCAGACACAGACCGGCCACAACGTCGTCGCGTACTTGCCGGCGACCGATACCAGCCGTGAGTCTCTGGGCGGCTCTGCCCCCCGGAGACCCACGACCGCAGACAAACCATGGGTCGCCCTCGGCGCCCATTACGATCATCTCGGCCACGGCGAGGCCGGCAACACGCTTGCGGGGAAGGACGAGGCCGGTCAGATTCACTTCGGCGCCGACGACAACGCGTCCGGCTCGGCGGCCGTCCTGGCCGCGGGTGCCGCCCTGTCCGCGGAGCCGCGGCACCGGAACATTTTGCTCGCCTTCTGGTCGGGTGAAGAGCTGGGACTCCTGGGTTCCACCGCGTTCGCCAAGCATCCGCCTGTGCCGCTCGATCAGCTCGCGGCCTACATCAACTTCGACATGGTCGGGCGCATGCAGAACAACAAGCTGACCATTCAGGCAATGGGAACCAGCCCTGCGTGGGCGAAGATCATCGAGCAGACCAACGTCGCCGCCGGTTTCGATCTGCAGCTCCAGCAGGACCCGTATCAGCCGACCGACGTCGCGACCTTCAATACGGCGAGCGTGCCGTGCCTGACCTTCTTCACGGGCACGCATGCCGATTACCATCGTCCCACCGACACGGCCGATAAAATCGACTATGAGGACCTCGACCGGATCGTGGACTTTGCCGTGGCCATTGTGCGCCGCGTCGAGGACGCCCTTGCGCCGCAATTTACGAAGGTCGAGCAGCCGACCCAGCCAGGCGGCGGCCGCGCCGGCGTGCGCGTGTTCACCGGAACGATTCCCGACTATTCGAGCGACGTCAAGGGGCTGTTGCTCGGCGGCGTGATTGGCGGCGGTCCCGCCGAGCAGGCGGGCCTGCAGAAGGGCGACGTGATCGTCGAGATCGCCGGTCAGACGATCACCAACATCTACGACTACACGTACGCACTCGACGTCCTGAAGATCGGCCAGCCTGCGAAAGTGATCTACCTCCGCAGCGGTCAACGCCGCGACACGATGCTCACGCCAACGGCGCGTAAGTAACTGAGGCGAACCGCGTCCAACACCCACGGGCCAAGGCAACATTCTTCGAGGAGGCCAAATGGTGACATCGCTCATTCGGCGCGCGCCACCGGTTGCAGTCCTGCTCGGGGGTCTTGCCGCTCTGTCGCTCGCACCCGGCGCGCAGACGCTCGGCACCCCCGAACGGTTCACCGCGACGGCGGTCAACGGGAACGGACGCGGGACGTCGGCACTCGAGATCGTGATTGACCGGTGGTCAACTGATGCGGAGCGGGACCGGTTGATCTCGGTGCTGGTGGACAAGGGCCCCGAGAAACTGCTGGACGTTCTGCAGGATACCCCGAAAGTCGGCTACGTGAGGAACTCCGCGAGCACCGGCTGGGACCTGCGCTACGCGCGGCATACGCCGCTTCCCGACGGCGGCGAGCGCGTCGTCGTCGCCACCGATCGACCGCTGGGATTCCGGGAGCAATCTGATCAGCTTCCATCGGTCGACTACCCCTTCACGGTTGTCGAGCTGCGTCTGAATGCGGAGGGCGAGGGTGAAGGCAAACTGTCGGTCGCGGCGAAGATCGTCGCTGACAAGGAAAGCGGAAACATCGTGCTGGAGAATTACGGGGCGCAGCCAGTGCTGCTGCAGGCGGTCAAGCGGGAGCAGATCAGCACGAGATAGAATCGGCGATCGCGTGATACCGCTGAGCGCGCAGAGACCATCCGGCTCGGCGCGCTCAGCGTCCTTTGCGTTGAATGTCGTCGCTATCCGTTGTTCGATCGCACGGTGACGAACAGTTCGCTCCCCTGCCGATTCACGAGCAACAGCAGCGGCCGATCCGTCGTCTTCCGCACGGCCGCGCGCAGGTCGTCTACCGTCTGCACCGGCTGACGATTCACCTCTTCGATGACGTCGCCCGCCTGGATGCCGGCCTCGGCCGCGCGTCCGTCGGGACTCACCTCCTGGACGATGACGCCGTGCGCGTCCTTTGGCAGGCGGTACCGGGAGGCCAGTTCCGGCGTGAGCGGCGCCACCGACACACCGAGCGCGCCCGTGTCGCTGCCGTCCGACTCGCCAGCTGGCCGCGCCACCTTGTCGCTCGACGCTTCATCGAGCTTCACGCTGACGTGTTTCTGGCTGCCGTCCCGCGCGATCGTGACGTCGGAGGTCGATCCGGGCATCGCGTCCGCCACGCGGTTGCGGAGCGTGTTGGTGTCGTGGATCGGCTGGCCGTTGAACGCCTCGATGACGTCGCCGCGCTTCAAGCCGGCGCGATCGGCCGCGCTGCCCGGCGTCACCGACCCGATGATGGCACCGCCGACGTCCTTCAGCCCGAGGCTCTCGGCCATCTCTGAGGTGACCGCCTGGACGCTGACGCCGAGCTGCGCGCGAGTCACCTTGCCCGTCGTTTTGAGCTCGTCCATCACGTGCTTCGCCATGTTTGACGGGATCGCGAAGCCGATGCCGATGTTGCCGCCGGTTTCGGAGAGGATTTGCGAGTTGATCCCGACCAGCTCGCCCTTCGTGTTCACGAGCGCGCCGCCCGAATTGCCGTGGTTGATCGGCGCATCGGTCTGCAGGAAGTCCTCGTAGCTGACGCTGCCCCTGTCAGAGCCGGTTGACCGCCCCTTGGCACTGATGATCCCCATCGTCACGGTCTGTCCAACGCCGAGGGGATTGCCAACCGCCAGCACGACGTCGCCGACCTCCACGCTGTCGGAGTTGCCGAGGGCGAGCGGATGCAAACCGGACGCGTTGACCTTGACGAGCGCGAGATCGCTCGCCTTGTCCGCGCCGACGACCTTCGCCACCAGCGTGCGGCCATCAGTCATCTCGACGCGAACGTCGTCGGCGCCCTCAACAACGTGGTTGTTCGTCAGGATGTAGCCGTCGGCGGCGACGATGACGCCGGAACCGAGGGCGCGCTGGCGGAACGAGCGCGGCGGCCGCGATGGCCCTTCCTGATCGCCAGGATCGCCGAAAAAGCGACGGAAGAAATCATCGTTCGGGAGCTGGAACTGGGTCGGCGAGACGCTCGCTCTCCCTTCGGTGTGGATCGTCACAACAGAGGGCGCGACGACCTTGACGATGTCCGCGTAGGAGTCGCGGCCTCCGGCCACCGCGTGGGTGATCGGCGTCGTGACCGTCGCCGCGGCATGTCCCCCGGTGGACGTCGACGACGACGTCGACCTCGTCGACTGCGAGTCCGCGGAAATGCGCCAGGCCGCGCCGGTCAACAGAACGATGGCGGCCCCGACGGCAACCCCGGCTCGGGCGATCCGTTGGCGGGTACTCAAGTGTGTGGTGTCCATGGATGCTGTCCTTTCAGTGGTGCTGCTCTCCTTCCATTAGACGGGACACCGTCTTGCCGGGGTGTTGCAGGAACATTACATCGGTGAAAAGAATGGGCGCGCGTGAGCACCACCATGCGAGCGCGTCAGAGGTGGGGGTGGGGCCCCACGAGACTGGAAGATGCCTTCAACCGGACCGTAAACGTCGACCCAGTGCCCGGCTCGCTCCCGACCTCGACCGTTCCGCCATGGGCCTCGACGATCGCCCTGACGAGACTCAACCCGAGACCCAGGCCCCGCTCGGTTCGGCTCGTGTCGCCGCGAAACAGCCGATCCCAGATGCGCGGGAGCTCGTCGGCGGGAATGCCGACCCCGGTGTCACGGACCGACAGCACAGCCTGCCCATCTTCTCGTCGAACCTCGATCTCGACGCGGCCGCCAGATGGCGTGTACTTGACGGCGTTGTCGATCAGATTGGCCGCAACCTGTTCGAGCCGCGTACGATCGGCCATGACGACGACGTCCGCATTGGTGGTCCGGGAACTGGCGGACGCCGCGCCCTCAGAGGCGGTGTCCGGCAGCAGCCGGACCTGCACTTCGATGCCCTTGGCGTCGGCGACGTCACGATACAGTTCCACCGCACGTGAGACGACGTCCGCCAGAGGGACGGGTTCGCCCTGAAGCTGCATCGCGCCGCTCTCGGCCTCCGAGATGTCCATGAGCGTGTTCAGCATCACGAGCACGCGGTCGGCCTCCTCGACGCAGTCGGCGAGAGCTTCACGATAGTGATCGACGTCTGGCGGACCGGCCAGCGCCACCTCCGCGGCGCCGCGCAAGTGTGTCAGCGGCGTTCGCAGATCGTGCGACACGTTGTCCAGCGAGCCGCGCATCGCGGTCACGAGTCCCTCGATCTTGTCGAGCATCGCATTGAACAGCGTCGTCAACTCGTCGATGGCGTCATCGTTGCCAGGCGTCCCCGAGAGCGGAACGCGCTCGTCGGTGCGGCCGGTGCGAATGATGCGCTTGACAGCGTGTGTCAGTTGGCGGATCGGTACAACGGCCGAACGCGTGGCGAGCCAGCCGCCGGTCAGCGCGACGATGACGATCGACAAGGTGACGACACCGAGGGCCGCGCGGAACCGCGCGAGGAGGTCTTCGCGCGCCTCGGTGCTCTTCCCCACCTGCACGAGCGTGCCGTCGATCAGACGGAGCGACCCGGTTTCGAGCCGCGCGGGATCCCAGCCATCGGGCATGCTGAGCACGATCGCCTCGGTGCCGCGATCGACCACGCGCACGAACAGCCGCTCGGGCGCCGTCCGTTGCTCCGCCCGCACCGTGTCCGCCAGCTGGTCGATGCCGCCGCGGCCATACGCGGCCGCGTACTCGCCAAGCTTTGCGTTGATCAGTTGCCGGTCGCGCTGGGCGAGCGACGCCGCGGTCAGCGCATAGGTCAGGAAGACGACGGCGATCGAGCCGACGATGAACAGCGTCGCGTACCAGAGCGCGATCCGCAGCCCGAACGCCCGCGTGAAAAGGGGTCGGGAGTCTTCCGACCCCTTTTCACGCCCGGAGGACATACCCTACCCCTCGAACCGTGTTCAGCAGCTTTTTCTGAAATGGCCGGTCGAGTTTCTCGCGCAGCCGGCTCACGAGCACGTCGACGACGTTGGTCTGGGGATCGAAACTGTAGTCCCACACGTGCGACAGGATCATGGTCTTCGACACGACGCGGCCCGCGTTGCGCATCAGGTATTCGAGGAGCGCGAACTCCCGCGGACGCAGATCAAGTGGTGCGCCGCCGCGGGTCACCCGGCGCGAGAGCAACTCGAGCACAAGGTCGTCAAGAGTGAGCGTCGTCGGCTCCGGGGCGCGGGTCGCCCGGCGCACCAGCGCCTGGACCCTCGCGAGGAGTTCCGCGAAGGCGAACGGCTTGGTCAGGTAATCGTCGCCCCCGGTTTGCAGCCCGCGCACCCGGTCGTCTACGGACCGCCGCGCACTGAGAATCAGGACAGGAGTCGCGACACCGCGCCGGCGAAGCGCCTCGATGAGCGAAAGACCATCACGCTTGGGCAGCATCAGGTCGACGATCGCGACGTCGTAGCTTTGATCAACCGCGGCGGTGAGTCCCAGCTCGCCGTCGGCGGCATGGTCGACCACGAAACCCGCCTCTTTCAGGCCGCGAATCACGAAGGCGGCGATCGACGCATCGTCCTCGACCAGCAACGCCCGCATCCCGTGATGATACCGCCGCTAGGAAAAGCACCACCTTATCGCTGCAACGCTCCTGGCGGCGCGGCGCGCAGGTACTGGGCCGGCCACGGGATCGCGTGTCCCAGCTCGCGTGCCGCACGCAGCGGGAAATACGGATCCCGGAGGAGCTCGCGCGCCATGACGACGCAGTCGGCCCCTCCGTTGCGGATGATCTCGTCGGCTTGAGCGGGCTCCGTGATCAGCCCGACGGCGCCGGTCGGAACATTCGCGTCGCGCCGGATGCGCTCGGCAAACGGCGTCTGGTAGGCGGGGCCGAGTGGAATCTGCACGTTCGGTACGGCCCCGCCCGACGAACAGTCAACCAGATCGACGCCGCGCTCCCGCAGCCGCCGCGCGAGCTCAACCGATTGCTCGACGTCCCAACCACCCTCCATCCAATCGGTGGCTGAGATCCGGGCGAAGAGCGGCAATCGCTCGGGCCAGACCGAACGAATCGCCTCGACGAGCTCGAGGCACAAGCGAACGCGATTGTCGAACGGCCCGCCGTACCGATCGCTTCGATCGTTGACCAAGGGCGACATGAACTCATGAATGAGATAACCATGTGCGGCGTGGAGTTCGATCACGTCGAAGCCGGCATTCAGCGCACGCCCGGCCGCCGCTCGAAACGCGTCGACCACGGCCGCGATGTCTGCGACCGTCATGGGACGCGGCACTGGATATTCGTGCCTGAACGGCTGGTCCGTCGGCCCGATCGGCTGCCATCCGCCTTCCGATGGGGGAACTTCTGTCATCTTCTCCCACGGCCGGCCGGTGCTGCCCTTCCGACCGGCGTGCGCGAGCTGCATACCCGCGAGCGCGCGCTGGCTGTGGATGAAGGCGACGATGCGGGCAAGTCCGTCGACGTGCTCATCGCGGTAGATGCCGAGATCCTGCGGGCTGATGCGACCATCGGCCGTAACGGCGGTGGCTTCGGTGAAGACGAGCGCCGCCCCGCCGACCGCCCGGCTGCCTAGATGTACGAAATGCCAGTCGCTCGAAAACCCATCGACGCTCGAGTACTGACACATCGGCGAGACGACGATCCGGTTCGCGAGGGTGATCGAACAAAGCGTCAGCGGATCGAACAGGTGTGGCATGCAATTGACAATTGAGAATTGGGGAATTGAGGATTTTTGGTTCTCAATTGTAACCTTGGGACCCTGGGGACCCTGGGGACCCTGGGAACGTTGGGAACCTTGGGGCGACCGTGGGGACTTCTAGGCGACCTTGGGCGTCAGGCTCACGCCGGCATGATGGGCGTAGTACTCTAGGGGTTTGCGATCCTCCCCGGTCGCGACGCCTGACCGCGACGACTCGACCACGCCATGCAGTCGCTTTCCCGTCGAGCGCCGGGCCATGGCGGAAAGGAATCCTTCGTGAGAGCCGTACGGGCATTCGCCCTCCTGTTGACCATTGCGATCGCTTTGGTGCCTCGAGTCGCGGCTCAGGAGCCATCGGCGCCAGCGCCGACCGGCGGGACGGGAGCGGCGTCACCACCTCTTCACCCAGGCCCGGGCATGACCACGAGCACGTTTCTCGGCGGTGTTCCCTCCGGGACCCAGACCGACAGTGTGCTGACGATCAGCATCCTCGACGCCATGAACCGCGCGCTCGCGCACAATCTCGGCGTGCTCAACGCCGAGGAACAGCTCGACCACGCGCGAGGCACGCGGTGGCGCGAGCTCGGCGCGCTCCTGCCGAACATCAACGCACGGGTCGCGGAAACACGGCAGCAAATCAGCCTGGACGCATACGGCTTCGGATCCTTCGGCTCGGCGTTCGCGGGCATCCCCACGATCGTCGGCCCTTTCAACGTCTTCGATGCGCGCGTCTATCTCTCGCAGTCGGTCCTCGACTTTGGCGCGGTCAACACCGCGCGCTCGGAAGCCCACAGCGTCGAGGCGGCGGCTCACGCGTACCAAGACGCAAAGGACTTCGTCATCTGGGTCGCAGGCACGCTGTACCTGCAGTCGCTGGCGGCGTCGGCTCGCGTGGATTCCGCGAGCGCGCAGCAGCGGACCGCGCAAACGCTCTACGACCAGGCGCTGGATCTGAAGCAAAGCGGGTTGGTCGCCGGCATCGACGTCCTGCGATCTGAAGTCCAGCTCAACGTGCAAACCAACCGCACGACAGCGGCGGCCAACGACCTCGAGAAGGCCAAGCTCCAGCTGGCCCGCGTGATGGGCTTGCCTCTCGGTCAGAACTTCACGCTCGATCCAGCGCTGCCCGAACTCCCCCGCCCCGACCTCACGCTCGAGCAGGCTGTTGAACGAGCCTACCAGACGCGCGCCGATTATCAGGCGGCGCTCGAACGCGTGAAGGCCGCGGAGGCGACGCGCGCCGCGGTCGTCGGCGACACGCTGCCGGCGCTCAGGGTCAACGCCGATTTCGGCGACATCGGACTCTCGCCGAGCGACTTGCACGGCACATTCAGCGTGACCGGCGCCGTTCAGATTCCGATCTTCGAGGGCGGCCGCACGCGCGGCCGGTTTCTCGAGGCCGACGCCGATCTTCGCAGCCGGCGGTCGCAGGCCGAAGACCTGAAGGCGTCGATCTATTACGAGGTACGAACGGCGTTTCTGGATCTGCAGGCGACCGGCGACCAGCTTCAGGTGGCAACCAAGGCGCGCGACCTGGCGTCTCAGCAGCTGACGCAGTCGCGGGACCGTTTTGCCGCGGGCGTCGCCAACACCATCGAAATCGTCCAGGCCCAGGAGGCCGTCGCCGTCGCCAACGAGCAGTACATCTCGGCGCTGTACGGCTACGACCTCGCGAAGGGCGCGCTGATACGAGGCGTTGGCACCGCCGAAAGCACGCTGCGTCAGATTCTCGGAGGCACTCGTTAATGGCGGATCCAGTCGTCGCCGACAAGGTTCCCTTCACGCAAAAGCCCGGCTTCCGGATTGGGCTTGGCGTCGTGCTGCTCGCCGTGATTGGCGTCGCCGTCTGGTACTGGCTGACGGCGGGACAGGAGTCAACAGATGACGCGCAGGTGGATGCCCACGTGACGCAGATCGCGGCGCGCATCGGCGGCACGATCGCGCGCGTGAGGGTCGCCGACAACCAGCAGGTCGACGCCGAGGCGGCCCTCGTCGAGATCGATCCGCGCGACTATCAGGTTGCGCTCGACAAGGCCCGCGCCGAGCTTGCCGACGCCGAAGCGGCCGCCGTGGCCGCGCAAGCCAACGTGCCGATCGCGTCGACCCAGACCAGCGGCAACACCGCGACGGCCCGAGGGGGCGTCGAGCAGGCGCAGGGCGGCGTCGGGGCCGCGGAGCGCGAGCTCGAAGCCTCGCGCGCCCGTCTGACAACCGCCCAGGCACGGCAGCGCGAGGCGGAGGCCAACGCCACCAAGGCGGCGCGCGATGTGGAGCGGCTGCGCGGCCTGCTGGTCAAAGACGAGGTCTCGCAGCAGCAATTCGATTCCACAACTGCCGCCGCGGACGCGCAGAAAGCGGCGGCCGATTCGGCGCGGTCACAGGTGGCGGAGGCGGAGGCCGGTATCCGTGTCGCGGAGAGCAAGCTGGTGCAGGCGCGGGCGGGCGAGCAACGGGCCCGCGCCGAACTGCAGACCACGCAGGCGGGCCCCGAGCAGGTCGCCGCGACGAAGGCGCGGGCCGCGGCGGCCGAGGCGCACGTGCAGCAGGCAAAGGCGACGCTCGCGCAGGCGGAATTGAACCTGCAGTATGCCACGGTGAAGGCGCCGATCACGGGCATCGTCAGCCGCAAGACCGTCGAGGTCGGCCAGATCGTGCAGCCGGGACAGCCGCTGATGGCGATCATTCCGCTCGAGAACGTGTGGGTCACGGCGAACTTCAAAGAGACGCAGCTGACGAACATGCGCCCAGGACAGAAGGCCACGGTCACGGTCGACGCGTACGGCGGCCGTCGGTTCAACGGCCACATCGACAGCATCGCCGCCGCGACCGGAGCACGGTTCAGCATGCTGCCGCCCGAGAATGCAACCGGCAACTACGTGAAGGTCGTGCAGCGCGTGCCGGTCAAGATCGTGCTCGACGCCGGGGAGGACGCGGAACATCTGTTGCGCCCGGGCATGTCGGTCGTACCAACTGTCTACACAAAATAGAAACCGCGGTGGAGCAACGTCGTGCCCGACCAGCAGCGCCACATCAATCCCTGGCTGATCGCCGTCTCCGTGATGTTCGCCACGTTCATGGAGGTGCTCGACACCACGGTCGTGAACGTGTCGCTGCCGCACATCGCGGGTAGCCTGTCGGCGACCGTCGACGAAGCGACCTGGGCGCTGACATCTTACCTGGTCGCCAACGCCATCATCCTGCCGATGACCGGGTGGCTCGCGAGCCGGTTCGGGCGCAAAAATCTACTGATGCTCTCGGTCGTGGGCTTCACCGGCGCGTCGTTCCTGTGCGGGCTCGCGCCAAACCTCGGATCGCTGATCGTCTTCCGCATCGTCCAGGGCGCGACCGGCGGCGCGCTGCAGCCGCTGTCGCAGGCCGTGCTTCTCGAAGCATTCCCGCCCCACGATCGCGGCAAGGCCATGGGCTTCTGGGGACTCGGCATCGTCGTCGCGCCGATCCTCGGGCCCGTGCTCGGCGGATGGCTGACCGACAGCTATAGCTGGCGCTGGGTCTTCTACATCAATATCCCGGTCGGCATCGCGTCGATCGTCATGACGAAGATGTTCATCTTCGATCCGCCGTACCTCCGCCAGGAGTCGCGCGGGATCGACTACTGGGGCATCGGCATGCTCGCGGTCGGCATCGGTGCGCTGCAGATCGTGCTCGACAAGGGGCAGGAAGAAGACTGGTTCTCGTCGAGCGTCATCACGATCCTCGCGATCGTCGCCGCGGTCACGCTGGTGCTTCTCATCTTCCACGAGTGGACGACCGACGATCCCGTGGTCGATCTACGCGTGTTCAAGAACCGCAGCTACGCGGTCGGCGTGTTTCTGATGACAGTCGTCGGCTTCGTGCTGTACGGCAGTCTCGTCCTGCTCCCGATCATGCTGCAGACGCTGCTCGGCTATCCGTCGCTTCAGGCGGGCATCGCGATGGCGCCTCGCGGCGTCGGAGCGTTTTTCATGATGCCCCTCATCGGCTTGATGACCGGCAGGTTCGACGCGCGCAAGCTGCTGACCGGCGGGCTGCTCGTCGGGGGTCTCACGCTGGTCTGGTTGTCGCGGCTCAATCTGCAGGCCGGCTACTGGGACATCTTCTGGCCTCAGTTGATCCAAGGCGTCGGGATGTCGCTCCTCTTCGTGCCGCTCACGACGGTGACGATGGATGCGATCCCACGCGAGCGAATGGGCAACGCCACGAGCCTGTTCAACCTGATGCGCAACATCGGCGGCAGCATCGGCATCGCCATGACCGGCACGATGCTCGCGCGCACGCAGCAGACGACGACGGCGATGCTGGGCGCCAACGTGACCGCGTACGATCCGGCGAGCCGCGCGATGTTCGCGCAGATGCGCGGCGCGTTCATTGCCGCGGGCGCAGACGTCGCGACCGCCACCAGCCGCGCCTACACCGCCCTGTTTGGCATGGTGCAGCAACAGGCGGCCATGGTGGCGTTCGTCGGCATCTTCCAGCTCCTCGGAGTTCTCTTCCTCGCGCTCATCCCGCTCGTGCTGCTCATGAAGCGGCCAAAGCGCGGCCCCGCAGCCGGGGCACGCTGACGCCGCGACTCGACACGGACGCAGCGACTCGCGGCGTGGCGGCAGCCGCGCTGCCCTGATGCCCATATCGCTGTACACTGACATCGTGCGCGCGATCGCCACAGCGTTTGCGCTGCTGATGAGCGCCTCGACCCTCAACAGTGCACCATCCGATGCCA
>Ga0209415_10013803_pt1 | contig 13270 bp, 9 predicted proteins | sample PeaSoiSIISIP2007_FD_187696 | JGI IMG/M metagenome (GOLD analysis project Ga0209415, IMG submission 187696) | Peat soil microbial communities from Weissenstadt, Germany - SII-SIP-2007 (SPAdes) (version 2) | ecosystem: Environmental > Terrestrial > Soil > Wetlands > Peat | place: Germany... | reverse complement strand
GCTGGGCACGGATGGAAACCTCTACGGTGCAGACTATAACGGCGGCAGCAACGGATTCGGAACCTTGTACAAGACAACGCCGACCGGCACGGGGACCGTGTTTTATACCTTCCTGTTCAGTTCGGGTCCAGCGAATCCCTACGCCCCTCCGATCGAAGCGACGAACGGCACGTTCTACGGGACGACCTCCTACAACGAGGAGCGCGACGGATATTTTCCCGACAGCGTAGCCTACTCGGTTACCTCCAAAGGAGTGTTCAAGATCCTCCACACCTTCACCGGCACCGACGGCCAGAATATCTATGCCGGGCTGGTGCAAGGCACCGATGGGAACTTTTATGGCTGCTCCGCGGCTGGAGGAACGAGCAGCGATGGAGTGATCTTCAAAATGACCGCGACCGGCACGGTAAAGGTGCTGCACAACTTCGACGGCACCGACGGCACGGGCTGTTCCTACGCTCTGGTGCAGGCGAGCGACGGAGACTTCTATGGCACCGCCGGCGGCGGCAGCGACGGTTTCGGAGTGGTCTTCAAAATCACGCCGGGCGGCACTTACACCGTGATCCACAATTTCAATGGAACCACCGACGGGAGCTATCCGAACTCCCCTCTGATTCAGGCCACGGATGGAAATCTTTACGGGGTGACGGGCAGTCAAGGACAGGTGGACTATGGCTCGATTTATAAAGTCACAACCGGCGGCACGTTGACGACTCTCTACACTTTTACTGGCGGGACCGACGGCGGTATCCCGCAGTCTGCCTTGAGACAGCACACCAACGGGCTGCTTTACGGCGACACTTTTATGGGTGGCGACCTCAACTGCTTCACCACCATTTATTACGGCGGGCAAGTGGTGCTCGTCGCCGGCTGCGGCGTGGTCTTCAGCGTCGACATCGGGGCAGAGCCATTTGTGAGCTTGATGACTACATCCGGCCACGAGCTTTCCGCGGTTGAAATTCTCGGCCAGGGTTTCACTAAATCTTCGGTGGTGGAGTTCGGCGGAGTTGCGGCCACGAAGGTCACGCTGACCGGGACGACCTATATGTCCGCGACCGTTCCCGCGGGCGCGCTGACCGGAGCGGTGACCGTCACTACCGGCACGACGAAGCTGACCAGTCCGCAGACGTTTAAAGTGCTGCCGACGATTACCAGCATTCCGGCGAGCGGGGCAGTGGGAACGCCGGTGGCCATTACGGGCACGGGACTCACGCAGACCACGAAAGTTACGTTCGTGGGCGTGGCGGCCAGCGGCATCACGGTGAACTCCGACACGCAAGTGACGGCCACGGTGCCCACGGGCGCCAAGACCGGCAAGATTGCGGTTACCACCAAGGGCGGCAGCGCCAGCAGCAAAACGACGTTCACTGTGGATTAGCCAGAATAGCCGGGGAGAAATGGGCTAATTCACGAAGTCAAAAAGCGTTTGGAATTAAACAGTTGAGGAGGAGTCCCGTGTCTCCATTACGCATTGTCCATAGGACGGCTTCCATCGTTTTTATATTCTGGTTGGCGATGGCGGGCGTTTCGGGTGCATCGGTCACGTTTACCAGCTTGGCGAGTTTCGACAAAACCAATGGCAACCAGCCCAACCACACGGTTCTCATGCAGGCCACGGACGGCAACCTCTATGGAGTCACCTCCTACGGAGGGGCCAACGGTAGCGGCGCCGTGTTTCGCATTAGTCCATCGGGAACGCTGACCGCGATCTACAACTTCTGCTCGCTGGCTAGCTGCGCCGATGGCGAGAATCCTTATACCAGCTTGATTCAGGCCAGCAATGGCGACCTCTACGGGGCAACTTACTATGGAGGAGCGAGCAACAATGGCACGTTGTTTAAGATCACCACGTCGGGGAGCCTGACCACGCTCTACAACTTTTGCTCGCTGGCCAGCTGCGCTGACGGCTCCGGACCTGAGGGCCAGCTGGCCTTAGACAGTGCCGGGAACATTTACGGAACGGCGGATGAAGGCGGGACGAGCAATTTTGGCACAGTGTTCAAATTCAGCACAAAGGGAGTGCTGACCACGCTCCATAGCTTCAGCGGCGCGGACGGGGAATACCCGGGGGGCGGTTTGATTGCGGCCAGCGGAGCCTTCTACGGAACGGCGTATTCCGGAGGGGCCAACGGCGACGGTACCGTCTTCAAAATCACGGCTGCCGGAGCGGAGACCACGCTGCACAGCTTCACCGGAAGCGACGGAGAAAATCCTAACGGCTGGCTGGTAGACGCCGCCGGCAGCTTTTACGGGACAACCGAATTCGGCGGAGCGAATGGCGTGGGGTCGGTTTTCAAGATGACCGCGGCCGGCAAGGTAAGCACGCTCTACAGTTTTTGTTCGCTGGCAAGCTGCGCGGACGGTTCCAGGGTAACTGCGGGTTTGATGCAAGCCACCGACGGAAATCTCTATGGAGTGACAGACGTCGGCGGAGCAAACAACGATGGAACGGTCTACGAACTCACCCTCAAAGGAGCGTTGACCACGCTGCACAGCTTCGACAGCACGGACGGTTACGGCCCGCAGGGCACAGTGCTGCAGGACACCAACGGGGATTTCTACGGGATGACGGAGTTTGGCGGAAGCAATGGCGACGGTACCGTCTTCAGCATCGCGACCGGGCTTAAGGCATTCGCGTTGCTCGAGAGCACGAGCGGGAAGGTAGGGTCGAAAGTGGAGATTCTGGGCGATGGATTCAGTTCGTCGTCGGTGGTGAGGTTTAACGGAACGGCGGCAACGACGGTGACGCTCACCGAGCCGGGGCTGCTAACGGCAACGGTGCCGGCGGGCGCGACGGATGGTTACGTCACGGTGACCACCGGGGCGACTACGCTGACCAGCACGCAGAAATATACGGTGCACAACTCGTGGGGAAGTGGGGCGGCGATGCCGACGGCCACTTCTAACTCCGTCACCGGAGTGCTCAGCGGCGAAATCTATGTGGTTGGCGGGTACACTACGGCGCCAACCGCTGACGTCCAGATTTACAACCCAGCTACGAACGCCTGGAGCGCGGGCGTGTCCCTGCCAACGGCGACAAGCGGCGCGGCGGGAGCGGTGGTGAGCAACATCCTCTATGTCATCGGCGGCTACACGGGTTCGCATACCAATGCGGTGTGGGCCTATAGCCCGACAACAAAAACCTGGTCGGGGAAGGCCGCAATGCCGACGGCAAGAAATGGAGCGATGGCGGTAGTCGAAAAAGGCATCATTTACGTCGCCGGAGGATACAACGGCACTGATTTTCTCGCAACGGTCGAAAGCTACAACCCCAAGACAAACACCTGGACCGAGGAAACTCCGATGTTGGGGACCAAGGATTATCCGGCCGCAGGTCTGATCGGAACCACGATCGTGGTGGCTGACGGAGCGAACGCTTCCGGGTCAGTCACTGGAGATACCGAAAGCTACAGCACCACCAAGAATAGTTGGGCAAGCCTCGCGTCCGACCCCGACCCGCGGGAAGGTTCGTGTTCGGGAGCGGTCGGGAGCCTGCTTTATGACGTGGGGGGCTACATCAACAATGGGGGAGCGGCGACCACCGTCAACGAATCGTTCAGCTTGACGGCGAACAAATGGACGACCACGCTCGCTCCTCTGCCGCAGGGCGCCATGTTCGCCGGTTCTGCCGTATATAACGGGCAACTTTACTGCTTCGGAGGAGAGTCCACGTGGCTGGGTAGCCCTATCGGCAATGTGCAGATTTATCAGCCGTAGGATTGCCGCTTGCAGCGAGCGGCGCGCAGTAAAACGAGTTTCACCGTCAACTAAAGCGCGGTGGAAGAGGCTCGGTCCGGCGAAGGGAAGGGAGAGGCCCCTTCGCCGGTCTCCGGGCGCGGTCCTAGCGGCACGGCTGAAGCCGCGCCCTTTCAAAACTTCTAAAGCCAGAAGCTGCTTTGGGCTGCGGAACTAGATCCGGAACCGGCGCTGGCGGCGCGGCCGGCGCTGGGTTCGACGCGGTTTCTGCCGCCGTTTTTGGCCAGGTACAGGGCACTATCGGCGCCGGCGAGCAGTTTTTCAGAGTCGGCGGCGAGGCGGCCGGTGGCTACGCCCAGGCTAAGAGTCACGTTGAGGCTGGAGCCTCCGGCGACGATGCTGCTGTTGGCGACGGAGCAGCGGATGCGTTCGGCCAGTTCCCAGATCTCCGCCGGCCCGCAATCGGGAGCGACGATCAGGAACTCTTCCCCGCCGTAGCGGCCGACCGAATCATAAGGGCGGACCACGGCGGCCATTTCGCTGGCAATGATGCGCAGCACCACATCGCCAGCGGCGTGTCCGCGGCTATCATTGACCTTCTTGAAATCATCCACGTCGGCCATGATGACGCCCACGGACTGGCCGTGGCGTTCGGCGCGAATCAGCTCCCGGTTCAGAATTTCCAGAATCACTTTGTGGTTCCACAGGCTGGTCAGGCTGTCGTGCGAAGCCTCACGCCGCAGCGCTTCCTGGGTGCGGATCAGGCGGGTCTGGGTGACCAGAAGGCGGGCGCTGGAACACATGAACGAAAAGAAAACCACGCCGGCCGCCAGGCCCAGGCGTTCGCGCGCAATGCGCAGCGACATGAACAGCACCAGCAGCGGGTAAAACAGGTGAAACAACTCGCTGTGGAGCTTCTTTTCGCGGCGCGGAGTTCCTTCCTCGAGGGCGGGCGCGCCGGCACTTTTCCAGGTAGAGGCAATCACCAGAGGAACGACCAGCATGGCGCTCCATAGAATGTCGAACCAGGCGCCGGTCTTGAGACCTCGCCCGGGGCCGTAGTAGAAGAGAGCGTCCACACAACCGGACAAAGCCAGGAAAAGGCCGAGCCGCCCAAACAACTGCTGGGCCGTGCGGGAGCGGCTCAGGCTGGCGCGCAGCAAGTAGGCTCCCGCAACAAATCCGTAGCCTACAAAGTAAGGCGCCCACACCGAGTGAGCCAACTCGCCGGGGGCCTCCGCCTTGGGCAGATAGAAAAAGTAGAGATAGGCGGCGATGCAGACCAGAGTCCCCTGCACGAAATCCAGAGCGACCAGGGAATCGAGACGTCCAACCTCGTGTTCCGGATCGAGGAACATGGCCATCGCCAAGGGAGCAAACCAGAAACAAAACAACAGATTGCTGATCCACAATGCGGCAACAGAGCCGGGGAACAGGTCGATGAAGACGCCGAGGCCCTGGGCTACGAGCCATAGGGCATAGGCGACCGAGGCCAGGCGCCACACCGAGCGCGCCAGCCCTTCCGAACGGACGCTGGCTCGGAAACACGCCACCAGGACGAGAACGCCCAAGCCGAGCTGGAGCAGATCGGAAAGCAGCGCTGCGCTGGCAGCATTACCGAAGAAAGTGACCACGCACACGTGCGCCAGCAGGAGCACGGCAGCGACCATCAGCACATGGCGTTCACGCAGCAACGAGAGACTAACCTCGATTCGGGAAATTTAAGAATGACTCTTTCGGAAGAACACTCCAAGTGCGGAGGCCCCAGAAAGTAAAGACACGACGAATGCGAAAGGCGCGAACGGCACACGTCGGCCGTTCCTCTCAACTCTAGTATCTCGCAGGCTGTCAACCTTTTCACGTCACTCCGGTACCCATCCCTTGTGACCGCCGGACAGGTCAATTCCAGCCCGCCAACACGCCCTGCAAAATTTCCACAGCTTCCGCGAGTTTGCCAAGGCGTTCCGGTGCGAGGGAATCGAGGTTAGCAGCGAGGGCCGCGATGCGGAGGCGGCGTCCCTTGTGCAGCAGCCGCGTGCCCCTGGGAGTGGCGCGGATGCGCGTGCGGCGGCCGTCGCGGGGATCTGCCGTAATCGCGACCAGCCGGCTGCGTTCCAGGCCAGCAACGATGCGGCTCATGGTCGGCGGCTTGACCTGTTCGGCGGCCGCGAGATCACCGAGCGTCTTAGGCCCACCGAAGACCAGCACTGAAAGCGCGGATAAACGCGCCGGACCTTCGCCGGTGGCCACGTCCAGCTTGCGCAGGCGGCGCAGCAGGTGGATGGCGGCGGAATGCAGGCGGTCAGCGACGGCGACTGCAGGGCCAGCGTCGATTTCGTAGGGCTTGACTCTTGCCATGGAATTATAGTTAGCTATGCTAACTAATCTGAGATAGGAGATCAAGCAATATGAATACCACCGCCGCGGGAATCGGAATTTCACGACTGGCACAGATTGCGATTGTCGCGCAAGACGTGGAGCGCGCAGCCGCCTTTTATCAGGATGTGCTAGGCCTGAAGCTGCTGTTCAAAGCTCCGCCAGGACTGGCGTTCTTCGACTGCGGCGGGGTGCGGCTGATGTTGTCCCCTCCGGATAAGCCGGAGCACAATCACCCCAGCTCGATTCTGTATTTCGCCGTCCCGGACATTCAGGCTGCGTACGTCAAGATGAAAGAGAACGGTGCTCGCTTTGAAGACGAGCCCCATCTGATCGCGAAGATGCCGGATCACGATTTGTGGATGACGTTCTTCCGCGATTCCGAGAACAATCTGCTGGGTCTGATGAGCGAGGTGAGGTGAGGCGGGCTTCCGGCCCGATTGTTCGGACCTTAGACCGCGGACCTCGGGCCTCGGCTAAGGCGCCGGACTTCTTACTGCGAGGTTTCCTGAAGCTTGAGGCTCAGACGTCGAAGCCTGAAAGCCGAAGCCCGAAGCCCCGGGCGCCGCTTCTCTTGATGGGTCTGATGAGCGAGGTGAGGCGGTAAGTTGCAGGGTCAACAAATCCGCCGCCGAATCTTTGTGCAAGAAGCGAAACAGTAAGGCAAAACCGATCCCAAGGGCAAGCATCAAGAGCAGCGCCCACCGAATCGAGGGTTCGTAAATGAGAATCCCGGCACCGCCGACGATGAGAGAAATCCAGGCCGCGGGATCGTGGATGGGGCGATTCACCCATTCGGGAACAGACTTCATGAAAGTAAGGCTAGCACCAAATAACGGCTCGCGGCGAACGTGAAGGTGCCAGTTTTCATCGCAAATCGGCGGGCGAGAATACTGAGGAAGCGAGGAGACGGAAGCCGCTCCTCTGCTATTATCGCTGGCGGAGATTTTACTTGGTATGGAAGACTTAGAACTCGAAGACGAAGAATTCGAGGACGACGAAATACCTCTTATTTCCGGATCAGGAGAAGGACTCATGGACGAATCACCGGCCAGGGGCGCGGGTTCGCGCCGCGACGAAGATATTGCGCTCGACCTGATGAAGTTCATTGCCATGACCACGGGCTACGGCAAAACCGCCAGCAGCGGCGGGGTGGGATTCACCGGTGGAGGTTCGGCGGCGAAGCCCGAGGACTACGCGGCGCACCTGCTGGAGCTCTACGGAAAGTGTCTGAACGCGGTGGAAGGTGGCAAGTAAGAAGCGGCAAGTAAACCACCGATGTTGACCGCCAACTGGCGCGGGCTACACCTTCCGTAATCTCGCCGGCTGGGTGGGCGCGTTAGATAATGGCTTCCAGCATGCCTTCTCTTCTTCCATCGCAGCGCCCGGCCCGTGCCCCTAGAGCCCAACTGGCGGAGCCCACGCAGGCAGTTCTTCGGCTCAAAGACGGCCGCCGGCTGACGGCGGACTTGAAAGTAATTTCGCTTACCGGCGGGTTACTCTCCCTTCCGCAGCCCGTGGATGCCGGATGCACCGGCCGGCTGATGTTTCTGACCGAAGCCGGCATGGTCGCGGGCTCGGCGGAAATGTTGACTCCGCTCTCCGGGACTCTGCAGCCATTCCGCTTCATCAACCTCAATCCCGACGATCAGGACCGGCTGCGATCTGCGATTCGGGTGTGCGGCGCCCAGAACTCCAGTGATCATGGGCAAATCGAACACTCGCGCCCCTGGTGAGCCGACGAAGATCAGCCCCCCTTAGTTTTTTCCCGCCGCGTACTTGATTTCCAACTGATCGAACAAGAAACTGAGCTCGTCAGCCTGTTCTTCGATCTGCTCGTCGAGAGCCGTTCCGTAGCCGTGGCCAGCGTTCGAACTGGTACGCAGAAGGATGGGATATTTCGAATGGGCGGCGGCCTGCAGGCGGGCGATCATTTTGCGGGACTCCATGGGATTGACGCGGTGGTCGTTCTCCCCCGTGGACATGAGAATCGCCGGATAGACGACGCCGTTCTTGACGTGATGATAGGGCGAGTAAGCGTAAAGCGCTTTGAACTGGTCAGGATCTTTTACAGTGCCGAATTCGGTGGCGTTGAAGGCGCCATTGGGATCGAGTTCCACGCGCAGCATGTCATAGATGCCCACCTCGGAGACCACGGCGCGAAACAGGTCAGGACGCTGAGTGGAGGCAGCTCCCATGAGCAGGCCTCCGTTGCTGCCGCCGAGAATCGCCAGATGCGCCGGCGAAGTGTATTTCTGGTCGATCAGGTATTGGGCGCAGCCCAGGAAATCGTCAAAGACATTCTGCTTGCGGGTGAGTTTGCCGGCCCGGTGCCATTCCTCGCCGTATTCGGCGCCGCCGCGGAGATTGGCGTCCACGTAGACTCCGCCTTGATCGAGCCACAGACGCGCGAAGGAACCGAGGAAGAGCGGCTCTTCGCTGATGTTGTAGCCGCCGTATCCGGTGAGCAGCGTGGGGTTCGAGCCGTCGAGCTTCGTGCCCTTGCGCCGGATGATGTTCACCGGGATGCGGGTGCCGTCTTTAGAAATGGCGAAGTCGCGCACGACTTCGGCGTCATTGAAATGAACGGCAGAAGTTTCGAAGAGCGCGGTGCGGGTTGCCTTTCCGCTGGTGGCGTCGAAACGGTACCAGGCAGGCGGTTCGAGATAGGTGGAAGTGTGGAACAGCACGTCGCCGCCGCCGATGGAAACCACCTGGCTGATCGCCGAGATGGGCGGCAGGGGCACTTGTCCCGTTTGCTCGAGGACGAACGCTGAGCCGCCTTCGCGGCGTTCAGAAGGTTTTCGCGCGAAGACGCGGAGCCGCGACGGCCCGCCCATCATGTCAGTCACATAGAGGTGGTTCCATGCGGGCACGAAATCTTCAACCGAGGCGCGGTCGTTCTCGTCTTCACCAGTCCCGCCTGGGCTTTGCGGAACGATGATTTTCGCCTGCGCGAGATCGGGTTGCTCCAGCGGCAAGCGCAAAATCTGGCCCCGCGGAGCGTCTTTGCGCGAAAGCAGGTAGAGCGCCGGATCCACGCCGAACTTCACCGAGACGATTCCATCTTCGAAGCGGGTCAGTTGCGTCCACTTCCCGGTGGAGTCCATCAGGTAGTGCTCGAACTGGCCGCCATCTCCGTTGGCCACCGAGGCGAGCAGCCAGTTTCCGTCGTCGCTGGTGTGGAGTTGAATCTCGGCGATGCGGGGAAAATCTTTGCCGATGATGTAGGTATCCTGCTTCGGGTCGGTACCGAGTTTGTGAAAGTAAACCTGCTGGTAGAAGTTGGCGTCCTCGGGCGCGCGCTCGTTGCCTTGCGGATAGCGCGTGTAGTAGAAGCCGGAGCCGTCGGCCTTCCACGCAATGCTACCTGCGGCGGTAGCAAAATTTACGCGCGGAACGATGTCGTTGAGTTCTTTGCCGGTGGCGACTTCGAAAATATGAGCGGAGCTGTCTTCGGAGCCGTTCTCCGAAAGCGCGGCGGCGACATACTTGCCGCCGAAAGAGGGCACGTAGAATTCTACGGAAAGCGAACCTTGGGCGCTGGCGGCGTTGGGATCGAAAATAATTTTCGCGCTCGCGGGATCGTCGGCGGAACGCAGCACTACCAGCATCGGCTGCTGCTGGGGCGGCTGGTTTCTTAAGGCAAACAGCATGCCCGCGCGAAATTGCAGGGCGGAGTAGCTGGCCGAGCTTGCCGCGGCGAGTTGGTGGAGGCGCTCTTTGATCGTCGCGCGTGCTGGCAGATGATCGAGATACTCGCGGGTGCGGGCGTTCTGAGCGGTGCTCCACTGCTTGACGGCGGGATCGTTCCAGTTCTCAAGCCAGCGGTAGTCGTCGACAACCTTGACGCCGTGATATTCATCGGTGACGGGATGCTTGGGCGCGTCGGGCGGCTTGGGAACGGCGGGATTCTGCGCCGGGGCTGCCAGAGGCAGCAGGCAGATGGCAACGACGAGCAACGGGCGCAGGCGTTTCATGAACGTGCCTTTCCGGAGGCGGCGGGAATTATACATGGGGATGCCGCACCACCTGCACTGTCATTCTGAGCGAAGCGAAGGACCTGGGCAACCTGCGGGCGGTGCACCGGAATCGGCAGCTGATGCACCCGCCAAAAGTTGCATAGGTCCTTCGGCCCGCAAAGAACGCGGGCCTCAGGATGACAAGCTTTTGAAGTGAGAAAAAAAACCGCGCCCCTCGAGGGGACGCGGTTCGATCCTGCAGCTGAAACGGAGGCGGTCGCGGCCAGACTGCTACTTAACGGCGCTTCTTGCCTTTTTTCTTGGCCTTCTTCGCGGGTTTCTTCGCGGCTTTCTTGGCGGCTTTCTTTTTTGCCGGTTTCTTGGAAGCTTTTTTCTTCGCGGGTTTCTTCGCTGCCTTTTTCTTGGCGGGCTTTTTCGCCGCTTTCTTTTTGGCGGCGGGTTTGGAGCCTCCGCCTCCACCGGCAGGAGCTGGAGGTTTGGGGGCGGCTGGTTTAGGCGCAGGAGGCGCGGGAGTGGCTACCGGCACCGGTGCATGTGCATCGGGTTCGGGCAAGCCTGCCTCTTCTTCCTCCTCTTCTTCGAAATCTTCTTCCAGCGATTCGGTGTAGGCACCGCTGTCGCTGAATTCGTCTTCTTCGTCACGTCCGTAGAGCGTGGGGTCGTAAAACGTCATTGATCCTCCTGATCTTTGTGGCGGCCCGGTGCGGCTCGGGCTGCAGGCACGAGAAAATTTAAAAGACCACCGGAACTACTAGCTGGAACGGCGCGCGATTATAGCACGACGTTGAGTGCAGGCTGCAAGGACTGAAAACACGTCAGGTCCGACTATCCTGTTATCACAGGGCGTGGGGAAAAGGAAAGAAGAATCGCAAAAAGGGACGAAGAGGTCGTGGGATGGGGAGTTCCTTTGACTCAGCGCAGGGTGGAGCGCAGGTTTTTGGGGCAAAACAAAAGCGAATCTCAACCTGGCGCTGCAGGATTCGCAGGCCTTGAGGAGACGTCAAAGTCAAAAGCCCCACCCTGTCACGAAGAACGTGACAAGGATGGGGCACCCGCCTGGGTCTGAGTACGATCTGAAGCCAAAAACCCCACCCGGGCACGAAAAGCGTGACCGAGGTGGGCATCCCGTGGCGGTTCTATTTCTGTGTAAAGGGCAGACCGGGCAGGGTTTCGGTGTGCTCGGACCTTACTGCGCTCAGCAGGGTCGGATCCAACCCCAGGGCTTTCACGATGGTTGGGGCAATCTGACGGGTCTCGACCTGATCGTTGAAGGTTGAAGCCTTGTACTTGGGGTTGGAAACAATCAGCAGAACGTTGCGGTCGTCGTAGGCAAAGCCGCCATGCTCGGAGACCTTCTTCGTCCCGCCGGTATAGACCACACCGACATTCGGAGCCACGATGATGTCGGGAGTCCGGGAATCGGTGAGGGGATCGTTGAACTGCAGGGTGAGCGAGGGGCCGGCGAAAATCTCACCCTGCCCAAACAGGTCTTCGTTCGCGGCCAATCCTAAAGTTGCCGCGAAGCTTTGCGTCTGGCTCTGATCGGTCAGCCAGATCAGCGAGACATCGTCCTCGTCGGCTTGCGCCACCGGCAGGCCAGGCCCGACTCCCGCAGGTGAAAGGATCTGGGATGGTGGTTCATCTGTGGCCACATCTCCCGGAATGCGCAGCACGCGGTTGGGATCGATCGCAGACTGGCCGTGCTTCGCCGAAACGATAATCAGAGTCGAGTCGAGCAAGCCTTGTTTCTTCAACTCGGCGACCATCTGCCCGATCGCGCCGTCCACGTACTGGATCTCGGCGAGCAGAGAATCACTCGGGGTCCCCAGCGCGTCGACATACCCGCCGGTGAGGCCGAGCGATTTTTCCACCAGCTTTTGTCCCACGCTGACGGACTGGAAGTTCATGCCAAACAGCGCCGGCACCGGCGCGCTGGCGCTTCCATCGTGCCACTTGCCATCAATCCAGTTCAGCACTGTTTGCACTTTGTACTGGTCGTAGCAGCGAATGTTCTGAAAGCTGTCGGTCCAGGCGTTGCTGGATTGGGCAGCACCCGGGTCGGGCAGCGGAGCGCAACCCGAAACCGAAGGAATCGCCACCGGAATGGAGTTGATTTCTGGCGACCACAGGTCGGCGACGCCATCGCCACTCGGGCCATTGATGAAATCGTAGGAAGGGTGCTTGTCGGACCACGCCGTGTAGAGTCCGGCATTGTGCGCCACGTTGAAGATGGTGTTGTCACGAATGAAATTGTGGGGATACACCGGGGCGCAGCCATTTTTCGGATCGCGCGGCAGATAGTCGGGATTGATTCCGTTGATGCCGGAGCTGCCGTCCGGTTTGCCGGAGTGAAGGTTCAGGTAGTTGTAGTCGATCTCTTCGTCGAACCCAACCTGCGTACCTATAACACTCGGGCAAAGGCTTGCCCCGCCCACAATGCCGTAAGGCGTGGTCTTCTTCGGAGGAGACAGGGCGCGATCATAGCTGACATCGTAGAACATTCCCGCTGAACGGGGCGTTCCGCCGGTGATCTGAGCCACCAGGCCGGGGAAGGAATCGGAAGGTTTCGAAGTCAGCGCCTGCAGGTAATGCACGCCGGTGGACGAAAGTGACACCAGATGAGGACAGTAAGGATCATTCGCGGAATTCGGAACGCCCTTGGTACAGTTTGCCAAATCCACCGAGTGCATGCCGTCGATACTGATCAGCAGCACATGCTGGATGGGGCTGGAAGTGGTGTCGGGTTTGCCGGGGTCCGCGGCCACGGCTGCCGATGCCGCGAACAACACCGCGAGCATAGGCGCGCCAATACTGAGTCTGCGTAAAAGAGTCATAGGGTTTCCTCCTGGAAGTTCTAAGCGACGGTGGCTTAAGAAATAGCAGAGGAAAATGAACGGCACGTGACAGGGAGGTTAAGCGGAAATGAATTTGGGAGGGAGTGTGGGACTTCAGACCTTCGACCTCTGGGCCTAATCTTTACCCCGGGTCACAGAAAATGAAAACGCCCCACGGGCTGCAATCTGGCAATCCGTGAGGCGAGCGCGATTCCCGTACCGGCGACGGCTATTTCAAAGACTTCACGTACGTGGCCAACGCCTTGGCATCGTCGGCGGAAAGGCTGGCGATGGCTTTCTTGTGCGGCGCCTTCTTGGCGTCGTCGCCCTTGGTGAGCAGGTCGCTGATCTGGGCATCGGTTAACTTAGTGCCCTTCAGGG
>Ga0209415_10013802_pt1 | contig 13271 bp, 10 predicted proteins | sample PeaSoiSIISIP2007_FD_187696 | JGI IMG/M metagenome (GOLD analysis project Ga0209415, IMG submission 187696) | Peat soil microbial communities from Weissenstadt, Germany - SII-SIP-2007 (SPAdes) (version 2) | ecosystem: Environmental > Terrestrial > Soil > Wetlands > Peat | place: Germany... | reverse complement strand
AACCTCCTCATGAAAGTTGAGAGCCTTTCCGCGATCCGGGAGATTCTGGCTCTCTATGTTGAACAATTTCAGGCATTTGGAGCCGCGCTGTGGGAAGTAGCCGAGGGTGTCGGCCCAGATCGCAAGGGCCGGTTGTTCATTCAGGCCCAGTATTTCGAGGGCATGGATGAACCACCTTTTTATCATATGGACATGGCCTCGGTCAGCGGCCACTGCATCCGCCAAAACAGCCCGGCCGTCCATTGCAAATCGGATGGCCGGTGGGACTCGGGAATTCCTGTTTCCTACCCTGAGATCCTTGAGCGTCTCAACCTCAACTCATTTATCAGTATCCCGATTCGATTGAACCCGCAGCCTCAGCAATTCGCCGACGCTGCGATCACTTTCTATCGTCAGGGACGGTGCTTCACAACCGAAGAGTTTGGCCTCCTTCGCGAGGCAGTGAAGCTCTTTCCGTCCGCCTATCGTTCCGTTCATGAACGAGCTTCTTTGACCTTGATCAAAGATGTTCACGAGATTCTTCGCGCCAGCCATTTTCCAGATGTTGAAACCCCGGCAGATTCGGCACAAGGAGGCGGGCACCCCTCACTTGCACCGGGGCAACCTGCCGATCGCGTCGAAACTGCGCCCCGCCAGGAGCGCGTTGCGATGCAGAAGGTGCTCGGAAAGATCGCCCGTCACTTTCAATTTGTCGAAGCTACCGTGTATCTGCACAATCCCTCAACGGATGTCCCTGGTCGGTTCAGCGAAGTTGCGGCGATCTGGCCTTGGAGCGTACCTTCTTTGCATTTTTATGTTCAGGGTCAAGGGGGTACGGGCTGGGTGCTACAAACCGGGCACCCCCTCCGATTGTTGGACATGGCCCTCTATTCGGAAGACCGCGAGTATTACGAGGACAATTATCCGGGAATGGACTGGCCGGACCGGGTTGATATCAAACAGGAGGTACGCCGCCATTTTCAATTGCCCGCGAATGAGATCTTTCCTCTCAGCTACGTCTGCGTGCCGATTCTCCACGACGGTACAGTGACCGGTGCGCTGCGCTGCGCAATCGCCCGAAGTGGTCCCTATCATGTCGATGACGATATAGTAAACGTAGTCTCCACCACCGCCGATATGATCGCAGACTGGTGGGACCAGTGGACTCGCCAACAACAGCAACGTGACGAACGCCAATCCGCCCTGTCGATCATGAGTTCACTCGGTGCCGCAAATCGTCGTGCCGTTGAACTCTTGCAGCAACCGGCAGGACTGGAGAAGATCATTGTCCGCCTCCTCGATTTGTGCCGGAAATCGGTGCCGCAGGCCGATATCGTCGAACTTTGGCTCCAAGATCCCACCGGAATCCTCGTTCGTACTGAGGCAGGCTTTGCTGGAGTCTCATACAGAAAGACAGCCTCCGTTGAAGAGCCCGCTGGCTCCGTGAAGCACAATGCCTTCCGGTACAGCCTCGTCACTCCATCCGTCCTGCACGTCGAAAGGGCGTACGTTTCTCCCTTTGTTCCTCCCGGCAGGCCAGTCCTCAGCTTTACCGTAGCGCCGGTGATAACCAAAGATGCGCGCGGTGTCCTGTATTTTGCCGCTACCCAGGAGGTCTCATGGCCCGGAGCTATTTCCAGCGCCGCTAGTGCTCTGGCGGACCAGTTGGCTCTTTACCTCTCATTTCAGCGCCAAATCCTAGGTTTGAAGGACGTGCAGGACAAGCTGCAAAAATCAGCGCACGAACAAGCGCAGTTCTTCCTCGATTTTCAACATCAACTGCGCACTCCGATCTACATAGCCAGGAATTCACTCGATCAGTTGGGACGATTCATTTCGGCGAGTCCCGAATGCACTCGCGTCTTCAACGCCCTAAGTTCCTCGACTCGGAGAGCCGGTACAGTTGCGAACAATCTCCAGTTCTTTGTCAGCCTGGCTCAAGGAAAGCCGGTCGCCGCAATAATCGAGCGGCTTTCCGCTGAGCTGATGCTCGGAGAAATCGAGCAGGCTTACAATTTCCTCTACAGCAAAGGGGCTCTGAACAAGAGGCTTGAATTCGCAATTCGCAAGGAGTACCCGTTTCCGCTCCCTACTTTTGAGGGCGACCCCAAGCTGATCGAGCTCGCGATCGACAATATACTCGACAACGCGGTCAAGTACAGCTTCCACGAATCTGAAGTCCTCATCGAGGCTGGCTCAGCACTCTATGGCCGGGAAGTGTTTTTCTCGTTCCGAAATCGAGGCCTTCCGATTACACCTGACGACGCTCCGCGGCTGGCGGAACGCGGATTTCGAGGAACAAAGGCCCGGCTAGTTTCGCCGGAGGGAACCGGCATAGGTTTGTGGGCGGTCGCCGAAATGATGCGGCCCATGAGTGGCCGCTTGGAAGTTAAACCCACAAATGCTGAGGGGTTGAATGAATTTCGCCTCTGCTTCAGGGGGTCTTTATGGTGACCAAGAGCATTCTGATCGTCGAAGACGATAAGATCCAGGCCGACGAACTCAAGAACCGTATGGAGAGGCTTGGCTTCTTTGTTCACAACATTGCAACCGAGGTCGAGTTCCGAAGGCACATGGATGAGACCGACCGGCCGGCCTACACACTGGCAGTGGTGGACATGATGCTCCGATGGACCGATCCAGCCCCGGATATGGAAGTACCGCCCCTTGAAATAATTGAGGAAGGGTTTTACACTGCAGGTCTTCGATGCTGCCGCAAACTCCGCGAGAAAGGTGTGCGGTGTCTCATTTTCACGGCCTTAGATCCAGCCAAGATCCCTCTCGGGCGTGGAGAGAATTTCGAAATCGTCAACAAGAGCAGTGGTTACAATGCCATAGTTGAAAAGATCAAGCAGCTTCTTTGAACACCGCGCGACTGGCTTTCTCGCTGTCTTCTTGGAGTCTGGTGACTTCCTTGCGATGATCATTCCGCGCGAGTTGCCAGTCTGTATAGACCTTGAGACCATTCGCTATCACCATGGCGAAGGTTTTGCTTTCAATCTCTTCTCCTGTCTGTACCGCGTCTGACCACCCGCTCCGAGACACGTTACACGCCCAAGCCGCTTGCGCGAACATGAACCACGAGCCGTCTCTCATTAGGTCGATTGCGCCTCGCATCAGCTCTTGCGCAGCCGATGGATCTCCCCACCAATCGAATACCTGTCCGATCGCCTTCACCAACTCATCCATCACATTCGGACTGCTCTCCAGACGCGCATGGCCGGTCCCCAAGAACCGCCGCTCCAGATCGCGAACCCCTCGCGCAACCTCCTTCCAGTAGTCCTCGCTTTTCGGTAGCCCGAGCAAGCCGCGAATCCCCGTCATCGTCTTGCCAGGCAGAAACGGATGGCTGCGGCCCGCGAAGTCCTCCGGATGCTCTCCTCCCGTCAAGTATCGTTCCCAAATTCCTTTCCATCGGTCATCCAGTTGGTTGTGGATCATCGCATCCACTAATCCCGTTTCACCCTCATAGCCCAACCCTGAACTGCCCTCTTGCTCGTAGCGCTCGGACGCCCGGCCATAAACCGCGTGCAGCCCTTCCTGGATTACGAGTCGAGGCCCGATCGCCTTCGCCAGGCCAAACAAGCTCGCCCGGTATATCGCTGTATTACGCACCAGGGGCCCGGTCTCGCTTCGCTCGGCGGTCATCAAGCCGGCCAGCTCACGCGCGACGGCAGTCCAGATGCCCTCCTCACTCTCCGGAATCGACTCCAAGAGTTGCTGGACTGGCGTCGTTTCGCGACTATTGAACTCCGGCAGGTCGCCCTGAAGCCAGGCGGCAAGCTCCGCCCGATCCGGCCGTTCGGCCGCCGCCCAGCGTGCCGCCCCGCGTCGCGTCTGCTCTTCCCGGCTCACCGGCTCGTCCAACTCCAGCCAGCGGTGCACTTCCCGGTCCTCCTCAAACGTACTCCGCAGCAGCCTGGGCGCCTGGAAATGCGTCGCCTCGTGAATCAGCCCTCCGTAAGATTCAAAGCTAATCTTGACCCACAACCCGAACACGCTGGCCATCTTACGCAGTGTGTCAAGACTCCACTTCCCGTAGTCCTCGTCTTCGTAGATGGAGACGCGGCCTTGATTGCTTCCGATTCTTTCGCCCAATTCAGCCTGGGTCCACCCCCGCTGCTTTCGCAACATCTGGATTTGCGTGGCCAGATACTCGTTGCTGAAGGCTTCGGAATATGCGTCGCGATATTCTTTTCCCTGATTCAAATCCTTCGCCAATTTTTTTTCAAAATCGCTCATGTGCTATCCGTCTCCCCAGTCCCGCGATCAGCCGCTGGCGGCGTTCTTCGGCCTGTTCTGCGGCATTTGCCGGAAGAAGGCTGAAATCCTTTTCGATGGCGCCGCAAAGAAAGGTTACTTCTCTGTGCGGGTCGGCCGGGCCCCGGCAAAGCATTGGCCGCAGCATCCGCTGCGACTTCACAACCAGCTTGAAAACATGATTGAATTCACCGCTAGTCCCCGCTAGAAACTCAAGGTGGTAAGCTACATCGAATCCGACCCGCTCCAACATGTCTATTTTCTGGTTGAGTTGAGCGCGTTCCCGGACACCCAACTTCTGTTTCTTCGCCCAGACTTGGATCTCGTTGCGTCCTGGGCCGTGAACGTAGTCCCAGAGTTGGGTCATCTCGACGCCTTTCTTATCATAGCGACCCAGTCCGCATATTGCAAGCAATATATTCTAAAAATTGGATCGTTTCATCCAGGAATCGGTATCGGAAAATTCCCTCTTCAAGCCGGTCCAGTGAGCACTCCGATCTCTTTCCAAATCAATGGGATCACCCACTATCCCGGTGGTGGGCAGTACGGGAAATCCTGTTGCTACCCAATCGGCCACCTCGAGTGGAATGGGTGCATGAATATACTCCCGCAGTGGCAGGTAATCTGCTTGAGAGAACACAGATTCGCGGCCTTCCACAACCCGGCCTCCAGCAGCGACCATGCACGTCGGCGGTGTGGGAAAGTGCCTGCCATACCAGTGCGCCTCCAACTGCGTTGGGCAAATCAGGCGCTTGGCTCTCCTCACTGGGTAACGAATCACGGCCAGCCAGACGGGCGTCTGCTCAGGACGTTTGCTAAGCCCGACCGATTCGCCCCAGCCACTCGCGGATGCGCTCACGCGTTCCTTCCACGGCTCCCACTGAGCCACCCAGTACGGATCCAAGGTCTCCATCGTGCCACCCCGTCGCCGTTCCTCGTCGGCCGTTGCCAGGTAATCCTGAAGGGCTTCGAAAAAAATCGTCATCAATGGGATCTGTCCATCGATCGTCAGTGTACTCAGTGGTGCCGTGATTTCCGGGGGAGGGTTCGGCTTTTCAAGGCCGAGGTCGGCAACCTCGCCGAGCATCCCCATCTCGAGGCGGCGCGCGTGCGACCAGACGCGGCGGGAACCTGGCGACCAGAGATCCAGGACGCGAACCAATAACTCATGATCCGCCGGACAATCCCGGGTTCCGCGCGGGACAAAATTCCGCGCGCGGCTCTCGACATCCGCATAGGTTGGAACCGGGAACTCACGGAGGTCGTTGTGATAGAAATTAAGCGACTTCAAGAGGGCACTCGGCGAATGTGGAAGCCCATATTTCTGATACCAGAACTCGCCCCAATCGTCGCTCACGCGCCGTTCGTGGACCAGATTCCACGCAAATGAGCGATCGTTGGTGCCGTAGCGGGGACTCCCCAGCAGTTCTTCACAGACGAAAGCCAAATCGGCATGCCCGCCCAACGTGTCTCTTCCGAAAATCTGCATTCTTGAGCTTTGGAATAGTGTACTAAATCTTTCATTAGTTTTGGAGGAGCGATATCATAAACCGAAATTGGAAGTTTCCTCGTGGAAGATGAAAGCAATCGGCCAAAGCAACCCCGAACACTCCGGTCCACATGTCCCACCGCCGCATGCCGCCCCGGCTGTCCGCCCCCGAAACGGCCCGAATCCCCCAAATCCAACCCTTCAAGAAAACCCGGTTCCCACAACTCCCAAAGAATATTTGCTCTTTATTTTCAGCTTTTTGACTCTTAAAATCCGGGGAACGCAATCGGCAGGGTGTAGATTTAAAACAGGAGGAAAGGAACATTCTTTCTCAAGAACCGCAAGCACGCTTGCGTTTTTCTTTTTGAGTCTCCGATGTTTTCAAACCTCGCTCTATGTGTCGAATTCCATCTCCGGACCGGACGGACCGCCGAACCTCCCCATCCAGGGCACACCCCACTAATCCGCAGGTTTTTCACAGCACAACCAACTGAACCCACACCCCAAACCTCACAAAAGTGAGTGCCTGCTCGGGCGTGATACGGTTCTTCAGCCAGGAGAGCAGCATGGCCAATCCGGACAGCTCGACGAGCACACCTCCGACATCAAACAGAACGACTCGAATCTCGTTTGGTAGAGACTTCATCTTCGCTAGCCATCTTTGCTAGCCAGGCGAGGCGGCTCTCCTGGACGCAGGTTCAAGGCCCATGCGCCGGAGCAGGTCGCTCATGCGGGGGTCGGAGCGCAGGGAGTCCAATCGCGGATCACCGTTTACCCACATGGCGAACAGCCCGGTTCGATCCTGGCAGGCCCGTTCCAGCCAATGGAAGGCCTGGTCCGCCTGGCCCAAGGCCGCATAGACGGTGGCGAAACCGTAGGGCTCGGCGTAACCCCGGTCGAAGGTCTGCTGCATTTCCGCGAGGATTTGCTGCGCATCGGCTGCGCGGCCGGAGGCTGCATAGGCCCGCGCCAGCTCCAATGTTGCGAACGTGCTTCCCACGGCCTGACGGGCGGCCTCTAACTCGGGGATGGCTTCGTCATAGCGAGAAGTGAGACCGCAAGCGAATCCCAGCCAATAGTGTCCCATCGCAAAGTTGGGATCCATCTCCAAAGTTTTGCGGCATTGATCGATAGCGTCTCTGTAGCGGCGCGCCCGGATCGAAACCCACGCGAAGTGGTGGCTTACCACGGGCGCGAGCGGCTCGAGTTCCAGCCCGCGTCCGACTTCCCGCACGGCTTCCTCATGCCTTCCCAGAGAGGACAACAGCATGGCGTAATGGTCGTGAGCCAGCCAATAGCCGGGCTTCAGCTCGATGGCGCGCCGGAGGCTTCGCTCCGCTGCGGCCCCGTCCCAATCCAGGCACCATTGGATCAATCCCAACGCCGTGAGAGACTCGGAAAGGTCCGCGTCGATTTCCAGGGCCCTTAAGGCGGCAGCCTTCCCGGTGGCCGCAAAGCCCCTCGCGGGATCCGGATTGAAAACGCTCAGCACCAGGTAGCCATCGGCCAGGCCGGCGTAGGCCATGGCGTAACCCGGGTCTTTTTGGATGGCTTGGTGGAAATACTCAATGGCCTTTTTCAGCCCTTCGCCAGTCCTCTTGTTCCAGTGAAAACGCCCGTTGAGATAAAGATGATAGGCCTCGGTGTTTTCGGTGTGACGTTTGACCAGGCGCTCGCGGTCCTGGCCGCTCAGCTTCAGCCGCAACTTCTCCGAGATCTGTCTGGCGATTTCCTCCTCGACCTCAAAGATGTCGGCGGACCTGCGATAAAAACGTTCGCCCCACAATTGGGCGGCGGTGGCGGCCTCGACCAATTCCACCTGCACGCGCAGCGAGTCACCGCGCTGAGCGACACTTCCAGTGAGCAGAGCGCGGACATTGAGATCGCGGCCGACCTGCGCCGGGTCGATTTCCTTGTTTTTGTAGCGGAACACGCGGCTTCTGGCAATGACGCGCAAGCCCGCGATCGGCGACAGGGAATTAATCAGACTCTCGGTAATCCCGTCACTGAGGTATTCCGTATCCGGATTGCCGCCCACGCTTTCGAGCGGCATGACGGCTAGCGAATCGATGGCGGGGTCCGGCGTGGGCCGCGCGAGTATTTCGGCGGCGGGCTGCACGGGCGCCAGGGAGCGGAGGCTGAAGGCCAGATCGCGCGCGGACTGAAAGCGGCGCTCGGGGTTCTTCTCCAGGCAGCGCAGTATGACTGCCTGTAACTGGGGACTGACTCCGGAGCCGAAGTCCGCGGGAGGCTCTTTGACAATGGCCGCCATGGTTTCGGGAGCAGACTCACAGGAGAACGCGCGGCGGCCGGCCAGCATCTCGTACAAGACAAGCCCCAGGGAGAAGATGTCGGTCCGCCAATCGAGTTCCTGCCCCCGGACCTGCTCGGGAGACATGTAGCCGGCGGTTCCGGCGATGGCGCCAGGGGTGGTGCGCGTCGATTCTTCGGCATCGCGCGGTGCGGTTCGTTTGGCTAATCCAAAGTCGAGGATCTTCGGGCGGCCATCGCGCGCCAGCACGATATTCTCGGGCTTCAGATCGCGATGCACGATATGGGCGGCGTGCGCGGCGGCCAGCCCTTCGGCAATCTGCGCTCCGGTTTCGACGACATCGCGAAAAGGCAGAGGGCCGCGGCGGAGGACCTGGCGCAGTGACTCGCCTTCGACCAGTTCCATGACCACGTAGTCCGGGCCGACGTCATAGACGACCACGATATTCGGATGATTCAGGGCGGCGGCTGCGCGGGCTTCCTTTTCAAATCCGGTCCGATCCTTCATGACCTTCAGGGCGACATCGCGATGGAGCCGCGAATCGCGGGCGCGGTACACCTCTCCCATGCCGCCGGCGCCGATGACCGAGAGGATCTGGTAGGGTCCGAGCCGTTCGTCACCCGAGAAAGGCATACGTTTTTTGATTCTACATCAGGGGAGGGGTGCGATTCGGGAGGACTCGAGTCTTGACGCGGAGGCGCAGAGCACGCGGAGGAAGACGCGGAGAAGAAGAGAGTTCACCGGACCCAAAGGGTACCGAGAGGCCGAGGCGCCGAGGAAAAGAAAACCAAAACCTGAGAGCGCCGAGGTGGCAGAGAGCGCTGAGAAAACCGGGCCCCCGATGTGCAAGGACTCTGCCAGGTTCAGGACGAATTCAGCTCGGTGAGTGCTAACATGCTGGTGGGAGAGGTTGCGCTTTGCCCGTATCGCCTCAGGAGAGAACCGCAATCACCGAGCAGACGACGGTGGACTTTCGCCGCGACTTGGATCGGCTGAGCCCGGACGACCGGGCAAGCGTTGTAGAAACCCTCCGTCGTAGCTATGAGCTGCTGCGAGTCAGCCCGCGCAGCCTTTTTGCCAGAGCGCAGCGTCCACTTCCGATTCACTTAAAAGATGGCCTTAGCTCGTCCCTCTACTCGCTGCGCGCCGGACACGACATCCGTCTGATTGTGGCGGTCGACGATGACCCGGTTTTCGGGCAGACGCTGGTGACTCTCTTTCGTGCGGTTCGCCACGATCAGGTAGAGTGCAGCTACCGCTCGATCGCTCACCTGCTCTACGGCAATCAGATCGAAAGGCAAAACGGGGCACGGTAGGGTGGCCAGCATCAGCCCACTCTTCGACGCTTGGGGAGTCATGTATGACGCGGCGAAGCGCCTTCCTACAGAGGGACTCAAGCTGGGTTCTTGGAGGCAGTCTACAAAGAGAATCGCTTGCGCAAACGGGCGATTTGTAGCCGGATTGTGGCGAGTTGCTGTTGAACCTCGTCCCTAGCCGCAAGGTCCGATACAGTTGCCAGCAGGATTTCGAGGTGGGCCACCGTGTTCTCCATAATGCGCGCTTCCGTGGCGGCGCTGCGCCTCTCCAAACGCCAGTTCACCACGACGGGTCGATTCAGGCCAATCTGGTCCCTTGTGTATTCGCCGCACGCGGTCAAGGCACGCAGGTAGCCGTCCGCAGTCTCCCGCAGATGCGAGACATACATGTCCTCCGCGCAGGGATCGGCAAAACGAAAGCCTTTCGCCAGCAAATCGGGTGGTGGCCATTTGCCACCCTTGTGACGATTACACCTGCCGCATGCATAGTAGAGGTTTGGATAATGCGTCACAAGGTCCGGGAATCTCACGCGCGGCCGGAAGTGGTCGATTTCGAAGAACTCTTCGCCTCCGAGTGCTGCCTCGGTTCGTTCGCAGTAGGCACAGACGTAGCGGAAGTCCCGGCGGAGATACGGACGATACTCTCGATGATCCTCGAAGTGGGGCGGGGACTCCTGGCGGAGGAATTGGGACATCGGGGGCTCACTGGCTGGTCTTGAACCGGGCTAAGAGCCTCTCAATGGACGCTACTACTTCATTCCTTTCCCGCCGCCAGTCGTCTTGAAGGGCCGCCAGGCGCTCCACCTCTGGCTGGTCTTGCGCGTCGAGACGGGCGTCGATCAGATCCAACTCGAGCCGCTCGGTGTACTGAATGGTCTCATCCAGGCGCTTGTCGGTGAGCTCGTGGAAGCGTTCCAGAAGTTGGTCCGCGTCAAGAGCTTGTACGCGCTCTTGGATCGCGCGCGCATCGCCCGTGAGCGGTGGTTGCTCGACCCGCTCCTTCGTTTGCGCATGAGCACCCCGATGGAAATGCATCCGCCGCCGGACTTCGGTGCGTTTTTCGCCGGGCTCACGGAGCCAGATGCCCCGGCCCAGGCCGCTAGCGTTCTTCAGTCGAGAGATCACGGGTCTTCGCCTTCAGTATAGCGAGTTGTTCGCTGGCCCGCGCGAGCGCGGCCTGCAAATCCGTAAGTCTTTGTTCGGTCATTTGAAAAGCGAGCTTGTGCGTCCTGCCGTGGAAGTCCTCGGTCAGGAGTTCCACCAGGACCATGCGACTGAAACCCAACAGCCTGGTGTGACTGGTGGTGTTCCCCTCGGGAAGCGGGTAGGCGTAGTCCTCGAAAATCGGGCGCAGGTCGCAGACCACGTCGACGTCCTCCAACGTGGGAAGAACCGCATTCTCGTAGTCAAAGCGCATGTCTTCCGCGTATACCCGCTGCTTGATTGGAGCGATTCGCTCCAACAGCCTCCCGAGGCGCTCGATGTCTTCGCGTGGATGGCCCATCAGCAGTAGATCGCGTTGAATTTCCGTCAAGCGGAGGTCATATATGTGCCAACCCTTGAGGATGGATTGCAGAACCTCAACGCTTTCGATGAATTGTCCTGGGAGTAGGGAGCTGGCTGCGATTGCCGGAGAGGAAACGGCCTCCTCGGCGTCGAACTGATCGGTTGTCAGGATCCATGACGCAATCACGTCCCAAGCCGCCTCATCAAGGCCAAGCAGGGTCTTCAGCCCCTTTTCGAAGCGGTTGCTCGGAGAACCGCCCGGGCCGAACATCTTGAACTCCATGCACCTATCCTACTGCCTTGGATGGACATCTGCGCAACCCTACGCCGCCGGGGCCGCCGCGGCTTCGCCCTGGAACTTCACCGACACCAGGCGCGACACGCCGGGTTCCTGCATGGTCACTCCGTACAGGGCCTGCGCCGCTTCCATGGTGCGCTTGGAGTGAGTGATCACCACGAACTGCGTCTGGTCCGACATCTCGTGGAGCAGCCGGGTGAGACGGCCGATATTGGACTCGTCGAGCGGCGCATCCACCTCGTCCATGATGCAGAAGGGACTGGGCTGGTAGCGGAAGATCGCCATCAGCAGGGCCACCGCCGCCAGGGCCTTCTCGCCGCCCGAGAGCAGCAGCACGTTCTGCAGCCGCTTGCCGGGAGGCGAACACACGATCTCGATGCCGGAGTCGGCCAGGTTCTCCTGGTCGGTGAGCCGCATCTCGCCCGTGCCGCCGCCGAAGAGCGTCTGGAAGATGCCGCGGAAGTTGGCGTTGATGGCCTCGAAGGCCTCGGCGAATTTCTGGCGCGACACCTGGTCGATGTCCTGAATGGCCTTCTCGGTATCGCGAATGGAATCGATCAGGTCCTGCCGCTGGGCGCTCAGGAACTCCTGGCGCTGCTGCGCTTCCTGGTATTCTTCCATGGCCGCGGCGTTCACCGGACCGAGCCCCTCGATGCGGTTGCGGACCTCGTTGCATTGCTGCTCGGCTTCGGCGATGTTGTCGGCGTCGGGCACCGGGTCGTCGGCCGCTGAGAGTTCCTCCACCGCGCAGTTCAATTCCTTGCGGCTGGTCTCATCCAGGAATTTCAGCTCGGCCTGTTTGCGCACCAGCTCGACCTCGATCTGCGACCGCTTCTCCTGGCACACCTGCCCGGCCAGGCGCAGCACTTTGAGCTCTTCCTCGCCCGAGCGCAGAGCTTCGCGCAGGCCGGAATCCTCGATGGCCATTTCATTGACGCGCGCTTCGAGAGCGGTGATCTGCCCGGCGAGCGCGGCGGCCTGCTGGTCGAGCTCGATGTTGTTGGCCAGCAGTCGCGCGCGCGATTCGCCCAAGCGTTCGATTTCGGGCGCGATGGCGTTGCGGCGGCTACTGGTCTCGTGGAACTGCTGCTCCAGGCGCGCCATGGCGCTGCGCTCGCCGCGGTGGCGCTCTTCGAGGCCCGCCAGCTCGGCGCGGGTGGCCGCGTGCTCCTCTCCGATGGTCGCGGCCTGGCCTTCGAGCTTCTCCAGCTCCTGGCGCTCGGCTTCGAGGGTTTCCTCGCGCTGGGCGCGCAGGCGCTCCTTCTCTTCCACCGCGGCGCGGTTGGTCTCGCGCTGGGCAGCCGATTTTTCGGCGTCGCGACGCAGGCGCTCCAGCTCCAGCCGCGCCACCGAGAGCCGCGAGTTGGATCGCGACAGGTCCTCGCCCAGTTTGCGCATCTCGTGATCCAGCGCCACGCGGTCCTTCTCGCGGGATTGCTGCAGCGCGCGCAGATGCTCGAGCTCGGCTTCGAGTCCGATGATCTCCTGCTGCAGGCCGTCGAAGCGCGCCACCATTTCCTCCAGCCGGCTTTGGCGCGCTTTCAGCGTGACTGCCAACTCGCGCGCTTCACGCTTCATCGCGAGCGGCCCGGCGCCCGATTTTTTGCCGCCCGTCACGGTGTGGCCGTGGTAGCAGACGCCATCGGGCAGCAGGAAGTAGAGGTGCGGATACGACACGGCGAGCCGTTGCGCCGAGACCCGGTCTTCCGCCAGAAAGCAGAGCGACAGGCGCGGCAGCAGATCGATGGCGCGGTCCTTGAAGCCGTTGGTCAGGCGCAGGGAGTCGCTGAGGCGCGCGGCGATGCCCGTCTCGGGGCCGATGGCCGGCTCGGGAAGATGGCGGTGGCCGTTGCCGTTGGGCTCGGGATGCACCAGGAAGGTGGCGCGCCCTTCGAGCTCGGCGCGGATGAAATCGAGGCCCCGCTCGGCCTGCTGCCAGGTCTCGACCACCACGTATTCCAGCTCTTCGTGGAGGAACTCTTCGGCGGGCTTTTCGTACTGCGCGTCGACCTCCACATAGTCGGCCAGCACGCCCAGCGGCTTGAGATCCTCGGCCTTGCCCTTTTCGAGCGACGCGAAGAGGCGCTTCACCGATTCGGTGGTGTAGGTGCGATGCGCCAGCACCTGTTCGAGCGATTCCTTGCGCGCGCG
>Ga0209415_10013801_pt1 | contig 13271 bp, 23 predicted proteins | sample PeaSoiSIISIP2007_FD_187696 | JGI IMG/M metagenome (GOLD analysis project Ga0209415, IMG submission 187696) | Peat soil microbial communities from Weissenstadt, Germany - SII-SIP-2007 (SPAdes) (version 2) | ecosystem: Environmental > Terrestrial > Soil > Wetlands > Peat | place: Germany... | reverse complement strand
ACGAAGTCCCAGGCCCGGACGACTTGGTACGCCTCCTCGACCATCGAGCTGACGCGCCAGAGAAAGAGCACGGCGTCATCGTGGATAGGTGGAAGGGACATCCGAACGATCTCGCTCAGGCTCATGCACTTGTAGTGCTTCTTGGCTCCCCGTTTCTTGCCGGGGAGCTGATCACCATGTGACCAGGGAGGATCCACGATCAGCACGCGAGCCAGCGTCGTCGTCATGTACGCACCACCTCTTTTTGTTACGCACGCGATTTTGCGGCGTGACCGGGGGCAAACACTCTTGCTGCTTGTTGACCTGCTGGTCAACAGAAAACGATTGCGAAATGTTCGTGCGCGACCTAGTGTCGAACTTCGCGCGAGCAGCCAGGTGCGGGACGGTCCCCGTGATCGGCTCGGTGCGCAAAAGGAGCAAAGAACATGGCGGGTAGCAAGGGCTCGTGGGCCAAGACCAAAGAGGCGATGGAGAATCAGGGGGGCGGTACCTTCCTTCGGCTGGAGAACGACGGTGACACGGCCGTGGTCGCGTTCTGCGACGCCCCGTTCCCGCGCGACATCTGCTTCAACCAGAAGACCAACCAGTATGAACCGTGGGACGACACGCAGAAGGCTGCCGGCCGGAAGAAGCAGACCAAGTACCTGATGAACGTCTTCGTGCTGACCGTGCTCGGCAAGCGGGTCGACGAGGTGAAGGTCATCGACATGAACTTCAATACGATGACCACGGTCGAGGCGTTGAAGGACAAGTACACGCTCGGCAAGTGCTTCTTCGAGATCAAGCGGCACGGCGCCAAGGGGGACACCAAGACGCAGTACGCGATTCTGCCCGACCAGGACATCGCGGCCGAGCAGCGCGCCATCTTCGGCACCTCCGACCCGAAGAATGCGGAAGCCTGGATCGACGGCACGATGCCGCTTCACGATCTGGCGGAGATCGCCGCCAAGGGGGTCGACGACGAGTCGACGGCGGTGGCCGACGACGTCAAGGGCGGCAAGAAGAAGGCTGCCGCCAACACCAACGGCACCGCGAGCGCGGCCGCTCCGGCTCCCGCAGCGGCCACCGCAGCGCCGAGCGGCGAGCTGATCTCGAAGGCGGTGGCCACCGAGATCATCGAGAAGCTGAAGCCGCTCGATTCGGACAAGGGTATCAATCCGTTCCGCGCTCGGTTCCCGTACATCAAGAAGGTGAGCGAGGTCCGGGCCTCCGATGAGGCGGCCGCGCGGGCATACGCCACGGAGCTGTCGGGCGGCAAGCCGGCGCAGGAAGATCCGTTCGCGTGAAGGACGACCCACGCGCAGCCTGACGGACAGCTCGTAGCGTCCGCCGGGCTGCGCGATGGTCGGGTGATCCGCGTCTGCGGCCGGGCCGAGGCTCGCGCGTGGCGCCCGCCACGTGCTGAGGAGTCTCGGGCCCTGGTCGCGTCGCTGCTCGACGCATGGCAATCCTGGGAGCGAAGGGGTCGACCCACATGAATGACGACAACTGGGACGCGGTCCTGCCGGCCGAGGACGCGTACCTCGAAGCGACGTTCGGGCCGGACGGGTACCTCGCCCGGTGCTGGGGCCCGAGCTACCAGCCGCGCGACGGGCAGATTGTGCTCGCCCAGGCGGTCGACCAAGCGCTCAAGAACCGGACGCACCTCCTGTCGGAGGCGCCGACGGGGACAGGCAAGTCGATCGCTTATTCGGTGCCCGCGACGTACTACGCGGCCACACGCGGCAAGACTGTGGTCATCGTCACGGCGAACATCGCCCTGCAGGAGCAGCTCGTGAAGAAGGACTTGCCGCTGCTCGCTGAAATCCTGCCCTGGACCTTCAGCTTCGCGCTGATGAAGGGCCGCAACAACTACCTGTGCCGGTCCAAGTACGAGGAATCTGACTTCGACGGTCGCCAGCAGTCGATGTTTGGTGGGGCTGACAACGACAACGGCGGCAGCTCGGAGGAGCGCGACAAGACGAGGCTCTTCCGGTGGGCGGAAGAGCAGATCGAGACGCGTGGGTACGGTGATCGGTCCACGATCGTGGGTTGGAACCCGTCTGATAAGCTGTGGCGGGACCTGTCGGTCGGCCCCGACGACTGCCACGGGAGCAAATGCGAGTACGCGGGCCAATGCGGGGCGCTCGCTGCCCAGCACCGCGCGCGCGAGTGCCGGATTGTCGTCACCAACTACCATATGTTCTTCACGCACTTGCTCATCTACAAGGACCGCGGCATCGACGTGATCCTGCCCCCCTTCGATGCGGTAATCTTTGACGAGGCGCACGCCGCTGCCGCCGTCGCGCGCGATTTTTTCGGCTGGCAGATGACCGAGGGATCCGTCCGGAGACTCGCCCGGCACGTTCGTCAAAGTAACCCAGAGCTGGCTGATCAGGCGCTTCGGGCGGCAGGCTGGTTCTTCGCGCAGATGATGAGCCTGCGTCGGGACCAGGGCCGGTACAAGGCACGCATCGTGCCGGAGCGGCTCAATCGGGATGACCGCGAGGCAGGCACCAACCTCCTCGAACAACTGTCGGGGATGCACAAGGCGCTGGTCAGTGAGATCGACGCGCTCGGCGACGATTCCGATCAGGTCGGTCGGGCGGAGTCCATCCTGCGTGGCGTCGAACGGTTGACGGGATCGGTCAAGAACGTCCTCGAAGGCGGCGGAGACAACGAAGTCCTCTTCATCGAGGAGGATGCGTTCCGCAAATCGGTGACCGTGGCCTGCCGGCTCGTACAACCCGCGCAAGTGCTGCGGGGCCTTCTCTTTGGCAAGACCATCCTGCGCGGAGGATCGGACGATCAGGAGCCTGAGAAGCTCCCCGTGTCCGTCGTCTGCACGAGTGCGACGCTCGCCACCGACAGCAAGTTCAGCTTCACGGCCAGTGAACTCGGGGTACCCCACTGCGACGAGCTGATCGTCGATAGCCCGTTCGACTTCGAGCGCCAGGCCATCCTCATCATCCCGAACGTGTGCGACCCGAACGCTCCCGAGTTCACCAGCGAAGTGGCTGCCGTGCTGCTGCGGACGATCGAACTCGCGCGCGGCCGGACACTGGCCCTCTTCACCTCGCGCAAGCGCATGAATGACGTGTTCAACCTCGTCGCCGGCAGGAGTCCGTTCCGGATCCTGAAGCAGGATGATGGGCAGCGGACCTGGCTCATCGAGGAGTTCAAGCGTGACGTGCACTCGGTGCTCATGGGGGTTGCGAGTTTCTGGGCTGGCGTGGACGTCCCGGGGCAGTCGCTCTCGTGCGTGATGATCGACAAGCTCCCGTTCCCGACGCCCGACGACCCGGTGCTCGATCGGTTGATGGAGACCGACAAGCGCGCGTGGGCCGGCTACGCGATCCCGCGCGCCATCATCGAGCTAAAGCAAGGGTTCGGTCGCCTCATCCGGAGCGACACCGATCGCGGGGTCGTCGTCTGCTGCGACTCGCGACTCATTACGAAGGGCTACGGTAAGCAGTTCCTGCGGGCGATGCCGAAGGGGATGCAGAAGATTCGGAACCTGGAGGCCATCCGCGAGTGGCTCGACGGGCCCGAGGCGGCTGCAGAGGAAGTCGTCGATCCGTTGAGCTGAAGGAGGAAGTTGCATGGATGACGGGACTGATTCCACGGTAGTGCATCCATCTCCCGAGGAGCTGGCCAAGGAGCCAGAATCGGTTGCTGCGATGGTCGACTGGTTCTTCGATACCTACGAAGACCCGGTCGAAAACACGCCTCACGACAGCCAGGAAGGAGGCTATCAGTACATCTGGGGCGGTCCGTACAGCGCCTGGGAGGAGTTGGAGGCCAAGTTCCCCGAAGCCAACGAGCAGCACATAGCGCGCGCAGTCGAGATGATCGAGCGGTGTGGGACCACGGAATGGACGAAGCATCCGGATTCGGAGGATCCGCCGGAGCTGGGCACCGAAGACGAAGTGCGTGCACTGTTCGTTCGGCTCATCACCTTCGTGGCCAAGGCGAAGGCATCGCACGATGACAAGAACAACGCGCTCCAGGCAATCGAGGTACTTCAGGCAAGGTTGCTGCCTTGAACAAGTGCCCCACCTGCGGCCAGCGCGTCGATCCCCCCGCGCCCCTACGCATCACCCGTGAGAACGATCACAAGGTGGGCCGAGCGGTCCGCGCAGTCGTCAACGAGCTGGTGGGCCGGCCGAACACGCCGGAGACGCGGCAGGCGGGCGAGAAGCTCCTGCAGGAGCGGCTCGGACAGCTCGGGTACACTCCCGAGGTCGCGCAGCAGATGGCCAGGTGGGGGATCGAGGCCGTGCTGGGCTAGCCCGGCGGCACCTTCTCGAACATCTCCCGGTAGAACTCCCGGAACGGCGACTCGGCCAGGAACTCCTCGCGCGTGACCCACCGCACCGGGCAGCCCTCCTCGATCTCGCGCGGCACCCCGCACACGACGACGCGGAACACGAAGACGTGTCGGCCCCGATCGGACGTGATGTGCGAGTCCTTCATCGCGGTGGGCGCGTCGTAGACGAGTGACGCTCCGGCGGTCCCGAGACCAGTCTCTTCCAGCAGTTCCCTGGCCTGCGCCACCTCGATCGTCTCGCCGTCCTCGACCTTGCCGCCCGGCATCGCCCAGCCGTGGTACCGGTGGTTCCAGACGGCGAGGATCCGGCCGTCGCCGCGCTCGACGTAGGAGACGGCCGCGCGCGGCTCGGTCGGTACGGGAGCGGCCTTGTTACGATCTCTCGCCTGCTCGGCCGTGACCGCGCTCCCGTCCTCGTTATAGAGGTCTTCGGAGAAGGCGCCGCGGAGGGTCGGCGGGGACGGATCCACCCGCTCGCGGACGGCAGTCTGGAGCGTCTCGAAGGCGGCCGTGTGGCCGGATGCGAGTAGCTGGAACGCTTCTGGCTGCATCGGATTCTCCACGTCGTTCGTCTGCGAGCGGAAGAGCTGACGGTATGCGCGGACGAGGGTAAGCAGGAGCTTGTCGCGCTCGTCTCGGTAGTAGTCTGCGTTCGCGGCGTACTGGGCGGCCGTGACGATCCAGGACCGCGCGAACCGCAGTGCCTCGTCGAACGAGGTGACGCGCTGGTTGGCGATCAGCGCGTCGGCCATCGCCTCGCGCTCGGCGTCGATGCGCTGCTGGTTGGCGAAGAGGCGATCTGTCGCGTCCGCTCGTCTCTGTTCGACCGATGTGAGCGCGTCGGCCTCGTCCAGGAGTGCCCGCTCCACTTTCTCATCCATCGGTCGGCTCCTTGGGCAGCGTGACGTTGATGACTCCGCCGAAGGCCGATGGGGACTCATCCCTGGCGCGCGGTCGGCCCTTCCCGTCACCCTGCACCAGCTCCAGGTTCGTGTCCGCGTCCTCGAACCCGCAGTCACCGCGAGTCGTGTGCCGCGCGCAGTACCAGACGTACTGGCCCACGAAGTCGTACTGCGGCTCCAGGAAGCACCGCCGGTCGTTGCCCTCCATGAGTTTCTTCAGTCGGTAGACGTTGACCGGAGCGTCCGAGCACCCGACTTGCTGGCAGTGTGTGCGCTCCTCCTCGTCGGTGAGGTGGTGCCACTCGACGCCCTCTTCACCCTCGTTCGCGGTGACGATGTGCCAGCCCATCCCCATCGCGGCATCGCCGAACGTCGGGAACTTGCGGGTGGTGAGGAGGATGCCCTTTCGCTTGACGATGAGCACGGCGTCCGGCTCTCCGAGCAATGGGAACGCGTTCTGGTAGATGAAGTGCGGGCCATAGGCGGCGAGGTCCCTGTGCATCCGCCCGAAGCTACGCCGGACGTGCGGTTCGTCGTACCCGTCTCGCTTCACCTCCAGGACCGCCGAGGTGCGCCACTCGTCGCCGGATAGACCGCTCGTCTTGTAGCGCGGCACGACGTGGGCCCGGAGGTGGACGACCTTCGTGTCGATCGTGATCTCGTCCCAGTAGTCGTCGTCGTGGTGGCGCCGGAGCGGGAGCTTGTCTTTTTGCCCCATCGCCGTCTTGAGCGTCTGTTCGATGTTCTTGATCTGCTTGGATGCTTCACGTGCCATTGGAACTGCCTCCTCGGATCACTCGTCGTCCCTGATCTCCAGTCTCCGCAACGCTTGAACCTCGATCTGTCGCACCCTCTCGCGGCTCCGCTGCCCTCCTGGCAGTTGGACGTTCCCGAGTGTCATCGCGCGACGACCTCCTTCGCGACCCTCTCGCCGTACCCGTACCACTCCGGGTCCGGATCGTCCTCGGCGTACCACCAGTGGCTGTCGAACCCGTGGATGAACGAGTCGAGCTGCTCGCCCGTGATCCCGAGCAGTCGCATCACGGTCGCGCGCGGCGAGTTCTCGTTCGGGTAGGCGACGGCCTCCTGGGCGATCAGGTAGGCCGAGAGCGCGCAGCAGCAGTCCCCCGTGAGCACCCACCTCCGCTTCGGGCCGAGGCCGACGCCCCAGTATCCGCGCACGACGCGCGCGGAGAAGACAGTCGATCGGGCGGCGTGGAGAATGGCGGCGACGACGGCCGGCAGGTCGGACGGTGGCGGCGGGCCGCCGGGGGAGAGGGAGAGCTGGTTCACGGCTTGCTCCCGCGGACCTCCATGCACTTCTCGTAGGAGACCTGGAACGCGGTGATGTACTTCTGATCGTTGTACTCCGAGCCAAGAAGTGCATACGAGTCCCGGGCAATCTCCCGGCACTCCTTCTCGTCCTTGGCTTGCTTGCGCGCCTTTTCGCCATCGAGGGCGCGCTGCTCGCACGCCTGGGTTGACTCGGTCTGCCGTCGGAGGTCACCGGCCCCCGCGCAATCGTGTACGACGATACCCATTAGCAAGAACGTAGACATGAACGCCCATGTCACCACGACTTCATTTGCTCGCATTGGATCCTCCATCTCTCGTGCCCCATCCAGTCGTCCCAAGCGTCGGTCACGGCGGCGCCACACCCTTCGCGATGGGCCGCACCATGCGGGCGATCTCCTCCTCGGTCCTCGGCCTCCCGGCGAGGACGTTGCCGATCGAGTTCGGGCTGCGGAGCCCTGCGCGTACCTCCTCGGCGTGCTCGTCGCAGAGCGGCTTGTTGCCGTCGTAGCCGGTGTGCGTCGCCGGTTTGCCGCACGGTTCGTAGCTCAGCACGTGCCGGAGCGTGGCGAAGAGCCACGCTCCCACCGGTTGCTCGGCGCTTGGTTGCGGGTGGCGGTTCGCGCGGCAGGTCGGTCGGCTCACGCAGCCTCCCGCATCTGGCACGCGGTGCACCACTTGAACCCGTACATGCCGGCTGGCACACAGTTCCCGGCCCCGCATCCGCCCGGCAGCTCGACGGCGCACGGCTTGCCAGGCGCGCAGCCGCAGGCGTTGCACCGCCGGCCGTCCGGCCACGTCGAGCGCGGGACCTCGGCCGGCACGTCCTTCCAGGTGACGTGGAGGCGGCCCTTCGGCTTGTGCTCGACGGCCCACGCGCAGCGGGCTGCAAGCGGGCTGCAAGCTTCGACGGCGGCGGGGTGGTCAACGAGCCGGTAGCAATGCACCAGTCGACCCGCCTTGCCGCGCCGGTGGCGGCCGTGGAGCGTCGTGTACTCCAGCTCACGGGTGCCGCGCTCGGTGCCGAGATAGTCGAGCGCGGTGGGAGTGAGCTGCCGCGCCGCTTTCTCCCAGGACCCCCACACGGCGACGCACTCGCGCGGGGCGCGCTCGTGCGTCTCGTGGGCCATCGCCAGGAGCGCGATCTGGATCGGGGTGAGATTGCGATCCATCAACGACGACGGTTCCAGTTCCGCAGATCAAGCCATACGCAAACAGGCGCACCTACAAGAGCAGGAATGACGCATGTGAATAAGAAAAATAAATCCAATCGTGTCACGATGGCTTCTCCAAGTACGGTCCGTCGACCAACGCAGGCGGTCCTTGCGGTTTCTCGTGGCGGAGCCCGCAGTGTGGGCAGAAGACGATGGCCAGCACCCGTTTCGGAGGCGCCCCGTCATCACCAGCCTCGATGAACACGTCGACCGTGGGGATAGCCCACTTGCCGCAGGGACAGCTCTCCATCCCGTGCGCGAGCGGGTCGGCGACGAACGCGCGGGCGCGGTCCCGCTTCTCCTGCGTGCAGTAGCCACGCTCCGACAGCGCCAGGTCCATCACGCAGTTCGGTAGGTGCCCGTGGGGAAAATTGTACTGACTGCCAGGAGCTGCACCGGCGCAGACCACGCACCTGTCCTGCTCGTCCCACTCGGCGAAGAGGAGCGCTCTGTCGACGTTCGTCACGGTCGCCTCCACACGTCCACCGAGCCCTGCTCCCCGACGCGCTCGTCCCTCGGCACGAACCCGTAGTGCACGAGGATGTCCGTCATGTGCGCGAGCGGACTCGGCACGACGACGCGCAGGCTCGCGCGCTCGATGCCGGCGAGCAGCTCACGGAAGTACCCGCGCCCCTCGCGGGTCGCGTGCACGCTCGACACGACCACCTCGTCCCCGAGCCGGAAGAGAAATGAGATCGGTTCCCAGCGCTTGGCCGTGAAGGTCCACTTCCTCGCCATCCGGTGCCCTGGCGCCAGCGGGCCGATGTACGGCTCGCCGGCGGCCAGCGTGACCATCAAGCGGCGCTGGCTCTCCAGGAAGAGCGCGCTTCGCACCTCGATCGGGAGTCTCCCGATCAGTTGCTCGGCGACGCGCTGGTCGGCGACCGAGAGGGCGGCGAAATCTCGCGAGACGTCGCTCACGGCCTCGCCCCCCGCTGACCCGTCGGCCGGCTTGCCTGGTCGCACTCGTGGCAGCGGTTGTCCGTCTCCTCGGCCGCGCGCAGGATCTCGGCCGGGAACGCCGTCACGATCCTCGGCTCCTTGCACCGGCCGCAGAGGACGCGCCAGCGCGGGGTGCGGCACCCTCGCTCGCGGAGTCGCTCGACGATCACGCTCGGCTCCGGGTGAGGGAGGACACGGGCACGAGGGTGAGGCACCGCCTGCACGGCTCGTAGTCATCCTTCAATGCCGGTATGGAGAATCGAAGGGGGATCCGGCTGGCTTCCGGTGGTTCTTCTTGCACCAGCACGTCCGCGATCGACACCCAGTTGTGCCCATCCGGCCAGCCGCTCGGGACGCCTCCGGCCATGAATCCGCAGAGCGCGTGCCCCTCGAAGAGGACGTGCGTAGTCGTCGGGCTAGGAGTTGACGGTGTCGGCCCTGATTGCGTGGTGGGTCTGCGTGGGTTGCTTGAAGTTCGCCCGAAACCTTGTCTGAAACCGCGGTCGTACGCTAGGTCGGCCGTACCAAGCATCGTTTCGTAATGCAGCGAGCAGGTGTGGTACTCGACCACCGGTTTGCGACCCGCCTTGCGCTCGGCGACTGGGCAGACGACGGTTCCGACGGGCTCGCCGGCGCCGCACTTGACGCACCTGTTCAGCTCTGCGCCGCAGTTGCATCGTAGCGTGGACGGCTGGCTCGGAACCTTGAGCCACCCGAGGAGCGGCTCCATGCACGCGGCGCAGACGTGATACTTGACGACCCAGTCGCAGAAGAGACCGTCGAGCGCACCCTCTCTCTCGGGGGCACTCAGCAAGATGCCCCCTTTCTCGCCCAGCTCGCGGCGGCAGCGGCAGCAGATGGCGGCGATCATGGACGGGTGCTCCGGTCTTCGCCAGGGATCAAGGCATCGGCGTGTCCGCATTTCGGGCACTCGATGATGGCCCAGTGCCGCGTGAAGTGGATCCACGCTCCGATGCCGATCGCCTTCGATAGTACCTGCATCATCTCTGTGGCCACGGTCGACGAGGAGCGAATCGAGACGAGGACGAGCTTGAGGGAGACGTAGCCGCCGAAGATCATCCCCGTGACGAACAAGAGCACGAGTGCGAAGGGGTTGAGGGGGACGGAGATCATCGGCGTTTGCCATTCGCGTTCAGGCCGCGCTCGACGAGCAGCCGCACGACCTCGCTGATGCTCGGCTCGATGCCGGTCAGCCGCTTGGCTTCTTGCTGCTGCTTCACGATGCGCGCGTAGAGCGGCTTGCTGACGCGCGCGGCGATCTGGATGTCGTTTCCATTCATCGCTGAGTACCCTAGCACGATGGTTTCGATGTTGACAACCATAGCAACGAGGTCTACCGTCCGTTCACCGATGAACGTTGGGATCTGGTCCGACATCCTTCGCGAGCGCATCCGGGTGGAGCAGCAGGTCCGGGAGGGTAAGCACGCTTTCTCGTGCGCCGACCCGGCCGTCTCCTACGCGGACAAGCTCGCGGTCCTGACCGAAGAGGTCGGCGAGGTCGCGCGGGAGGTCGTCGAACACACGCTCGCTGTCGCGCTGTACGCCCGCGACCCGCAGCTCCTCCGGATGCCGCCGCACCGCGAGGAATACTTCCGGGAACGGCTGCGGGCGGAGCTGGTCCAGGTGGCGCAGGTCGCCGTCGCGTGTATCGAGGCGATCGATGCGGCGTCAACATGAAGGCGAAACCGAGCACCGCGATCGTCAAGTACCTCGGGTCCGGGGCGTACGTCACGGCGCGACTGGACGGCGTGCTCTACGTGAGCGAACTCGACACGCCCGCATCCAGCTTGGTGGCTCCGGTCGCGAAGCTCCTCAAGGACTTCGGCAACAAGCGGGTGTCGATCGTCATCGCGAGCGAGGAGCCGCCGGTGGAAAGCTTCAGCGTCCTACTGCGCACCAACCAGCAGCGCGCGAACCATGTGGTTCGCGGCGTCGGCCAGTACGCCACCAACCCGAAGTTGACGCCCCAGGCGGTCAGGCGCGCACAAATCATGCGCAGTTCGGGGAAGAGCCTGAGAGAGACCGCGGAGGCGCTTGGCGTACCGATGTCGACGCTGGGCGCCCGCCTGGCGCGGGAGAACCATTGAAAGGAGAGCGCGATGAACGACAAGACGATCGAAGCGTGCGCGCGTGCGGCGCATGAAGTGAATCGGGCCTACTGTCTCGCTCTCGGGGACACGTCCCAGCCATCGTGGGACGAGGCGCCCGAGTGGCAGCGGTCGAGCGCGCGCAACGGCGTCTCGGGTGCGCTCCACGGGGCGACGCCGGAGCAGTCGCACGAATCGTGGCTCGCCGAGAAGCGGGCGACAGGCTGGAAGTACGGCCCGGTCAAGGATCCCGAGAAGAAGGAGCACCCGTGCTGCGTGCCGTACGCGGAGCTGCCGGCCGCGCAGCAGGCGAAGGACCACCTGTTCACGGCCACGGTGCGCGAGATGGCGAGAGCACTCGGTAGTGCACCCGTCGGATGAGGAAGCTCACCTGGGAGAAGCAGTCGCACAAGCGTTACAGCGCGATGTGCGGTCCGGGGCACGTCGAAGTACGGAAGGTCGGTATCGCCGGCATCCGCACGTGGTGGACGGTCGGTGAGGTGTTCGGGCGTCACCACCACAGCAGTAGCGAGTACCCGTGCCCCGAGACGATGACACTCTACGAGGCGCAGGCGATGACCGAGCGGGTGGCGGCCGACATGATCGTGGCGTTCAAGAAGTCGCCGCTCGGCAGAAAGAGATCGACGTTCAAGAAGGCACCGATCAGGAGGAGAACGTAATGCCGAAGGCATCCAGGGACTCGCTGCACGCGAAGGGCAAGACCGACGTCTACTACTTCGACCCGGCCGAAGTGGTCCTGGTCACGGACAAGGAGTCGGTGCTCTACGACGAGCGGGTGGACTTCGACTTCAAGGAGCCGCTCGTCCTCAACATGCTGTACCAGCCGGACCCGGACGGCCCGCCGCAGGGCGTGCTCAAGGTGCTGCTCGGCCAGCGCAACCCCGAGACCGGCAAGGTCGAGATCATCGACGGCCGGCAGCGCACCAAGGCGGCGCGCGAGGCGAACAAGCGGCTCAAGAAGCAGGGGGCCGAGCCGATCCGGCTGCCGGTGCTGCTCAAGCGGGCGTCCAGCAAGCAGCGGACGATGGCGATGCTGATCAGCGCGAACGAGCACGCCACCGAGGACTCGCCGTCGGCCAAGGCGAGGAAGGCCCAGCGGTACATCGACCTCGGGCGCGACGAGAGCGAGGTCGCGGTCCTGCTCGGCATCAGCGAGTCGACCGTCAAGAACCGGCTTCGCCTCCTCGACGCACCGGCTGCCGTCCGCAACGCGGCGGACGCCGGCAAGATCACCGAGTCCGATGCGTTCAAGCTCGCGCGCGAGGAGCCGGAGGAGGCCAAGAAGAAGCTCGGCAAGCTCCTGGAGCACGCACCGCGGACGCCCGGCAAGAAGCGGAGCAAGAACGCCAGCAAGGCCCGGGAGATCGTCGGCGGCGGCGCGGCTCCGGTGGGACCGACCGGCGCCGTCGGTCCGCGGGTGGAGAAGAAGACTGAGGACGCGGTGGCGGAGGCCATCGCGAGCTGGATCGACCGGAACTGGAACGAGGCGGACTGGGGCGGGGCGCCGAAGGAGATCCCCAGGCGGATCCGGGCGGGCGAGTGGCGGGAGAAGGCGAAGGGGGACGCAGCGTGATGGGGGATGTGAAACCGAAAACGACGTTCATCGCCAGGCTCTACAACTCCGTTCGGTTCACACCGTCGTGGATCGAGGTGTTGGCGCAAGAGGAGGCACAACAAAAATTGATCGAGATCATCGTGAGAAGGAGCGGCGAGACCATGCTGGTGCACCTCACGCCCGAAGATGGCGAGGCCGTGATCGAAGCGATCCGAAAAGCGATCGAGAAACTGAATGGAGACGCAGCGTGATCGTCTGGAAGTCCCAGCGCACCGAGCACGCGAAGGCGCACGCCTTCGCCGGGAACGCGAAGGTCCCGCTCTGCGGGCACCGCATCCCGGGGAAGCTCGCTCGCGTGGCGCGGCCCGAGACGGCTCGGCGGTGCATCCCGTGCCTGGATACGTCCGAAGAGATCAAGACCAAGGGGTCGCGGTGATGCGCGCCCTCTCGCTCAAGCAGCCGTATGCTCACGTGGTCTTGCACCACGGCAAAACGATCGAGAACCGCCGATGGCGCCCGGTCGACCCAGCGCTCCTCGAAGAGTTGAAGCGTGGGTTCTTGATCCACGCGTCGAAGGGAATGACCCGCGCGTACTACTCGGACGCGGAGGCGGTCATCGCTCACGCGCTCGGCTGGGACGCGTTCGGTGCCGAGGCCATCGCGAAGCGGGCGCAGTTCCGGACCGACTTCGAGGCGCGGGCGCAGTTCGGGGGCCTCGTTGGTCGCGCGCGACTCGTGGACATCATCCCCCCGAACCGGCGGCGCGGCCTCGCCGCCGACGCGGTCGGGGACTACCCGGCCGGCGTGAACCCGCGCTGGCATTTTCGCGACCAGTTCGGGCTCGTGCTGGCCGACGTGGCGCCGCTCCCGTTCACGCCGCTGAAGGGCGGCCTCGGTTTCTTCCACGTGTCCAAGGACGTTGCGGCC
>Ga0209415_10013800_pt1 | contig 13271 bp, 14 predicted proteins | sample PeaSoiSIISIP2007_FD_187696 | JGI IMG/M metagenome (GOLD analysis project Ga0209415, IMG submission 187696) | Peat soil microbial communities from Weissenstadt, Germany - SII-SIP-2007 (SPAdes) (version 2) | ecosystem: Environmental > Terrestrial > Soil > Wetlands > Peat | place: Germany... | reverse complement strand
CCACCCAGATCTACACCCTGATCACCGTGGACCGGCTCCGCGAAGTCTACGCATCCTCCCACCCCCGCGCCCTGGGCTGAGCGGGCGCGTGCCACCACGGCCCGTTCGGCAGAAAGTCACCGGAAGTGGCGGGTCAGCTCGTTGGCATAGGTGCGGCCCAGGGTGTCCTTGTGATCGGTGATCCACCGGGTAAGGGAGGTCTCGCCGGTCGCCGGGCCGCCGGTGTCGGCCAGGCCGTCCGCCATCGCCCGGAACTCCTCGGCGGTGAGCAGCGTGTCGTGCAGGGCCAGGCCGAGCAGCCTGGCGGCCGGCGGGATGAGCGGTCCGGGCACCCGGATCACCTGGCTGCGGCTGCCGATCGCGTCCCGCACGAAGCGGACCAGCCAGCCGAACGCCGGGCGTTCGGGACCGACGGCGTCGATGACCTCGGTCCCGGCGGCGTCGGCGGCCCGTACGCACAGCCGGGCCAGGTCGTCGACGTGGACCGGGCGCACGCGGTATTCGCCCGTGCCGCCGACGGCGAAGACCGGCAGGTGGCGGAGCAGCCACGCGATGTTGTTGATCAGGACCCCGTGGCCGCCGAACAAGATGGCCGGCCGCAGCACGGTATGGGGCAAGCCGAGATCGGTGAGGGCCTGCTCCACCGCGGCCTTACCGCGGAAGTAGGGGTAGGGCGAGTCGGCGCTGGGGTGGGTGATCGACACGTGCACCACCCGGCGCACGCCCGCCGCGGCGGCGGCCTGGAACAGCACGCGCGACTGGGCCACCGCCGACTCGTGGCTGACCGGCCCGTGCGCGAAACGCACCCAGTAGGTGTTGACCAGGACCCGGGCACCGCGCAGCGCCTCGGTCAGCCCGGCGGGATCGGCGAAATCCAGCGGCCTGACCTCGATGGCGGTGCCGGCGGGCGCGCGGCCCGGATGGCCGGTGAGCGTCCGGACCCGGCGCCCCGCCGCCTGCAGCTCGCGGGCGATGACCGCTCCGGAGTAGCTGAACGCGCCGGTCACGACGTCGAAGTCGCCGGCCACCTTCACCGATCCCCGAGCGCGGCGACCAGCGCGGTGAGCGCCTGGCCCAGCGGAGCGTCGAGGGTCGCCGCGGCGTACGCGTCGCCCCGGGTGGGCCCCTGATTGACGATCACCACCGGCACCTGCCGCTTCGCCGCGTGCCGGACATAACGCAAGCCCGACATCACGGTCAGCGAGGACCCCAGGACGACCAGCGAGCTGGCCTCCTCGACCAGCGCATAACACGCCTCGACGCGGGGCCGGGGCACGTTCTCCCCGAAGAAGACCACGTCCGGCTTGAGCACCCCCTGACACGACAGGCAGTCCGCGACCTGGAACCCCTTGACGTCGCGGTCGGCGAGCTCGGCGTCGCCGTCGGGATTGATCAGCGCCGCCGCTCCCCAGCCGGGGTTGGCCGCCGCCAGCCGGCGGTGCAGGTCCGAACGGGCCGTTCGCTGCCCGCACGACAGGCAGATGACCCGGTGCAGGCTGCCGTGCAGTTCGGTCACCTCGGGCGCGCCCGCCGCCTGGTGCAGGCCGTCGACGTTCTGGGTGATGATCCCGGCCAGCAGCCCGCGGCGGCCGAGCTCGGCGACGGCGTGGTGGCCGAGGTTCGGGACCGCGTGCGCGATGTGCCGCCAGCCCAGGTGGCTGCGGGCCCAGTACCGGCGGCGAGCTGCGGCGCTCCCGGTAAAGGTCTGGTAGGTCATCGGCGTCGCGCGCCGGGCCAGGCCGGTCGGCCCGCGGTAATCCGGGATGCCGGACTCGGTGGACAGGCCGGCCCCACTCAGGGCCAGCACGTTCCCGGCGGCGACGACGTCCAGGAGCACCCCGAACGACCCGGTCGTTCTCGCCTCCGCCAACTGGGTCACGGTTCCATGGTGCCTCATGCGGCGAGGCGCCCGGACCGCTAGACCGCGACGGTGGTGATCGCCCGGGCGACCGCGGCGGCGGCCTGCCTGCCGAGCAAGATCGTGTAGTGGTTCACGTCGGGTATCCGCTGGGGCCGCAGCACGGGGACGCGTTCGGCCCACACCGCGACCAGTTCGGGCGGGAGCAGGCCCGGCGGCTCGCCGAGGAACCCGGCCGGCGCGGTCAGCAGCGGAGTCGGCTGCGTCAGCCGGCTGAGCGCGTCCGCGAACTGCTTACCCGCCAGCACGTCGCGGCTGTCGGGGCTGAGCGTGGCCTCGGCCACCCGCGACCGCATGTGGCCCGGCTCGCCGGTCAGGTCGTAGCGGGCGTAGGCCTCGACGTCGGCGCTCCAGTGCCCGGCCAGCGCCGGATGCGCCCGCCAGAAGTCCAGGTAAGCCTCGGTGCTCGCGAACGTCTGCCGGAGCCGCGCGATCGCCGGGCCGATGGAGGCTTCGACCGCGGCTTCCGGGTCGACGCCGTCCGGCACCGGCAGCGGCAGGCCGCCGTCCACCAGGACGAGTCGCCGCGACAGGCCCGGGTGCGCGTCACGGACGAGCAGTGCGACGTACGCTCCCATCGAATGCCCGGCCAGGACGGGCCGGCCGCCGAAATGCCGCAGGACCGCGGTCACGTCGGCGGCGTGCCGTTCCAGGCCGTACGGGCCGGGCAGGTGAGCGCTGGAGCCGCGGCCGCGCAGGTCGGGCGCCGCGAGCGTCCAGCCCGGCGGCATCTGGCGCGCCACTGCCTGCCACGCCATGGCTGAGGCCGTGATTCCGTGCACGGCGACCGCCACCCGCCTGCCGGTGCCCCACTGGAGCACGCGCAGCTTCCCCCCATCCACTGGGACGTCAAGCAGCCGGAGTTGCATATTTTTACCCTCCCCGATCTCGGCGGTTATGGCCGGGACCGCCCTTATCCATACCCATTATCCGCCGTGAAGATGACGTTGGCATGTCAACTCGACCACAAAGCGGGCCTGGCAAACCGTGACATGCTTGGACCGAGACTGGAATGCTGGGTAAAAACCAGCCTGGGAGGTAAGCGGGCCATGTCTTCAGCACTGAGTTACTCGTCAGGCGAATCGGCAACGCCGCTGCTGGGCGACACGATCGGAGGCAACTTCGACGCTACGGTCCTGGCGTTCGGGGATCGCGAGGCGCTGGTCGACCGGCTGACTGGGCGGCGATGGACCTATACGGAACTGGCCGCCGACGTCGACGCCCTGGCCCTCGGGCTGCTGGAAATGGGCATCGGGAAGGGGGACCGGGTCGGTATCTGGGCGCCGAACTGCGCGGAATGGACCCTCACGCAGTACGCGACGGCGAAGATCGGCGCGATCCTGGTCAACATCAACCCGGCCTACCGCACCCACGAGCTCGAGTTCGTGCTCAATCAGTCGGGCACCAAGCTGCTCGTCTCGGCCGAGCGGCTCAAGACCTCCGACTATGTGGCGCTGATCGCCGAGGTGCGGCCCCGCTGTCCGGATCTGGCCGACGTCGCGGTGATCGGCCACCCGGAGTGGCAGTCACTGCTGGAGAGCGGGCGCAGGCTGGACCGTTCGGCGCTCAATCAGATTCAACTGGACACCGATGACCCCATCAACATCCAGTACACCTCCGGCACCACTGGTTTCCCAAAGGGCGCGACACTTTCGCACCACAACATCCTCAACAACGGCTTCTTCGTCGGCGAGCTGTGCAACTACACCGAGGCCGACCGGATCTGCATTCCGGTGCCCTTCTACCATTGCTTCGGCATGGTCATGGGCAATCTCGCGGCCACCAGTCACGGCGCGTGCATGGTCATCCCGGCGCCCGCCTTCGATCCGGTCGCGACCCTGGAAGCCGTGCAGGCCGAACGCTGCACCTCGCTGTACGGGGTCCCGACGATGTTCATCGCCGAGCTGTCCGCGCCCGGGTTCGCCGACTACGATCTGTCCAGCCTGCGCACCGGCATCATGGCGGGCTCGCCGTGCCCGGTGGAGGTCATGAAGCAGGCCATGTCCCGCATGTCGATGCGCGAGGTGTCGATCTGCTACGGCATGACCGAGACCTCGCCGGTGTCCACGCAGACCCGCGCCGACGATTCGGTGGACCGCCGGGTGTCGACGGTGGGCCGCGTCGGGCCGCACCTGGAGGTCAAGGTCATCGACCCGAAGACCGGCGTGACGGTGCCGCGCGGCACGCCGGGCGAACTGTGCACCCGCGGTTACTCGGTGATGCTCGGCTACTGGGAGCAGCCCGACAAGACGGCCGAGGCGGTCGACGTCGCGCACTGGATGCACACCGGCGACCTGGCCGTGATGGACGACGACGGGTACCTGGCCATCACCGGGCGGATCAAGGACATGGTGATCCGCGGCGGCGAGAACATCTACCCGCGGGAAATCGAGGAATTCCTCTACACCCACCCCGACATCCTGGACGCCCAGGTGATCGGCGTCCCTGATGACCGCTACGGCGAGGAGCTCATGGCGTGGGTCCGCCTGCGGCCGGGCGCTTCCGCCCTGACCGCCGAGGATCTGCGGTCGTTCTGCTCCGGGCAGCTCGCGCACTACAAGATCCCCAGGTACGTGCACATCGTCGATGAGTTCCCGATGACGGTGACCGGCAAGATACGCAAGGTGGAAATGCGGGAGCGGGCCACGGAAATCCTCAGCCCGGGCCCGGACCGCTAATCCGCGCGGAGCGCCCTTGCGCAGCGCGGCGAGCTGATAGACGGGATCCGGCCGGACCCGGTCCTGGTCGGGCAGGCTCGCCAGCTCCGCGCACAGTGCGCCGACCCGCTCCGGGCCCGCGGCCGCCATCCACGGAAACACGTTCCCCGCCAGCCGCTTGCGCCAGCGGCGCGGGCTCACGCCCTGGCCCATCCCGGCGAAGGTGGTCTGCGCCGCCAGCGTCAGCCCGGGCCGGCCGCCGGCCGCGAGAACGCGGTCCAGCCGGTCCGTCTGGTCGGCATCGAACCTGGCCCGGACCGGCCCCATGATGGCCGCCGCGTCATCGGCCGGGCCGAAGGCGGCGTCGTCCTTGGCGACCGTGGTGATCAGCAAGCCGCCCTGCCTCAGCACACGGCTGGCCTCCGCGAGCGCCGCGGCCACCTCCGCCGCACCAAGCAGGTGCAGCAGCCACACCATCGTCACCACGTCGGCCGATCCGCTGGCCAGCGGGAGGCGGGTGGCATTACCGAGCGCGATCCGGCCGGGCAGCCGGCCCGCCGCCACCGCCGCCATCCTCGCCGACCGGTCGATGCCCACGACCCGCCGGCCCGGCCGCAGCAGCCGGACGGTAACGATCCCGGTCCCGCATCCGACGTCGGCGATCCGCACGGTGCCCCCCGCCGGCAGCAGCGTGCGGATCGCGCCGGCGGCCGCGTCAGCTCGTGCGTCCCCGCCCCGGGTGGCGTCGTAATGCGCCGCCTCGCGGTCGTAATCGAGCACGCTCGTACCTTATGCCGATCACCGTATCGGACGAAAAAGCGCACCGTGGTCGTCCAGTTCATGATCGCGAACTTCGCGACATAGCGAACAATCAATGATTTTATTGGATGAAATCGCCAGCAAGCGTATGATCGAACGGCTGTGGTAGCCAACCCCGCGGGCTGGCGGGGTGGTGGGGGTGCGGAGATGGGCGAGCAGCACGGGCTCACGCGTGGAGCGAGCCGGGATCCATCGTGGGCGACCGTCGCCGCGACCACGTGGCGCCTGTGGCTGCAACGGCACACCAACGGCCGCCGGCGCGGGGTTCTGGTGCTGAGCGCCGTGGCCGCCATGGCCGTCGGGGCGCTGGTGACGCTGGCCTTCACCGGCCAGGGGCAGCAGGCGGCCAAGACGGCCTCCCCGCCGTCGGCCGGCGCGGCCCAGAACACTCCCGCCGCGCTGCAGGTAGCCGCCGCGAACCGCAGCCAGGCCGCGACCTGGATCGCACAGCAGATCCTGCCCAGCGTGCTCATCGGCTGTGACCCGCTGATGTGCCAGGCGCTGGAGGCGGCCAATGTCTCGGCGAGCAGGCTGTCCGTGGTGCAGCCGTCGGCTCCGGACCCGCTGGGCGTGGAGGTGATCGTCGCCACGCCGGCCCTGCGCAGCCAGTTCGGACCGCGGCTGGCCACGGTGTACGCGCCGCTGCTCCTGGCCAGTTTCGGCACCGGCGCCCAGCGGATCGACATCCGCTATCTCGCGCCGGGCGGAACCGCCGCCTTCGAAGCGACCCTCGCCCCCGCGGAACACGCCCGGATCCAAGCCGGCCAGCAGTTGCTGAGCAACAAGAACGTCCAGGCCTCCGCGCAGGCCCGGGCGGCCCTGCTGGCCGGCGACGTCGATCCGCGCCTGCTGGTAACGCTTGGGCTACTTGCCCACGAAATGCCAGTACGGCTGGTAGCCTTCGATGACTCGTCACCAGGTACGACTTCGGACATCCCGCTTCGTGGCGCCGAGATCGGTGCCTCGGCATCCGCTGGCCTGTCGGCGATGCTCGCGTTCCTGGCTCAGCAGACCACCTACCAACCCTCGCAGTACCACGAAGCCAGGATCGCTAGCGGTCAGGTCGTCACCATGCAGTACGACGCCCCGGGTCCGATGGGGCTGACCGGACCCTAGCACTCACCGGCGGGGTCCGGGGTAGAGGGAGGGGTCAAGGTGAAATCTCCGAGAGCAATCAGGCGACTGCTCATGCTGCTGGCCGCGTCGGCCCTGCTGCTGGGCATTCCCGCCGCCGCGACGGCGTACGCGTCCTCGGCCACCATGGGCACGGGCTGGATCAGGCTCGCCCACCTGTCGCCGAACACGCCCGCTGTCGACGTGTACCTGTACTCGTTCGGCAACTCCAACGCGATGATCGTCCTCCACCACGTCGCCTACGGCACCGTCTCGCCGTACGAGTCGGTCCAGGCGGGGGACTACAGCGTGGCCATGCGCGCCGCGGGCGCGTCCGCCACGAGCCAGCCCGTCCTGTCCACCAGCGTGACGGTCTCCGCCGGTCACGCCTACACGGTGGCGGGGATGGGACCCGAGTCGGGCCTGCGGCTACAGATCCTGGACGATGAGCTGACCGCGCCGCCGGGACAGGCCCTGGTGCGCGTGATCCAGGCATCCCTGAAAGAGCAGGTGGTCAAGGTCACCCTCGGTTCCACGGTGCTCGCGGACGGCCTGAAGTTCGCCAGCGTGAGCTCGTATCAGGCCGTGTCCCCAGGCGCCATGACGGTGACCGTGAGTTCATCGGGCGGGACCGTGAACTCGAGCGTCACGCTCGCGGCCGGCACCGTCCACACCCTGGTCGTGCTCGACGGCGCCAGCGGTCTGGAGGTGGTCAGCCTGGAAGACGCGTCCGGCATGGGCGAGCCGCCGCTGGGCGGCGTCTCGACGGGCTTCGGCGGCACCGCGCCGCACGGGCCCGGCTCGCCGGTGCCGTGGCTGGCGGCCATCGGAGCCGGCTCGCTGCTCGCCCTGACCGGCGGCCTGAGGCTGCGCCGTAACCGTCAGCTGCACGCCGGGGTCTAGCCCATGCCGACCCGCAGGCCGGCCGCGGCGCTCGCGCTCGCGGCCGGCCTGGTCGTGATCGCCGGCGGGACAGCCGGCCTGCTGCTGACGCGGCATCCGACCCCGGCCATGCGCCCGGTGGCGGCCGGGGTGGCGGCCCTGCCCGCGCCGACCGGCCCGATCGTGGCTCCGCCGCAGTCGGCGGCGCCGACGCCGGTCGCCGCTCCGGTCTCGCTGACCATTCCGCTGATCGGCGTGCAGACCCAGCTGATCACGCTGGGCCTGACCTCGACCGGTGCGCTGCAGGTGCCGTCCACGACCTCGGTCGCGGGCTGGTACACGGGCAGCCCCCGGCCGGGCGCCATCGGCCCGGCGATCATCGTGGGGCACATCGACTCGCTCACCGGTCCCGGGGTGTTCTACCGGCTCTCCGAGCTGAAGGCCGGGGACAGGGTCTACGTGAAGCGGGCGGACGGGACCCTGGCCGAGTTCCGCGTGACGTCGGTCCAGACCTACCTGAAGGACCAGTTCCCGACTGAGGACGTCTACGGCCCGGTCCCCGATCCTGAGCTGCGCCTCATCACCTGCGGCGGGGCCTTCGACGCCGCTACCGGCCACTACCTGAGTAACATCGTCGTCTATGCCACCGAGGTGGGCTGAGGCGTCATCCTGGGGGGATGACGCCGGAGCAGCGGTACGAAGCGTCTCCGGGACACCGATGAGTTCCGCCGCCCGGCGCCGTTTCACGGGTGAGCATCGGCCACCGGCCGGTGCCTGACCTGGGAGACCGACATGAGCGCCGACGAGATCGTGAGCGCGGCGATCGCGGGTGATGAGCCCGCCTTCGCCGCCCTTACCGAACGCCACCGGCGCGAGCTGCACGTGCACTGCTACCGGATGCTCGCCTCGTTCGACGAGGCCGAGGACGCCGTGCAGGAGACGTTCCTGCACGCCTGGCGCGGCCGGTCGGGGTTCGGGGGCGGCTCGCAGTTCCGCGCCTGGCTGTACCGCATCGCCACGAACGTCTGCCTCGACATGCTGCGGCGCGACTCGCGGCGGGCCGGCGGGATGCGCTCGCATCCCGAGGTGCCGTGGATCCAGCCGTACCCGGACCTCCTGCTGGACGCGGCCGCGCCCGCCGACGAGCAGCCCGAGGCGGTCGCCATCCAGCGGGAGACCATCTCGCTGGCCTTCCTGGCCGCCCTGCAGGTCCTGCCGCCCCGGCAGCGCGCCGCACTGATCGCCCGCGACGTCCTGGGCTGGCCGGCCAGCGAGACCGCCTCGGCCCTGGGCACCAGCGTCGCCGCGGCCAACAGCGCCCTGCAGCGCGCCCGCGCGACCATGCAGTCCCACCTGCCGCCGCGCCGCGCGGAGTGGTCCGCCCGCGAGCCGAGCGCGCAGGAGCGCGCGCTGCTCGAGCAGTTCATCGACGCGCACGAGCGGCTCGACGCCGGGGCGGCCGTCGCGCTCGCCGCCCGGGATCTCCGGATCACCATGCCGCCCCACCCGGCGTCCTTCGACGGGCGGGATGCCATCAGGCCGCTCATGGCCAGCGCGGCCGCGATGGGCGAGTGGCGGGTCCTGGCGGTGGCGGCCAACCGGATGCCGGCCGCCGCGGGCTACCTGCGCAGGCCGGGCGACACCAGGTTCCGCGCGTTCAAGCTTGACGTCATGCGCATGGAGGCCGGCCTGATCGCCGAGGTCACGGTGTTCAGCGCGGAGCTCTTCCCGGCCTTCGGGCTGCCGTCCACGCTGTGAGCGTGGGCGCGGGCGACCCCTACGGCACCAGACCGGTACTGAAGGTCTGGTTATAGCTATCTCCTGGCGCGCTGACCGCCATGATCGCGTAGGCCTGCTCGCCGTTGCCGTAGGGGGTGAGATCCGACAGCGTCACGGTGACCGGATACGGATTATCGGTGCCGTTCGCGCAATTGGGTTCGCAGTTGTTCTGTTCCAGGGTGCCAGCGCCCACCGCCGTCCCGCTGCCCCAGCCGGACCAGCGGAGATCCTTGATATAGCTCGATCCGTCCGCGGATATCGTGATGCCGGCCGGCTCCGTCTGCATCTCGTTGGCGCAGGAGACGACGGGATTCACGCATACCGTGAATCCCGTGGCCGGAAGCGTGGACGACGTGCCCGTGCTCGACGTGCCCGTGCTCGACGTGCCCGTGCTCGACGTGCCCGTGGACGCGGACGGATGGTTGACCGGCGGCGTGGAGGGCGACAGCGCAGCCGCGATGATCCCCGCGGCCGCCAGGACCGCCACCACTACCGCCACCGCGACGAGGCGACGGTGCGGACGCCTCGCCGAGCGGCCCTCGTCGCCGCCGGAACCCCGAGCGGATGTACCGGGCGGGGGGACCCTCGCGGCGTCGGCCGGGTCGGCCGGGCCGGTCCCGGCCAGCGTGCTGTCCAGGATCCTCAGCAAGCGGCTCGTATCGAAGGTGGCCGGGTTGAGCTCAAGGGCCTGTCGGCGCGCCAGACCCTCCAGGCTGGGAGGCAGGTCGGCGGCACGCGGCATCTGAGCTCCGTCGACCAAGACCGGGATGACCCGGACGTCGCGGGCCAGGGCCTCCTCGATCTCCAGCCGCACCCAATCGCCGGGATCATCCAGACGCCTGCGTCCGTCCTCGCCGGTGGCCGTCAGCCATCTGACCCCGATGACGGCCAGCAGGACGGCACACGACCCGACCGCCGCCATGATGTCCTGGACGAAGTCATCACCCAGCTGAATCGAATCGACGTCCTTGAACACCCGGCTCGCGCCGAAGCGGCCGACCAGCCGGTCAACCAGCCACCCAGCCGGATAAGCGGCGTCGTCGCGCCGGTAACTGACAAAGATCCCGTCGGCAGACGGCGGCGTGGACGCAGCCATGATCCTGCCCCCCTAATCAAATCCACGATAAGCGTAACGGGGAGTACGGCTCAATGTCAGCCGCGCCGCATTTCGCGGGCGGGCCAGAAATCCGAAGGATCCGGATAAGCCGCAGGGGTTTGTCCGCAAGGCACTCCCCAGAATGAACCACGAAGCCCCGGATCCGCCGCGATAATCGGCGGATATATCGGGTAAAGGGGATGAAAAGGGCGCATGGGCGTGCTACTTGGCGGGCGCGGGTGGCGAGCCGAGCGCGGTCCTGATCAGGTCTGCGAGCCCCGAAGGCCAGATGACCTCCGCGGTCGAGTCCATCTCGACCAGCGTCCACCAGCGCCATGCGGCGATCCCGTCCGAGACGTGCATGGCCGTGACCTCACCCAGGCCGCGCCGGGCGGCCGGCACCCGGGCCAGGAAGAACCGCTCGTGCTGCCGGACGATCTCGTCCGCGTACTCCATGGTCAGCGTCCGCTCGAAGACCTCCGCGCCCAGCGCGACGTCGGTCCAGCCGGTCTCCTCGGCCAGTTCCCGCCGGGCTCCCGCCGCGTAGTCCTCCCCGTCGTTCAGCCCGCCACCGGGCGTGCACCAGTGCCGCCCGTGGGGCGGTCCGTCGTCATACCGGAACAGCAGCACGCGGCCGTCTGGGTCCAGGACGATCACCCGCCCGGCCCGCCGTAGCCTCTGCGGCCGGCCCGGCGGCGGGGGCACGGTCACCGCCACGAACAAGTCGCCGACTCGGTATCCATGCGCCCAGCCTAGGCCGAGGGCCACGGCCTCGGCTCCGGGCCGGGACCGCGGCTCCCGGCCGGGACCGCGGCCGAACTGGTAACACTCCTGTAACGCGGAGGTCATATCGTGAGGAGCTGGCGGAAGACCGAAAGGCAAGGCATGGACTGGCTGATAGCAGGCGTGTTGCTGATTGTCATCGTGGCGATGCTGGTCAGGCTCAAGAAGTCCGAAAGCCGCCGGGAGTAGCCCGGCCACGGTGATCACGCCGTCTTCCGGCCCGGCCGCCCTGGCCATGAGCCATGACGACCTGAAGGCGACCGAAGCCTAGCCACTTCACGGTGCGCCGTGGTGAAGTAGGAACAGGTTCTCGCGGAAGGCGCCGGGTGATGACTGTTGCCGGGATAGACCTGTCGAACACGGAGTTCTGGGGCCTGCCGCTGCCCGAACGGGCGGCGGCTTTCGCGCTGCTCAGGGCGCAGCCGAAGCCCCCGTTCTTCGCCGAGCCCGAGACTCCGTTCGCCGAGCCGGGCCCGGGTTATTACGCCCTGGTCCGGCACGCCGACGTGGTGGAGGCGAGCAAGCACCCGGAGGTGTTCTCCTCGGCGAAGGGCGCCACCAGCATCCCCGACCTGCCGGTGGAGTTCAACGAGTACTTCGGCTCGATGATCAACATGGACGACCCCCGGCACGCCCGGCTGCGTCGGATCGTCTCCCGGGCGTTCAGCCCGCGGCTGATCGCGAAGTTCCAGGAGGATGTGCGGCGCGCGGCCGCCAAGGTCGTCGATGACCTGCTGGCCGCCGGCCCGGGCGATTTCGTCGCGAGCGTCGCGGCGAAGCTGCCGCTGAAGATCATCTGCGACATGATGGGCATCCCGGATGACCAGTACGAGATGGTCCTGTCCAACACCAACATCATCTTGTCCGGGGCCGACCCCGAGTTCCTCAGCGAGGATCTCGACCAGGCGGTGCTCCAGGTCCTCGGCGCCGGGCAGGCCCTCGCCGAGCTGCTCACCGGCCTGGCCGCCGCCCGCGCCGAGGCGCCCGCCGAGGACCTGGTCTCAGCCCTGGTGACCGCGAACATCGACGGAGAGCAGCTCACCACCGCCGAACTCGCCTCGTTCTTCATCCTGCTGGTGGTGGCGGGCAATGAGACCACCCGCAACGCGCTGTCGCACGGGCTGATGCTGCTCACCGAGTTCCCCGGCCAGCGCGCCCTGCTTCTCGCCGACCTGGACAGCCGCCTCGAGGGGGCCGTCGAAGAGATCGTGCGTCACTCCTCGCCGGTCCTCTTCATGCGGCGGACCCTCACCCGCGGCTACACCATGAACGGGACTGAGTACCGCGAAGGCGACAAGACGGTGCTGTTCTACTACTCGGCCAACCGCGACGAGGCCGTGTTCGCCGACCCCGACCGCTTCGACATCACCCGCTCGCCGAACCCGCATGTCGGCTTCGGCGCCGCCGGGCCGCACTACTGCCTGGGCGCCCACCTGGCCCGCCGCGAGATCACCGTCATGCTGCGCGAACTGCTCACCCGCGTGCCCGGCATCACCGCGGGCGAGCCCGACCGCCTCCTGTCCAGCTTCATCAACGGCATCAAGCGCCTGCCGTGTGAGTTCTGAGTGCCTCCCTGACCGCCCGCCCCGCCTCAGCCGTGCAGCCCGGAGCGGTGGGAGTAAAGGTCCCGGAGCAGGCCCACCTCGGCGCCGTGATGGATCCCCTCGTCCAGCACGTGCAGTGCCAGGTCCACCGTGTTCGCCTCGGCAAAGGGCCCCCATGACGGTCCGAGCGGCGTAGTCGAAGGCGGTGATCAGCGAGTCCCCGATTGCGTCCATGCCACGATCCAACCGCATCTGCGGCCCTTCCCCCCTGAGATACCGGGCCAGATCCCGGGTCATGTGCGGTGGCGACTTGGGGTCCGGTGACGCCTGCCTGAGTGCGGGGCCGCGTGCAGATGGTTTCCCAATCACGCGCCCGCGTGGCGCGTGTCGTTTCCAGGAAATGTCGGCAGGGCATGTTAAGCTCAAATACAAGATCGAAAAAACATTTCTACCTAACGAACCGGCCCGCGAGCACCCCGGGGAGGTGAGAACCAGGTGGCCACCCCCGCCAGCACCCAGCAGGCACTGGACATGGTCCTGGCCGGGCTGAGCTACCTGGCCGCCGCCGACCCCACCGCGCTGACCGCCCAGGCCCATGCCGACTGCCTGCAGACCCTGGAGCAGGCCGGCGCGATCACCACCGCCGCCCGGGCCCGGATCCTGGCCGCGTTCACCGCCGG
>Ga0209415_10013799_pt1 | contig 13272 bp, 12 predicted proteins | sample PeaSoiSIISIP2007_FD_187696 | JGI IMG/M metagenome (GOLD analysis project Ga0209415, IMG submission 187696) | Peat soil microbial communities from Weissenstadt, Germany - SII-SIP-2007 (SPAdes) (version 2) | ecosystem: Environmental > Terrestrial > Soil > Wetlands > Peat | place: Germany... | reverse complement strand
AACGGTGCGGGTGCCGCATTTATGCCAATCGACCGGAGGAATGCAGGGAGTTCGAGGTAGGGTCCGAGCAATGCGCCGACGCCAGGCGTATCGCCGGCATCTGAAAGAAGACGGCAAAGGCCTAATGGAAGCCCTGCCACAGTGAGCCGGGCGGGACTTGATGTGGAGGCCAGCACCAGCGGCGGGCTTTCGCTCAGACATCAGAGACGCCCTAAAATAACCCCATTCGGATCGCATAAAATGGGGTTCATAAGATGTTTCCCTGGAGTTCCAAAAGATGTCGCTGCGTGGTCGGCCAAGGATTGCCGCAAATATAATCCTCCTGTGCCTGTTGTCGGTACTTTCCGGATGCTGTGGTCCGTTCTGGGATCATCATTGCGGAGGCGACAGGAGATGGCATGACGGGCGCTAACGTCATTCATCAGCGGTCAGTTGCTGGCAAACAGAGCGCCAGCAATTGCTCCTCGACCTTTGGCGTAAAAACGACGGCGCCGACATCGCCCGCATCCCAAAAGTGGGCGAACATAGGCGACGATTGGCGGAGGGAGCGCCCCGCCGTCCAGCGGGTTCTGGCCAGGCTCTGCGCCGTCGCAGACCATCGCCCAGTCGCGCCTTAGAGAGCGCGAAAATGGATTTGGCTAGCAAGCATCCGATTCGGGGCGCTCTAAGCGATTAGGGGGTAACGCTCAACTAACCCTATGCGTTTTGTGGTATTGAGTTATTCAACTTCTCAGGGTAGACGATCAGATGCCCTGGTATGTCGAATATTGCAACCTCTCTGAAATCTGTCTCAATCGCTGCGAGACCGATGAGATGCTCATCGACACGGTTTGCCTTCTGTTGGATCAGGGGGTCGACGTCCAGCGCCTTCATTCGCCGCTGTGCGATGCCCCGCTCGGGAAAGACGTGATCGATAAGATCTATGCGCTTTGGAAAGCGCATCCTTACCGGACGCGGTTCGCCTGATATCGTTCTCAGGCCCGCGCTATCGGCGAACGCCCCCTGCTTCCGTTTGCAAAAGCAACGAGAGCGCGCAGGGCAACAGTGTCAGGGTCAGCAGGGTGGCTGCAACCAGACCACCGATGATCGCATAGGCCATAGGCCCCCAAAACACCTGATGCGCGATCGGCACCATGCCGAAAATCGCCGCACAGGCCGTCAGCAGGATCGGCCGGGCGCGGTGCTTGGCGGCGTTCCGGATGGCGTCGCGGCCGGTCTGGCCGGAGGCGACATTGTGATCGACCTCTTCAATGAGAATGACGGCATTCCTGATAATCATGCCGGCCAGCGCGATAACCCCCAATTGCGCAACGAAGCCCATGGGCGTGCCGGTCGGCAGCATGGCGGCGACAATGCCGATCAAGCCGAACGGCGCCATCGCCAAGGCGAGGAACGTCCGTGAGAAGCTGCGCAGTTGCACCATCAAAAGCGCAATCATGACAAACAGCATCACGGGAATCACCTCGAAGACCGAGACACTGCCCTTGGCGGATTCTTCCACCGTTCCGCCTTCCTCAATGCGATAACCGGCCGGCAATGCGGCCGAGGTGCGCTTGATGTCAGGCCCCAGTTGGCCCGCAACCGTCGCAGCCTGCACACCGGGGCCGACATCCGCCTGAACGGTGATGATCGGTTCGCGCTGACGGCGCCAGATCACCGGCTCCTCGACGCCATAGGCAAGAGTGGCGATCTGCCGCAGCGGAACCGTCTGCCCATTGGCAGCGGCGATCTGCAGATTGGCGACGGTCGTGAGGTCCGACCGCTCCCCGACGTTCGCACGCGCGATGACATCGACAAGCCTGTTCCCATCCCTAACCGATGTGACGGTCACACCAGAGAAGATGGCGGCCAGTGAACTGGCCACATCCTGCGACGAGAGACCGACGGCGCGGGCTTCGGCCTGATCCACGCGCACGTCGACGCTCTTTTCCGGTTCACCGGCGGTAAGATTGACATCCCGGCTATAGGGATTGGCTGCGACCACGTTCGCCAGCGTCAAGGCGATGTCCCGAACCGTGCCGATGTCCGGACCGATCACCCGATATTTCAGCGGCCAGCCGACCGGCGGACCAAGCTCAAGCGGCGTGGCCCGCGCGATAAGGTCGGAAAAATCGGTTCGGAAGGCCTCTTCCAATTTGGCCCGCAAGGCATCACGCTCCTGAAGCCCCTTGGCCACCACCACCGTTTGCGCGATGTTGTCGTTGGTCAGCAGCACATCCATCGGCAAATAGAAGCGGATGGCGCCCGATCCCACATAAGTCGAAAACCGCTCCACATTCGGATCCTGCTTGAGGATCGCTTCCAAACGCGTCGCATCCCGCTCGGTCGCTTCAAGGGAGGCGTTTTGCGGCAACGTAAGACTGACAAGGAGCTCCGGACGATCCGAAGGCGGAAAAAACTGTTGTTCGAGAACGCTTGCCCCCCCGATGGACAGACCGAATGCCACCAACGACACGCCGATCGTCAGCGCGCGGTGTCCCAACGTCCAGTCGAGGACGCGCCCATAGAGATCGATGAGTCGCCCCCTGCCACTCTCCTGCGACGCCATGGCTTTGGGCAGAATCCAGGTGCCGAGCAAGGGCGAGAACAGGACGGCGACAAGCCAGGAGGCCGAAAGCGCAATCAGCACGACGATGAACAGCGAGAAGCAGTATTCACCGGCACTGGAAGCGGCAAAACCGACTGGAATGAAGCCGGCGATCATGACCAGCGTCCCCGTGAGCATCGGAAAGGCCGTCGAGTCATAGGCGAAGGTCGCGGCACGGCGCAAGTCCCAACCGGCCTCAAGTTTCGAGACCATGGCTTCGACGGTGATCATCGCGTCGTCGACGAGAAGCCCCAGGGCGATGATGAGCGCACCCAGCGAGATGCGCTGCAGTCCGATCCCGATCACATCCATCCCGATGAACGTCAAAGCGAGGACAAGCGGGATGGAGACGCTCACCACCAATCCGGCGCGCGTACCCAATGACAGGAACGAAACGCCGAGAACAATCGCGATGGCTTCCAAAAGAACCTTGAAAAAGCCGTTCACCGCGCCCCGGACGACCGTCGATTGGTCGGCGACCTGCGTGACCTCGATCCCGTAGGGTAATCCCTGAGCGATGGCCGCCATGCGCGCTTTCACAGCGTTGCCGAAGTCCAAAAGATTGCCGGTCGGCGCCATCGAAATGGCGAGTCCCAGCGCCTTCTCACCATTGACCCGGAACATCGGTGACGGTGGATCGGCCGGAATACGGGTGATTGTCGCCAGATCGGCCAAAGGAACGAAGCGGTCGCCGACGCGAAGAGTGACGGCCTGAAGCGCCTCTTGCGAACCAAAAGCGCCGCTGACGCGCAAGGCGATCATTTCGTTGCTCAGGCGCAGCGTGCCCGCCGGCTGCACAGCGTTCTGCGCCTTCAGAGAGTCTATGACACTTTGCGCATCGAGCCCAAAGGCCGCGAGTTTTCGTGGAGAAAACGCGACAATGATCTGCTCCTCCTGAGCGCCAAGGATCTGAACTTTTCCCACATTGGGACTCTTGAGCAAGCTTGCGCGAATGGTGTCCAGCCGGTCCCTCAACTCACGGCCGGAAAAACCCTCGGCCGTAAAGCCATAGATGATGCCGAAGGTGTCACCGAATTCGTCATTGAGAGAGGGGCCCTGGACTCCGCTCGGCAGCGTCGCGGCAACATCGGCGATCTTCTTTCGAACCTGATACCAGATGTTTTCCACCTTGCCCGGCGGCGTATCGTCGCGCAGGTTGACGAAAACAACCGCCTCGCCGCTCCGCGTATAGCTGTCGAGTCTGTCCAGGTAAGGCGTTTCCTCAAGCTTCTGCTCGATCTTGTCGGTCAGGAGATTGACCGTGTCGGACGTCGTTGCGCCCGGCCACGTGGCCGAGACGACCATTGTCTTGATGGTAAAAGGCGGATCCTCGTTGCGGCCCAGGTTAAGATAACTCCAGCCGCCGCCGGCCAGGGTGGCGAGCATCAGAAAGACGACCAGCGATTGTTGGCCAAGCGCCCAAGCCGACAAATTGAATCCGCCATCCTCGACCGAACGGGGGCGACTCTTGCTCACTTCGCGGCTCCGTCCACGGCAACATGCTGACCCGGCCGCAGCTTGCTGACACCGGCGACGACGACGGCCTCGCCAGACGCCAGACCCGAGGCGACGAAGATCTGCGCCGCCGTATAGCGGGACACGACGATCGGCTTTCGCTGAAGCGTTGCGGTTGCACGGTCAAGCACATAGACGGCCGGCCCGCCGGCCTCGCTGGTCAAAGCAGACGCCGGCAGCACAATGAGAGGATTGGCGGCAAGCACCACCTGCCCTGAAACAGTTGCGCCGAAGGCCATGTCCGCCGGCGCATCGGGCAAGGCAATCCGCACCCGATAGGACCGCGTTGCCGATTCTGCCGTCGGGCTGACATCCCTGAGCCCTCCGATCACGCTCACCGTGGGATCGGACAGCAAGCTGACCTTCACCTTGACGTCGGGAGAGCTGCTGTTGATGAGCTTTTCCGAGACGGAAAACACCGCATCGCGTTCCGCTGTCGAAGCGAGCTTCACCACCATCTGACCCGTCGTCACCACTTGCCCCGGGTTGGCGCCGACAGCCGTGACGACCCCCGTCTCATTGGCCAACAACTGCGTATAGGTCCGTTTGTTCCGCGCATTTTCCAGAGTCGCGGCAGCGGATTCGCGACGCGCCACCGCCGTCCGCCAATTTGTCTCGGCCTCCTCGACCCTGGCTTGCGCGACCGCCTGCGTCTTGATCAGCACATGCTGCCGATCCAGCGTGATTTTGGCGAGGGATTCCGAAGACAGGGCACTGCGGACGTCGGCCTCGGCCACGCGCAACTCGTTGGTGACGTCGCGGGCCTCTATTGTCGCAAGCAGTTGTCCTTTTTTGACGGTGGTTCCGACATCGACATTCCGTGTCGCGAGGCGTCCGTCGATGCGAAATCCGAGGTCTGTCTCGAGATGCGGACGCACCTCGCCTGTCTGGACGATCTCCTCGCCGGTATCGACCGGGACGGCGATCACGGTTCGAACGGGACGCGGCTTTTCCGCCTCCGGCTCGCTCGGCGCGCAAGCCGCCAATGTCACGATGAGGCACGCCGTTGCTGCGCGATAAGGACGCATGGCGATTACGCGTCCCCAGGGGCTACGGAAAGACCTCGGACGGCCGCTTCCGCAGCTTGCCTGACCAGATCCTGAATGTCGCTGAAGTCCAACTCCTTGACGGTAATGGCGAGCGTCACAACCCCATGAACGGCGCCCCAGAGAATTCTCGTGGCCGTATCGGGCGGAAGAGGCCGGAGGATATTCATCCCGATGGCGTCGGCAACACGTTCGCGCACCAAGTGATAAGGAGCAAGAACGATAGGATCCTCGGCCAAATCGCTGAATTGCCCCATATCGTTCTCAAGAAATAAAAGACGAAAGCGGTCCCGGTCCTCTAGCGAGAATTCTGCATAGGCGATGAGTATTCTCAGAATGATGTCTCTGGGATCGCTTTCGACATCGCAAATGCGTGCAAGTCTGCAGCGAAGATCGTTCAAGGCATCAGACCAATAAGCAATCAGCACATGCTGCTTGGTCGGAAAATACCGATAAAGGGCGCCCGCGGTGAGGCCAAGCGCGCCCGCGAGCCTGCGCATCGAGAAGGCTGCATATCCGCCCGCAGCAATGATCTTGGCCGTTTCGGTCAAGATACGCGTCCGGGTGATTTTCAATTGCTCGTCGGTCAAGGTATGGCGTGGCATGCCGCTTTCCTATTTAATATACGCGTTTATTAAACATGTTTATTAAATAGTGCAAGACCCGATGACGCCCCTCGACATTCATTTCCTTCGGGAAGCTCGATCGGATCGCGCGGGTACCGCCCCCCCTTGAGCAGCAGAGCGTTTCCGTTCCGGCTTCATTTACGACCGCCAGACGTTTAGATAGTTCTGTCGAGATGCGCCCTAGCCTCCGCTTCTCACGGCTTGGCATGGAAGGGAATATTGCTTTGGTTGACACATCTGGAAACGCTGGACATGTCCTTGTGACGGGATCGAACTCCGGCATCGGCGCGGCGATTGCCCGTCGCCTGTTGCAGGACGGTTGGCACGTCACAGGACTGGGACGAAGCGAACCCTCTATCGATACGGCCGGATTCTCGTCGCTCAGGGTTGATCTCTGCGATCCGGTCGCTCTCCGCCATGCCTTGAACGGGTTAACCGTGACCGCATTCGTTCATGCCGCCGGCTTCATGCGGGTCGGCGAACTCGGTCATCTCGACCATACTGGCGGGAGCGAGATGTGGCGTGTGCATGTGGAGGCGGCGGCCCTCATGGCCGATATCCTTGTGCCCAAAATGAAGGACGGCGGCCGAATCGTCCTCATCGGCAGTCGCACCGCCGCCGGAGCGGCTGGCCGCAGTCAATATGCCGCCGTAAAGTCGGCCCTTGTGGGCATGGCCAAATCCTGGGCGATCGAACTCGCCTCACGCGGCATAACCGTCAATGTGGTCGCACCGGGAGCAACCGAGACGCCCATGCTGTTGGATCCGAAACGCAAAGGCGTCCCGCCCCGGCTCCCTCCCCTCGGCAGATTTATTCGACCCGACGAGGTGGCCGCAGCCGTGGCCTTCCTGCTGTCGGCGGATGCCGCGCCGATTACCGGGCAGCAATTGGTCATTTGTGGCGGAGCCTCTCTTTGACGGCCGCGGATCGCCACTGAATCGTCGGAAAAGATGAACGATTTCAAAGATATTCTCAGTATTTTGCGAACAAACAGCTGGTTCCGGGACTTACCCGACGTCTTGACCGACCCAATCCTCTTGGCCTCCTCGGTACGGACATTTGCGGCAGGCGACGTCATCCATTCGCAGGGAGACCAATCCCTCGGGCTCTATGCGGTCTTAAGCGGGACCGTCAAGGTCAGTTCGCTGTCGGCGGAGGGGAAGGAATGCGTATTCCGCTATCTCTCTCCGGGAAGCTGGTTCGGCGAAATCGGCATGCTCGATAAATCGGTTCGCACGCATGACGCCGTCGCCATCGGCGAGACGACATTGCTCGTGCTTCCGCCGCGGGAATTGACGCGCATTTTGGACGCGCACCCGATTCTCTATAAATTTCTTTCGTTGCTGCTCTGTCGGGTGGTCAGAACCGCCTTCACGATGTTGAACGATACGACACTGCTCTCCGTCTCGGCGCGTTTGGCGAAGCGCCTGGCAAGCTTTGCCGAAGCCTATGGGCAACCCACCGAAAAGGGTATTTTAATCACCATTCATCTTCCGCAGGATGAGCTTGCGATGTTGATCAGCACAACCCGCCAAACCATCAATAAAAGATTGGCCGACTGGCAACGGCTGGGATGGATCGAAGTACGCTACGGCAAGATCGAGATTCTGAACATGGACGCCCTCCTGCAGCTTTATCGCGACGCATGATCACTCCGGAGCGTCCCCATCGCGCCTCCTTCATCACGGCCTTTTCTGAATATTATGGAACTGTAACTTAGGCGACAGTCTTCAACCCGGCTTTGAGGATACGGTTGGCAATCAAAGACTGAGGAAACAACAACAGAGGAAAAGCGCCATGAAAATCAAGGCGTTAAAAACTTTCATTCTGCATGTGCCGGTCAGCAAAAATATTATCGGCGATTCCACGCATCGCATCACCCATTGGGGCATGCCGGGGGTCGTGATCGAGGCCGACAATGGGTTGATCGGTTACGGCTATAGCGGAACACATGCGGATATCGTCACCGACCGGCTCCTCACCACCATCATCTCCGATGTCTTCGGCCCTATGCTGGTCGGAGAAGATCCGACGGAAGTGCGTTACCTCCACAACAAATTGACAAAAAGCTCGACCAATATTTGGGTCGGCCGCGGCGGGTTGTTGCAGATGGCTCTGTCGGCCATCGATATCGCCTTGTGGGACTTGAAGGCAAAGCAGGCGAAGCAACCCCTCTGGCAATTGATGGGAGGCTCCGCGCAGGCCCGGATCAGTGCCTACAATACGGACTGCGGCTGGCTCGTCAGGCCCATCGACGAACTTGTCGATGATTGCAAGAAGATGATCTTCGAGGAAGGCTTCCAGGCCATCAAAATGAAGATCGGGAAGCCGGACCCAAAAGAAGATTTCGTCAGAATTGACGCCGTCAGAAAAGCCATCGGAACGACGCCGAAGCTGATGGTTGATGCGAATGCGAAATGGGATATCAGCACTGCGAAGCAATATGGCCCCAAACTGGCCGACTATGATATCACTTGGTTTGAAGAGCCCCTGTGGCATGACGATGTCTCCAGTCATCGTCAACTGTCGAAATTGATATCGACACCCATCGCGCTGGGGGAACTTCTCTATACGTTCGACAGCTTCAAGGAATTCGTTCTGGCCGGCGCGGTGGATTATCTGCAGCCCGATGCCACGCGATGCGGCGGTCTGACGGCCGTCTGGGAAATAGCCGACCTCGGTCATGCCTTCAATCTTCCGGTGACACCGCATCACGGCGACATGATGCAGGCACAGCTGAATCTGGTGATGGCTCATCCGGCCTGTTCACTCCTGGAATACATCCCCTGGACACTCGATTGTTTCGTCAATCCCGTGGTCGTGACCGACGGACATTATCTCGTCCCCAGTGAACCCGGAGCCGGCACCACGCTCAAGCAGGACGCCCTGGATCGCTTCGGCGTTCGCTGATCATGCCCCCTGTCCGGGAAGCCGACCGGATAGGGGGCAAAAGCCGGGAGGGGCCACAAACAGGTTTCCCCGGCTTGCCCATCCGGACCCGACGCCTTACCATCCCAGTCATGATCAACCTCTCCGAGACCGCCTACGCTTATTCCAAGGGGCAGCAAACCGACGCCTGGGCGACAGTCGAGCGAGGGCGAATCCGTGCCGGTCTTTAATCATCTGACGGAACGTGAGTTTATCCCGGCTGATGCCATACCGATCATGCGACCGTCGCGATGGGGAAACCCCTTCGTCCTCGGACGCGACGGCGATCGTATGGCGGTCCTGGCCAAACACCGCGCTTGGTTGTGGACGGAGATCCAAGCGGGACGGATCGCTCTCGCCGATCTTGCGGCACTTGACGGCGCGGCGTTGGTTTGTTGCTGCGCACCAAAGCCATGCCATGGCGACACGCTCCTCGCGGCGGCGGCCTGGGCAACCAAGCAACCGCCATCAGACATGATGGATCGGGACGAAAGGACATCGTTATGACGGAACCTGCGACTTCAGCCCCTCGCCTCGACCATGTCAATGTCGTCGTTTTTGACGTTGACCGGTCCCTTGCCTTTTACGACGCCTGTCTCGGACTGCGGCCAGTGATGGATCGGATTCTGGAAGGACCGTGGTTCGAGCGACTGACGGGCATGCCCGACGCACGCGCCCGATGCGTCATTCTGCAAAGTCCGGTTGGCGGCTGCCGCGTCGAGTTGCTGCAATATCTTACGCAAGACGGTCATGCGCTGCCCGCCAACCAGTGGCCAGCGACACCGGGATTACGTCATTTCGCGGTTCGCGTCGATGCGATCGATCCCATCGTCTCCGCCCTGCGGAACCGCTTGGGACTTACCGTCGATATCGTTGAGGTACCAACGGATATCGTGCGCGGCGGCAAGCGCATGGCCTATGTACGCGATCCGGATGGCGCTATTGTGGAATTGTCGCAGTATGCGGAGGCGGAACCCATCTTCTGTGGCTGAGAACCTCAAAGATGCGCGAGAAACGCCACAGGTTTCTTTTGATGGGCGAGTGCCGTCGCAAGCTTTAAATATTGAACAGCTTGATCTGGCTTCAAGGTTGGGGGGAGGCTATTCATGCAAGGAAAACCCGTCCATAGTCGGCTTGTTTTCTACCCTGGCGACCTCGTCTTTTCGGAAGGCGATGAAGCTGGCTGGGCTTACCTTGTCCAATCGGGAAAAATAGAGATTTTCACCATCAAGCCGGATGGTAAGGAATATACCTTGGCGATGCTCGGCCCCGGGCGACTCTTCGGTGAAATGGCGCTCATCGACGAACTGCCTCGCATGGCCTCAGCCCGCGCCATCGAGATGACCACTTTGGTGCTCATCAGCAACGAAATATTAAGCAAAAGTCTGGAAAACGCCCCTCCACTGGTCTTGGAATTGATTCACAATATTTCCAACAATCTTCGCTCTCTCACCCGCACGCATCTTGTGAACGCTGGTATCGAGAACGAGGGTCCGCGGCCCTATATCGGCAAAGTCATAAGCTGATCCGCAGCCGCGGCATCGTCGGTATCGGTATTGGCTGGTCGGCGATCCTGGTCGTATTTCGGATCGAAGCAAAACGCGAGGCCAGCCGCCGGGGGCTCGGACTGCAAAAAAGGTTGAAACGATGGATCTGAAATGGCTCGAAGACTTCGTCAGCCTGGCCAACACGGGGAGCTTCTCACGCTCGGCGGCGGAGCGAAACGTAACGCAGCCGGCGTTCAGTCGGCGTATTCGAGCACTTGAGGTCTGGCTTGGCGCCGAATTGATCGACAGGTCAACTTATCCAACCGTCATGACCACGGCTGGCCGGTCATTCCGGGCGACGGCGGAGGAAGTCTTGACGCTGCTTGATCAACAACGCGATGAATTCCGTTTGGAACGAGCGCGCACACGGCCTGCGCTGCGTTTCGCCGCGCTGAGCACGATCAGCCTGACCTTCTTCCCCCGCTGGCTGCGCGAAGTCGAGAACCATCTGGGAGCCCTGACAACGCGCCTGTTCACCGGAGACATTCACGACTGCGTCGAGGCCCTCAACGAAGGACACTGCGATTTTCTGCTCTCCTTCGCGCACCAAGCCGTTCCGATCATGCTCGATCCGACGTTGTTTCCGTCTGTTCTGGTGGGGCGGGACCGATTGATTCCCGTCGCCTCCCCCTTCATCGACAATTCGGTGTTTCCTGGCACAAAAGAGCATCCCGTCCGTTTCCTCGCCTATTCCGCCAACACTTATCTTTGTCGAATCATTGAACATATTCTGACGCGCAACCCGTCCCATCATCTGGAAAATTGTTACGAAAATTCGATGGCCGAGGCCATCAAGGCGATGGTCCTGGAAGGACATGGATTGGCCTGGCTGCCGATCAGCGCCATTACACAGGAGCTGGAACGCGGCAAAGTGGTTCCAATCGGTGGGCCTGATTGGGAGTCGTCTCTCGATATCCGCTTGTATCGATCGGCCAGTCGGCTCCCGCCCCTCGCGGCGGCCACTTGGGAATATGCCGTTTCAGCGTCCCCAGAATCCGGCGGATAAGCCAAAAGGTGGCACCCGGGTCAAACTATAAGAAATTTGCATAACCCTTTCCGTTTCGGCATTGGACAGGAACGGCCTGATCGCCGAGCATACCCACATCGAATACGGGGATTTCCGGTCTAGACGGAACCATCCCGCTGTTGCCGGTCATTTGCGAAGCCTCTCACAAGAAGGCCCCGCGAAATTTTGTCCCAGGTGGCGTGCGCCCTCTCTGCGAACAGCCGACCGGCTCGACCCAACACGCCATTCAAGGAAACGTTCAGATGAAAGACGCTGCCGTCCGTTACCATCAATTCCCGAATCCGGGTAAACTGGCCATTGTCGCCACCAAGCCGATGGAAACACAGAATGACTTGGCTCTCGCCTATTCTCCGGGTGTCGCCATTCCTTGCGAGATGATCGCCGAAAATCCGGATCTCGCCCGCGACTATACGGCACGCGGCAATCTGGTCGCCGTGATCAGCAACGGGACCGCCGTGCTTGGTCTGGGCTCCATCGGGGCACTGGCCAGTAAGCCTGTGATGGAGGGAAAGGCGGTCCTTTTTAAACGGTTTGCCAATATCGATGTATTTGATCTGGAAATCGATACCACCGATCCCGATGAGTTTATCCGTACTGTCAAACGGCTTGAGCCGACCTTCGGCGGCATTAATCTGGAAGATATCAAGGCCCCCGAGTGTTTCTATATCGAAGAGCGGCTGAGAAAGGAGATGTCCATCCCGGTTTTTCATGACGACCAGCATGGTACGGCCATTATTTCAGCGGCTGCGATGATCAATGCCTCGATGCTCACGAACAGGAAGCTGTCCGGGCTGCGCGTTGTGATCAACGGGGCCGGGGCTGCGGCAATTGCCTGTGCCAGGCTGTATGTCCTGCTTGGGGTGTCGCGGAAAAACGTGATGATGGTGGATACCCGGGGCGTGATCTACAAGGGCCGGCCGGAGGGGATGAATCCCTATAAGGAGGAATTCGCGGGCGAAACCCCTTGCAGGACTTTGGAAGATGCCGTGCAGGGGGCGGATATGCTGGTGGGGCTGTCGGCTAAAGGCGCCTTTACCCCGGAATTGCTGCAGCGGATGAATCCGGCGCCGATGATTTTCGCATTGGCCAACCCGGATCCGGAGATCGGCTATGAAGAGGCTAAAGCGGCGCGGCCCGATGCGATCATTGCCACGGGAAGATCCGACTATCCCAATCAGGTCAATAATGTCCTGGGTTTTCCCTATATCTTCCGCGGGGCCTTGGATGTAGGCGCCACGTCCATCAACGAGGCCATGAAGATCGCAGCCGTCCGGGCCCTGTCCGAGTTGGCCAGGGAGGATGTCCCCGATGCGGTGCTTCGGGCGTACGGGGGCAAGCCCATCCGTTTCGGTGTCGACTATATCATCCCCAAGCCCTTTGACAGCCGGGTGCTTCTCACGGTGGTGCCTGCCGTGGCCGAGGCTGCGGTGGCAAGCGGTGTGGCGCGGCTGACCTTGCCCGAACATTCCGTGTATGTGAATAAACTGGAGGCCACCCTCGGACCCGAGCGGGAACTCCTGCGCAAGATTATCATGCGGGCCCAGCAGGATCCCAAACGCATTGTCCTGCCCGAGGGGAGCCTTCCCGTTGTTATCCGGGCGGCCTATCACACCCTGCGTGATGGAATCGCCAAACCGGTTCTGCTTGGAAATCTTAAGCAGATCGCAGTCATAGCTGATGGACTGCAGATTCCGCTGGAGGGCATTGAAGTTATCGATCCCGAGAGCAATCCCTATAGGGACTCCTTTGCCGAAAGGCTTTTCCAGATGCGGCAGCGTCGAGGCTGGCCGATGGATGAGGTGCGGCGGCAGCTTAAGAATCCCTATGTTTTCGGGGCGATGCTGGTGCGCGAAGGTATGGTGGACGGTCAGGTGCATGGGGTTGCCGATTCGTATCCCAACGCAATTCGTCCCGTCCTTCAGGTCATTGACCGGCGGCAGGGGGTTTCCAAGGTGTCCGGACTCTACCTGATGATCTCGAAAAACCGCACCCTGCT
>Ga0209415_10013798_pt1 | contig 13272 bp, 13 predicted proteins | sample PeaSoiSIISIP2007_FD_187696 | JGI IMG/M metagenome (GOLD analysis project Ga0209415, IMG submission 187696) | Peat soil microbial communities from Weissenstadt, Germany - SII-SIP-2007 (SPAdes) (version 2) | ecosystem: Environmental > Terrestrial > Soil > Wetlands > Peat | place: Germany... | reverse complement strand
GCAGTCCGGTCAAGCTCACGCGTCGCGAAGAGGAAGTGCTCGGCGGCGTGATGAAGAGCTTAGCGAACAAGGAGATCGCCGCGACTCTGAATCTTTCTGAGCGGACGGTAAAATTTCATGTTTCGTCGCTGCTGGCCAAGTTCCATGTGCGCGGGCGAATGGAGTTGGTGCGCGAAGCCTCTCGCAATACCATGGGGCCGATGACGATGCCAATGCCGATGCCCATTGCAACACGGGAGGCGAGGACGTATGCGCCGGTGCCGCAGAGTTATAACAGTGGATCGAGGGGCGCTGCCGTTGTTCCTCTGGCGAAGCGGCCGATGATGGCTTAATCGAGACTAAGAGATAGAAGGATAGAGGAAACATGAAGGCCCGGTCCCCGTGGACCGGGCCTTCGTATTTGACGCGGAAGGGCTGAAGGATTATTTACTTCTTTGCGGCGGCGTAAAGCTGGGCGGCGGAGTCCCAGTTAACGACGTTCCACCACGCTTTGATGTAATCGCCGCGCACGTTTTGATATTTCAAATAGTAGGCGTGCTCCCAGACATCGAGACCGAGCACGGCTTTGGCGCCCAGGGAAAATGGAGTGTCCTGATTGGGCGTCGAATCGATAGCAAGCTTGCCGTCCTTGACGACGAGCCAGGCCCAACCGGAACCGAAGCGGCCCAAGCCGGCGGCGGCGAATTTTTCCTGAAAGCCGGCGAAGGAACCGAAAGTCGAGACGATTGCGGCTCCGAGATCGCCGGTGGGTTCGCCGCCACCACCCTTTTTCATCTGGGTCCAGAAGAGCGAATGATTCCAATGGCCGCCGGCATTGTTGCGGACTGCGCCTCGGATGTTCTCTGGAATAGAGTCGAGACTCTTTAGAATATCTTCCAGCGACTTGGCTTGAAGATCGGTGTGGCCGTCGAGCGCCTTGTTCAAGTTGGTGACGTAGGCGCCATGGTGCTTGTCGTGATGAATCTCCATGGTCTTGGCATCAATGTATGGTTCGAGAGCGTCGAAAGAGTACGGCAATGGTGGGACGGTAAATGCCACGGGTTTTTCCTCCAATTTAAGATTTGAAGCAAACTCTAAAGCAGTGCCGGAATGCAGAGCCACAGAAACGCCGCTGCCCGCTCCAAGCAATCCCGCACCGACAATCCCAGTGTTAACCAGGAAATTCCGGCGATTCATGAGGATCTCCTGCGGCGAGGAGGGTGGTCAGCCGAATGACTGTAGCATAAGGCTCAATCAACCAGACGTATCATACCGCTCATTACGCAGGCGGCTCAACGCCACGATGATTCCGTGGCGATTGGCCGACTTATGTGCAGGAACGAAAAGATGAAACTCGCCACGGTTATTGGATGCGGGAAAGCGCCCATTGGGCAGATTCGACGATGAGCGGCTCGGGAGATGCGGAAAGCCTGGTCAAAAGCGTGCAAATCCTTGCGTGATGGGCCGAACCCCGCGCCGGGCCTGAATTGCCGAGGGCAATGCATGCGTTGCGCAACAAGCCGCGCCACTTGGTGCGCCGGATTGGACTTCCGCGAAATACCTCGCGGAATTGGACCTCATCGAGCGCGGCCAGCCACTCGAGATGCGGCAGGAAAAGAGATTCTTCTTCGTCGGACGAGGTTACGGAAGTTGGCATTTCGGTTGAGTGCGTCTCTTTTGGCCGTGGAAAAATGCGAGGCTGGAATTCCTCAGACTGCGTCACGGGGGCGCGGCTATTCCAGGGGCAAACGTCCTGGCAGATATCGCAACCAAAGACGTGGAAGCCCATGAGCTCGCGCAAATTTTCGGGGATGCGGCTGCGATGCTCGATCGTTAGATAGGAGATACAGAGCCGGGCATCCATCACGTAAGGCTCTACGAGCGCGTCGGTGGGGCAAGCATCGATACATTTTGTGCAGGAGCCGCAGAGATCCGGAGGAGCCGTCTGGGCTGGCTCCAGCGACGGCGAGATATCGAGCGTGGTGAGGATCACGCCGAGAAAAAACCAGGAGCCGAACTTGGAGTTCAGAAGCAGCGTATTCTTTCCGATCCAGCCGAGGCCTGCGTGCCTGGCGAAGACGCGCTCGTGCAGTGGGCCGGTGTCCGCGTAGATGCGCGATTCATGAGGTTCTGTGAAATGTTCTTGAAGGCTGCTTGCCAGACTTTGGAGCTTCTGTTGCAGGACTTCGTGATAGTCCTGTCCCCAGGCATAGCGAGAGATCCAGCCGCGTGGCTCTGCTTCCTGCGGGTTGTGAACATCGATGGAGTGGGGCTGGAAGGAGTTGTAGTTCAATGCGCAGACGATGGCGCTGCGGATTCCTGGCATTACACTTTGAGGATCAGCGCGGCGCTCGTCTGCGAGATACTTCATTTCGCCGGCGTAGCCACGCGCGAGCCATTCTTTGGCGAGTTCCAGCTCAGGGAATTTCTCGGCGCGCACAACTCCGCAGAGGTCGAAGCCCGAGGCTATTGCCCGGTCGACTATCCACGCGGTTTCAGAAGCACTGTTCATGGAATTGGGACGTGAATGGCCATGGAACGATTGTGCCGCAGGGAGACGTGCGACGCGAGCGATCAATTGAGGGATGCTGGGCTGTAGTCCGAGGTGGAGCGAAGGCCTACTTAAAACTGCTCAAAGCAGCGCCTTCCTCGGTGTAAACGTCGAAGACGGTGTAGAGCTTGGTGAGTTGGAGCAGATCATGCACCTTTTTTGTCAGGTGCAGGAGCTTCAGTTCGCCGCCGCGGCCCTTCGCGGTTGTGTAGGCGCTGACAAGTTCGCCGATGCCAGAGCTGTCGATGTAATCCACGTCTGCCAGATTCAGTACGATATGGATCCGCTTATCGTCCAAGAGACCCCGGATCGTCTTGCGAAGCAAGGCGCTGCCTTCGCCAAGTGTGATCTTCCCGCTGAGGTCCACCACAGTGGCCTGAGCCGCATCTCGATGTGTCGCACGCAACGCCATAATTTCCTCTAAGCCCCCTGGGGCGGGGCAGCGCCCTGGCTACCCTGGCCATTTGTGCCAGGGTTCTCTTGCAAAGGCAGTTTTTTTGCCATGACAATTTCCGCGCCGCCCGTGCGGCCCGGCACTACGTCGAATTCATCCATGAAGGCGCGCATCAGGAAGATGCCGCGACCGGAGGTGCTGAGAAGATTTTCCTCGGCGAGCGGGTCGGGCACATCAGAGAGAGTGAACCCGGCTCCTTCATCAAGGACGTGGATGATCATTTTTTCGCCAGTCAGATCGACGGCCAGATGAATCTTCTTTTCGGGGCGCTCCTGGTTGCCATAATGAAAAGCGTTGATGACGCCTTCCCGCACGCTCATGCCAATCTTGTAGCAATCGTCCTCGCCGAAGCCGGCCGCCTCGGCTACACGAAGACACATCTCCTCAGCGAGATTGACGCTTTCTACCTGCGTCTCTAACGTGATTTCGAGGTGCTTGGGGTCTGTGCCCATGAGCAGCGGCTGCCGGAGGCAAAATACCCCCGGAAGAGCGCACTTATCGGTAACACAGCGGCTAAACCTAAGTCAATGGAGCACTTGGGATTTTTGAGAGGGACGCATAACGGAGGACTGGCGGGTCCTGTTGTATATGAGGAAGAACAGCGGCTCAACGCGGCTACGCCCAATAGGAGCGGTCCAAGGTGCGGTATTGAATGGCCTCGCTGAGGTGGCGCGGGTCGATATTTTCAGAGGCATCCAGGTCCGCAATCGTTCTGGCGACCTTCAGGATGCGGTCGTGAGCGCGTGCGGAGAGTCCCAGGCGGGTGATGGCGTTCTCAAGAAGCTTTTCTCCTTCGGGTGAGATGGCGCAATGCTTGCGGATCATTTTGGGCATCATTTGGGCGTTCGCGTAGGTTGTCTTTTCGGCATGGAAGCGTGCGAGTTGTCTATCGCGCGCAGCGATCACGCGCTGGCGAACGGCGGCTGAATCCTCGGAGGAGGAAGGTGCCCGCAGTTCTTTGTACTTCACCGCGGGCACTTCAATGTGGATATCGATGCGGTCGAGAAGGGGACCGGAGATTTTGGAGACGTAGCGCTGAATCATGGGCGGTGTGCAGTGGCATTCGCGCGTGGGGTCGCCAAAATAACCGCAGGGGCAGGGATTCATAGCCGCGGCAAGCATGAACCGCGAGGGGAAGGTGACCGAGACAGCCGCACGGGAGATCGTGACCGAGCCATCTTCGAGCGGCTGGCGCATGACCTCGAGAACGTTGCGCTGAAATTCGGGAAGCTCATCGAGAAAGAGAACGCCATTGTGGCCGAGCGAAACTTCACCGGGACGCGGCACCGCGCCACCGCCAATCAAACCGGCGTCGCTGATGGTGTGATGCGGAGAACGGTAAGGGCGCGTGCCGACTAGACCGCGGCTGTCTTCGAGGACGCCTGCAACGCTGTGAATGCGCGTGGTCTCGATAGCTTCGTCGAGAGACATGGGCGGGAGAATTGTGGGGATACGCTTGGCAAGCATAGTTTTACCGGCGCCGGGAGGCCCGATAAATAGGATGTTGTGGCCACCAGCGCATGCGACTTCGAGAGCACGCTTAGCAGCTTGCTGCCCGTGGACGTCGCGCAAGTCGACGGAATATTGTGCGGCTTCGGAAAGCATCTGTTTGGCGTCGACTACCACGGGTTGGAAAGACTCGGGCGCGTTCACCAGATCGACGGCTTGCGGCAGAGTCTTGAGGCCGAATACGTTGACTCCCTCTACTACAGCAGCCTCCCGGGCGTTTGCTTCGGGAACAGCTAAAGACTTCAGGCCAAATTCGCGTGCGGCGAGGGCCGCGGAAAGCGCGCCACGAACGGACCGGATACTTCCATCGAGCGAGAGTTCGCCGAGGAACATGCATTGGTTCAATTGCTTGCCGAAAAAGTGGCCCATGCAACCGACGAGTCCCAGGGCCATCGGAAGATCGAAAGCCGATCCTTCTTTGCGAACGTCGGCGGGAGCGAGGTTGATGGTGACGCCCTGGCCATGTGGAAACTCGAAGCCGCAATTGCGCAGTGCGGATTTGATGCGCTCACGGCTCTCTTTAACGGCATTGTCCGGGAGGCCAACGACGTTGAAGTCCTGCATGCGGGCGGAACCCACGTCAACTTCCACTTCGACGAGGTAGGCGTCGATGCCGTAGACCGAAGCGCTTTGCGTCTTGAAGAGCATGGTTGAGGGAAGCCAAAGTACGACGAGAGGAGCATAAATCAATAAGGTAAGATACACCAGAGATAATCGAAGAGAATGAGTGGGGCAAAGGCTCAGCTGAAACCGAGGACGGGATGCGGTGTGTAGGGCTCCTCGAGAGAAGCTATTTCTTCCGGCGTGAGACGCAGGGAGAGCGCCGCGATGGCATCCGTGATGTGATGCGGCTTGGTGGCGCCGACGATTGGCGAGGTGACATACGGCTTGCTAAGCATCCACGCAAGCGCCAGCTGAGCGTGCGGAACGCCTCGCTTTTCGGAAAGTTCGGTCACGCGGTTCACGACTCGCCGATCCGCTTCCTCCGTCTTGGAATACAGGGTTTTGCCGAACTGATCGGTGTCAAAGCGTTTGGTATTTTCCGATTGCCACGGGCGGGCCAGGCGGCCGCGTGCGAGTGGGCTCCAGGGAATAACCCCAACTCCTTCAGATTGGCAGAGCGGCATCATTTCGCGTTCTTCCTCGCGATAGACCAGGTTGTAATAATTCTGCATGGAAACGAAACGGGACCATCCGTGGAGATCGGCGAGGTAGAGCGCTTTCGCGAACTGCCAAGAGTACATGGACGAAGCACCGATATAGCGAGCCTTGCCTGATTTCACGACGTCGTGAAGCGCTTCGAGAGTCTCTTCGATCGGCGTGTCGTAATCCCAGCGGTGAGTCTGATAAAGGTCTACGTAGTCGGTGCCAAGACGGCGAAGGCTCTGCTCGAGTTCGTAAAAGATCGCTTTGCGCGAGAGGCCGCGGCCGTTGGGATCATCGCGCATCACTCCGTGGACCTTGGTGGCAATGACGACGGATTCGCGCCGTACATTTGCTTTGAGAAAACGGCCCAGGACTTCTTCGCTTGCGCCCGCCGAATAAACGTTTGCGGTGTCGAAGAAATTGGTGCCCACTTCGAGCGCCTGACGCAGAAAGGGTTGGCTTTCCTCCTCGTTGAGAGCCCATGCGTGGCTGCCGGGCTTGATTTTGCCGATGGCGGGCGCGCCGTAGGTCATGCAGCCCAAGCAGATGCGGGAGACTTTTAGTCCGGTCTTTCCGAGATTGACGTAGTCCATCGCTTCTCCTGTGCGCGTCCAGCGGATTCATTCGATGCAGGTGCCTAGAGTAGCGTGAGGCGAGTTGCGATTCCAACTATGCTTTCTCGGAGGATCCTACGCCGTAGATGGCCAAAACATCTTTGAGAGTTACTACGCCTTCGAGTTTGTGAATATTGCCGCGGTTGACGACCGGGAGTGCATTTACCTGACACGCACCCATGCGATCCAGTGCAAGGCTAAGGGGGTGATCCACATGGAGATGAGGAAAGTCTTCTCCATCGAGCAGATCTTCGAGGTGTTTGGCATCGGGAGTGACGGCCGCGGCCTGTTGGAGTTTGCCAAAGCTCAGGACACCGATCAAGCCTAGGTCGTTTGTTACGGGCCAAGCCGTGGATTCGCTCGATTGAACCTTTTCCAGAGCTTGCTGCACGGTCATGTCAACCGAAAGGACTAGGGTCGCGGGGCGCATGGCCAAGATGACCTGACGCTGGCTACCCAACTGGCGTGATTCAGTGGATGGAAGGTGGATGCCATCCTGGCGGGCCAACGATTCATAGATAGCCTGTTTTTGAAGGCGCGAAGAAATAAAGAAACTCACCAGATTAGAGATCATTAAGGGGACGATCACAGCATAGTCGCGGGTGATCTCAAAAATCATGACGACCGAAGTCATGGGAGCGCGGACAATGCCGGCAAAGGCCGTGCCCATGCCAACGAGAGCATACGCCCCCGCCGTCGCCACATGCTGGGGAAACAGGTTGTGGGCCACGGTACCGATGGCGCCTCCAAGCATCGCCCCCAGAAACAAACTGGGGCCGAAAATGCCGCCAGCGTTCCCCGAAGCGTAGCTTGTAGTGACCGCGAAAAATTTTAAAACCAGGAGCAAGACCATCAGGCGCAGTGCCATACCTCCGTTCAAGACCGCGCCGACGTGCTCGTAGCCCACGCCGAGTACTTGCGGAACAAACCAGCCCATCACGCCAACCAACACGCCGCCGACGACGGGTTGGAACGAGAGTGTCTTTCGCGGAAATTTCAGAAATCGTGCGCGCATGCCGAGCAGGAGCTTTGTGAAAGCCACGGAGACAAGGCCACCAGCGACGCCGAGCACAGCGTAAATCACGAATTCCCACGGATTAACAAGCTGGTATTGCGGAACTTTGAAAAGAGGATCATTCCCCAGCATGAGCCGCAGCACGCCCCAGGAAGTAGCGGAGGCCAGTACGACAGATCCAAGCACGGGGGCATGGAGATCCCCGACGATTTCCTCGAGTGCGAACAGCACCGCCGCTAATGGAGTGTTAAACGCGGCGGCAATGGCCGCAGCCGCTGCCACAGGGATGAGCGCTTTTACTTTTTCGGGGCGCAATCCCAAATGGCGGCCCAGCACGGAGGCGATTCCGGCGCCGACCTGCACTGTCGGGCCTTCGCGACCCAAGGGAATTCCGCTGGCAAGCGTAGCGGAAGTGCAGAAAAACTTACCGAACATTGTGGCGGCAGTGATATGGCCTTCACGGGCGTAGAGAGCCGCCTTCGTTTGCGGGATACCGCTGCCTCGCGCGTCGGGGAAAAAGCGGTAGAGCAAATATCCCATGACCAAGGAGCCGACAACTGGGATGAGAACGCGATGCCAAGCGGCTCCTCCAGGGGGATAGAGACGGGAGCCCACTCTCTCGGTTAACAGGATGAAGACGACGGCCATTAGACCAACAAGAGCGCCAATGAGCAGTGTCAGGACCAAGAAGACTTGTTCCTCGCGCTCATTAAGCAAGGTGTTCCACTGGCGTGACGAGGATTTCCACCAGCTTGTCTGAATCTGTTCCACCGGCGGCGTCATTCTATTCGTAATCTTCTGCTTGTTTTCCCACCAACAGATGTTTCCATTTGAGCGTTCGTTCACGGCGTCGCTCTTCTTCCAGATGGCGGGCCCGCGCTTTCAGCAGATCATCCAGAGAAATCAGCCCCAGAAATCTTCTAGACAGCCGCTCAACCACCGGCATCCGCGTCACACTCTTTTCAGCCATGCGATAGACAACGACTCGCAGGATTTCGTCTGGATTTGTTTCCACCATGCTTGTGCGAACCAATTCTCCGAGCCGAAGTTGCAGTACGGCATCACCGCCCTGTTCTATACTGGCGCGGATATCTCCCCGAGTCACTACCCCCACGAGTTTGCCTTCAATATCCACAACCGGCAACAACCTCTGCCTTTGCGAGAGATCGACATCAATCGAATTCATCACTTCTCCGACACTCACTTCGGCGGACAATACGACGACATTCGATCTCATAACTTCACGGACAAAAAGAATCTCCAGCGGATCGACGCTGTATTCGCGGCTCAGGTGATAACCGCGCCGGGCGACTTTCTCGGTCAAGATGGATCTGTTTAAGGTCAAAACAGTGAAGGCATGAGCGATCACGCTGCCCACGAGGAGCGGTAAGAAGACATTGGCATCATGCGTTAGCTCAAAAGCAAACACGATGCTAGTAAACGGAGAGCGCATCGTGCCGCCAAGAATGGCGCCCATGCTGATCAGTGGCCAGAAACCGGCGCCTTCGTTGGGCAGAAACATCGCTTCCAAGCCGCCTAGCGCTCCGCCCATCATAAGTAGCGGCGCTAGAACACCGCCAGACGTGCCCGAACCAAGCGAGACAGCCCAAATAAACCACTTCACCAAAAGCACGCCCAAAATGACCTTCGTCGTCACGCTCCCCTGCAGCAATGCACCGATGGTGTCGTAGCCGACACCCAGAGCCTGCGGAAAAATCAGGCCACCGACGCCGATGGCAAGACCGCCGATCGCCGGCCACCACATCCAGTGAATCTTTAGATGTTGAAATGCATCTTCGGCTGCGTAGACGGAGACCGTCAGCAAAGCTGATAGGACTCCCGCGAGAAGTCCGACGAGCGCACAACCGAGCAAAGCTTTTGGACCGATGAACAGCGGATGTTCCGGCACGGGAAAGAGCGGCCCGAATCCCAGAAGGTAACGCCGAGCGACGGCTGCGACGGCGCTGGCCAAGGCGACGGGAATGAGGCTGCGCGGTTTCCATTCGAAAAGAAGAAGTTCGACAGCGAGAAGCACCGCGGCGACGGGCGAAGCGAAAGTGGCGGACATTCCACCTGCTGCACCAGCCACCAGGAGCGTCTTTCGTTCTGCGCTAGTCAAGTGGAAAAGCTGCGCGATCATGGAACCGAACGCGCCGCCGGTCATAATGATAGGACCTTCCGCGCCGAAAGGTCCGCCGGATCCGATAGAAATTGCAGAGGAGAGTGGCTTCAGAAACGCGACTTTTGGCTCAACGCGGCTGCCATTGATCAAAATCGCCTCGATCGCTTCAGGAATGCCGTGACCGCGAATGCGTTCTGAACCGTAGCGCGCCATGACGCCAATGATTAGCGCGCCTCCAATGGGAATGAGAACACTGTAGAAACCCAAATGGTTTCCAGCCGGAGAGACCATGGATGTGCTCCACCGGCCAAAATAAAATAGGTTGGTGAACAAGCCGATCAATCTGAGCAGAGCGAGAGCGACGAATGCGCATGCGACTCCGATTAGCATGGCCAGGCAGGAGATCGGGATGACGCGCGACGTGGTTGTAAAGTCTCCCAACTCTTCGGGCGGAATGTTAGGTTCCGGGCTGGATCTCACATTGGGAATGGATTCTTGGTTATCGTGAGGCACGATTGAGTCGCACTTCCTTCTTGGGAGATTTCTTCACGCGAGGGTTGCTCTGATGACCGCGCTCGAGCAAGGCTTCGATGGCGCCAACCAGGGCCTCGCCGCTGGTACGCAGTTCGCTGATGCGGTTGCGGGCAACTTGCTCAAGCAGGCGCTCGCCCCGTGGCAGTAAAGTGACGAAGACGCGGCGGCGGTCGTCACGGCTGCGCGTTCTGCGGACATAGCCGTGGGTCTCTAGACGGTCAATGAGCTCGACGGCGCTGTGGTGTTTTAGCACTAGCCTTTCCGCGATCGTCTGAATAGTGGCTTCGCTGCCTTCGGGGAGCCCCCGAATGGCAAGCAGCATCAAGTACTGCTGGGGCTCGAGACCCACAGCCCGTGCCTTGGCGTCCCCTTCGCGCAGAAAATGGCGGATGCGGTAACGCAACTCAGCCAGGGCGCGGTACTCGGCGGGGGTGATCTCCAGTCCCATGTTACAAGTATATCGTAATGCGATATACCTTGCTATGCGGAGAGTCGCAACAGTTCACTGGCGGGCAATCGGCCAGGTTAGCGGAAAGAGGTTCACAGCTCCTTACGGAAGGCTTTCTGCGTTTTGTAGTGTTCGTAACCTTGGCGCTCGTAAAATTTGTGAGCACGCTCGCGGATGACATTCGAGCGCACCGACATGCTCGGGCAGCCGCGTTTGTGCGCCCAATCCTCGGCGGCTTGGAGCAGGCGAGCGCCAGCTCCGAGACTTCGCTGGCCTTCGGCCACGATCAGGCCGTTCAATTCTGCGCGCGTGCCAACTTCCACCAGGTGCGTGACGCTGACGTGGGCCCAGCCTACAACTCCGGAGTCCGGGGATTCCGCCACAAACAATGCGTTTTGGGAGGCGGGCTTCAACCGCCCCAATCGTTTTTTGATCTCGGCAGCCGTCGTCGGATACCCGAGTTGGCCGCTGAGTTGTGCCAACTGCGGTGCATCGCTCGCGCGCGCGCGGCGAATCTTGAGATCCTGATTTTCATCCTTCTTGGCCATCTCTCAGCCCGCTTTCTTCCGTAGGCGTTTCTGAACCGCGTCACTCTTCAATTCGCGCAACGCGTCAGCTGCGATCCAACGCGCGGCGCGAGAGTCCTGTTGCCGAATCCGCTCGGCGGAACGGATCGCCGCCACGTTGAGCCGCAGATTTCTTTTTCCGATATTTCGAAGGGCCCAGTTGACGGCTTTTCGGACGAAGTTGCGGTCGTCGTTCGCTTCGCGCTCCACCAAAGAAAGAACTTTTTCGAAGCGGCCATCATCGGCAGTTTTGTCTTTGTAACTCAAATATGCCGCCAAGGAAAATGCAGCGCGCTTCTCGAACTCCCGGCTCCGGCTGCTCCACTCATGGACTTTATCCCACGCGGGCTTGGCGCTCGCATAAAGATAGCAGCAAGCCGCATCGACCACATCCCAGGAGTCGAACTCTCGGACCCATCGGTCCATCTGCGCGGCGGTGATTCTCTCTGACTCGCCAATCAGTGTGGCGAGGATTCTTGCTTCGTGGATGCCGGACGACCATAGTTCCTCCGCCAAGGACTGGTCTTTGCCGATGTGTCTCGCGAAGGCGTGCAGCACAGGGGTGGAAATTCCGTATGCCTTTGGAACATTTACGCCAAAATAAGACAACTTGGCGCGCACGTTCGGATCAGCAACACTTTTTAACTCTCGGAGAACTTCGACTTTCGTCCACTCTCGCGCGGATTTCGAACGGCGAGTGGAGTTAGAACGCTTTGTCGGAGTCGAGGAGGATTGTGACCGGCCCTTCATTAACCAGCTCCACGGACATCATGGTCTGAAAAATTCCTGTCGCGACAGCGATGCCGAGACTTTGCATCGCTCGTGTAAATTCCTCGAAAAGCGTCTTCGCCTTTTCCGGCGGCGCGGCCATAATAAAACTCGGCCGGCGCTGACCTCGCGCGTCGCCATAAAGCGTGAACTGCGAGACGACGAGGGCGCTGCCCTTTACGTCGAGCAGCGAGCGATTCATTTTTCCTTGATCGTCCTCAAAAATCCGCAGGTTTGCCACTTTCTCGGCCATGGAAGCGGATATCACTGACGTGTCTTCGCGGCCAACGCCAAGTAAGATCATCAGCCCGAAGCCGATTTCGCCCGCTACACGCCCCTCAACCGTCACGCTCGCACGGCTCACTCTTTGCACTACGACTCGCATCCGATCTTCCTATTTGGCTTTTCGCTTCGCAGGCAAACGCATAACCCGCACAGCAGAACCGCGCGGCGCCGACTGACAGTTAGGGCAGAAATAGCTGCTGCGCCCGGCCACAATCGCGCGCCGGATCAACGCGCCACATCGGTAGCATCCTTCACCCTCGCGCCCGTAAGCGCGGTGATGGCGCTGATATTCGCCCGGCCGGCCTTCGGCGTCAAGGAAATCGGAAATTGAAGAGCCGCGCATAAGGATGGCTTTTTCCAGAATTTCGCGAAGCACGCGCCGCAGAGTTGAAGCCTGGTCTTTTCTTAGACTTGTTCCAAGCCGCGCCGGATGAATCTTCGCGCGCCATAGACTTTCATCCGCATAGATATTGCCAACACCCCGCAGAAAGCTTTGATCAAGCAGCAGTGCCTTTATCCTTGCGCTCCGGGACCGTGTCTGCGTCACAAATTCTTCAGCGCTGATTTCCAGGGGGTCGGCGCCGAACGCGCGCAACTCTTCGGCCAGCGGCTCTGCGGCAAGATAGGCAAGGCGCCCGAAACGACGCGCGTCGGTGTAGCGGAGTTCGCGATCATCGTCGAGCACGAAACATGCGTGGGTATGTTTTTCGCAGGGTTGAGCTGCGGGGTTCGCCGCGATTTGTCCCGTCATCCCGAGATGGACTAGCAATGCGGAGGGAGCCGCGTCGCCGTTTGCAGTCGGAGCGCCGCCGCCAATGACAGGCGAAAGCCGCAGCAGCATGAACTTACCATAGCGTTCAACGGCTTGGATTTGCCTGCCCGGCAGATGCTGCTCCAGCGCGACAGGGTCATCGATAAAATCCGTTTTCCCAAGCCGCACGGACAGAATGCGGCGTCCAACAATCGTGCGCCGCAAACCGCGCGCTACTGTTTCGACTTCAGGTAGTTCTGGCATGAGGGGATCGCAAACAAAATAACACATCCCCAGTCCGCAACGCAGGCCGGCAACACAAAGCCAGGAAGATCCGCGCGCAAGCGCAATTCTCGCGAGTTACTTCTTCTGATAGTTCGGATACGGCGGAGGGCCCGGAATCACAACTGGGTGCGCCTTCAAGGCTTCCAGAGTGACCTGGACCGCGCGTTCGAGTTGCGCATCGTGCCCAGCCGCGACAGAAGCGGGATCGTTTTCCACTTCAATGTCCGGCGCTATGCCGTGGTTTT
>Ga0209415_10013797_pt1 | contig 13273 bp, 14 predicted proteins | sample PeaSoiSIISIP2007_FD_187696 | JGI IMG/M metagenome (GOLD analysis project Ga0209415, IMG submission 187696) | Peat soil microbial communities from Weissenstadt, Germany - SII-SIP-2007 (SPAdes) (version 2) | ecosystem: Environmental > Terrestrial > Soil > Wetlands > Peat | place: Germany... | reverse complement strand
CAAGGAAGTCAAGCTCCGTCCCAAGACCGACACGCACGACCTGGAGTTCAAGATCAAGCACGTGCGCCGCTTCCTGGAAGAGGGGAACAAGGCCAAGATCACCGTCGTCTTCAGGGGGCGCGAGATCACCCACCAGGAGCTGGGGATGGCCGCACTCGAGAAGGTCGCCGCGGAGCTGGCCGATATCGGGCTTGTCGAAGTACGTCAGAAGATGGAAGGGCGCAGCATGTTCATGATCGTCGCCCCGAAAGTCAAGAAATAAACACCACCACAAAGGAGCAAGTCAACCATGCCTAAAATGAAGACCCATAGGGGCGCCGCCAAGCGTTTCAGCAAGACCGGCACAGGCAAAATCAAGATGAGCCACGCGTTCACCAGTCACATCCTCACCACCAAGACGAGGAAGAACAAGCGCAACTTGCGTAAGGGCGGCATCGTAGCCGCTTCCGACCACAAGAACATCGCTGCACTCATCCCGTATAAATAGCAGTCGATCGTGTAGGAGCGGGCTTTGCCCGCGATCGCGCCTGAAGGCGCTCCTGCAATTTGTGCGGTTAGCCGCCGGAGACATAAATACGATCAGCAAGCTGTGAACCGCGAGGAAACGTCTCCCCTTGCGGATCCGGACCAATAAAAACCAAAGGAGTCTGTAATGCCTAGAGTAAAGCGCGGTTTTAAAGCGAGACACAGAAGAAACAAGGTACTGAAACTTGCCAAGGGTTACCGCGGCGCACGCAGCAAACTGTTCAGGAGCGCCACCGAAGCGGTGGATCGCGCCCTTAATTACGCGTTCCGCGACCGTCGTGTGAAGAAGCGTGATTTCCGGGCTCTCTGGATCACCAGGATCAACGCTGCCGCCCGCCTCAACGGGCTGTCCTACAGCAAGCTGATCCACGGCCTGAAGCTGGCCCTGGTCGAGATCGACCGGAAAGTGATGGCCGACCTGGCCGTCTCCGATCCGAACGGTTTCGCAGCCATCGCCGCTGCCGCCAAGGCGAAACTCTAACACATACCGCAGGCATAAAAGGAAATGGGACAGGAAGAAGGCTTCCCGTCCCATTTTTTTTGAGCTAGATGGGGCCCAAAGACCATGAAGGAAAAACTTGAAGCACTGTACTTAGCTGCCGTCTCCGAACTTTCCGCTGCCGCCACGGAGGAGGGACTGCAGGAGTTGCGGGTCAAGTACCTTGGCAAGAAGGGTGAACTGACCGCGGTGATGAAGGGACTCGGTTCCCTGTCGGCCGAAGAGCGTCCGGTGATCGGCCAGGTGGTGAACTCGGTGAAGGGGCGACTGGAAGAGGCGTTCGACGCCCGCGCGGCTTCCGTGCGCGAGGCTTTAAAGAGTGCCCGGCTTGCCGGCGAGAAGCTCGACGTGACCCTGCCGGGGCGCCGTCGCCAGCCCGGCTCGAAGCATCCGATCACCCTGGTGACCGAGGAGATCTGCGCCATCTTCGCGGGCCTGGGCTTTTCCGTCGCCGAAGGGCCGGAGATCGAGCACGACTTCTACAATTTCGAGGCGCTGAACTTCCCGAAAGACCATCCTGCGCGCGACATGCAGGACACCTTTTTCGTGGGAGACAGCGTGCTCTTGCGGACCCATACCTCGCCGGTGCAGGTCCGCACCATGCTCAAGCAGCAGCCGCCGGTGCGCATCATCGCCCCCGGTACCGTCTACCGCTGCGACTCCGACGCCACGCACTCGCCGATGTTCCACCAGGTCGAGGGGCTGATGGTGGACAAGGGGATCACCTTCGCCGACCTGAAGGGGATACTGACCCTGTTCACCAACCAGCTGTTCGGCAAGGACATCGGGGTGAGGCTTCGGCCTTCCTTCTTCCCGTTCACCGAGCCGTCCGCCGAGGTGGACATCGCCTGCGTCATCTGCCGCGGCAAGGGGTGCCGGGTCTGCAAGGAGACCGGCTGGCTGGAGATCCTGGGAGCGGGCATGGTCGACCCGGAGGTTTACCGTCACGTGGGCTACGACTCGGAAATCTATACCGGGTTTGCCTTCGGCATGGGGATCGAAAGGATCGCCATGCTAAAATACGGCATCGCGGATATGAGACTTCTGTTCGACAACGATCTCAGGTTCTTGAAGCAGTTCTAGAAAATCAACGTCAAAAGCCTGCACACGGATTACGCGGAAACGGCACGGATTGACACGGATAAAGCTTTTTTCGGGGTAAACCTTCTTTTTTTGCCTGATCTGCCTTGATCCGTGCAGTTTCCGTTCGATCCGTGTGAGAAGGTTTTTAAGGGAAGAATCGCTATGATAGTCACCTATAACTGGCTCAAGGAATTCGTCGATTGCGACCTCCCGTCGGCGGAACTCTCCCATCTTCTCACCATGCTCGGCCTCGAGGTCGAACGCATGGAGATCGTGGGCGGCGGCATGGACGACGTGGTGGTGGCGCAGGTCCTGGAAAAAAACCAGCACCCCAACGCGGACAAGCTCTCGCTCTGCCGTGTGGACAACGGCTCTGAAGTGCTCTCCATCGTCTGCGGCGCGCAGAACTTCAAGGCGGGCGACAAGGTCGTCCTCGCCCAGATCGGCGCCACGCTCCCCGGCGACTTCAAGATCAAGCGCTCCAAGATCCGCGGCGAGGAGTCGTTCGGCATGCTCTGCTCGGAGAAGGAACTGGCGCTCGCCGCTCAGTCGGAAGGTATCCTGATCCTCCCCGAAAACGCCGTGCTCGGCACGCCGGTGTTCGAGGCGCTGGGACTTAAGGACACGGTCTTCGAGATCGGCCTCACCCCCAACCGCGCGGACTGCCTGAGCGTCGTGGGCGTCGCCCGCGAGATCGCCGCCAAGCTCGGAAACCCTGTGCACTATCCGGGTCTGGAGGTGAGAGAGGAGGGGGCGCCCATCGGCTCGATCACCTCGGTCACCATCAATAGCCCCGAACTCTGCCCGCGCTACACGGCGCGCCACATCACCGGCTGCACGCTCGCCCCGTCGCCCGCCTGGATGGTGAACCGCTTGAGGGCCGCCGGCATCCGCTCGATCAACAACGTGGTCGACGTCACCAACTACGTGCTGCTCGAATACGGCCACCCGCTGCACGCCTTCGACTTCACGCTCCTCGCGGGCGGCAGGATCGTCGTCGAGGCCGCCTCGATCGGCGAAGAGTTCATGACGCTTGACGGCCAGGATCGCCTACTGAACGAGACCGACCTCACCATCCGCGACGGGGAGAAGGCGGTGGCGCTCGCCGGCATCATGGGCGGCGGCAACTCGGAAATCGGCTCGGACACCACCGAGGTGCTTCTGGAAAGCGCCTACTTCAACCCCTCCGCCATCAGGAAGACCTCCAAGCGCCTGGGTATCCACACCGAATCATCCCACCGCTTCGAGCGCGGCACCGACGTCGCAGGTCTCACCCGCGCCCTCGACCGCGCCGCCTGCCTGATCTGCGAGCTTGCCGGCGGCAAGGTGGCCCGGGGCGTCATCGACGTCTACCCGCAGCCGGTCGAGCCCCGCGTGGTCCCGGCCCGCCTCTCCCGCATCAACCAGGTCTCGGGGCTCTCGCTCACCCTCGACGAGGTGAAGGACATCTTCCAGCGCCTGGAATTCGAGATCGTGAGCGAGGAGGGGGACAGCTGCCGTGTGCGCGTACCGCTCTTCAGGGTCGACATCGAGCGCGAGATCGACCTGGTGGAAGAGGTGGTGCGACTGAACGGCTTCGAGAAGCTGCCGGCCACGCTCCCCACGGCGGCGGTACTGTCCGACCTCCCTTCCGACGAGCAGCGGCTTGCCGGAAGACTCAAGGACCTCATGGTCGCCCAGGGGCTCTCCGAAGTGATCAACTACAGCTTCGTGGCGCCGTCCTCCTGCGACCGCATCCTGCTTCCTGCCGACGACTTCAGAAGGCAGGGGGTCGCGCTCTTGAACCCGATCTCCGACGAGCTCTCCGTCATGCGCACCACCATGCTGCCGGGGCTCCTGGACACCGCGGTGAAGAACGTGAGTTTCCGCACGCTTAACCTGCGCATCTTCGAGATGCGCCGCATCTACATCCCCACGGAAGGGAAGGAGCTGCCGGACGAGCCGATCTACCTCTCGGCCCTTCTCACCGGCCGGCGCGAGCCGGAAGGGTGGAGCCAGGCCAAGGGCGACATCGACTTCTTCGACCTGAAGGGGATCGTGGAAAGCATCCTGGAAGAGCTGAACGTCACCGGCGCGAGCTTCTGCGCGGACCGGCTCGATCCGTACTTCCACCCGGGCAAGGCCTGCCGCCTCACGGTCGGCAACAAGCTCTTGGGCTCCTTCGGTGAGCTGCACCCGACCGTGCAGGAGAACTACGACATCCCGACGCCGCTTTACTACCTGGAGCTCAATTTCCAGGCACTGCTGGGCGCCAGGAAGGTAAGGCCTGCCGCCCAGGTGCCGTCGCGCTTCCCCTCCATATTCCGCGATTCCGCGTTGCTCTTCCCCCGCGAGACGGCCGCCGCCGAGGTGCTCGCCTGCGTCCGCAACGTCAAGGCGCCGGAGCTCGAAGGGGTGGAACTGTTCGACGTCTACACCGGCGGCAACATCCCGGCAGATCAGAAGAGTGTCGCCTTCCGGGTACGTTACGGCTCCAAGGAACGTACTCTTACCGACGAGGAAGTATCTGCTTTGCACCAGCGTGTGACCGATACCTTGCAGAAGAAATTAAACGCTTCCTTTAGATAAAAGGGGTTGCGAAATCGCGAACGCTATGGTAATACAATATGCCGCTGTTGAGAACGCAAGTACTGAAATGTCGAAGCTGTTGAGGGGGTTATGACAAAAGCGGATATCGTAGAGAAGATTTATGAGAAGGTAGGTTTTTCCAAAAAGGAATCTGCAGAACTCGTTGAAACAGTCTTCGATCTGATCAAGTCTACCCTGGAAGACGGCGACAAAATCAAGATCGCCGGTTTCGGCAATTTCGTAGTAAAGGAAAAATCCGATCGCCGCGGCAGGAACCCGCAGACCGGTGAGGAAATCACCATCGTGGCGAGGAAGATCCTGACCTTCAAACCGAGCCAGGTACTGAAGAGCGCTATCAACAGCCAGCCGTGAGCACGGTCTTCCCGGACAAGCTCTACCTGAGAATCGGCGAGGTCTCGGTGTTTACCGGGCTTCCTTCCTCGGTGCTGCGCTACTGGGAATCCGAATTCGTCACTCTCTCCCCCCGGAAGAGTTCGACAGGACAAAGGCTTTATTCCAGGAAGGACATAGAACAGATACTTGAAATAAAAAAATTGCTGTACGCCGACAAGCTCACCATAGAGGGGGCGAGGAAGCGTATCGAGGTACGAAAGAGGTACCACAAGCCCGAACTCTCCATGGAGAGGCTGGCAGCCCTGATCGAGGACGTTAAGCTCGAACTCAGGGGGCTTAGGGATCAATTGCAGTGAATTTACGGTGCGTAGCGCAGCCTGGTAGCGCACTAGACTGGGGGTCTAGTGGTCGCTGGTTCGAATCCAGTCGCACCGACCAATAATCAAAGCACTTAGGGGAAACTCTGAGTGCTTTTTTTTTAAGGGACGCTTTCCATGGCCGAGCAACCCGGACAACTGATAGCCTGCCATTACTGTGATCTGCTCCAGCGGGAGATCCCCCTCAATCCCGGCTGCATAGCCAGTTGCAGCCGCTGCGGCGCCGTGCTCTATCGTAACGCCACCGACAGCGTCGACCGCACGCTTGCCTTCTGCCTGGCCGCAGCCGTGCTCTTCCTGGTGGCCAACGCCTTTCCCATCTTCTCCATCGAGGTCTCCGGAGACCGCAGCCAGATCACCCTTTACGGAGCCGTCGTCTCGCTCTGGGACCAGCAGATGAAGACCATCTCGGTCATGGTCTTCGTCACCGCCATCGTCATGCCGGCCGTGGAACTGGTGTCGATGAGCCTTTTGCTGCTGTCGCTCAAGTACCACCGCGTCCCTCCGGGCTACACGCTCTTCATGCGCACGCTGCAGTACGTGCAGCCCTGGGGTATGGTCGAGGTCTTCATGCTGGGGATACTGGTGTCGCTGGTGAAGCTCACCGGCAGCTTCAAGGTCATCCCGGGCATCGCCCTCTGGTCGTTCGGCGTGCTGACCATGCTTTTGGCCGCGGTCGCCTCCTGCTTCAGCACGCGCGACGTCTGGCGGAGGCTGGAGCGGCTGGTCGAGGGGAGGGGGGATCGATGAGCGCCCCGCCGAAAAGTGCCGCCAGTTACGGACTTTGTTCCTGTCACGTCTGCCGGCTCGTTTCCCGCAGGACCGACTTTTCCGCGCCCGCCCTCTGCCCGCGTTGCGGCACCTTGCTGCATTTCCGCAGGCCGCGCAGCGTGACCCGCTGCTGGGCGCTGCTGATAGCCTCCTTCATCCTTTACATTCCGGCCAATACCCTTACCATCATGGAGACCGGTTCGCTGATCAGCTACCGCAGGGACACCATCTTGAGCGGCATCGTCCACCTCTGGAATACCGGCTCCTACCTGATCGCCGCCGTGGTGTTCATAGCCAGCGTCACCATTCCGCTTTTGAAGCTCATCTCGCTCACCTTGCTCTTGATCTCCGTGCAGCGCCGCTCGCTGTGGCATCCCAGGGAGCGCACCCGTCTCTACCGGATGCTCGAACTGGTGGGGCGCTGGTCGATGCTCGACATCTACGTGGTGACGCTGCTTGCCGCCCTGGTGCAACTGGGCAACATGGCCGTAGTAAAAGCCGGGCCCGGGGCGGTCGCCTTCGGCGCCGTGGTGGTGCTCACCATGTTTGCCTCCATGCAGTTCGATCCGCGCCTGATCTGGGACCCCATGCAGAGAAAGGAAACCCATGACTGATCAAAACGACAAGCCCGACCTCTCAGACGTCCCCGCTGCGGTCAGCGAGCCCAGGCGGCGCTTTTCCGTCCAACTGGTCTGGATCATCCCCATCGTCGCCGCGCTGATCGGCCTCTCGCTCGCGGTGAAGGCCTTCATCGACCGCGGCGAGATGATCACCATCACCTTCCAGACCGGCGAGGGGATGGAGGCGGGCAAGACCAAGATCAAGTACAAGGACGTGCAGATCGGCGAGGTGAAGTCGCTGGCCATCTCCAAGGACCGCGCCCACGTGGTGGTCACCGCCGAGATCTCCCGCGACGCGAAGGGGCTTTTGGTCAAGGACACCCGCTTCTGGGTGGTGAGGCCCCGCATCTCGGGCGGCAACGTCACCGGCCTGAGCACGCTGATCGGCGGCTCCTACATCGGGGTGGACGCCGGCACCTCCACCGACAGGCGCGACGAATTCATCGGGCTGGAAACCCCGCCCGCCGTCTCGCTGGACGTGCCCGGCCGGCAGTTCGTGCTGCGCGCCGCCGACGCAGGCTCCATCGACACCGGTTCCCCCATCTTCTACCGGCGCTACCAGGTGGGGCAGGTGACCGCAACCACGCTCGACAAGGACGGCAAGGGGGTGACGGTGACGGTCTTCATCCGCGCCCCCTTCGACCGCTACGTGAAGACCAACACGGTCTTCTGGCAGGCAAGCGGCATCGATCTTTCCCTGAACGCAGGCGGACTCAAGCTCAACACGGAATCCATGGTGTCGGTGCTTCTGGGCGGCATCGCGCTGGAAACGCCGGATCGGAACCCGCCGACGCAGGAGGCGCCGGTCGACGCCGCTTTCCCGCTGTTCGCCTCCAAGGACGACGCACTCAAGCACGGGCAGCTCGGCGTGCCGTTCCTCTTGACCTTCAACGAGTCGGTGCGCGGCCTCGTGGTCGGCGCCCCGGTCGATCTGCGCGGGGTCACGGTAGGCGAGGTCACCAAGATCGGCGTGTCGCTCGATCGCAGCCGTACCGAGTTTTCCATGCCGGTGGAAATCGTCTTCTACCCGGAGCGGTTAAGCTCTGCCAACGCCCGGGGCAAGTCCGCCGACCAGGCCAAGCTCGCCGACTACCGGCAGCTGCTCGACCAGCTGGTCGCCCACGGTTTCCGTGCCGAACTGAAGACGGGGAGCCTCCTGACCGGCCAGCTCTACGTCTCGCTCGACTTCCCTCCCCATCCGCGTCCGGCGTCCATCCGGTGGGGTAACTCCCCTCCCGGGTTCCCCACGGTGCCCGGGCAGATGGGACAGCTGCAGAAGAGCCTGATGCAGATCATCCAGCGCATCGACAAGCTGCCGCTTGAGCAACTGACCGGCGACGCGGGCAAGAGCATGCATTCCCTCGATTCCACCCTTAAGAGCGCGGACAAGTTGCTGAAGAACCTGGACAACTCGCTGGTGCCTGAGGCGCGTTCGGTGCTGGTGGAGGCCCGCCAGTCGATCGAGGAAGTGAAGAAGACGCTGGGCGAGGCGCGCAAGACCCTGGGGGGCGCCAACCAGGTGCTTTCCAGCGATGCGCCGCTGCAGACCGACATGCGGGAGACCTTAAGGGAGGTGTCGCGGGCGGCCCAGGCCCTGCGGGTATTGGGCGACTACCTCGAGCAGCATCCGGAATCGCTTTTGCGGGGCAAGAAGGAGGATAAACCATGATGCGCGCTGTCAAAGTCGCCGCGACGGCGGCCGTCCTTGCGCTGGCGGCGGCCGGCTGCGGCAGGTCGCCGGAGGTCGTATTCTACACGCTCTCCCCGGAGGCTTCCGTTGTGCCGGCTCCGGCTGCCGGAGCCGGGGCGGTGAACGGGCCGTCGGTGGTGGTCGGGCCCGTTTCCGTTCCCGATCTGATCGACCGGCCGCAACTGGTGGTGCGGACGGCGCCCAGCCGGGTCGACATCCTGGAGATGCACCGCTGGGCGGAGCCGCTGAAGGGCGAACTCCCTTCGCTTTTCGCCCAAAATCTCGGGCGGCTTTTGGGCTCCACGCGTGTCTCTTCCTACCGGCAGTACGCGGGGAGCGCCCCCGACTTCCGGGTGCTGGTGGACCTGATCCGTTTCGAGGCGCAGCCGGGGGAGGGGGTGACGGTGGAGGCGAACTGGACCGTGCGGGCAGCTGCCGGCGACCGTAGCGGCCACTCGCTTGTCAAGGAAAAGGCGGGAGACGGCTACGACGCCCAGGTCGCGGCCTTCAACCGCGCCCTTGCCGGGGTGAGCGCCGACCTTGCCGCGGCGATCAGGGCGCAGGGGGATGGCGGCAAGTAACTACCCGCTACTAAAGCAAAAACCTGCACACGGAAACACCTCTGAAAACACGGATAAAAACAAATAAGGCTTTTTCAGGGTAAACCAAAAACTGCTTTTTCTTTTTCTGCCTCATTTGCCTTTATCCGCGCAGTTCATCCGTTTAATCCGTGTGCGACGGTTTGGCGTCCCCCCTTTTTACCAAAGGGGACTCTTGGTTTCGCGGCAATCGGTGCTGACCCTGCGTTGCTGGTATACTCTTCCGTCGGTCCCGTCCCACTTTTTGGCACACGAGGAGGTCCTATGCTGGTACTCGCGGGAGACGTGGGCGGCACCTCGACGAGGCTTGCCTACTTCCGGGGCGAGCGGGGCGAACTGGAGCCTGTTGCCGAGGGGCATTACCCGAGCGGGGAACACGGCAGCCTCGTCGAGATCGTGCAGCGCTTTGCGGCCGGCCAAAACCTGGCTGCCGACGCCGCCTGCCTCGGCGTCGCCGGTCCGGTGCTCGACGGGCGGGTGAAAACGCCCAACCTCCCCTGGATTGTCGAGAGCAGCGAGGTGGCTGCGGCGCTCGGACTCCCCCGGGTAAGGCTTATAAACGACCTGGAAGCCAATACCTACGGCATCGCCGCCCTCAAGGGCGACGACCTCTTCACCCTCAACGAAGGAATACCACATCCTGACGGCACCATCGCCGTCGTCTCCGCCGGCACCGGCCTGGGCGAGTCTCTTGCCTGCTGGGACGGCACCATGCACCGTCCCCTCCCCAGCGAGGCGGGACACGCCGATTTCGCGGCGCGCGACGATCTCGAAGCCGAACTGCTGCGCTACCTGCAGGGAAAATACGGCAGGGCGAGCTACGAACGGGTCCTTTCCGGACCGGGATTGCTCGACGTCTACCGCTTCCTGCGCGATAATCGCCACCTCACGGAAAACCCGGAGGTGGTAGAGGCGATGGAAACCGGCGACCCGCCCGCCGTCATTACCCGCGCCGCTCTCGACCACAGCTGCCCCGTGTGCGGCAAGGCCCTCGACGTCTTCGTCGCCGTCTACGGAGCCGAGGCCGGCAACGCAGCCCTGCGCTTCCTCTCCACCGGCGGCGTGTTCCTGGGTGGAGGCATCGCCCCCCGCATCGTCGAGCGCCTCAAGGAGCCCGCCTTCATGCGGGCTTTCGGCAGCAAGGGGAGGCTGAGCGCCTTCGTGCAGTCGATTCCCGTCCATGTCGTACTCAACGAACGCACAGCCTTGCTCGGCGCGGCCAGGGCTGCTTTCATGCTGAAGGACTGAGTCGCCAAATACTTTGCACGGCACTCATTTCTTACCGTTCAAAGAATAACCGGTATACAACCCATTGGTGCATACAAGTTGCCGACCTGACTATCAAGTGTCAGTGATGTGCAGCAACTGTCAGGACAATTGATTTCCCAACTGTGGTCTTGTAATCGATACTTTATCATTGACAATTTTTCTCACTCTGCTATTAATCAGATACTTCATACCTATTATGGGAGGATGATTAATGGCTACATTGGTAGAAATCGCGGCACAGCTCGTGTCGTCGCACGCTTCCAGTACTCCGATGACTTCCGACGAACTCCTCGCTGAGATCGCCAAGGTACATGCAGCGCTGAAGAATCTCGAGTCGGGACAGACAGTAGAAACAGCCGAAGAGGCGAAACCTGCACTCACCATCAAAGAGGCGTTCAAGAAAAACGAGGTCGTCTGCCTGATCTGCGGCAAAGGCGGCTTCAAAACCCTGGCGCGCCACCTGAGCACCGCGCACGGCATGAAACCGGGGGCCTACAAAAAGCAGTTCGGCATCTCGAGCAAGCAGGCGCTTTCCGCCAAGAGCTACTCCGAGGCGAGAAGGAAGATGGCCCAGGACCGCGGGCTGGCCGACAATTTGGCCAAGGCCAGAGAAGTCCGCATGGCCAACATCGAAGCCAAGAAAGGAAGCACGGCCAAGCCGGCGAAGGCTGCCAAAGTGGCCAAGGCAGCCAAGGCTCCGAAGGTCGCCAAGGCCAAGGTCGCGCCCAAGGCCAAGAAGTAGCAGTTCGTTTGAGTATCTTTGCTGTATCTAAAAAGGCACCTCGTAACAGAGGTGCCTTTCTTGTGTTATAGTTTGGACTTACAAAAAATCCCCTACAGGAGAAAAGTATGCGCAAACTCATCATGGCAGTACTTGTCGTACTCATTGCCGTCCCCGCATTCGCCGTCGAAGAGCCGAAAACCGACGATCAGAAAACCCTGTACACTTTGGGCGTACTCATGGCCCGGCAGCTTGCCGTCTTCAACCTTACCCCGTCGGAACTGGAACTGGTAAAACAGGGGTTAGGCGATGGCAGCGCCGGCAGAAAACTGCTCGTCGACGTCGAGACGTACAAGAACAAGATCTCCCCCATGGCGATGGCGCGCCGCAACGAGGAAGGCGTGAAACTCGCGGCGGAGTCCAAGACCTTCGTGGACAAGGCCGCCAGGGAAAAGGGCGCGGTCAAGACCGCCTCCGGCCTGATCTACATCCCGGCCAGAGAGGGGAACGGCGCCACCCCGTCGGCAACGGACAAGGTCAAGGTCAACTATCGCGGCACCCTGATCGACGGCAAGGAGTTCGACAGTTCCTACGCGGCCGGCCGGCCGGCCGAGCTGCAGCTCGACAAGGTGATCAAATGCTGGACCGAAGGGGTACAGCGCATGAAGGTGGGCGGCAAGGCCCGTCTGATCTGTCCTCCCGATCTTGCCTACGGCGAACGCGGTTCCGGCGTCGTCATCCCTCCCAACGCGACCCTGGTATTCGAGATCGAACTTTTGGACGTGATCAAGTAGCGCCACTTTTTTTATTGACAAAAGAGAGCCGATCCCCTATAAAGGAAAACTCTTGAGGCGCTGACACGGCGTGTCGATCGAAGCAGTCAGTACGAGATAGTATTTAGAGCTTGGCGGTGTAGCTCAGTTGGTTAGAGCATACGGTTCATATCCGTAGTGTCCGGGGTTCGAGTCCCTGCACCGCCACCACTATACGTAAGTAGCTGTTTTTGCTACCGAAAAACAAAAAACCCTTCGTCTGACACACCACCTGACACACCATCAGGAGGAGCAGATGAAGGGTTTTTTGCGTTTGCGGGGAAACACGTTCTACTTCCGATGCAAGGTTCCGCGTGACCTCCACGGTACTTTTTTCCGTGGGCAGGAGATACTCAAGTCACTGCACACGTCGAACAGGACGGTGGCGAAGGACGCCGCTGCCGAGTGGTACTGCCGAGCCAGCAGGGTATTCAGCTTGTGCAGGGTTCAGAGCTTGCCGATGGCGATGCTTATTGATGCTTAACGCCTAGACTTACCCACCTCCCCTTTCACTCCGCTCCAGTCCAGCATCTTCCACAAGTCGAACATCTCTGTTCCGTGCCCATATTGTTGCTTCCCACCCTTACCTTAGCGAACCAGGGCGGAATGTTACGCGTGGCGAAGAAAAAGCTTTCATGGGGTGCGGGCCAAAACGCGAAAAAGGTGGCGCAGTTCATTATCCACGTCAGTGGGGGAACTCACGGTGTGGGCAACCTCGGCCTTGAGCCGTTCCCGGTAGCGTTCTCGCAAGCGATGCACCGCCACTCGCACCGCGCCTTCGGACATGTTTAAGGCGGAGGCCAGGGCGGCGTAGGGCTGAGTTTCACGGCTGCCCGTCAGGCTGGGTTTGAGAACCTCAAATAGACGGCCGTTGCCGTGCTGCTCATAATCCGCGCCCAAATCCCGCACCACCGTATCCAGCAAACTGAGCGCCCACTGCTTTTCAAAGGCTTGTTCGGGAGTGTGGTTGTCGGCAGGTTCACGGGTATAGCGCGTTTCGGCGGTGTCCCACGGTAACGGCAGCGGGTGCAGGTTGCCGACCCGCTTCCGAGCGTTTGCCTTGCGCCATTCAACCACGAGAAACCGTTTCAACATGAGCAACATGAACGACCGAAACCGTCCGCGCGATTGGTCGGCGTCAGCAATCCAGTGTTTCTCCAGCAGCCGGGCGAAGAATTCCTGGGTAAGGTCTTGCGCGTCGTGGGTGGAGCGTCCCTGGCGACGGACAAAATGGTAAATGGGATACCAGTATATCCGGCACAGATGCTCCAACGCAGCTTGGGCGCGCGTCGTGTCGCTCCGCGCTGCCGCCAGCACGACCGACCAGTGCGTGGTCACAAAAGCCGGCGCTTCCGGAACGTCGTCACGGTGGTTGCTTTCGCTTT
>Ga0209415_10013796_pt1 | contig 13273 bp, 9 predicted proteins | sample PeaSoiSIISIP2007_FD_187696 | JGI IMG/M metagenome (GOLD analysis project Ga0209415, IMG submission 187696) | Peat soil microbial communities from Weissenstadt, Germany - SII-SIP-2007 (SPAdes) (version 2) | ecosystem: Environmental > Terrestrial > Soil > Wetlands > Peat | place: Germany... | reverse complement strand
GGAAGGCGGGGATGCCAAGTGCGGTCAGTACCAGCGGCAGCCAGCCGGCTCGGCCCGGCCTCGTCTCTGCGCGCTGCTAAGGCCGGTTGCGAGATCGTCGTCGTCGGCGCCCATGGCGGTGCTGGCACGACCACGCTGGCGACTTTGCTGCAGACGCCGTGGGACATGGGCACGCTCAGCCGTTCTCCCGGCGGGCCTCCGGTTCGCACCGGTGGCCGGCCGCTTGTCCTGGTGAGCCGGAACACGACGGCTGCGGCTGCGCGTGCGACCGCGGCCGTGAACGTGCTGTCCGGGCATGGCTGCCGGGTCTGCGTGCTGGCCGTCATCAGCGACGGACTGCCGGATCCGGCGGCTGCGGCGTACCGGTTCCGGGTCCTGGCCGGACGCGTCGGCGCGGTCGTGCGGGTGCCGTTTATCGCGCGGTTGCGCGCGGTTGATGACCCGGCGGTCGCGGACCTGCCAGGCAGGGCCTGCCAGGTAATGGCTGACATCAAGGCGGCGGCGCTCGGAGTATGCGGGCACGCCGGCGCTCGCATCGACAGCAGGGGAGTAGGCGGATATGTATGCGCTGACGCACATCCTGGCTCTGCATGAGCCTGCGGCCAGGTACCTGACGGCCCGGCTGGCGACTGCCTCCGCGGTGCCGAACCCGGCGCCGCAGGCACCGCCTGGCCTGGCGAAGCCGGTGAACACGATCATCGCCTGGGCCAAGTGGGGCGTGTTGATCTGCGGGGTCACGGGCCTGCTGATCTGTGCGGGAAAGATGGCCATCGGTCACCGGAACCGGGCGACCTTCGCGGCGGACGGGGCGACTGGCGTGCCGTGGGTGCTCGGCGGCCTGAGCCTCGCCGCCGTGGCGGCGTCGATCGTCGGGGTGTTTCTCCGATGAGTGCCCGTCACCAGCTGGCTGCGATGCCCTCCAGGCGGATCCGCCTGGTGTGGCTTGGCCTCGGCGTCGTGGTGGTGCCCGGAGTCCTCGCTGCCGGCCTGGCCTGCACGGCTCAGCACTCTGCCCCTGGCGCTCGTCGCTCTGGCGGTGCGGGACAGATGCCGGCGCCGGTGCTCGCCCGAGGCTCCGCCGGGGCGGCGCGGGCTGCCCAGGCTGGGCTGGCGACCTTGGGATGGACAGATTTCCACGGCATCGAGCTGCCCGTGTCGCGGTCCGGTGGCCCGCGCGAGGTCCGGGGCGGCCTGGCCTCGGGTTTCGCGGACACTCCGCTAGGTGCGCTGCTGGCGGCCATCAACATTGGCGTCCGGGCGAACACGCAATGGGGACCGGGCATCTTCGGTCCGACGATCCGCAGTCAGGTGACCGGTCCGGGCACCGCCGAGTTGCTGGCGGCCTGCCAGGCAAGCTACGACCAGGCCAGCCGGTCGGCGGGCGTCCCGGCAGGCCAGCCGCTCGGCCCGGCCGACGTCGCCGAGGCCGCATACCGCTGGGTGACCTATACCCCAGCCGACGCCACGGTCGACATCGTCAGCGTCGGGCCCGGCAACCAGGGCGTCACGGCACGTGCCGTGACCCGGATCGAAGTGCAGTGGTCGGGCGGGGACTGGCGGGTCATCGCCCCGCCAGGCGGCGACTGGGGCCGCTCTGCGGCGCCGCTGACATCGCTGGCTGGATACACGAGCTTCCCGCCGCCGTCTGGACAAGGGGATCATCGATGATCGATTTCATCATCGGCGCTGTCGCGCTGACTGTGTTAGTTGGCGGGTCGCTGGCCCTGTACCTGCTGCCGCTGATCGTCGGCCTGCTGCGGCGGGTCCCGGATATCGGCTCGGTGGCAGTCATCAACGTACTGCTGGGCTGGACTCTGGTCGGCTGGGCGGCTGCCATGGCCCTGGCGCTCCGCTCGGCCGTCACGGACCGGCCGTCTGTTCAGATCGTGCAGCACTTGCCGCCGGCCAGTGCGCTGCCTGCTCTGCCGCCGCCTGGCTGGGCCGGCCGGCCCGGATACGCGCCTCGTCGTGATCCGCCGCCACTGGTGCTGCCTGCGCGCCCGGCGGACCCGTGGGTTCCACCCGGCCCGTACGAGCCCGTGGATTCCGAGGAGCCGCCCGGATCCTACGGAACGCCAGGATTCGGAGAGCCCGGCGACTATCTCGACTCAGCGGGCTCCTGGGATCGGGCTCGGTTCAGTCACACGGGCAGCTACGGCAGGCCCGGCAGCCCGGAGACCACAGGCAGCACCCGCGGGCCGGACTACTACCCGGACCCGCCCGGCTGGTGTGATCCGGGCGGATTTCAGATCGGGGAAGACAGCAACCTGCCCGACTCTGACGATTCAGCGATCGGCCGGAGCGCGGACGGCTCGTCCGGTCCCAGCGGACGGCGGAACCCGCAGGACGGTGAGGCGCTGTGATCGCGTGCGACCCCCTGATCGACCCGGTATGCATCGTGTCCGCGATCGCGGGCCATGCGGCCGGCGCGGTCACCGGCGGAGTGCTCGGAGGACTGGCCAGCCAGATCCAGTCAGGGATCGCGTGGGTCGTGTCCGGCAGCATCGACTGGTGGACCAAGGCCCCCACGCCCGACCTTGCTGCCCAGCCGGCGGTCGGCTCCCTCCAGCGCTGGCTGCTGCCGGTCACCACGGCCATAGCGGTGCTCGCGATGATCAGCGCGGCAGGCAAGATGGCGGTCAGCCGCAAGGCCAACCCGCTGATCGATGTCGGATCGGGCCTGGTGATCATCGCGGCGACCGCAGCGATCGGGGTGCTGCTGCCCGCCATGCTGCTGAAGGCCGGCGACGCCTGGTCGTCCTGGGTGCTGACCATCTCGGCTGGCGCTCAGTTCGGCGCCCGCCTGACCACCGTGCTGACCATGCCGGGCGCAGCGCCCGGCGGGGTGATCGTGCTCGGCACGATCGCGATCGTCATGACCGCGATTCAGGCTGTGCTGATGCTCTTCCGCCAGGCCGCGGTCGTCATCCTGGCCGGGCTGCTTCCGCTGGCCGCCGCGGGAACCATGGCACCGGCGACCCGCGGCTGGTTCCGCAAGATCACCGGCTGGATGCTCGCGCTGATCTTCTACAAGCCCGCCGCCGCCGCGGTCTACGCGACGGCTTTCACGATGATCGGGCGCGGCAGCGATCCCCGGACCACCTTGACCGGCTTCGCGGTGGTGCTCTTGTCGCTGCTGGCGCTGCCGGTGCTGATGAAGTTCTTCACCTGGACCACCGGAGCGGTGGATTCGGCGGCAGGCGGTGGCGGCTTCCTGGGAACCATGATGAGCGGCGCCGTCGCGGTCGGTGCCGTTCGCGGATCAGCGGGTGGCTCGGGTGGCTCATCGGCGGTCGACCAGGCACGTCTGGTATCGGTGCAGCTCGGCGAGCATAGCGGCAGTGCCCGGCGAGACAGCGCTCCAGCCGGGATGTGGCCCGGCGCGGCTACCTCATCCGGTGGGCCGGGCGCCGGGCCAGGCACGGGTACTGGCTCTCCGGGCGCGGCTGCGGGCGCGGCCACCGGAGCCTCTGGAACGGCAGGCGCCGGAGCTGCGGCTAGAGGCGCGGCCTCCGGTGGCGCGGCCGTGGCGGCTGGCGGCCCGGCGGGTGCGGCAGCGGGTGCGGGTGGCTCGGTGGCGGCGGGTGGCGCTGCGGCAGCGGCGGGCGCCGCGGGCGGGCCAGTCGGCATCGCGGCAGCCGCGGTCGCGGACGGTGCTGTGCGGGCAAGCCGGAAGGCAGCGGCCGCGATGCGGCCCGAGGGCGGGGAGGAACAGTGATGGCCCAGGAGCAGTCCCCGTCATCTCGCGACTACGGGGGCTGGCGGCGGCAGCGTGGCATCGGGCTGTGGGGACTTGGCCCGGCCGGGACGTTCACGGTGCTGACGGTCGTCATGGTAGTGATCCTGGTCGCCGCGCTGGACGTGCGGATGCTGGAGTTCGCCGCCCCGCCGGCGCTGATCGCCGGGGCGCTGGGCGTGGCCAGGGTCGGCGGGGAACCGGTGGTGCTGCGCGCGATCCGGCGGCTGCGCTGGGCGCAGGCGTCCGCCCGGGGTTACACCAGGTACCGGGCCAGCGTCGTCACCGAGCACGCGGCCGGTTTCACGCTGCCCGGAGTCCTGGCACCCGCCTGCCTGCTGTCCGCCGAGGATGGCTACGGCGGGCGGTACGGGATCGTCTGGGACCGGCGCACCGGGATGCTGACCCCGACGCTGCGGGTCATCCCGGCCTCGGCCTGGCTCGCGGATCGTGCTGACGCGGACGGCTGGGTCGCGGGCTGGGCCGGCTGGCTTGCCAGCCTCGGCAACGTCCCGACGGTGCGGTGGGTGACGGTGACCGTCGACACCGCACCCGAGCCCGGCTCGACGCTCGCCGACGCGGTCGCTGACGCTCTGGACCCGGCAGCACCGGCGGCGGCGCGGCAGATCATGGGCCAGCTGGTCGACACCGCCCCGGCCGCCGCGGCCGATGTGGACACCCGGGTCAGCCTGACCTTCGATCCGAAGGCCTCCCCGGCGGCGCCGGCGAACCTGACCGAGGCCGTCGCGGAGACCGGCCGCGCGCTGATCGGGCTCGAGTCCGCGCTTGGCGGCTGCGGCGTCACCGTGACCGGGAGGCTTGGTGCCGCTGACATCGCGGGCGTGATCCGCAGCGCCTTCGACCCGGCCGCGCGCGGCGAGATCATGCGGATCACCGGCCGGTCCCGCAGCGGGCACGACCCCGGCCCGCTGGGATGGGCGGACGCCGGGCCGGTCGGCGCTGAGGAATTCCCCGATCACTACCGGCACGACAGCGGCTTCTCGGTCACCTGGTCCTGGCACGAGGCACCGCGGCAGAACGTGACCTCTGACGTCCTGGCCAGGCTGATCAGTCCCGGGCCGTATCCCAAGCGGGTGAGCCTGCAGTACCGGCCGTTCCCCGCAGCGGCAGCCACCCGCGTGCTGGAAGCCGAGGTCAACGCCGCCGCGTTCCGGCAGCGTTACCGCAGCCGCACCGGCCGGGACGAGACCGCACGGGACACCTATGACCAGGCCCGGGCGCGGCAGGCGGCGCTGGAGGAGGCAGCGGGATCCGGCGTCTGCCTGATCTCGCTGTTCGTCACGGTCACGGTGCCCAGCCTCCAGGACCTGCCGCGCGCGGCCGCCTGGACCGAGGCCGCCGCCGAGTCATCGAAGATCAGGCTCCGCCGGATGACCTACAGCCAGGCAGCCGGGTTCGCCGTCACCTTGCCTTGCGGGATCTGCCCGGCCGACCTGGCCCGGCGGATGCCCCGCTAGAACGCCCAGGAGGCACGGGACATGCTCACGCTGGCACCCGCCGCCCGCCCGCACAGGTCGCCCCGGCGGCCCGGCCGGCTAGATGCGGGACACGACTGGGACGCGCCGGACGGCACCGGGACAGGGCCGGTCCCGCCGGCCTGGGGCTGGAAGACGGCCGGCGCCGGCCGCGCCGCCCACGTCGCCGTGCCGCAGGAGTACCAGGCGACGACCGCCCAGGTCTGCGGCCTGTTCCCGTTCATGGCAGGCAGCGGAACCCCGGCGGCCGGCACGCCGGTCGGCCGCCACCAGCTGTCCGGCGAGGTCGTCTGCCTCGACCCGCTGGCCTGGCTGCGGGCCGGGATCGTCACGAACCCGGGCATGTTCGTCCTCGGCCATCCGGGAACCGGCAAGTCCACTCTCGTCAAGCGCCTGGTCACCGGCGCGGTCGCAACCGGGACCGTGTCTCTAATTCTCGGCGACACCAAACCGGACTACGCCCTGCTCACCGAGCACCTGAACGGCCAGGTGATCCGCATCGGCCGCGGCATGGACCGGATCAACCCGCTGGACTCCGGCCCTCTTGGCCAGGCACTGCGGCAGATCTCCGGCCCGGACGCGGACGCGCTGCGCTGGGAGGTCCGCGGCCGGCGGCTGTCGCTGCTGATGGCGCTGTGCACCCTGGTCAGGGAGACGCGGATCAGCAACGCCGAGGAGGTCCTGCTTGGCCGGGCCGTCGACCTGCTGGACGAGCGGCTCGCCGGTACCCGCGAGCCGACGGTCCGGGATGTGCTCGCCGTCATCGAGCAGGGACCGGACATGCTGCGCGCGGCAGCACGGGCCAGCTCCCCGGACCGGTACGCTGACCGGGTCGCCGGCCTGGTCTTCACGCTCGATCTGCTGTGCACCGGGTCACTGGCCGGGGTGTTCGACGGGCCGACGTCCCGGCCGATCGACCTGACCGCGCCGGTGGTCTCGGTCGACATCTCACGAGTCGGTGCCGCCGGGGACAAGCTGCTCACTGCGGCGATGCTGTGCACGTGGGCGTACGGATTCGCGATGGCTGACGCCGCGGCCGCGCTGGCCGAGCTGGGGATCGCGGGCCGCCGTTCCTACCTCGCGGTGATGGACGAGCTGTGGCGGGCGCTGAGCGGCGCGCCGGGCCTGGTCGAGTACGCCGACTCCCTGACCCGCCTGAACCGGGCCAAAGGCATGGCCAGCATCATGATCACTCATTCCCTCGCCGATCTCGACGCCCTCGCCACCGTGGAAGACCGGGCCAGGGCACGCGGATTCGCCGAACGCTGCGCGATCACGGTGCTGGCCGGCCTGCCGCCCCGCGAGCTGGCCCGGGTGCAGCACATCACCCCGCTCACCGGCCCGGAGTGCGAACTCGTCGCCTCCTGGTCGGCGCCTGACTCATGGCGGCCCGGCACCCGGCACCCGGGCCGGGGAAAGTTCCTGATCAAGACTGGAGGACGGCTGGGCATCCCGGTCGAGCTGAGCCTGGTCGGTCCCGAGCATCTGCTCTACGACACCGACCAGGCGATCCGCCTCGATGGCAGCCGCGAGCCGCGGTGAACGGAATCACCGGACCCCGTGCGCCATTCACGGCAGGTAGCGCCGCCGGCATGTGGTGCATCCTCGCGATGGGCTGGGGACTGCTGGCCCTGGCCGGCCTCGTGTGGATCGCGGCGCACGCGGCAGCCGCGCTCGCCGGTGGGCACGTGCCAGCCTTCGGAGAGCGGTGGATCACGGACCTGGTCACCGGCGATGCCGGCCGGGCGTGGCCGGGCACGCCGACCCCGCTGGTCGCCGCGTTCGCCGTGGCCCTCGCCGGTGTCGCCATCACGTTCATCGCGATCACCTGGAGGCACGTCTCCAGGCGCTGGCAGCGGCCCGGCGATCCGGTCAGCGCGCTGCGCCGCAACCCAGGCATCGATCTCCTTACGGCCGGCCCGTCCGCGCGGGCCGCAGCCCGGCTGCGCCCATCCCTGGCCAATACGAGGCCGCGCCGGATGACTCCCGCCGACATCGGCCTGCTTCTGGGCGATCTCCGGCAGCCGTCCGGCCGCGGCCCGGCGCTGTATGCATCGTGGGAGGACACGGTCGTCGCGGTCATGGCTCCCCGCGCGGGCAAGACCACGGCGATGAGCGTGCCGTACGTGCTGTCTGCGCCGGGGCCGGTCGTCGCCACCAGCATCAAGGCCGACCTGTGGGCTGCCACCGCGCGGCTGCGGGCCGGCCGGGGCACGGTCTGGCTGTTCGACCCCCAGAGCATCACCATGCAGCCACAGGAATGGTGGTGGGACCCGCTCGCCGGGATGACGACTGTAGAAGCAGCCCACCGGATGGCCACGCATTTCGTCCTCACCGTCGCCGACACGGCGCGGAGGGACCTGTGGGGACCCGCCGCCCAGGACCTGCTATGCAGTCTGCTTCTCGCAGCGGCCGCCTCGGCCAGGTCGCTGCGCGACGTCGCTCGCTGGCTGGACGAGACCGCATCACCGACGCCAGCGGAGCTGCTGGACGCCGCCGGGTTCCGGGCGCTGGCGTCGTCCCTGCGCGGCGCCCAGCACGGGGCGCCGGAGACCCGGGACGGCATCTACCAGACCGCCCGCACCGCGGCGGCCTGCCTGCACGACGAGCAGATCATGGCGTGGGTGACACCGCCGCCAGTGCCGCTGCCGGCCTTCAGCCCGGCCGCGTTCGCCGCCTCACGGGACACCCTGTACCTGATGTCGGAATCACGGGCCGCGGCGTCCCCGCTGATCGCCGCGCTGACCGACATGGCGATGCGGGCAGGGCGCCGGCAGGCCGAAGCGGAAGGCGGGCGGCTTGACCCGCCGATGGTCCTGATCCTGGACGAGGCCGCGAACATCTGCCGGATCGCTGACCTGCCCGACCTGTACAGCCACCTCGGCTCGCGTGGCATGGTCCCGGTCACCATCTTGCAGTCCTACCAGCAGGGCGTCAGCGTCTGGGGTGAGGCGGGCATGGCCGCCTTGTGGAGCGCGGCCACCCGGAAGGTCATCGGCGCCGGGATCGACGACCCCCGGCTCGCACGGGACCTGTCCACCTTGATCGGGCAGCACGACGTCCCGATCCGGTCAGCCAGCTATGGCGACGGCCGCGCCAGCGAGCAGCTCTCGCTGCGCCGGCAGGCCATCATGCAGGCCGCGGACATCCGCGCCCTGACCCCGGGCACCGCCCTGCTGCTCGCCACCGGAGCTCGGCCCGCCCTGATCAGCCTCCGTCCCTGGTACGCCGGCCCCGACGCCAGCCAGATCCGCGCGGCCGTCCGCCAGGCCCAAGACGCCATGCAGCTGGCGGCCAGCGCCATCAGGCCGGCCGCAGCGGGCGGGACCGGGATCGCCGCCATCACGCGGCGCGACGACGGCGGACGCGCCTCATGACCTCGCCGCCGCCAGGTGCCACAGCCGCCGGATCCGGCGATCCGGAGCCGCCGCGGCCGGTCTACGACGCGGTGGAGGACTGGGTACACGGCCAGTTCCTGCCGATGTTCCGCCGCCCCCTCGGCGGGGAGTACCGGTGGTGCTGCCAGTGGTGGCAGCATGCCGAGGCCATCGTCCGGCTCACCGCGCTCTGGCACTCCTGGGAGGCACTGCGGCTGGAGCCAGGCACCGGGATAGCGACCTGGCTCCGCGACCACGTCGACCACCAGCTTCCCGTCCTCCTCGGCCGGGCCGGCCCGTTCGCGCAGTGCAGCGAGGACGAGCACATCGAGCCCCGGCAGGCCAGGACCGAGGACGCGCCGCCCGGCTGGTGGACCATCGGAGACGACCAGGAGCCGGTACTGGCCATGACCGGGCAGCGGCGGTGAACCCGGCGTGGTGGCGCGGCGGCGGCGGTACGACAAGATTGAAGGACAGCTCTCGCTGGAGGACCTGTGGGGGCCGGCGGCCGAAGGAGCCGATCACGATGAATCAGTACGGGACGCTGGCCGGGCGGCACTGGGAACGGTGGCTTCCGGACCGGTACGCGGCGATACCGGACCCGGACAGGTTCTTCTCCGACCTTGGGGAGGAGGCGGCCCGGCAGATCGCGGACCTAGCCCTGGATCTGGCGGGCGACGACCCGCCGGGGGAGGACTACCTAGTCAAGGCGGGCCGGCTCAACATGGCCCGCCTGCAGGCGGAGGAGATCATCCTGCCCGGGCAGATCCTGCTCCCGCCGGAACCGGGAGCCGACCAGGACAGCCAGGAGCAGGAAGTCCTGGCGCCGGCGGGCGGGAACGAAGTGCCGCTGATCGTGACCCGCGACCACCCGATGTGGGAGCAGGTGAACGCCGAACAGGAGCAGCTGGCCCAGGGCAGCTAGCCGCCCAGCCGTTCCGGCCTCGCGACCAGGACGACCTCGCCCCGTCCGGCGCCGCCGCCCGGCTCCGCGCCAACCTGGCAGCGCTGCGGGTGCTGCACGACATCCAGCGAGACCGTCGCCCGGCCACCTCGGCCGAACAGGCCGTCCTGGCCCGCTGGTCCGGCTGGGGTGCCGTCCCCGAGGTATTCGACCACCGGCGGCCGGAATACGCCGCGGCACGGGCCGAGCTGGCCAGCCTGCTGACACCGGATGAACTGGCCGCCGCCGCGCGCAATACCCTGAACGCTCACTACACCGACGCCGGGCTGGTCCAGGCCATCTGGTCAGGCGTGCAACGGCTCGGCTTCACCGGCGGCCAGGTACTGGAACCCGGGTGCGGATCCGGGAACTTCATCGCCTTCGCACCAGCCGGCGCACAGGTCACCGGCGTGGAGCTGGAACCGGTGACCGCGCAGATCGCGGCGGCGCTGTACCCGGACGCGCAGATCCGCGCCGAGTCGTTCGCCGATACCCGCGCCGCCGACGGGTCTTTCGACCTGGCCATCGGGAACGTTCCGTTCGGGGCGATCCGGCTGACCGACCGCCGGCACAACCGCGGCGGGCACAGCATCCACAACCACTTCATAGTCAAGACACTGCATCTGACCCGCCCAGGCGGCCTGGTAGCCGTCCTGACCTCGCGTTACACCATGGACGCCAGGAACCCTGCGGTTCGCCGTGAGATCGCCGCACTTGCTGACCTGGCCGGTGCGGTTCGGCTGCCGAGCGGGGCGCACCAGCGGGCCGCCGGCACCGGAGTCGTCACCGACCTGCTGATCCTGCGCCGCCGCGAGCCAGACCGGGAACCTGACCCTATGGCCTGGGAGCAGACCCGGACGATAGCCCTGGACGGCGCCCAGGTGCCGGTCAGCGAGTACTTCCTCGACCATCCCGACGACGTGCTCGGCGAACTAGGCGCCGTCCACGGCGCATATCGGGCCGACGACCTGGTCGTCACCGGAACCGGCGATACGCGTCCGGCGCTCGCCGCGGCCGTGGACCGACTCGTCGGCCGCGCGCAGGGCCGCCGGCTCACCTGGACTTCAGCGCCTCCGGTCGGCCCAGGCCCGGCGCGTCCGGCCGCTCATGTCGGCACGCCGTCCCGGCACCCGGACGGCTACCTGCAGGCACACGCCGACGGCACCTTCACCCGGGTCACTGACGGGCTGGCCGAGCCTTACGCAGTCCCGCGCAGCCAGGCAGCCGAGCTGCGCCACCTTCTCCGAATCCGCGACAAGGTCACCGTCCTGCTGGAAGCCGAAGCCGCCACCGTGGACGACACCCCCGAGCTGAGCACGCTGCGCCAGGAACTGGGCCGCATCTATGACTCCTACAGCCGGACCTACGGCGCCGTCAGCAGATTCTCCTGGCGGCGCACTGGACGCATCGACGCGGGCACCGGAGAGGAGAAACTGGCCCGGATCCGCCCGCCCCAGGGCGGGTTCCGCACCGATCCATTCGCGCCAGTCGTCCTGGCGCTGGAACAGTTCGACCCGGTCAGCCAGCACGCGGCCAAGGCCGCGATCTTCACCCGCCGCGTCGTCGCGCCCCGCAACCCCCGCCTCGGAGCCGACACCCCGGCCGACGCGCTCGCCATCTGCCTGGACCTCTGCGGAGAAGTCCGGCTGCCCGCCATCGCCCGGCTTCTCGGCGTCGACGAGGATCAGGCGCGGCGGGAACTGGGCACGCTGGTGTTCGACGACCCGGAAACCGGCCGGATCGTCGCTGCAGCAGAGTACCTGTCGGGGAACGTCCGGGCCAGCCTGCTAACGGCCACTCGGGCCGCCCAGGACGACCCCCGGTTCGAGGTGAACGCGGCCGAGCTGCGCAAGGTCATTCCGGCCGACCTGGCCCCGGCGGAAGTCAGCGCCCGGCTCGGCGCGGCGTGGATCGACGCCAGCGTCGTCCGCCAGTTCCTCCGCGAGATCCTCGATGACCGCGAGGTCAAGGTCGAGCACCCGGGCGGGCAGATCTGGACGGTCACCGGAAGCAGGCACACGGTCCTGGCCACCTCGACCTGGGGAACCAGCCGCTACCCGGCGCCCCATCTGGCACAGGCCATCCTGGAGCAGCGCAAAATCGAGGTCCGCGACAAGATCGGCAACGACGCGTGGGTCCTGAACATCGATGAGACGCTCGCTGCGCAGCAGAAGGCTGCCGAGCTGAGCGAGCGGTTCGCCGAGTGGGCCTGGGAGGATCCCGCGCGGGCGGAGGAACTGGCCCGCGTCTACAACGAGACGTTCAACAGCATCGTCCTGCGCAGCTACGACGACGCCCAGCTGTCGCTGCCTGGCCTGGCCATGGACTTCGAGCCGCGGCCGCACCAGGTCGCCGCGGTCGCGCGGATCATCAGCGAGCCCGCAGTCGGGCTGTTCCACGAGGTCGGGGCGGGCAAGACCGCCGAGATGACCATGGGCGCGATGGAACTGCGCAGGCTCAGCCTGGCCACCAAGCCGGCCATCGTCGTTCCCAACCACATGCTCGAGCAGTTCGGCCGCGAGTTCCTCCAGCTGTACCCGCAGGCCAGGATCCTGGTCGCCCAGCGGGAAGACCTCCAGGCAGACAGGCGGCGCATCTTCGTCGCCCGCTGCGCGACCGGCGACTGGGACGCCGTGATCTTGTCCCGGTCGGCGTTCGAGCGGATCCCGATGAGCCCCGCCGCGCAGCAGGCGTACCTTGACCGCGAACTCGACCGGATCCGCGAGTGGATCCACAGATCCAAAGGCGACCAGGGCCTCACGGTCAAGCGGCTCGAAGCAGCGCTGCTCCGCGCCGAAGAACGGCTGAAGGCCAAGCTGGACTCCGCACGGGACGCGGGAATCACATTTGAGGCGACCGGAATCGACTATATTTTCGTAGATGAGGCGCATGGGTATAAGAACCTAAGAACTGCCTCGAATATCCCGGACGCATCAATTGACGGATCGATGCGAGCGTCTGATCTCGACATGAAGATCAGCTATCTGCGCGAACGGTCCGGCAAACGCGTCGTCACCTTCGCGACCGCCACACCGATCGCCAACAGCATCACCGAAGCATACGTGATGCAGCAGTACCTGCGTCCCGACCTGCTCCGCGCAGCTGGGATCGAGGACTTCGACACCTGGGCCGCCACCTTCGCACAGACCGTCACCCAGATCGAGATGGCACCCGAAGGCGGCAGCCATTTCCGGCAGAAGACCCGCTTCGCCAAATTCACTAACGTGCCCGAATTGTTGAAGATATGGAATGTCTCCGCTGACATTAAGACCGGCGCAGACCTGAAACTACCCGCCCCGCTCCTCGCCCGTCGTGACGCGGACGGCGAGCGGGCGCCGGAGACCGTCATCGTTCAGCCCTGCGACGAGCTGCTGGCCTATGTCGCCGAGCTGGGCGAGCGAGCCGACAAAGTCCGCAACCGCGCGGTCAGGCCCGAGCAGGACAACATGCTGAAGATATCCGGGGACGGCCGCAGGGCCGCCCTGGACCTGCGGCTGATCGGCGAGCCAGCGACGGGGCCAGGCAAGATCGGCGCTGCAGCGGCCCGGATCGCCTCGATCTGGGCGGCGCACCGAGGCGACATCTACCCGGCCGCCGACGGCCAGGACGCCATTGTCCGAGGGAGCCTGCAGATCGTGTTCTGCGACCTCGGCACCCCCGGCGACGGCTGGAACGTGTACGACGAGCTCCGGGACCAGCTCACCGCCTGCGGCCTGCCCCG
>Ga0209415_10013795_pt1 | contig 13275 bp, 11 predicted proteins | sample PeaSoiSIISIP2007_FD_187696 | JGI IMG/M metagenome (GOLD analysis project Ga0209415, IMG submission 187696) | Peat soil microbial communities from Weissenstadt, Germany - SII-SIP-2007 (SPAdes) (version 2) | ecosystem: Environmental > Terrestrial > Soil > Wetlands > Peat | place: Germany... | reverse complement strand
GAGCGTCCAAGCGCGCTTACGACGCCCGCAGTGACGCTGCACTGGAAGCCGTACGGGCTCCCGATTGCTATCGCCAGTTGCCCCACGCGCAGCCTGGTCGAATCGCCAAGTGTGACCGGAACCAGCCCGGCAGCATCGATTCGCACCACGGCCAGATCGTTGTGGGGGTCAGAGCCGATCACGTGGCCGTCGATTCGCCGGCCGTCCAACAGCGTCACAGTGAGGTGCGAGGCCTGCGCCACCACGTGGCTGTTGGTAAGAATGAACCCGTCCGGCGTGAAAACGAATCCGGAGCCCGCGCCGGCCGGCCGGTCCGCGCTCTCCGGCTTGAAGATCTCGATGTTGACGACCGAAGGACTGACCTTCTCAGCCGCACCCGCAACCGCCTCGGAGTAGGCGTCAAGCAATTCACCATCCGACGCGGAGCCATTTCCGGGACGCTCGCCATAGTTTGCGGAAGAGCTCGCGGATTCGTCCAACACGCGGCGCAACACGGGTTTCATAACGGCCTCCTGAGCCAATGTAACCATCGCGTCAAGGGGAGGTTTGCGCTTCCGGCGAAGTTCGAAATCAGCTTGGGACACCGCCTGCCTTGGCTGTCATTCCCGCGCGTGTGTCCGGCGCGCGCGAGGAATCGCGGACCCGGGACCCTTCGCGCGGCATCGCCCCCGGCGCATGCCACGCGCGAGGGTGACAGAAAAGCCGAGGGCTCGCTCAAGGCGGGCGCAGTCGGACGTAGATTTTTTTGCGCATACGGGACTATTGTCTGCGAGGGCGCTGGCCGGGAGCGGCGCTCATCGGCTATCGCAGAAGCTGAGGACCACGGCAATGAGACATCAGGCGTTGATCGGCCATTCAATCCTGCCCCGACCTCGATCGTCCCGAGTGAGCGCGATCGTACGCTTCGCTGTGGCGATCGTGATCGCTGCCGGCATCTGCGCGTGCCACCATTCCGGGTCCGATTCCTCGGCGCCGGCGGCGCCGGGGCAAAGTCCGACCGTGGGCCGGTGGCAGGCGGAAATTTCCAATCCGGCCGGCCAGCGCCAGCAATGCGTGATGGAAATCGCCGCTACGGGGCAGATCGCTTACGGCGATTCGTGCCCGATGCCGTTGACGGGTCAGAAGGCCACGATCACGAGCCTTCCAAACGGTACCTATGCACCGCAGCTATACGTCGAGGGCAAGGACAGCGGCACGTTCATGATCATGGGCGGCGGAGGCGGCATCGGGGGGATGGTCGGCGCGTTTCGCGTCGAGGGCAGCAAACATATGACGACCCGGACCGCGCCCGGCGCCGATATCGAATGGACCCGCAACTCGTCCGAGGCGCCAATCCAGAGCGCGGCCGCAAGCCAGGTGCTGCCGGGGCAAGTCCAATGGCCGATGGGCGACGTGCCGGCCATCGCGCAGCGCGCAGTGGCGTACGTTCGGTCCAAATGGCAACCCGACGCTTTTCTGACGTCGATCCAAATTGAGCCGAACGGCGGGATCAGCAATACGCAGTCTCCGGAGGGCGGCGTGATGATCCAGTTCAACTTCTACTCTCCCGGACAGCAGCAGACGCTCACCTTCATGCCTAATTCCCCCACCAGCGAGTTGATGCCCGGCGGCAGCGCCGATCCCAACGAGCAACACGCGTTGCCGGCGAGCTTTGTCGATCTGCCCGACGCGGTAGCCAAACTGCGAGCGAAAGGGCTGCGCGGCAAGCAACTCAAAACCGTGCATCTCGAAAATTATAGCCGCGGCTCATATGCCGGTAGCATCCCGCTCTACGGCCCCGAATGGGTAATCGCCTCGGCCCTCGACGAGCAGGGTGCGGTGGTGGCCGACCTGCCGGATCAGAACGACGCAAGAATCTACAACGAGAACGAGGACGCGGGCGGCGATCAGCCCGAGAACGCTAACACGCTCCAGGTCGAAATCACGGGGCTGCGAAACAATCATGCCCAGGTCTATTGCTGGCTGTTTACGGGGCCCCGAGGCTTCCCTTTGAACAGCGCGGGCGACAACGCGGGGAGCATTTCGTCGGGGATCACCAATGGCCGCGCGACATGTGACTTCGGTAACGAAGATCCCGGACCTTACGCGGTCGTGGTGTTTCACGACGAGGACAACTCTCATGTGCTCGAATTGAACCCGAACGGCACTCCGCGCGAGGGCGTTGGATTATCGAACAACCCCCAGGTTGCATCCGGAATGCCCGGCTACGACGCGGCGAAGTTTGTCTACAGAAGCGGCCAGCCGAATCTGACCATCAACATGCAATATCCGGCGGGGTCGTCCTTCGATGCCGGCGCCGGCGGGGGCGGCAGGCTGACCGGTTTCGCGTTCGTGGACGGCTCGGTGACGGCACAGGGGTCGCGGGCGAAGCTCCCGGCCGGAACGAAAATCTATCCTGGTGGTTCGACGATCACGGGAACCGACGGCTGTCCGACGACGCGCTACCGGACCGATGGAATGATTGTCGCGGTAATTGATTACCAGGGCCGGCCAACCGCCGGCAGCGTCACCGTGACCCGTCATCCCGCGCGCGGCGGACAGTTTGAAAACGCTCCGTACTATCTCGACCTCGACCCGGGTCGCACCTTACAACTTCTGGGCCCCATCTTCGAGAATGGTTCCTACGATGTTCGCCTCCAATATGACTTCAGCCAAGGTGAGGGCAAGACGGCCTCAACCAGGTTTGTCCTGGCACGCAGTTGTCCCTCAACTCCCTGACCGGTTCGGCGACGATCCCCTTACCCGGCGGCGGCTCGCTCAAAGCGGGCGCAATCGGTAGGCTCACACGATGGCCCAGGCGGTTCGCAAGGCATTCGCGGCGGGCGCCGACACTTACGATCGGTCGCGCCGCAAACTGGTTCCGTGCTTCGACGATTTCTATCGCACCGCGGTCGAGCTGCTGCCGTTCGCGCCCGATGCCCGCGTCGAGATCCTCGATCTGGGCGCCGGCACCGGACTGTTGTCCGCGATGATCGCGGAGGCATTCCCGAAAGCGCGGCTTACCTTGTTCGACCTCACGCCCGAGATGCTGACGATCGCGCGTCTGCGCTTGCGGCCACTGGGCAAGCGGGTGCGATTCGTGACCGCCGATTTTGCCGCCGCCGCGCCGTCGAAGTCTTACGACGCGGTGGTGTCGGCGCTGGCGATCCATCATCTGCCCGACAGCGGCAAGCGCCATCTTTTCGCCGACATCTTCAAGTACTTGACCTCCGGCGGCGTTTTCATCAATGCTGACCAGGTCGCGGGCGAAAGTGCGGCGGTCGATCAGCGCTCGCGCCAGCGATGGATGCAGCGCGCCCGCGAGCTGAAGGTCGGCGAGCGTGACCTCAGCGCCGCGCTCGAGCGGATGAAGCAGGACCTGCCGGCGACCGTCGGCCAACAGCTCGCCTGGATGCGCGAGTCCGGATTCACCGAGGTCGTCTGCGCTTATCGCAATCTGATCTTCGCGGTGCTGGCGGGTGCCAAACCCGCGCAGGCACTGTGAATCGGCTTTTGCGCGGCCGCGATCCGGACTGAACCAACGGGCACCGCCTCAAAACGTATGGCGAAATCAGCGCCTTGGGACCGTAGCGCGAGGCCCCAAAGGCGCCGCAGACATACGGCGGCGTTCCGTGCTAGATTCGGGCCATCAAAACGGGAACCGGGGCAGACATGAAGAGATTTAAGAGCCTGATTGCCGTATGGCTGGCGATTTTCGCGATGCCGGCGTATGCCGCATCGGCGGAGCCGAGCCACGTCGTAGCGACCATCGGAAACCATCCGATCACGCAACAGGAGGTGGATTCGCGGCTCAAGGCCCAACTCACCGCTATCGATAGCCAGGTCTACGATCTCCGCCGCAAAACGATCGAGGCGATGGCGGACGACTACGTGATCGAGCAGGCCGCCGGCAAGGCGAAGCTGAGCGTGGCCGACTACATGAAGCGCGAAGTGATGGACAAGACGCCTACCCCGAGCGATGCGGACGCCAAAAAGTTTTACGACGCGAACAAGGCTCAGATAAAGCAGCCGTACGAGAAGGTCCAGGCACAGGTGGTCGCCTTCCTCAGGCAACAAGAGGCCTCCGAGCAGCGCGAGAAGCTGCTGAACAGCCTGCGCGCCGACCAGCCGCTCAAGATTAAGCTCAAGCCACCGCGGTTCAAGGTCGCCGCTGAGGGCCATCCGGAACTCGGCCCCAAGGACGCGCCGGTGACGATCGTCGAGTTCGGGGACTTCCAGTGCCCGTTCTGCAAGAAGTCGGAAGATTCGATCAAGCAAGTGCGCACCAAATACGCCGACAAGGTGCGCCTGGTGTACATGGATTTCCCACTCTCGTTTCATCCCAACGCGCTCCCCGCCGCGGAGGCTGCCCGCTGTGCCGGCGATCAGGGCAAGTTCTGGCAATTCCATGACGCGTTGTTCGACGCGCAACCGAACCTGAAGTCCGCCGATCTCAAGGCCGCAGCCGCCAAGCTCGGACTGGACCGGCAGAAATTCGACAGCTGCCTCGATCAAAACAAGTACCAGAACGCGGTCCGCATCGATCAAGCGGAGGGAGAGTCCCTGGGCGTGGACGGCACGCCGGCCTTTTTTATCAACGGCCGGCCGCTTACCGGCGCGCAGCCGGCCAGCGAGTTCGAGCAGATTATCGATGAGGAGCTGTCGCCTTCGGCGGAGCGGGTGGCCAAAGCCCATCCATAGCGACTTGTCGCGCAGCTATGCTACAGGCATCGCCGGGGGCTTGGCGGGATTAGACCTGATTAAAACTTGATTAAACTTGGAGGAAAAGAGTTCGCGAGATGAGATCAATCGGCCGAACCATCGTGATCGTGACCACAGCAGCGCTGGTGGGGCTCTGCGCCGCCGTGCGCCCGGCAACCTGCCGCGCCGCGGCCGGCCCCGCAGCAAGCAGCAATGACGCCGTCGTGGCGACGGTCGGGACCTACAACATCACCGAGCAGGAAATCGACGGCAAGCTCAGGGCGCAGCTCGCCTCGCTGCAAGTCCAGCTCTATGACCTGAAGAGAACCGCAGTCGAGGAAATGGCCGACGATTTCCTGGTAGCGCAGGCGGCCAAAAAGGCGCGCTTGAGCCCGGCCGCATATCTGAAACAGCAAATCGATGACAAGGTCGCGCAACCTTCCGACGCGGATATCCATAAGATCTACGACCAGTTCAAGGGTCGAACCAGCATGACTTTCGATCAGGCCAAGCTCGTGCTGGCCCCGCGTATCATGGATCGCGAGCGGCAGGACCTGCACGATCAGCTGATGCACAAGCTGCGCGCCGAGCACGGCTACAAGCTCCTGCTCAAGCCGCCGCGCTTCGACGTCAAACTGGACGCCCGCCCCTCGCTGGGGCCGGACAGCGCTGCGGTGACGATCGTGGAGTTCGCCGACTATCAGGATCCTTACAGCGCCCGCTCGGAAAATACGCTCAAGCAGCTTCGCGCCAGCTACGGCGACAAGGTGAAGTTGCTCTTCGCCGACTTCCCCACCCCGAAGCTTCCCAACGCGATGGATGCGGCGCGCGCCGCCCGATGCGCCGGTGAGCAGGGTAAGTTCTGGGAGTTTCACGACGCGTTGTTCGCGAATCAATCCAAACTGGCGGTCAAAGACCTGAAAGCGACGGCCGCGAACCTCAAGCTCGACACCGCGAAGTTCGACGATTGCCTGGACAAGCACAAGTACGATAGCGACATCGAGAAGGACATCGCGGAGGGCAAGTCGCTGGGCGTCGAAGGGACCCCGGTGTTTTATATCAATGGGCGTCCCTTGATGGGCCCACAGCCGCCGGCCAAATTCGACAAGATAATCGCCGACGAGTTACCCGCCGGTGCGGCCACGCAGGCGGCAAAATAGCCTTGGGAAATCCCCGTCATGATCAAATTTCCGTCAACTGACTACTTCGAGGCGCTGAAGACCCGCATGGCTGCCGAGCAGGAACGCTTCCGCCGGCTCGGCTTTATCGACGCCACCTTTGCCGTCAAGGTGTCCGACAACGGCCGCTCGCGAAACTTCGTGCTCGAGTTCGAGGTCTTCGAACTCAAGAACGTGCGCGAGGTGGATAGCGTCGACTTGAAGCAGGTCGACTTCGCGATCGAGGGCGACGCGCGCGTGTGGCGCGAGATGATCGAAAACATCAAACGCCACGGCGAAGCCGACACCAATCACGACATCAACACGCTCACCCATTTCGGCGAGCAGTTGAAGGTCATCTACGACGGCCCCGACGGCCACGACAAACTGTATCGCTTCATGGAATCGATCCAGGAATTTTTCGATTTGAGCAGCGGCGTCGACGTGAGCTTCAACTAGGCGGGAAGTGACATAATGTACAGGGGCAATCGCGGAGGACGAATCCCGCGGAGGATAATCCGATGAGTTACTTGTCAACCACCAACTTCCTCGACGACAAAAGTTTCGCCGACAAGTGGCTGTATACGATGCGTACTGGCGAGCTCGATCTGTCGTGGATGAACGCCCGGACCGAGAAGATCAACCCGTCCCCACAGAACGCCCGCCGCGGCCTGACCTATCGCGACCTTGACCTCGGCACCTACGGCTTCAGCGACGTGCCCGAGAAGGTGCGTGAGAACCGATCGTACGCGCCGCGCGGCGCGGAGATTCCGCCCGGGCTGCCCGACGCGCAGCCTGAAGTCTCGCGCAAGAGCGAGCTGTGGGCCTTCAACACTGAGGGCTATTACGAAGAGGCCGTCACGCGCCAATGGAACGCGACCACCGATATCCCGTGGGAGCGCCTCGAAGGCGCTGAGCTGCCCGAAGCGATCGGAAAGGCGCTGTCGCAACTGATGACCTTCCTGACCGAAGTCGAGATGATCGCGACCGACACGCCAGCCAAGTGGCTGCCACGTCTCAATCCCGAGTTCATCGAGGTGCGCGCATTCATCGCGTCGCAAGCCATGGACGAGGCGCGCCATGCAGAGGTCTTCCGCAAGCGCGCGCTGACCACCGGATGGGGCCTGATGAAGGCCAGTCCGATGAACGAGATGGCGCTCAAGCATCTGCGCGACGCCGACTCGTTCAGCGAAATGTCGGTGGCGCTGCATCTGGTGGCCGAGGGCAACGTGCTCACGATGTTCCGCTTCAGCGAGTACCTCTCGCCGACCGACGTCGACAAGAAGATCTTCCGGCTGGTGATGCAGGACGAGGCCCGTCACGTCGGCTACGGGATGCAGCACTTCAAGTGGGTGCTCGAGAATTTCCCCGAGAAGCGCGAGATCCTGCACAAGCATCTCGACGAGGCCGAGAACATCTCGTTCGCCGCCGGCGCCGCCACCGAGCTGACCGAGAGCTTCATCGTGCTGGCGGGCGGCGGACTGAAGCCGGAGAACATCGAGAAGGGCATCCGGATCACGACCCAGTTCCAGCTCAAGCAGATGGAAGAGCATTTCGAGCGGCTCGACAAATGCGGGATGCCCGAGCGCAAGGGTGAGCGCTCCAAGCTCTGGATGATGTACCAGATGGGCAAGGCCGCCGCCGAGCAGGCGGGATTGAAGATCTGACGGGGCTGCGATGGCCTTCTACGCCGACAAGGACTACACGCAGGACCAGGAAGTCCTGAACGCGATGCAGGAGGTGATGCAAGGTCACCTTACCCTGCACTGGTACGACGCCAACACCGAACGCATCAAGGGCAAGCCGGCCGACTATCGGCGCGGCCTGACCTATCGCGATCTGGACGTCGGCAGCTACGGCTATACGGATCTGCCCGAAGACCTGCGCCGCCATCAGTCGATGGTCGCCCGCGGCAGCGAGAAGTGGGGCAAGCTGCCCGACATGGGCTATCTGGTCAATCGCAAGTCCGAAGTCTGGTCCGACAACGTCGCCGACCTCTACGAGGAAGACAAGTCGCGCCGATGGGCGCCGGCGGTCGATGTGCCCTGGACCGGGGCCGACGCGCCCAGCCCGGAAGTCGAAGCGGCCTGCGCCCAACTCTATACTTTCCTGCAGGAGTGCGCGCTGGTCTCGCTCGATTTCCCGTCACGATGGGTTTCGCTGGTCAATCAGGAATTCCTCGAGGTGAAGAGCTTCATGTGCGCCCAGATGCTCGACTGGGCGCGGCTGCTGGAGGCGTTTCGCAAGCGCGCGCTGATGGGCGGCCAGGGACTCAAGCGCGCGAGCGCGACCGCGGAGCAGGGGCTCAAAGAGTGGCTCTGGGCGGAAACCTATCCGCAGGGCTCGCTCTCGATCAATCTGTCGCTGGCGGGATTTCTGCTCGCGGTGTTCCGGCAGGTCGCGGCTTTCGCGCCCCGCAAGGCCGACCGCGTCCTGATGGGCTTCGCGATGCAGGATGCGGGGCGCCAGGTCGCCTACGGCCTCGGCGCTCTGCGCTACCTTCTGTCTCATCGGCCCGCACAGAAAGTAGCGATCGAGGAGTATCTCGATCAGACCGAGCACGTGATGGTCGCCCTGTTCGGCAGTCCCGAGCTGCTCGAGCCGATGATCGTGATTTGCGGCGGCGGACTCGAGTCCGCGCAGATCGGCACCGGACGGATCGCCACCGCGAAGTTCATCCGCCTGGTCGTGCGCGAATATATGGAACGCCTCGAAGCCGCCGGCCTGTCCGGCCGTTCCACCCGCAGCCGAATCCCCGCAGTCGTCGATCGGATCGCCACTTCCTGAACAGTCTGAAGTAGGGCCGGCGTCCCGCCGGCCATTTCCGTCCCATTCAACCTTGATTTGATCCTGAAACGAGCGTCATACTTCGGTATGAGCCCGGTGAGACAGGATGCGTAAGGCCGCCAAGATCGCGATCAGCCTCCCGGACAAGTTGCTGCGCGCCGCCGAGCGGAAGCGCAAGGCCACTCGCGAAACCCGCAGCCAGTTTTTCCGTCGTGCCGTGGAAACCCTGCTCCAAAAGGATCGCGAGATCGAGTTGGACCGGCGCTATATCGAGGGCTACCGCAAGTTTCCTGAGACCGAAGAGGAAGTAGCCGAGTCCCATCAGCTCGCCATAGCGGCTTTTGCGGATGAGCCCTGGGAGTGAGACGAGGCGAAATCTGGTGGGCGGATCTCGCGCAGCCTATAGGCCATCGGCCGGTGGTGCTCTTGTCTCGTGACAGCGCCTACTCTTTTCGCGACAAGGTCATCGTCGCTCCGATAACCGGGCGGATCCGTAACATACCGGCCGAGGTGAATCTCGGCCCCAAAGAAGGCCTCCCCAGGACGTGCGTGGCCAACCTTGATTCGATCAACACGATCGAGAAGGCGAGCCTGCGCGAGTTCGTGGCGATGCTGCGCGACGAAAAATTGGCCGAGCTGGACGAGGCAATCCACTACGCGCTTGGATTGCAGAGATGAGCCTGACTGCCTGGATTCTGAAGTAGGGCCGGCGTCCCGCCGGTCATCCGCGATCAGAACCCGCACCTCCCGCTAGCGCCAGAGGCGGCGTACCCGCCGCTATTCCCTGACGCTCATCGCTCTGGCAGAATAATTTCTCACTTTCGCGGTCGCGCCGAATCGGCGGACCGCTTTTGCTTTTCGCGCGCCGGCGGCGAATCCGCTGCGAGCGCGCTTCGGGAGAGCGGGGCGGCGGCGGGGCTTGGATCACTCGTATGAAGTCCGAGGCTATCCGAGGCAGTCTCAGATCGCGGCTGGTGGGCAACTCGCCGACGCTGCGCTTCCTGAGCTACGTGCGGCCTCATCTGTGGCTGGTCGCAGGCGGCTCCGTGATGGGCATCCTGAAGTTCGTGCTGCCGCTGGCCTTTCCGCTCGCCTTCAAATACGTGTTCGATGTCCTGCTGGTCCCGCAGCCCCGGCTCGAAAGAGTCAACGCGCTGATCGATCGATGGTGCCTTGAGCTCGGGCACGCGCTCGGTCTCGCGCCGACCGCGGCGGGCAAGCTCGCCGCGCTGAGTATCTCGCTGGCGGCGCTCTTCCTGGTGCAGGCGATCGCGACCTACTACCGCAACTACTGGGCGAGCAGCGCCGGCCATCGGCTGATCTTCGATCTTCGCTACGCGCTGTTCCTGCACATGCAGCGGCTCTCGCATTCGTACTTCGATCGCAACTCGTCGGGCGCGATCGTCTCGCGCTTCACCAACGATATCCAGCAGGCGCAGAACTTCGTCGGCGCCGCGATGATCAACATCTGGATGGATGGGGCGTCGCTGGGCTTCGTGGTCTGGATCCTGTTCGTGCTCGACCATCGCCTGGCCTGGATCTCGCTCTGCGTCGTACCGTTTTACGTGGTGCTGATCCGCGCGCTTTCGCCGCGGATCCGCGAGGCCAGCCACGAGTTGCAGGAAGTGGTCGAGGAATTCTCGGGCGAGCTCCAGGAGCAGGTCGCGGGCGCCACCACCGTCAAGTCGTTCGCGCGCGAGGAGCACGAGGCCAAGCGCTTCAAGAACCGCACCAGCGAAATCTACGACGTCACGATCAAGAGCGTGAAGCTCGCCTCGATGCATCAGATGTTCACCGAGTTCATCACCCGGGTCGCGCCGCTGGTGGTGATCTGGTCCGGCGCGCTGATGATCCTGCGCGGCAAGATGGCGCTCGGCACGATGGTCGCCTTCTATGCGTATCTCGCGGCGCTCTACCTGCCGCTCCAGCGCTTCTCGGAGCTGTCGATTATCGTTTCGAGCTCGCTGGCGGCGATCGATCGGCTGTTCGCGTTCTTCGACGTAACGCCCGAAGTTGACGACAATCCTCACAGCGCGCCGATCCACATTACGCGCGCCGCGATAACCTTCGAGCGGGTGAGCTTCGCCTATCCGGCGCCCGGCAACGGCGAGCTGCGCGAGGTGCTGCACGCGGTCGACTTTCGGGTCGAACCCGGCACCACGGTCGCGCTGGTGGGACGCTCGGGCGCGGGCAAGACCACGCTGGCGGGACTGATCCCGCGCTTTTACGATCCCAGCGCGGGCCGCGTCGTGATCGACGACACGGACGTCCGCAGCGTAACGCTCAAGTCGCTCCGCGATTCGGTCGGGATCGTGCCGCAAGATGCGGTCCTGTTCAGTGCCAGCGTGCGCGAGAACACGCAGTACGGGCGCCCGGGCGCACCCGACGCGGCGGTGTGGAAAGCGCTGGAGCAGGCCAACATCCGCGACTTTATCGAGTCGCTGCCCGACGGGCTCGACACCATGATCGGCGAGCGCGGCATGAAGCCGTCGACCGGACAGCGCCAGCGCCTCGCGCTCGCGCGCATCTTTCTAAAGGATCCGCCGATTCTGATCCTCGACGAGGCGACCTCGGCTCTGGACTCAGAAGTCGAGAACCTGATTCACGATGCGATTCGCCGCCTGATGCGCGGGCGGACCTCGGTGCTGATCGCGCATCGGCTCGCGACCGCTGTGGGAGCCGACGTAATCGTGGTGCTAGACCAGGGCCGCGTAGTCCAGACCGGGACCCATCAGGAACTACTCGAGCGCGGCGGCGTGTACGCGCAGCTCTACCACGAACAAACCCGCAAGCTAGAAATCGCCCCCGAACACATCACCCGCCGCCCCGGCGATCTGATGGCCGCCGGCCCAGAAGAAAAGGGTTAGCGAGCGCGGCGCTGTGTCTAAAGGCAAACCCAAATACGCGCAGCAGGTTATCCGCTTCTACTGCTACACCTGTAAGGACTACAAGTGAAAATGAGTCTCGCATTTCCGGGCCCAAGAGGCGAAATTTGCGCAACGGCGTAAGGCCGAAGCCGAGGGCAAGAAGTGGCCCGCGTAGGATTGATCGCTCTCCTCGCGCTACTGCTGGCTGGAACGACGACATCAGCACAACCAACCTCGCAGGGCGATGAGGCAGCCAACGCCCAAGAACATCAGAACACCGCTGAACAAAGCCCATCCAAATCCGCTGAATTTGCTGCCGCGCCGACCCCCAAGGTAGGCCAGCCTAGAGCCGGTCAAGAGACAGATAACGCCGATAATGACTTGGACCACAATTGGTTTGACTGGTATGCGGCATTTGGCCCGCCCACTTGGTCGAGTTGGACGTTGGCCATGTTCGCTGTCGTTGCGGCAGTTATAGGTCTGCGAACGCTCAGCGGAATCCGAGAGCAGGCCGAAATCGCGCGCACCGCTCTGACCAAACTTGAACGCCCTTGGATAATCATCGGGCTCAAGGATGCGAAAATTTACGCGACCGGTCGCGACCACCCTTTCCCATATATGACCAGCATATTTCTCTCGAAACGAAATTCGGGCCGGAGCCTCGTTTGGATCGTTAGCGGCACGGTCAGGGCAGTAATCGTGACCGCTGTCCAGCCGCTGCCGGAAACTCCCGACTACAAAGGCGGCACCGGCATTTCGTTCGGCGAAGAGCCTGTCGCGCAATCGCAGGAAGTCGATTCGCCTGAGCAACGCCTCTTTGTCGATGATGTCGAGACCTGGATCGCCGTCCATAGCGCGAAAAGCCATCTCGCGGTCTATGGCAAACTCGAATACCGGGGAGTCCTCGAACCAGACGATGCCCCGCCGCACGAAACCCGCTTCCGCCTCTTCCTGATGCCGCCAATCTATGGCGACCCTGAGAAAGGGAAGCCCATTACCGTCGGCGCATACTATGCTGGCCCCGCCGCCTACAACCGCTGCACATAGAAGCAGGGTCAGGACCACGGCCCGTCCGACCCAGAACCGCCGATGGCGCATATGCCCCCCCGACTGAAGCATTCGGGCCGCCGGCGGCGCCGGCCAGTCCTGCAATTTCAGGGAGCGAAGCATAACTGGGCCTGCAGGAACGGCTGCTGCACAAAAGCTCGGATTGATCCCAAGCTCGCCCATGAGGAAGGTTGCCACAGCGAGAGGCCAATGCCCAAAATGCGAGAACATTTTAGCCTACGCAACCGGCTTCTCGCCGCGTTTGAGCGGGCCGGACCTGAGTTCTTTGCCCCACGCAGTTAATCGTGCAAGGTTAACTTTACTTTTTGATTTCATCGAATTACTCCGAATCGCGGTAAATCTGAATGAGGTTTATAGATCGGCTAAAAGGACTGCGCGGCGAGCGGCACGAGAAACGCGAGCACGCAGAAAGCCCCAGCGGCGGTCATCGACCACCCAATGACCATCGCCGCGAAATTACCATTGCGAACCCCGTAAGAATTGAGCCAGCCGCCGATGAACAGCAATGGCGTACCGAGCAACGCACGGTATGGGGCGGCAGATTCGTGCTGCCATTTGGCTCAATTGGGTAACTGGCGCCGCTGCCGGGGCCGCGTTCTTCGCTCTCATATTGCTCTATCGCACGGAGATCGACACCAGAACGCAAGCCCAAGCTGCTTTGACCGCTGCTCAAACTGCCCAAGAAGAGTTGGAACTGTCCGAACGTCCTTGGGTCT
>Ga0209415_10013794_pt1 | contig 13275 bp, 13 predicted proteins | sample PeaSoiSIISIP2007_FD_187696 | JGI IMG/M metagenome (GOLD analysis project Ga0209415, IMG submission 187696) | Peat soil microbial communities from Weissenstadt, Germany - SII-SIP-2007 (SPAdes) (version 2) | ecosystem: Environmental > Terrestrial > Soil > Wetlands > Peat | place: Germany... | reverse complement strand
ATCTGCTGCTCGGCCAGCTGGTCGTGGACGTTGGAGTTGGCGAAGCTGTAGCCCCACAGCCCCAGGGCCCCGGCGGCGAGCAGCACGACCACCAACACCGCGCCCCCCGCGCTCATGATCATGTCGAAGGTCTTGCGCTTCATGTCTGGGTTCCTTTCCCGAATCGCTTCCTTTGGCTCGGCTGTTGGAGCCGGCCTTTCCTCTCACGATGCCCGAGCCAGCGAGCTCTCGGCAGGGGCAAAGGTCCCCCAACGGCCGGGCTGATCGTCCCGGGCGCCCTTCGTGTGGGTTAACGAAGGTGGCGGACGTCGTCGAGTGACGCGACGACATCGGCCGAGACCCGCATGCGGGCATCCACGACGAATGCCCCCTGAGGTGTCGCCACAACGGGGTTGCAGTCGGCCTCGGCGATCTCGGGCAGATCCTCTGCCAGCCGGCCCATGCGCAGGACGACGTCCTGGAGTGCTTCGGTGTCGACGGGCTCGCTGCCGCGGAACCCTGTCAGGAGCTGCGATCCCCGAAGACCGTGGACCATGTCGTGAGCGTCGACGTCGGTGAGCGGCGCCAGGCGCGACACCACGTCGCCCATGAGTTCGACGGCGGTACCGCCCAGCCCGAAGACGACTTGCGGGCCGAACTCGGCGTCTTGGACGAAGCCGACGATCGTCTCGACACCGCCGCTCACCATGGGTTGGATGACCGCGCCCTCCATCTCTTCGCCCAGGGCCGAGGACATCTCCTCGAACGCGGCTCGTACCGCGTCGGGGCCCGCCAGGGCCAGCCGCACCCCACCGACGTCACTCTTGTGGATGAGCCGTGGTCCCCATGCCTTGAGGGCGACCGGGCGTCCGAGCCGCTGTGCTTCGGACACCGCGCCCTCGACGTCTCGGACCCGCACCGTCGAGACGACACCGATCCCGTACGCCTCCAGCACGGCATGCGCGTCCGCTCCCGTGAGCCAACCCGATCCGCTCGGACATGCCGCCGCGATCACCCGGCGTGCATCGTTGGGCTTCGTGCCTTGCAGTGTCGGTGCGATGCCCGGGGGGCGGGCCCGCCACTGCCCGTACGTGGTCGCATGGGAGAGAGCCCGCGCTGCGCTCTCGGGATAGGCGAAGCACGGGACGGGTCGCGACGCACCGTGCAGTATCGGGCGGACCGCGGCGGCACCGAGAAAGCTCGCCACCACGGCGATGTGGTGACCTGCACCCGCGGATGCGTCCACCGCGTCGACCACGGCTCTGGCGACGTCGTCGGCCCGCGTCACGAGGGGAGGCGTGAAGATCACGATGACGGCGTCAACCTCGCCGCTGGCGAACAAGGCGCCGAGGGCCTGGGTGTAGCTCGAGGCAGTGGCGGCCGCGGCGAGGTCGACGGGATTGCGGACGCTCGCGCCGGAGGGCAACAGGCCGGTGAGGACCGCTTGAAGGTCGCTCGAGAACTCGGGGACCTCCAGACCGTGGCTGATACACGCATCAGCGGCCAGGACACCGGGACCACCCGCGTTCCCCACGATCGCGATGCGACGGCCGACGGGCAGGGGCTGGTGGCCGAGGACCTCCGCCACGTCGAACAGCTCCTCGATCGTCTCGACCCGCACAACCCCGGTCTGCTGGAACAAGGCGTCCACGGCCCGGTCCGACGACGCCAACGCCGCGGTGTGCGAGGACGCGGCGCGCGTCCCCGCCTGGCTCCGTCCGCTCTTCACCACCACGATCGGCTTGCTCCGCCCCACACGCCGGGCGATCCGGCTGAACTTGCGCGGGTTCCCGAACGACTCCAGGTAGAGCAGGATCACCTTGGTGGCGTCGTCCTCCTCCCACCACTGCAGGAGGTCGTTGCCGCTCACATCGGCCTTGTTGCCCATCGAAACGAAGCTCGACAAGCCGAGTCCCCGGGCGTTCGCCTCACCCAGGATGGCGATACCGAGACCTCCGGACTGCGATGCGAATCCGACCGGTCCCGCGATGGGCGCCTCGGGCGCGAAGGTGGCGTTCATCGACACGGCCGGGCTCGTGTTGATGATGCCGAAGCAATTGGGACCCACGAGACGCATGCCGTGGCCGTGGGCCAGCGTGGCCAGGGCCCGCTGGGACTCGGCGCCGCCCGTCCCGCTTTCGGCGAATCCGGCGGTGATCACCACGAGCGAGGACACACCCTTGGCTCCGCACTCCTCGACAGCCTGAGCCACCGCGGGCGCGGGCACGGCGATCACCGCCAGATCCACCTCGCCGGAGATAGCGCCGACGCTCGGCCAGCACGGAACGCTGGCGACCGAGGTCGCCGAGGGGTTGATGGGATACACCGGCCCCTCGAAGCCGCCCGCGAGCAGGTTTCGCAGCAACTCGTGCCCGATCGTCCCCCGGCGCCGTCCCGCCCCGACGACCGCGATGGTGCGGGGCTCGAGAAGACGGTCGATGGACCGGATGACCGCGGTGCGGTCGCGGGCATCGGCCGCGGCCCGAGCCTCGGGCGTGGACTCGATGTCCAGAACGACCCGCATGACCTCGGCATTGCGCGTGTACTGGCGGACGAACCCCGCCTCTGACAGGACGCGCAACATCCTGTGGTTTTCGGTGAGCGTATTCGCCGCGAACCGCTGAATTCCGTGCAGACGGGCTTCGCGCGCCAGGTACTCGAGCAAGATCGTCCCGATGCCGTGGCCTTGATACCTGTCATCGACGAGGAAAGCCACCTCGGCTTCGTCTTGTCCAGGTTCCCGGTAGTACTGCGCGACAGCGATGATCTGATCGTGGAGCTCGACCACGAGCACGACCACATCGAGACCATCGGGCTCGGTGAGCTGCCGGATCTCATCCGCGGACATCTGAGGGTGAGGGCCGAAGTAGCGCAGCACGATGGTCTCGTGACTGAGATTCGAGTAGAAGGATGCGACGGCGGCGGCGTCACTGGGCGCGATGGCCCGGACATGCGCGGTGGTGCCATCGGCCAACAGCACGTCGAGTCCCGCCTGCGGTGTCGGAACGTCCATCGAGCCCAAGCATCGCGGCCGGATCATCGTGCCACAAGTGCCGCCGGTCCGGCGCCACGGATCCTCGTCGTCAGAAAGAGTCGTTGGGCTCTTGTGGCAGCGTTGAGCATGCGCGCACGTTTGGTTCATGGAAACGTCGCCGGAGGAGGCCCCGGTCCTCTCGGTCCAGGTGTTGGACCGGGAGGAATGCATCGGTTCCTTGCAGCGATCTGCGATCGGCAGGGTGGTCCTGAGCGTGGGGTGTATTCCTGTCGCCCTTCCCGTCAACATGGCATTGTTCGAGGGGGATGTCGTGTTCGCCACGAACGAAGGGGCGAAGCTCGACGCCGCCATTCACGGCAATGTGGTGAGCGTGGAGGTCGACAACTTCGATCCGATGTACCACACCGGTTGGAGCGTCCTCGTGACCGGTGTCGCGGAATTGCTCACCGACCCACACGACATCGAACGGATTCACCGGTTGCCGCTGCAGCCGTGGGCGCCGGGATCCGATCTCTATTTCGTGCGGGTCCCGTCCACCATGGTCACGGGGCGACGCATCGCCTGGGGTCCCGCAGCACGCTCCCCGGTGGCGCGATGACCGTCGACCGTGAAGGCTGTGATGCGCCACGGATCCGACGGATCCCCGCACGGTTTCCCGCCCACGTCAACGGGATGACAAGCCTGCGCGCTGTCGCCCGGTCCATGGTGGAGTCCGGGGTGGGGGCGGTGCTGGTCGAAAGCCCGCTCGGCCCGGTCGGTTTCGTCACCGCCGGCGACGTGATCGAAGCCGTGTCGACCGGGGCCGATCCCGACACCGTCTGGGCGGGCGAGATCGCCCGCCCAACGCCCCGAATCGTTCGCCGCGACCAGCATCCCCTCGACGTCGGGGAGGAGATGGCCGCCTACAGACTCGAGATCGTGGCGGTGGCCGACGAGGGCGGGCCCTTGGCATTCGCCTCCGCTCTCGACGTCTTGGGAGCCGTGCTCCGAGCGGCCCGGGACCCGTCACGAACCCCGGACGAGCCGCAATAGCCGAGCAAATGACGACAACGTCGCGAACCTCGGTCGCAGCAGGGCCGTGTTCGCTCGCTCAGCTACCGCCGCTGACCTCGCCCGGGACGACGGTCACCGGGAGATCGGCCTCGTGGACGAGTTGCTGGCTCGTGCTCCCGAGCACGAGCCCCCGATGACCGCCTGAGCCGCGGCGGCCGACGACGATGAGGTCGGCGAGCTCTTCGTGGGCGGTTCTGAGCACCGCCAGCACGGGGTCGCCGTCGATCACCAGGCACCGGTGGGCGACCGAGGCCTCGATGAGCGGTCGGCACCATTCCTGCTCCAGGCGAGCGACCACGTCGTCGCGGTAACCGGAGGAGGGCACGTCGGACTCGCCATCGTTGTGAGCCAGGAGCCCCAAGGCATGGACGGCGATGATCTCGGCACCGGGTCCTTCCACCAGACCGACGGCCCATGCGAGAGCCCGCTGAGAGTCCTCGGAGCCGTCGACGCCGACAACGATCCGGTGTGGTGCGGTCATATCCGTCCACCGTACCGCCGCTGCTCACGTCGGCGCATCGGTTCCTGGCCCGGCAGGGAGTAGGCACAAGGGACCTTCTCCTCTGTCCCGGTGAACCCCGTTCTTCTTACCCTCCACGTAACAAGAGGATTGCGAGGAGGGTGCCATGCGAGCGCTCGTGTACCACGGCCCGGGCAACAAGGCCTGGGAAGAGGTGGAGAAGCCAAGCCTCTTGGCGGACACCGATGCGATCGTACGGGTCGATGCCGTGACGATTTGCGGTACTGACCTTCACATCCTGAAAGGTGACGTTCCCGCCGTCACCGACGGGCGGATCCTCGGCCACGAGGCGGTCGGCACGATCGAGGAGGTCGGAGCCGGCGTGAAGAACGTTCGTCCCGGCGATCGGGTATTGGTGTCCTGCATCACGGCATGCGGGGCGTGCCGGTTCTGCCGTGAAGCGCGGTACGGGCAGTGCCTCGGGGGCGGAGGATGGATTCTCGGTCACAAGATCAACGGCACCCAAGCTGAGTACGTGCGGGTTCCCTTTGCGGACAATTCGACGTACCTGGCGCCGGCAGGCGTTGCCGACGAGGAGTTGCTGATGCTGGCCGACATCTTGCCGACCGGATACGAGGTCGGTGTTCTCAACGGCAAGGTCGAACCGGGTGACGTGGTCGCGATCGTGGGCGCGGGGCCGATCGGGCTGTCCGCCATGATGGGCGCGAAATTCTTCAGCCCCTCCCACGTGGTCGCGATCGACATGGCCGACGCCCGCCTCGAGGCCTCGAAGCAATTCGGCGCTGACGTGACGGTCAACAACAGCATGCAAGATCCCGCCGAGGTCATTGCGGAGTTGACCGAAGGCCTCGGTGCCGATGTGGCGATCGAGGCGGTCGGTGTGCCGGCGACGTTCGAGCTCGCCGCCCGACTGGTGCGACCCGGCGGCAGGGTTGCCAATGTGGGGGTCCACGGCGAACCCGTCAGCCTGCACCTCGAGGACCTGTGGATTCGGGACGTGACGATCACCACCGGGCTGGTCGACACGTATTCGACGCCGACGCTGTTGAAGCTGATCACGGGACACCAGGTCGATGCCGGCCGGTTCGTTACTCATCATTTCCACCTCGACGCATTCGACGAGGCCTACGACGTATTCGGACGAGCAGCCGAAACCGGAGCGTTGAAGGTCGTCCTCACCAGGGCATGACCGGGGTGTCCACCAATCCGGAACAGCGATCGGTGCTCGCCAAGAGAGGGGCGATGAGACTCGAGATGACACGAGGTCATTGACATGTGGACCGATCAACGCGGATCAGAGTTGCTTGGCCTGGCTGACTGCACGCGATTATTGGCGTCGGCCGCGAAACGGGGCATGACCGGTCGCTTGGGCATCTCGACCGATCGAGCGCCGATCATCCAACCGGTCAACTTCGCACTTCACGAGCACCGTATCGTCGTGCGTCTTGGTTCTGGCCACATGGCCCACGTCATCTCGGGCGCACTGGTGGCTTTCGAGGTGGATCATGCCGATCGCGGTGCACACGTTGCGTGGAGCGTCCTCGTGCGAGGCTTGGCGACGCCGATCGAGGAACCAGATGGCTTGTCGGCGGCCTTCACCCCGTGCGTGCCTGTTCCCGGTCACTCGGTGTTCGCCATCCGTCTCGATGTGGTGACGGGTCGTCGATTCCCCCTGCCGGTGACCTCACCCGTCTGACGGAGGACCTGCCGGACGACTTCCCATATATTCCCGGTCAGGCGTTCTCATCGACAAGGAGGTTGGCCATGGAGTCCGCGGGCACGATAGAGGAGCTTGGACGTGACGAGTGCCTGACCCGCATGGCGACCCAACGCCTCGGTCGATTGGGTGTCGTGGTCGACGGGGTTCCCCTCGTCCTGCCCATGCAGTTCGCGATGGACGGCGAGACAGTGGTCTTCCAGACGAACCAAGGCGCGAAGGTTCTTCACGCCCCTCTTACCTCCGTGAGCTTCGAAGTCGACCACGTCGACTGGGACGACGGAGTGGGATGGAGTGTCATCCTTCAGGGATTTGGAGCTGACATCACGTCGGCTGTCGACGAGCGCTCCGAAGAGCTCCGGTCTCTGGCCGTCCACTCGTGGGCCCCTCCGCCCGCGGATCGCTGGCTCAAGATCATTCCCCGGAAGATCACGGGCCGCTTGATCCGAATCGGCTGACTCGTCTCGACGTGTAGTTGCACCCGCCGGGTCAGCGTGCGACCTCTGCCACGCCAAAGACGGCGTTCCGGTCGGTGGGTAGGCTCCCTGGTGTGGACGTCGACAAGCACAGGAGCTTGCTCCTGATCCTGGCGAGGGAGTTGGCTAGCAACCTTGCGACGCCGATGTTTGTGGTGGATGTGCATGGGGTACTCGTGTTCTACAACGAAGCCGCTGAGAAGCTGCTGGGACAGAGCTTTGCGACGACTGGACCTATCGGCCCCGACCAGTGGGGAGGGACCATGTTCCAGCCTGAGGACCTCGACGGGAACCCGATCACAGTGAACGACCTTCCACTCGTCGACACAATGAGAGAGCGCCGACCCGAACACGCGCGGTTTCGCATTACCGGTCTCGATGGAGTCAAGCGCACGATCGAGGCCACATCGTTCCCGCTGTTCGCGCGAGTGGACGATCTGGCCGGCGCCGTGTCGGTGTTCTGGGAGGAGATCGGGTGAAAGCCCGGGTCTGGGGATGTCGAGGGTCACTACCTGCGCCCGGACCGGACACCGTTCGCTATGGAGGCAACACCTCGTGTGTGGAGCTTCGTGTCGACGAGGACATTGTGATCGTTCTTGACGCTGGGTCAGGGATGCGAGCACTCGGTCGCGAGTTGACCGCTGGCCCGGCCCGGGTGATCCACGTCCTTTTGACCCACCTCCATATGGACCATCTCCAGGGACTTGCGTTCTTCCTGCCGTTCTGGGCGCCGGACGTCGAATTGCACATCTGGGGCCCACCCTCGCCCAGCTACGGGCTGTCCGAGCGGGTGGCAGCCTACGTGTCGCCGCCACTGTTCCCTGTCCACCTCTCAGACGTTCCGTCGCGTCCGATCTTTCACGACGTTCCCGATGAGCCGTGGATGATCGGGTCAGCACTTGTCGCCGGATATCCGGTCGTGCACCAAGGTCCCACCATGGGTTTTCGACTGACGGCAGATGGCAGAACCTTGGCCTACCTCCCCGATCACGAACCCTCCCTCGGTGTGAACCTGCGACAGCTCGAGCCCGATTGGATGTCAGGCTACCGGGTGGCCGAAGGAGCCGACGTCCTGCTCCACGACGCGCAGTATTCCGATCATGAGTACGAATCCCGCGTCGGCTGGGGTCACTCGACGATCGACCACGCCGTTGCATTCGCTGATGCCGCACAAGCAGGTCACCTGGTGATGTTCCACCACGACCCCGCCCACAGCGATGCTGAGCTTGAGTCCCTCCTCGACCAGGCGCGGTCCCTGGGCGATGGTGGGTGCCCACCCTCGTTGGCGGCGGAAGGAATGACCATCGAGTTGGGGTCGGCCGGCGTGGCTATGGATTCCCCCTCACCTGCCGAAACCGACGCCCCCGTGCCGGATTAGACCCGCGACCAGGGACGCTCTCGCAGGTCCCGGTCGCACCCTCTCAGCAGCCCTCGAAAGTCCTTGTGACCTTTGTCACTTTCCACCCATCTCTCTTTGCCTGAGAATGGGAAGGTGAGCGTGAATCAACTAGGGGGCCTCGATGCGGCGTTCCTCTACTGTGAAACGCCCACCATGCACATGCATGTCTGCGGACTGCTGATTCTCGATGTTTCGACCATGCCGTCGGGCTATTCGTACGACCGCGTTCGATCCGTGCTGATGGACCGTCTCCCAACGATCGCATCGGTGCGCCAGAAGCTTGCGCTTGCACCGCTTGGGCTGGGACGGCCCTTTTGGGTGGATGAACCCGATCTGGATATCGATCGGCATCTCCATCGTCTGGTGCTCGAGGGCCAGGGGGACGAGCGATCACTTGCCGATGTCGTGGGGGACATCGCCAGCCGCCAGTTGCCCCGTGACCGCGCCCTGTGGGAGATCTGGGTGATCGAAGGCCTTGCTGACGGCCACGTGGCTGTTCTCGTCAAGATGCACCACTCCATCATTGACGGAGTATCAGGTGCCAGCATCATGGGTCATCTGCTCGACCTCGAACCGGCGCCCACTGCCCGCCCACTTTCTCCGACGCGGCGTTCGAAGAGCCCGCCGAGCTCATTCGAGCTGATCGGTCGCGCCGTGGCAGCGCGTCTCGTCGAGCCGTTTTCGTTAGCCCGCTTGGCTCCGATGACTGCGTATCGTTTGGCGACAGGGATTTGGCGAATTGGGAGCCGGTCAGGTGGTACTGGGCCGGCCAGGCCGTTCAATGCCCCGCGGACCCCATTCAATGCCACGATCACGGCCCGCCGGTCAGTTGCCTATACCGACGTCGCCCTCGCCGACATCAAGACTGTGAAGAACGCCTTTGGTGTGACCGTCAATGACGTGATCACGGCTGTTGTCGGTGGTGCTCTCCGCCACTACCTCGATAGTCGTGGCGAACTGCCGGAGCAACCACTTCTTGCGGCGGCACCCGTATCCGTTCACGATCAAACAGAGAAACGGGTGGGAGCAACCAAGCTGTCGGTGATGTTCTCGAGCCTCGCCACTAACGAGAAGGACCCGGTGGCACGGTTGCGAACAATCGCCTCGGCCAACGACGGGGCGAAGGAGATCCAACGGATGGTCGGCGCGGACACACTCATGCGCTGGGCGGAGCATTCTTGGCTCAACGCCTTCGCTCTCGGCGCTCGCCTGTACTCGACCTTGCACCTAGCCGATCACCATCGAGTGATACATAACCTCATCCTGTCGAACGTACCCGGACCGCCGGTCCCGCTCTACATGGCTGGCGCACGCCTGGTGGGGGTTTATCCCCTCGGTCCCATCATGGACGGCGCTGGGCTCAACGTGACCGCGCTCTCACAGGGAGATCGAGTCGGCTTCGGTATTGTCAGCTGCCCCGACCTCGTGTCGAGGGTGTGGGACATCGCCGATGAGATGCCGCGGGCTCTGCTCGAGCTCGTGGAGGCGGCCAACGGAGTCACAAGAGCACTCGACCGTGAGGCTTCGGACCTTTGATGGCCTCGTGGCCTCGGACACTCAGCCCGCGAAGACAGCCGCACACGCGGCGTTCGTCCGACTCGGTCGGGTTCACCGGCGCCGGCGGATCGAGAACCCAGGAGTTCCCCCTGGCGCAAGCACACGTGACCTTCGACCCTGCCGCGGGCCTGGTGCGGCGTGAGATCCTGAAATTGAGGATGAGGGGCCGGAGGTTGCTATGCGAGCGATGGTGGTATACGAGTCGATGTTCGGGAGCACCCACTTGATCGCCGAAGCGATCGCCGAAGGGCTGCGCACCGAGGCAGATGTACAGGTTTTCGGAATGGGCAACGTCGCCACGGTGGTCGATGATGTCGATTTACTCGTCGTAGGGGGTCCCACCCAAGCATGGGGGATGTCGCGACCATCCACCCGCCAGGCCGCACCCTTGCATCTCCGGCAACCCGACAGCGGATTGACTCTCGAGCCTGGTGCGGATACGGGGTCGGGCGTACGAGAGTGGCTCGCCAGTGCCGACCTCGCTCGCGTCAAGGCTGCGGCGTTCGATACGCGCATCAAGGGCCCACTGGTCTTCACGGGCCGCGCGTCGAAGGGCATCGCTCGCCGGTTGTCGCGCCGTGGACTTTCATTGGTGACCTCGCCCGAGAGCTTCTTGGTGGACAAGAAGAGCCACCTTCTGCCCGGTGAGCTCGAGCGAGCCCGCGCCTGGGGTGCCGGCATGGCGGTCATGGTCGGGCACGCGCACCAGCGCTAGACGCTTCCCTCGTACCGGGCTCCGATCCATTGCCGGAGTTCCGAATACGCTGGTTGCCGTCCGGCGCCCTCCGACCTGGAAAGGGCGCCTAACCTTTGGGCGGCCCAATGACCAAGCAAGCGACTCCCCCACCAACGAATGACAAGGGAGCTCCAACCGCGCCTCCCCCGCCACCCGCATGGCGCCACTACCTGTGGCTCGTCGCCTTCGGGATCTTCATCCTCCTGTACATCATTCTGCCGACCACACAGAGCAAACAGCCGGTCACGCTCAATTACACGCAGTTCTTGAGGGACGTCTCGGCTCACAAGGTCAAGACGGTCACGATCCAGTCGGGCGGAAGCGCAAGCGGCACCCTGTCGGGTGGCAAGCAGTACAGCACCGCTATCCCCCCGCAGGCTGGGCAGGCTCTTCTCGACCAGCTGGCCAAGTCCGACGTTCAGATCACCGCGACCACAAGCGGCACATCGTTTGGCACCGAAGTCCTGTCGTGGCTGATCCTGCTGCTCCCCTTCATCATCCTCGGCTACCTGTGGTGGCGGCTCTCGAAGGGGGCCGCTGGCCGCATGCAAGGGGTCCTGGGGGTCGGTCGATCGAAAGCGAAGGTGTTCGACGAGGAACGCCCGAACACGACCTTCGCCGACGTCGCGGGGTACGAGGGCGCCAAGCTCGAGATCCGCGAGGTCGTCGACTTCCTGAAGCACCCTGAACGCTACGCACGGGCCGGCGCCATGGCACCGCGTGGCATCTTGATGGTCGGACCACCCGGAACGGGTAAGACGCTTCTCGCTCGTGCGGTTGCAGGCGAGGCGGAAGTCCCGTTCTTCTCTGTGACGGGGTCGAGCTTCGTCGAGATGTTCGTCGGCGTGGGTGCGGCGCGGGTCCGCGACCTATTCGAGGAGACCCGCAAACGGGCGCCGGCGATCATCTTCGTTGACGAGATCGATGCGATCGGCCAGCGACGGGGTGGCGGCGGAGCCATCGTCTCCAATGACGAACGGGAACAGACACTCAACCAGCTTCTGGCCGAGATGGATGGCTTCGACCCGGCGACGGGCATCGTCGTCCTTGCCGCCACCAACCGACCCGAGATCCTCGATCCAGCACTACTTCGACCGGGTCGGTTCGACCGACAGGTCACGATCCCGCTTCCTACGCTGCCCGAGCGCGTCGCCATCCTGCAGGTCCATTCCCGGGGCAAGCGCCTCGACGATTCCGTCGATCTGGAACGGGTGGCGAGGGGAACGCCGGGTTTCTCGGGGGCGGATCTAGCCAACCTCGTCAACGAAGCGGCGATCGTGGCCGTGCGGGCGAACCGGGAGGTCCTGACCGCGGCCGATTTCGACGAAGCTCGCGACCGGATCATCCTCGGTCGTCGCGAAGGCTCGAACGTCCTGCTTCCGGACGAAAAACACGCCGTGGCCGTTCACGAGTCCGGGCACGCCCTCGTCGCCGTCTATTCGGACAATGCGGACCCGATCGCCAAAGTGACTATCCTCCCTGCTGGCCAGGCCCTCGGCGTGACCGAGCAACTCCCCCTCGTCGAACGGCACCTTTACGGCGAGGACTACCTCGCCGACATGCTGGCGGTTTTCCTCGGCGGCCGCGCCAGCGAGCTCATCGTTCTCGGCCAGGGCTCGACGGGTGCCGCCAACGATCTCGCCAAGGCGACGGAGCTCGCCACCAAAATGGTGCGGGAATTCGGCCTGTCCTCTGCCGTCGGGCCCGTGGGCTACCCCTCGGGTGGATCGGTCTTCCTCGGCGGTGACGGGAATGCGTTTTCGAGTCGTCCCTTCGCGGAGCTCACTCAGGCGACGATCGACACCGAAGTCGCTCGGCTGCTGCGCGAGGCAGAACAACGAGCGCTCCAGGTGCTCAAGGAACATCTGGACGTTCTCGACAAGGTGGTGCAGCTGCTCCTCGACAACGAGACCGTGGACGGTTCTGATATCTACGACCTGGCCGGCCGACCCAGGCCAGAAGCTGGTGGAACGGGAACGACCGTTGCCCCGGACCGCACCGCCTCGGTCCAGGCAAAGCCTGTGGGCAATGGCTCCGCGGCGGCGATCCAAGTGCCCGAATCCCCCGGCTGATGTCCGGCTCGGCGAGAGGAAATGGTTTCGGGGACGATGGAGCACGGCCGGGACCCAATGCCGGCGCACTCGCCGATCCTTCCCTGACCTGTGACATTCGACCCTGGCCCGCCACTTCGACCGTGGCTCATGCTGGGTTGACCGCTGACGTATAGGGCAACGGAAGGAACCTTTGGCGATGACGGTGCGGATTGGGATAAACGGTTTCGGACGGACCGGTCGGGCCCTCCTTCGGGCCGCCGGTCGGAGTGAGCTCGACCTCGAGGTCGTGGCGGTAAACGACCTGGCACCGCCAGACGCCCTGGCCCGACTGCTTGCTCGCGACTCGGTCTTCGGTCGTTTCGGGTTGGGCGTCACCGTCGAAGGTGACGAGATGACCGTCGGGGACCGACGAGTCAGGATGCTCGCCGAGCCCGACATCAAAGCCCTTCCGTGGAAGAGCATCGGAGTCGATGTCGTCGTCGAGTCGACTGGACGGTTTACCGCTCGGGAGAAGGCGGCGGGCCACCTCGACGCGGGAGCCCCGAGGGTGATCGTTTCCGCCCCCTCCAAAGGTGCAGACGCCACCTTCGTCATGGGCGTCAACGACGACACCTTCGATCCGGACAAACACGTTGTGGTGTCGAACGCGTCATGCACGACAAACTGCTTGGTCCCGATGGTGAAGGTGCTTGACGATGCATTCGGTGTCGAGCGCGGATTCATGACCACGGTGCACGCCTACACCGGAGATCAGCAGCTCGTCGACGGTGTCCACAAGGATGCCCGTCGCGCACGCGCCGCGGCCATCAACATCGTGCCCACCACGAC
>Ga0209415_10013793_pt1 | contig 13275 bp, 12 predicted proteins | sample PeaSoiSIISIP2007_FD_187696 | JGI IMG/M metagenome (GOLD analysis project Ga0209415, IMG submission 187696) | Peat soil microbial communities from Weissenstadt, Germany - SII-SIP-2007 (SPAdes) (version 2) | ecosystem: Environmental > Terrestrial > Soil > Wetlands > Peat | place: Germany... | reverse complement strand
ACTGACGGACTGATCCGCGAGCCATGGCAGACTACTACGCCGTCCTCGGCGTTTCGCGCGGCGCCCCAGACGACGACATCAAGAAGGCGTACCGCAAGCTCGCCATGCAGTACCATCCCGACCGCAACAACGGGTCGAAGGACGCCGAGGAACAGTTCAAGGCGATCACGGAAGCGTACGACGTGCTGCGTGACGCCGAGAAGCGCCAGCTGTACGACCGCTACGGCGAGGCCGGACTGCGGGGAGGGGGAGCCCACCACGTCGACCTATCCGACGCGCTCAACATCTTCATGCGGGATTTCGGCGGATTCTCCGGCCTGGGCGACCTGTTCGGGACGCGCGGCCAGACGACGCGATCGGGCGCTGATGTCAAAGTCGTCGCCGACTTGACGCTCGCCGAGGTCGCGCAGGGCGCCGAGAAGTCGTTCACCATGAAGCTGCTCGATGCGTGTGACGCCTGCAACGGGTCGGGAGCCGATCCGGGGACCAAGGCGCAACGGTGCCCGACGTGTGGCGGGACCGGCGAGGTGCGTCGCGCGCAGCGCTCGTTCTTCGGCCAGTTCGTCAGCGTGGCGCCATGTCCGACCTGTGGCGGCGAGGGCAATGTCGTGGCGACGCCGTGCAAGAAATGCCGCGGCGACGGCCGTGTGCGCTCGGAGCGCACGATCGTCGTGCGGATCCCGGCCGGTGTAGGGAGCGGTCAGTACATGACGCTACGGACCCAGGGGAACGCCGGACCACGCGCTGGCCCGAGGGGCGACGTGGTCGTCGTATTCCAAGTGATCGACGACCCGCGCTTCGAGCGGGATGGCGAGGACCTCTATACGGAGGCGTTGGTCTCGTATACGCAGCTCGTGTATGGGGCCGACCTGCAGGTTCCCACCGTCACGAGCAACGTCACGGTGCGCGTGCCGGCCGGCACGCAGAGCGGGCATGTGTTCGATGTGCGAGGACGCGGATTGCCTCGCGTCAACGCGTCGGGGACCGGCGATCTGCACGTCCGCGTCCAGCTCTGGACGCCCGACGAGCTCACGCCGAGGGAAGACACCCTGCTCCAGCAGTTGGTCGACGTCGAGTCGAAGCCGCCTCAGACGCGCGCCAAGGGGTTCTGGAGGAAGATGAAGGAAGCGTTGGGCGCCTAGGGGGGGCGACGGACCGCTGGCTGGAGGTCCGCGTCCGGCCGGGCGCGACGGGCGCTGACGCTCGGCGCGCCGCACTCGTCGCAGCGCTCGTAGAGTGCGGGTCCGCCGGCGTGGTCGAAGACGGCGTGTCGCTGGTCGGCTATCTGCCGCAGGACACAGACCCGGCGCTGATCCGCGAATCGCTGGTCCGCGCTGACGAGTCAGCACGAATCGACCTCTCGAGTTGTGTCGTCGGCGATTGGGCCGAGCGGTGGCGCGAGGGTGTCCGAGCACACGAAGTCGGCCTGCTCCGCGTTGCACCACCGTGGCTGGTGCCCGCTGGAGATTCGACGCGCACGGTCGTGATCGACCCCGGCATGGCGTTCGGTACGGGCGAACACGCCACGACCCGCGGGATGCTGCGGCTGCTCTCGACCATCGTGCGTCCGGGTGACTTCGTCGCCGACCTTGGCACGGGCAGTGGAGTCCTGGCCATTGCTGCGGCGAAACTCGGGGCAACGCGGGTGGCCGCGATCGAGGTGGACCCGGATGCCGTCCCCAACGCGCAAGCCAATGTCGAGCGGAACGGCGTGGCCGATCGCGTCTGTGTGTTTGCCGGCGACGCGCGCGCGCTTCTCCCGCTGGTCGCCCGGGTCCGCGTGATCACGGCTAATATCGTGTCCTCGGCGATCGTCGGGCTGTTGCCGGTCATGCAGGCATCGCTCGACCTCGATGGGTGCGTGATTCTCGGTGGGATTCTGACCGAGGAGCGCGCGGCGATGTGCGAGATCCTGCTCGCACAGGGGTGGCGGCTCGGGGCGGAAGACGTCGAGGATGAATGGTGGACCACCATCGTCGCACGACCGTAGCACGGTTTTGGGTCGCCGATGGCTTCACGGCCGGTGCGGTCGTGACGCTGGGCCGCGACGCCGCCCATCACATCCGCGTCCTGCGGCTGGCCGCAGGTGCCCACGTCGGACTCACGGACGGGGCCGGACTCCTCGGCACCGGTCTTTTGGCACACGTGGAGCGGTCCTCGGCACGCGTCGACGTCGCCGACGTGCGGACGGTGCCGCGCGCGACTGCCGTCCACATGCTCGTCCCGGTCGCTGACCGCGAACGCCTGCTCTGGCTGGCGGAGAAGTGCACGGAGCTGCAGGCGACCAGCTGGCGGCCTGTCCGCTGGCAGCGGTCGGCGAGTGTCTCGCCCCGCGGTTCCGGGGCGGCTTTCGACGCCCGCGTCAAGGCTCGCATGATCGCGGCGCTGACGCAGTCGGGCGGTGCGTGGCTGCCAGCTGTCTGCGGCGAGACGTCCGTGGATGATGTGGTGAGGGAGCCGCCGACCGGCACGCGCATCGTACTCGACCCGAGCGGGCCTCCACTGCTTCGGCTCGGAGCCGAGCGCTTGACGGGCCCAGTGGCGATCGCGGTGGGGCCTGAGGGCGGCATCGAAGCGATCGAGCTCGCCCGGTTGGCGGATGCCGGGTTCGAGCGCGCCTCGCTCGGGGATACTATTCTCCGATTCGAAACAGCGGGGATCGCTGCGCTAGCTGTTGTGCGAGCGGCGGGCGGGGAGCGGCCTTCGGCCGCTAGAGAGGTGAAAGGAGAAAGTCGAAAGGCGAGCGGATAGGCGAAAGGCGAGAGTCGGTGCGTACGACAGCACGTGCAACAGCAGCGGACTGCAGCGGCGGAGGTCGCGCGATGGCCAGTAATGCAACATGCTTGTTTTGCCGGATCGTGCGCGGAGAGATCCCGGCACAGATCGTCTACGAGACGCCTGATCTCATTGCCATTCGGGATATCAATCCGCAGGCGCCTGTGCATACGGTGATCATCCCGCGCGAGCACGTGGCTTCGCTCAATGACGTGCGCGAGCCGGTGCTCGCCGGCCGCCTAGCGACGGCCGCCGCGGCGATTGCGGAGCGTGATGGCTACGCCGACCGCGGGTACCGCACGGTGATAAACACCAACACCGACGGCGGCCAGACGGTCTTTCATCTCCACTTGCATCTGCTGGCGGGGCGGGCGATGGGGTGGCCGCCGGGGTGAGCCAGGGGCCGGGACGAATAACGGCCGGGACGAGGTGAAGCCGGGACGAAGAGAAGCCGGGACGAAGAGAAGCCGGGGGACTACGGTCGTTCCCGGCTCCTTTTCGTCCCGGCTCTTATTCGTCCCGGCCGTTATTCGTCCCGGCTTCACCTCGTCCCGGCTATATCACCACCATCGCCAACTCCGGCCGGGATCCGATGCGAAACGGGGGACCCGAGTTGCCCATGCCGCGACTCACATACAGCGCGTGGGTGCCGTCGCTCGAGCGATAGAGCCCTTTCACGTACCGGCCGCTGCCCTCGGGCAGCACCAGGGCAAGTCCGAATGGGGCGATCTGGCCCCCATGCGTGTGGCCGGCGAGGACGGCGGTCGGGCGAGTTGCCGCGCGGATGACGGTGTCGAAGGCCACCGGGCAGTGCGACAGGACGACGGCGCGGCTCGCTCCGGTCGCTGCGGGAGGCAGAGCGGCGACCAGACTGTAGTTCGGGGCGCCGGCCCTCCAGTCGTCGAGGCCGACCAGATCCACGGGACCGCCGGCCCCGGCATCCAACCGCACGTGCTCGTTGACCAGCAGCCGAACGCCTGCCTGCTCGTATTCGCGCCGCAGCCGGTCGAGATCGCACTCGCCTTGGTGCTCCCAGTTGCCCAGCGTAGCGAACTTACCGAGGCGGGCAGGGAGCGCGGCGTAGCGCCGCACGAAATGCTCGTCGCCGCGGCGATCGACGGCGTCCCCCACGATGCACACAAGGTCCGGCCGAAACCGTCCCGCCAGGGCGATCATCTGGTCCTGGTCGATCCAGTTGTGAGGGCCGTGCATGTCGGTCAGCAGGGCAACCCGAAGGGGCTCCTGGGGCTGCGGGGCGCCGGGGAGCGTCGTGTAGGTCGGCTCGAGGGCGTTGGACGATGTCCCGTATAGAGATAGCCCGACGACGGCCGTGGCAGTGGCCACGAACTCGCGACGTGTCAGGTTGCGAGAGGCGGCGGAGGACATGACGCAATATACACGGGCTCGTGCTTGACACGCACGCGCTAAGCGCCGTATTTTACTGGGCTTACACCATTCATGGCGCCCGCGAGAGAAGCGCCCCCAATTCCACGGAGGCAGCACGTTTGTCCGAAGTCATCATTCACGACGACGAGAATTTTGAGCGAGCGCTGAAACGCTTCAAGAAGAAGTGTGAGAAAGCAGGCATCCTCTCAGATCTCCGTAAGCATCGGCACTATGAAAAGCCGAGCGAGCGGCGCAAACGGAAGATGAACGCCGCGATGCGCAAGAACCGCCGGAGCCGGCACGCCTAGATGTCGGCGCTGATGGCGCGGTTGCAGGGGGATCTCGTGACCGCACGGAAGGCGCAAAACAAGCCATCCACTTTGTTGCTCAGCACCATTCTCGCGGACGTCAAGAATCGTCGCATCGAGCTGATGCGCGATCCGACCGACGCTGACGTAATTGATGTGCTCCGGCGCGGGATCAAGCGACGCCGTGAGTCGATCGAAGCCTACGAACGCGGCGCACGGGCCGATCTGGTTGCCAAGGAGCAGTTCGAGGTCGACACGCTGGAGCGGTATCTGCCAGCGCCGGTCCCCACCGACACGATCCGCACAGCCGTACGCACCGCAATTGCGAGCGGCGCGACGACCATCGGTGCCGTCATGGGCCAGGTACTCCCGCAGTTCAAAGGACAGGCGGACGGCAGCACGATCAGCGCAATCGTGCGCGAGGAGCTCGCGGCACGCGGTTGACGGTGCGCGCCCCACGGTCATGAACACACACGCGCTGGGTGTCCTGGAGCTTCCCCGGGCCCTGGCGCTCGTTGCCGAACGTGCATCATCCCCCCTCGGCGCCGACCGCGTCCGCGCCTTCGAGCCGACGACGGTGCGATCGGCGATCGAACACCGGCTCTCGCGCGTCAGCGCGGCCCGGGTGCTGAGTAGCCCCGACCACGGCTGGGCGCCTGAACCCGTCCCCGATCTCATCCAGTCGCTGGCCCGCCTGGCGGTCGCCGGCACGGTCTGGACGGGCGTCGAGCTGCGTGCCGCAGTGATCCTGTTCCGCTCCAGCCGACGAACGCGCGAGGCGCTGACGGACGAGCGCCGACCAGCGGCTGCCCGCGCGATGCTGGCCGACCTCCATGGCAGACTCGTCGACCACGTCGAGTCCGAACGCCATATCGACCGAGCGATCGCCGACGATGGATCGGTCCGCGATGATGCGTCACCGCTCCTGCGTCGCGTCCGACGCGAGCTCCGGACGGCTGAAGGCGAGTTGGTGTCGCTGCTGGAACGCATCATGGCGCGACTGGAATCCCATCAGCAGGTGAGTGACGCGTCGGTCACCGTGCGCAACGGCCGCTATGTCATTCCCGTCCGGCGCGATGCGCGGGCCGTGGTCGGCGGGATCGTGCAGGACACGTCGGCCAGCGGCGCGACTCTGTTCGTGGAGCCGCCCGCCGCGATCGAGGCGGGGAACCGGATGCGGGAGCTCGAGGCCGAGGAGCGGGAGGAAGTCGAGCGGATTCTGGCGGCTCTCACCGACGAGTTGCGACCGCTCGGGCCGGCAATGCACGACGCGCTCGACGCCTTGATCGAGCTCGACACGCTGTACGCGTGCGCGCGTTTCGCCGATGATTTCGACTGCTCGGTGCCGGCGCTGGGGTCGCCTGCCGACGGCTTCGTGATCCGACGTGGGCGCCACCCGCTGCTGCTCGCGCAAGGCGTGCCGGTGGTGCCGTTCGATCTGACGATGGATCCGCCGGAGCGCACGTTATTGGTCAGCGGTCCGAATACCGGTGGCAAGACGGTCCTGCTGAAGTCCGTCGCACTGTGCTCAGTGCTCGTGCAGTGCGGCGTGCCGGCCCCGGTTGGCGCCGAGAGTCGCCTCGCCGTGTTTGACGACGTGTTTGCCGACGTCGGTGATGAGCAGTCGATCCAGGCCAGTCTGTCGACATTCAGTGCGCACGTCCGCAATCTGGGCGATATTCTGGCGCGGGCGACATCGTCGTCGCTCGTCCTGATCGACGAGTTGGGATCCGGAACCGACCCCCTCGAAGGGGCCGCACTCGGCGGAGCCGTGCTGGAGGCGTTGACAGCCCGAGGGACACTGACCCTGGCCACGACGCACCTCGGCGCCCTGAAAGAACTGGCGACGGAGGTGGCCGGCGTGGTCAACGCGTCGCTCGAATTCGATGCCGTCCGGCTCGCCCCCACGTACCGGTTGATCAAAGGGGTCCCTGGGCGTTCCTATGGACTGAGCATCGCCCGCCGGCTCGCTCTGCCCGAGCCGGTGATTGCGCGCGCCGAGGCGCGCGTTCCCCAGGTGGAGCGCGATGTCGAAGCGTTGTTGGCCGACCTCCAGGAGCGGACGACGATTCTCGCCGACCGGGAGCGGGCCGCCGCCGAGTCGATGGCGGACGCGAGCCAGCGGGCGACGCGCGTGGACGCGCGCGAACGGGCCGTGCGCGATCGCGAGCGAGAAGTCGAACGGCGATCGAGGCAGGAGGCCCGGCAGTACCTGCTCAACGCGCGAGCACAGGTCGAGCAGACCGTGCGCGAACTGCAGGCCGCGCTCGCCAGCGGAGGCGATGCGTCGGAGCGCGTGCGACGCGCGCGCCAGCGCGTGGAACAGCTCGCTGCCGAGCACGGCGAGGCGCTCACTGCTCTCGATGGAGACGCGGTCCCGTCGCCGCCACCGGCTAGCGCGCCGGCGGCAGCGGCGCCCACCGGCGCGCTGGCCGTCGGCGACATGGTTCAGGTACCTTCGCTAGAGGGTCGTGCTGGGCGGTTGCTCGACCTGCAGGACGGGGACGCGGTCGTGGCAATCGGCGCGATCAAGATGCGGGTCCCCGCCGGCACGCTGCGGCGCACGGCGCAGCCCGCGCCCGAGGCCGTCGTGCCCGTGGCAGCCGACGTCCCCGAGATCCACGCCAGCTCGGAGATCGACGTGCGGGGAATGCGCGTGATGGAGGTCGAAGAGGTCGTCATGCAGGCCGTGGATGCCGCGGTGCGCGCCGACCTGCCGGAGTTGCGGATCATTCACGGCAAGGGCACGGGTGTGCTGCGGGAAGTGGTCGGGGAGATGTTGCGCAAGGACGCGCGCGTGCGGGTGGTGCGCCTGGGCGCCTGGAACGAAGGCGGCGCCGGCGTCACCGTGGCGGAACTGGCGTGATTCCCGACGACGTCGTCGAGCGTATCCGGGAAGAGGCGGACATCGTCCAGATCATCGGCGAACATGTCGCGCTCAAGCGTGTGGGCGCGGATTACCGGGGCCCGTGTCCATTCCATCAGGGGACGCATCCGAACTTCTCCGTCTCACCGAAGAAGCACCTGTACTACTGCTTCGTGTGCCACGAGCACGGCGACGTCTTCACGTTTCTGTCGAAGCGATTGGGGCTGGACTGGCCATCGGCCGTGCGGCTGGCCGGGGAGAAGTCCGGGATCGACGTGCCGGCGGCCGACATGCACCGGGCCGGCCCGGACCCGCGAGAGCGACTGTGGGAGGTCACCGCCAGCGCGGCCGAGTACTTCCGCCGCATGCTGTGGGATGACGACGGGGGTCGGGTGGCCCGCGACTATCTGCACAGTCGAGGGATCGATCGCGAGACCGCGGACCGATTCGGGATCGGCTACGCACCTTCGGCCATCGGCCTCATGCGGACGTACCTGCAGACGCTCGGGTTTGACGATGCCCGCCAGACCGAAGCCGGGCTGCTCTCACAGCCGGAAGAGGGCCGCGAGCAGCGACCGCGCTTCCGCGGGCGGCTCATCTTCCCGATCTTCGATGCCGTCGGCCACACCGTCGGGTTCGGGGGCCGGATCCTCGGGCAGGGCGACGTCAAGTACGTCAACTCCCCTGAATCGTCCATCTTTGCGAAGCGGCGGCTGCTCTACGGGCTCAATTGGGCCAAGTTTGCGATCCGGCGCGAGGAACGTATCCTCGTCGTCGAGGGCTACTTCGATGTCGTGCGGCTGATGGCGGCGGGCCTCGAAAGTGTCGTGGCGCCGCTGGGCACGGCGCTGACGGCCGACCAGGCGGAGCTGATTGCGCGGTATACGAAGCAGGCGTTCCTGATCTACGACAGCGATCGCGCCGGGCTGCGGGCTACCTTCCGCACGGCTGACGAATTGCTCCGCCGCAGCGTGGCGGTCCGCGTGGTCACGCTACCCGAGGGCGAGGATCCCGACACTTTTGTCGGCGCCCACGGCCGCGAGGAGCTGGAAGCGCAGATCCAGCTCTCGGTCGATGTCTTCGAGCGGAAGATCCAGATCCTCAAGAACCACCATTGGTTCCGGGACCTGCACAACAAGCGGCGCGCCATCGATCATCTCCTGCCGACGATCCGGGCCGCTGCCGACCCGATCCTGCGCGATCTCTATGTCACGAGCGCCAGTGAAGCCTCGGGCGTGCCCAAGTCGCTGCTCTGGCGCGAAGTGGGCGGAGAGGTGCCCGGGCCGGTCGAGGAGCGCGCCGAGGCCGCGCCGGTGCGGGCGCCCCGACCGACGCGCCCGCGGGTCCGTCGTTCCGAGAGTCGGGGCTCGGATGGTGAGACGGGATCGGGCCCGGAGCGTGAGCTGGTCCGTTGGCTCCTGCAGGCGCCGCGCGAGGTCGAACGCGTCGCCGAGCGCCTGGGGCCTGACACGTTCCGTGACGCCCAACTCCGTTCGATCTATGTCGTCTTGATCGGATTGGGAGCGGGAGCGACCCCTGGCGCGGTCGCCGCCGCGCTCCCGCCGGCGGCCGCGGCGGAGGCCGCAGCGTTGGTCGCGGGCGGTGTCCCAGGGGCAGATCCCGCACGGGCGATCGAGGACTGTTTGGCCCAACTGCGGGTCCGTGACCTAATGGACCGGCTGGCCGAGATCGATCGCCTGGTAGGCTTGGGTTCGCGAGACGAGCAGCGGGAGCTGATGTCGGAGAAGATACGGATCATGACCGAAGTGCGCGCGTTGCGCGGCCTGGGATTCAAAACCTACGGGAAGTCGCGTTTGTCAGTGAGGAGGAACGACGGTGCACCCTGATGTCGAAGCGTTGCTGGCGCTACAAGTCGAAGACCTTGCCATTCGTGAGATCGAGGCCCGGCGAGCCGCTCTCCAGCCGCGGTTGCGGGAGATGGAGGTCGCCCGGCGCGTGGCGGCCGAGGCCGCCACGCGGGCCCGTGACGCCGTCCACGCGGAGGAAAAAGGCCAGCGCGATCTGCAGGCGCGAATTGCGCAGCACAAGCAACTCCACGAGCGCAACGTCGCCCAACTCGATTCGGTGAGACGGATGCGCGAGGCCACGGCCGCTGTCGCGCAGGTCGAGCAGGCCCGTCGCATCCTGGCCGAAGAGGAGAGCGCGCTGCAGGCTATCAGTCGCCGGCTCGTCGAGCTGCGAGCGACCGCCGAGACGCACGAGCGCACGCTGCTCGAGCTCGACGAGCGGCACGCCGCCGAGCGGTCGACGATCGAGGCGGCGCGTACCGACGTCGAAGATGAGCTCGCGGCGCGCCGGGTGACGCGCGCCGGATCGGCGACCCGCGTGGAGCGGTCGCTCCTCCAGAAGTACGACCGCATCCGCGCGGCCAGGCACGACGGGGCGATCTTCCCGCTTCGCGGCCCCTCTTGCGGCCACTGTGACACCAGCGTCCCGCTCCAGCGGCGCAACCTCATGTCCGCGCGCGGCAGCATCGAGGTGTGCGAAACGTGCGGGGTCCTCATGTACGCGGTAACTTGAAGGTGTGACTACGTCGGGCACGCCGATCGAGGTCCGGCCGCGGACGCCGGCCCGATGGATCCTTCCCACCACGCCGGACGCCGGCGCGGTCACGGCGCTCGCCTCGGCCTTGCACCTCCCGGACCAGGTGTGCCGGCTCCTCCACGCACGCGGATTCACCGATAGCGAGGCGGCGAAGCGGTTCCTGCGGCCACGATTTGATCAGCTGCACGATCCGTCATTGTTGCTGGGGCTCAACGACGCCGTCGAGCGGCTCGCCCGGGCGATCGAGAAGGGCGAGACGGTGTTCATCCACGGCGACTACGATGTCGACGGCATGGCATCGACCGCGCTGCTCACGCGGGCGCTGCGGGGGATGGGAGCGCGGGTGGTGCCGTTCGTCCCTCGCCGGCTGCAGGACGGCTATGACCTCTCGGGCGCCGGTGTGGCGGCTGCCGTGGCTGCGGGTGCGCAGGTGGTGGTGACCGCGGATTGCGGGACGAGCGCCCATGCCGCGGTCGCCGCGCTGACGGCCGCCGGGATCGACGTGATCATCAGCGATCACCACTTGCCCGGCAAGGCGGTCCCGGAGTGCGTCGCGGTTCTCAATCCGCGACAGCCCGGATGCGGCTATCCCGACAAGGATCTGGCAGCGGCTGGCGTGGTGTTCAAGCTGGCCCTGGCGCTCGCTCGCCGGCTCGGCGCCAGCGACGGACCGATCTTTGGGCTTCTGGACCTCGTCGCATTGGCTACGGTGGCCGACGTCGCCCCCCTCCGCGGCGAGAACCGGGTGTTCGTACGATACGGCTTGCGGCTCCTTGCCGAGACGACCAACCCGGGGCTGCGCGCGCTCGTTCGCGCATGCGGGCTCGATGGCAAGGCGCTGACCGCTGGTCGGGCGGGCTATATCCTCGCGCCGCGGTTGAACGCCGTCGGCCGGATCGGCCATGCCATGCGTGGGGTCGAGCTCCTCATCACGGACAGTGACGCCGAGGCCGGACGCATCGCCCATGAGCTCGAAGAGCTCAACCGCCAGCGCCAGGACATCGACCGCCGGACGCTGGTGGAGGCCCGATCGATGGTGGCGGGCCTGGACCTCGATGAGACCTACGGGCTGGTGCTGGCCGACCCGGGGTGGCACCCCGGCGTGATCGGGATCGTCGCGTCGCGACTGGTCGAGGAGTTCGCGCGACCGACGATGCTGCTGGCGCTCTCGGACACCGAAGGCCGCGGCTCTGGTCGCTCGATCTCGGCGTTCGATCTCCACGCAGGGCTCGCCGCCTGCAGCGACGTCCTCCTCCGCTTCGGCGGCCATCGGGCCGCCGCCGGCGTCACCGTCGCCCGCGATCGCGTCAACGAGTTTGCGGTGCGATTCAATGCCGTGGCCCGCTCTCGGCTGCGCAAGGAAGACCTCATTCCGGAAGTGCGAGTCGACCTCGAGGTTTCGATCGACGATGTCACGCCGGAGTTGGAGGCCGTGTTGCGGCACTTCGAGCCATTCGGTGTTGGCAATCCGGCGCCGGCACTCCTCGTGCGCCGGGCGCGACTCGCCGGACCGCCGAGGGCCGTCGCGCAGGATGGCGTCAAGCTCCGTCTTGCCCGTGAAGCGGGCGCGCTCGATGCCGTGGCCTGGGGCGCGGCGCATCGCCTGGAGGAACTGGGGGCCGGCGGCCCGGTCGACGTCGTGTTTCGGGTCGAGCGCGACGATTGGATGGGTGACGGGCGGGTGCAGGCACGAGTCACTGACTTCCGCGTATGAGCGGCAGCCGGAGCGGCGGAGCGTGATGTGCGCATCGTGGCAGGGCGGTGGCGCGGCCGAACGATCGCGGCCCCGGGCGGGCGCTCGGTGCGGCCGACGGCGGACCGAGTCCGAGAGGGGTGGATGAGCGTCGTGCATCCGTGGCTGCCGAACGCCCGCGTGCTCGACCTGTTCGCCGGCTCCGGGGCGTTGGGGCTGGAGGCGCTGTCGCGCGGGGCCGCGCGCGCCGACTTCGTGGAGGACGCGGCTCTCAGTTTGCGCGCACTGCGGGCCAACATCGCAGTGCTGGGCGCGGGTGATCGGGCGCACGTGCACCGCGCCGATGCGCTCCGACTGATGGCACGTCTCGGGAGCGGCGCGTACGATATCGCATTTGCCGATCCGCCGTACGGACGCGGCCTGGCGGCCGCCGTGGCCACGCGATGGCTGGAGGTGCCATTCGCGACGATTCTGGGTGTCGAGCACTCGGCCCGCGAGGCGCTGCCGGCGGGCGGCGAGACGAGAGTCTACGGATCGACCGCGCTGACCATCTACCGGACCACCGCGCCGGGCGGCCCCTCCGACGAGCGGCTCGCACTCCAATGAGCCGCCGCCCGGAATCCAGCCGGACACGACCTGCTCAACCACATCGGGTGGCGGTCTACGCCGGAAGCTTCGATCCCATCACGCGGGGGCACGAGGACCTGATCCGCCGGAGCTTGGCCTTCGTGGATCGGCTTGTCGTCGCTGTCGCCACGAACTCGGCGAAGCAGCCGTTGTTCGCCATCGAAGAGCGCCTCGAGCTGATCCGCGCCACGATCGGCGACGAGCCGCGCTGCGAAGTGCGGGCATTCACCGGGTTACTGGTCGACTGTGCGGCCGAGGTCGGTGCCGGCCTCGTCATTCGCGGGTTGCGGGCGGTCAGTGATTTCGAGTACGAGTTTCAGATGGCGTTGATGAATCGCCACCTGACCTCGGGTGGGGTGGAGACCGTGTTCATGGTTCCCTCACTCGACACGACATACATCAGCTCGAGCATAGTACGCGAAGTCGCTCGGTATGGCGGGAACGTGCGCGACCTGGTGCATCCCACGGTGGCCGACGCGCTGCGATTGAAGTTCCCGGCGCGATGAGCGCTCCGACCCGGGGGGTCGGCGCGGCCGGCGTGTCCGCGCCATCGGACCCGCTCGGGTTCGTGGCCCGGCTGCGATCACGCGCCGCGCAGGTGCGCCGCCGGGTGGCGTTCCCCGAGACTGGCGACCCTCGCACCCTCGTCGCCATCGAGCAGCTGGCATCTGAGCGGATCGTGGATCCGGTGGTCGTGCTCGACGAGTCGAACATCGGCAGCCAGCAGGCCGCGCGTGCATTGGCCGACCGAGCACGGCTGGAGTGCGTCGAACCGGGCCCGGGCGGAGCGCTCGCCACCGCGCTCGAGTTGCTGCGCGCCGGCACCGTCGATGCGTGCGTGGCCGGCGCCGCGCACACGACGGCCGAGGTCCTGCGTGGGGCGCTGCGTATCGTGGGCAAGGCGCGCGGGGTCGAGTGGGTGTCCAGCGCGTTCTACATGGTGCTCCCGGGCCGCCGCACCGAGGGGGGCGATGATGTGCTGACGTTCGCGGACTGTGCCGTCATCCCGGACCCCACGTCGACGCAGTTGGCTGACATCGCCCTGGCTGCGGCTC
>Ga0209415_10013789_pt1 | contig 13277 bp, 14 predicted proteins | sample PeaSoiSIISIP2007_FD_187696 | JGI IMG/M metagenome (GOLD analysis project Ga0209415, IMG submission 187696) | Peat soil microbial communities from Weissenstadt, Germany - SII-SIP-2007 (SPAdes) (version 2) | ecosystem: Environmental > Terrestrial > Soil > Wetlands > Peat | place: Germany... | reverse complement strand
GCACGGGCGCGTAGTCTAGCGGTTATGACGTCACCCTGACACGGTGAAGGTCGCCAGTTCGAATCTGGCCGCGCCCATCGGGCCCGAGCGGGATCCCGATCGCCGTCCCCACAATCCCAGGCCCGGGTCGAACCCCTATTCCCGGCCGTTCCGGTTCATTGGCTCCCCCGCTGGGAGTGAGAAACCAGCGGATCCTGTTCGTGAGACGGCACCCCGGCGTGGGGAGTCGGGCCCTCGACTCCCGAGAGTCGTGGGCCCGCGGGCTGGGGGAGTGGCCGACCGAGCGGTTCGCGATGAGCGGGGTCGTCGTGTCGTTGATCCCGCGAGCGTTGGCGCGGCGAAGACACCGACCCGGCAGGAGGGGGAACCACCGGCTCGCGCTGTCGCGTCGATGGACCTCGGGCGAGCGGAGATATACAGGACGCCGCTCGCAGACCCCGCTCGGACAGGGCTCGAGCTCGACCATGACCTCTTGGAATGATCTGACCGGGGTCCTCAGTGCGTTCCTCGCAGCCCTGAGCTTGGTACTCTTGCTCGTTCGGACCGAGCGGGGCGCGCGGCTCCGCTCCGCGCTGGGTCGCGCGCTCGAGCGCCTCACCGGTCGAGCGCACCTCTCCTGGCTCCAGTGGTGGCACGTCGCGACCGTCGCCGCGTTGGCGATAGGCACGGTCATGGGTTTCGACCTCGCGACCGGCCTCTACGCCTGCCCGGGGGCGGGAACTCCGAGCGACCTCGTTGGTTTCCTCGGTCAGGGCCAAGCGCTGTGGACGGGCGGGAACCCGTTCAACGTCCCCGACTGCGGGACGAAGATCCTGGAACCGGACGGCCTCGCCGCGGTGCTGATCAATGGACTCGGGAGCCTCGGAGGCCCGACCGGGATTGCCGTCGTCTGGGGGGCGATCGCGGTCGCGCTCATCCCCCTCACCTGGTGGGTCGCGGGGCCGGACCGACGGTACCTCACGCTCGTCGTCGCGGCGAACCCCCTCTATTTTCCCCTCGTCGCGACCCAGATCGACGGGGCCGCCAACGCGCTCGTCCCCGCGACCGTGCTGCTCACGCTCTTCCTCGCGACCCGGAGCGAGCCCCGAGCGACCGGCCTCGCAGGGTTCCTCGCCACGCAGCGGTTCCCGACCTTCTTCCCCATCCTCGGAATGTCGGGGTCGTTCCGCCGACGATGGGCGGCCGCCGCGGCCCTGATCGCGGTCTTCGCCGCGGGGACAGGGATCGCCTTCCTGTTCTGGGGGTCCGAGTTCCTCGGCCCGGTCTTCGTCGACCAGTTGGGCCGACGTTCGTTCTCGCTCAATCTCTGGGGCGTGTTCCTCCTGGAGAACCTGGTTCCCTCCGGTCACGGCCTCACGATCGTACAAGCTGCGCTGACGCTCGTCCTGGTCGGGATCGTCTTCTTCGCCGTACGATCGCCCCTCCGTGCGGCGGCGATCACGATCACGGGCGTCGCCCTCCTCACGCAGTTCCTCTCGTTCAATATCCTCGTCTGGCTCCTCCCGGTCGCCCTCGTCGGGGCGCGACCGCGCTGGTGGATCTGGGGGATCGCGGTGGTCGGGACGATCAACTACCGTTACGCCCTGCCCGCGGCGGTGGGGACCCCCGGGATCCTCTGGCCGAGCGCACTCCTCGACATCCTCCTGAGCGCGATGCTGCTCGGACTGCTCATCGACCTGTGGCGGACCGGCGACCCGGATCCCTCGGGAGGGCCAGTTCACCCGTCGGGGCCGTCGCCGGCGTCGGGCAAGGATTATCTTGCCGCCTGAGGTCGGCGGGACGATGCGGATTCTGCGGTGTGAATTCCGGCGGTGGGCTCCGCTCGGGAGCGGGTGGGAGTTCATCTGTTCCGACGCCCTGCATCGCACGCCCACCAGACCGTTGGTCCCACTCGCGGGCTGAAGGCGGGGAGGTCATCGTGTCTGCACAATCTCCATCCCCGACCGGGGGGACGCGACCGGTCGTCTCCATCGTCCTCGCCACCTTGAACGAACGCGACAACCTGCCTCACGTTCTCGATCGGATCTTCCGGCAATCGCTCCCGTCCTGCGAGGTGGTCGTCGTGGACGACGGGAGCACGGACGGTACCCGGGAGTTCGTCACTGACCTCGCTCAGCGCGAGCCCCGCCTCCGGCCGATCTTCCACGACGGGAAGCAAACCACCCTCCGGGCGCAGTGCCAGGGGATCGAGGCGGCTCGGGGCGAGCTCTTGATCGTGATGGACGCCGACCTGCAGCACCCCCCCGAACTGATCCCGGAGATGGTACGCGAACTCCGGACGGGCGCCGGCCTGGTCGTCGCCAGTCGCTACGCTCCCGGGGGGTCGCCCGGGCCACGGACGCGATTCCGCGCGGTGCTCTCTTGGGGAGCGGAGCGGATCGCGAAACTCCTCCTCCGAGAGGCCCGCCGCGTGTCGGACCCGGTCTCCGGATTCTTCGGCTTCCGACGGGAGAGCTTCGTGCCGCTGGACCCCCGCTACCGGGGGTACAAGCTCTTGCTTTTCGTCCTCGTGATGAATCAGGGTCGACGGTGCGCCGAGGTCGGGTTCCGGTTCGAGCCCCGCACCCACGGGGCCAGCAAGGTGACCCAGAGTTTCGATTTCATCCGCGTCTTCCTCATCGAGACCCTCCTCGCGAAGCGTCTCGAACGGACGCTCCGGCGGAACCCCCGGCTCGGGACGCGCCTCCCTCCGGCGAGCGACTACCCTCCCGGCCCCCGGATCGAGGCCCCCCGGCGCGACCAATCCCCACCGGGCGGGGGCGCGCTCCCCCGGGAGCCGATTTAACGCCCGGTTCCTCCCGTCGCCCGGACGAGCTTCCCCGACGGCCGGGATCGTACGGCCGGCGAAGGACCCCCTCGTTCGAACGGTCGTGACCGGAGGCGAATCGATTGCGGTTGCTCGTCACCGGCGCGTCGGGGTTCATCGGCCGTCACCTGGTGCCCCGAGCGGTGGCCGACGGACACGAGGTCGTTGGCACCTACCTCGGATTGGACGAGCTCACCGCCCGTGAGGTCCCGAAGGCCGGGGTGACCTGGGAGCAGCTCGACATTCGGGATGCGGACCGTGTGGCTCAACTGATCGACACGGTGCGCCCCGAAGGCGTCATTCATCTCGCCGCCCAGGCGTACGCGAACCTCGCCTGGGCGGACCCGGTGGGCACGTTCCGCACCAACGTGATCGGCACGATCCAGCTGTACGAGGCGCTTCGGAAACACCCGCCGTCCTACGGGACCCTGGTCGCCGCGTCCGGAGCGGCCTACGGTACGCCCCCGGAGCTGCCGATCCGCGAGGAGTTCCCCCTCAATCCGACCAACTCGTACGGGGTCTCGAAGGCGGGCCAGGATATGCTCTCGCTGCAATACTCCCTCAACTTCGGGCTCCGGATCGTCCGCGCGCGTCTGTTCGGCACGACCGGGCCGGGCAAGACGGGCGACGCGCTGAACGACTTCGCCCAGCAGATCGCCGCGATGGAGCGCGCCGGACGGCCGGGGCAGTTGAAGGTCGGCAACCTCGACGCGCGACGGGACATCTCGGACGTCCGTGACGTCCTGCGCGCGATGTGGCGGGTCTTCGAGGCGGGGGAACCGACCGTCCCGGTCAACATCGGGGCGGGGCAGAGCTACCCGATCCGATTCCTCGTTGAGGAGCTCCAGCGGTTGGCGCGGGTCCCGGTCGAGATCGTTCCTGACCGGGCACTCTTCCGACCCACGGACGAGCCCGACAACCGGGCGGACATCTCCCGGCTCCGCGCGCTTGGCTACACTCCGACCTATACGCTCGCGCAGACGATCCGCGACTCGCTGGACTTCTGGCGGGAGAGCCCGAGCCTCTCGGCGTGATCACCGCCCCGCGACCTCGTGACCGAGATTCCCCGACCGCCCCTGGACCCCTGGCCGGGGAGAGGGCTCCCTAAATGTCGGTGAACGCCGGAACCTTGTCCGGGTGCTCGCCCTTGGAGAAGGCGCGCATCGCCTCCTTGCGTTTGACATCCCGGACCGCCCTCGAGAGGTGGATCGGCATCGACAGCGACCAGTGATGGCCGAACGGGTCGACCAGGTGCCCGTACCGCTCTCCCCAGTACATGTCGTTCAGCGGTATCGTGACCTTCGCCCCGGCGTCCACGGCACGGTTCCACAGCGTCTCGACGTCGGTCGTGTAGATGTGCAGGGTCACCGTGGTCGTCTCGACCGAAGTGGGCGCCGATCGGTCCGACCCGCGGAAAACGTCGGAAAGAAGCAGGATCGAATCTCCGATCCGGAGGCGGCCATGGACCAGCTTCCCCGTAGGAGTGACCTCGCGCGCGAGCTCCTTCGCTCCGAACGCTTTCTGGTAGAACTCCATCGCCGCGACCCCCCCGGCGACCGCGAGGGACGGGGTGACCGTGTGGAACCCTCGGGGGATGCCGGGTCGAGTCCGCTTCGTTCGTCCGTGGCCGGAGCGCTGGCGGCGTGCGGTCGGCATGGTCCCCTCCGGAGCCGTCACCGACGCCGCGTACATAAGGTCCGATAGAGACGCCGCACTCGGGAAAGACCGGGGCCGCAGCTCGAACCGAATCGCGGCAGCCGTCGGCCCCGACCGCTCAGCGGTCGACGGGGTCGGGGTACTCGAACCGGCGGTCGTGCATCCAGCAGTACTTCCCCTGAGTGTCGGCCGGTTCCGTCGCCTCGGCCGCAGCCTGGGAGTGGGCAGGGAACGGGGTCCGAGGGAGGTTGTGCAACGCAACGCTGAGGTCGCTCCCGAGCTCCCCCGCCAGCCCCTTCAGCATTCAATGGGCGTCCGCGGACGGCGCGCCCTCGTAGCCCGCGTACTCGACCATCGAGGGCTTCACGGAGGGCGGACCCCAACACTGATCGCGGGTCGGCACCGGCAGGAGGGGCGGGGAGGCGGATGCGGTCTCCGCCATGAATCCCGCCGAGAGCGAAACGGCTCGGGAGAAGGAGGGGTTCCCCACCGGGCCGGGCGAGCGGGGAGGCCTTCCCCCGGAGCGCCCGGACGAACGCGAGGGCCGAAGGTTGGCGGAACGCCCGGGCCGTGTCGCGTTCCGGTGGGGAGTCGTCGCTCTGCGTTCCTGGGACCGGGGGCGGGCCCCGTTCGTCCCGGGCCCGTCCATCTCGTAATATGGGGTATTCCGCTGGGCGCTCGCAGAGGGCGATCGCGAATGGTCGGCACGACCGTGACCGGCCCCCCCTCGCCCCTCTCCGAGGAGGCGCCGAGGGCGCGTGTCCTGCCGTACACGCTCGCCTGGCTCTCGGGCGCCCTCCCCGCCCTCGCGGTGATCACGGCGCTGTGGCTCTACCCGAACGATTTCCGGGACGTGGGGGAGGTATCGCTCGGTGCGTTCGCCCTCATGTTCCCGGTCGCGGTCCGCCAACTGAAGGTACCCCGCCGAATCGGATTCATCTATCTACTGCTCGGCGCGGGGATCGCCTTCGCGGTCGGTTCCATCCTCACCGGGGCGGCGAACGGCCTCACCGATGAGCCGTTCACGACCCCCCGGTACGCCGGCCTGCTCCTCGCCCACCAGGACCCGTATATCGTCCCGCTCGCCTTCACCTATGTCCAATACGGCCAGACCCTGCACTTCCACGGGGTCTACGCCTACGGGCCCCTCCTCCTCTTCCTGCAGATCCCCGGCCTCGGGTACGAGTGGTTCGCGCTCGGGTGCTGGACCGTCCTGGTCCTCCTCGTCCGGAAGAAGTTCGACATCGCGGTCATGCTCGCCCAGCCGTACGTCGCCCTCCTCGCCGCGAACGGCTTCAACGACCTGGTCGTCCTCGTGTTCCTGACGCTCGCGTTCGTCGGATACGAAGGACGTCGGCAACGATGGGCAGAGTGGCTCTCGCTGGGGATGAAGCAGTTCGCGAACCTGTTCGTCCTCGCCTACTACGTCCTCCGTCGCGACTGGCGGAACACGCTCGTCACCGCGGGGGTCAGCGCGGGGTTCCTTCTGCCCTTCGTCTACTGGAGCGGACCCGCCGTCCTGTGCCCGGCCGTCCTCCCCGGCGGGGTCCTGGGCTGTCGGGGTGGCCTCGCGCTCAACTACCAGCTTAACGACTCGCTCTGGCTCGTCTGGGCGGTCGCCCTGTTCTATCCGTCCGTCGTGAGGATCGCGCGGCGGAGGGCCTCGAGCGGTCTCGGGGCCCGGCTCGTCGAGTGGAGCGGCCTGGGGATGGAGGGCCTGCTCCGCCTGCCGGCGTTCGTCGTCGTCGGCGTCTCGGGCGTTTTCGTCAACCTATGCGTCTTCACCCTCGTGAGCCTGCGACTCGGGCCGGCGACCTCCGTCGCGCTGCTCGCGAGCGCGGCGGCGTTCGGCGTCGCGCTCGTATGGAACTTCACGTGGAACCGTTCGTGGGCCTTCCAAGACCGGGGCCACCGCTCGACCGCCTACCACTTCGCGCTCTACGGCGTGATCCAGGTGGGCGCGCTGGCGGTCAACCTCGTCGTGCTCGCGCTCGGGGTCACCCTGGGCCTCGGAGCGCTCGAGAGCCAGCTGGGCGGGATCCTTCTGGCGAGCCTGATCGGCTATGCCGCGAACTTGCGGTGGAACTTCCGCGCTCCGCGCGCGCGACCCGGCGCATGACCCTTCCCGATGCGGGGAGTCGAACGAGCGGCGGACCGGCCTAGGACTTCTTCAGCGCCGTCACGAGCTGCCCCACGGCCACCTGCGCGTCGCCGTAGAGCATCCGCGTGTTGTCCTTGTAGAACAGGTCGTTCTCGATGCCGGCGAACCCCTTCCCCTGGCCCCGCTTGATCACGATCACGTTGTGGGCCTGTTCGACGTCGAGGATCGGCATCCCAAACAGGGCGCTCCCCTGCCGGTGCGCGGCCGGGTTCACGACGTCGTTGGCCCCGATGACGAGAGCGACATCGGCGTTCGGGAACTCCGAGTTGATCTCGTCCCGGTCGAACAGCTTGTCGTAGGAGATCCCGGCCTCGGCGAGCAGGACGTTCATGTGCCCGGGCATCCGGCCTGCGACCGGGTGGATCGCGTACTTGACCGCCACGCCTTTCGACTCCAGCAGGTCGGCCAGCTCCTTCACCTTCTGCTGGGCCTGGGCGACCGCCATCCCATAGCCGGGCACGATGATCACCTCGTTCGCGTAGGCCATCTCGACCGCCGCGTCGTCGGCGTCGATCGGTTTCATCGATCCCTGGATCGACCCGCCGGTCTCCTCCGTGGCCCCGAAGGCGCCGAAGAGGACGTTGCCGACCGAACGGTTCATCGCCTTCGCCATGAGGAGGGTCAGGAGCGAGCCCGCCGCGCCGACCAGCGTGCCCGCGACCACCATCGCGTACCCCGCGTCGCCGAGCGGACCATTGACGAGGGCGAAACCGTCGAGCGCGACCGCGATCCCGGTCAAGGCGTTGAAAAGGGAGATGACGACCGGCATGTCGGCCCCGCCGATCGGCAGGGCGAATAGGATCCCGAACAGGACCATGAGAACGAAGAACGGCAGGAGCCAGAACGCGAGGCCCGCGTAGACCGCGTACCCGCCGAACGCGACCCCGACGGCGAGCACGGCCAGGTTCAGCGGTTGCTGACCGAGGAAGACGATCGGCTTCGAGCGCAGCCACCCCTGGAGCTTCAGGAACGCGATGATGCTCCCCGCGATCGAGACCGAACCGATGATCGCGCCGGCGAGGCTCAGGCCGGCGGTGATGTGGTCGCCCAGCGCGACCAGGAGCTCGACCGCCGCGATCGCGCCGGCCGCCCCTCCGCCCATGCCGTTGAAGATCGCGACCATCTGGGGCATGGCGGTCATCTGCACGACCCGAGCCCAGTACCACCCGGCGAGCCCTCCGATGATCACTCCGAGCGCGATCAGGGCGAAGTTCGACTCGCCGGGCAGGAGCACGCTGACCGCGACCGCGATCAGCATCGCGACGCCGGCGAGGACGATCCCGCGGCGGGCGGTCGTGGGAGAGCTCATCGAGCGCAGGCCGAGGATGAAGACGAGGATCGCGACGACGTAGACCGCGTCGACGGTCGGGCCCTGCCAGACGGTCACGGCGTCCCTCCCTTCTTCTTGGAGCGGTCGAACATCGCGAGGATCCGCTCCGTCACGACGTACCCGCCGGTGACGTTCATCGCCCCCATGATCACCGCGACGAGGCCCACCCCCTCCTCCAGCGGCGTCGTCGCGAGGCCGAGGACGACGATCCCCCCGACGAGGACGATCCCGTGGATGAAGTTCGACCCCGACATGAGGGGGGTGTGCAACAGGACCGGGACGCGGCTGATGACCTCGTAGCCGACGAACGCCGCGAGGATCCCGATGAAGAGGGCCGTCCAGAGATCGGCGGTCATCGCGAGCTCACTTCCCCCCCGCGAGCGCGTCCCGCGTCGGAGCGTGGACGACCTCGCCGTTTCGGGTCAGAAGGCTGGCCGCGAGGATCTCGTCCGTGTATTCGGTGATGGGGTTTCCCTGGGGGCCGAAGAGGAGCTTCAGGAACGCCTCGACGTTCTTCGCGAACATCTGGCTCGCGTGGAAGGGAAGTTGGCTCGGAAGGTTGAGGGGACCGACGATCCGGACGCCGTTGAGTTCGACCGTCTCGCCGGGTTTCGTGAGCTCGACGTTCCCGCCGGACTCCGCCGCGAGGTCGATGAGGACGGCCCCCGGGCGCATCCGGGCGACCATCTCCTTCCGGACGAGCAGCGGGGCGCGTCGCCCCGGCACATTGGCGGTCGTGATGACGATGTCCGCCTCGGCGACGGCCTTCGCCACCATCTCGGCCTCCTGCTTCTTCTCGTCGTCCGTGAGCTCCCGGGCGTACCCTCCCGAGCCTTCGGCGTTGATCTGAAGCTCCAAGAACCGCGCGCCCAGGCTCCGCACCTGCTCGCCCGCCGCCCGGCGGACGTCGTACGCCTCGACGACCGCCCCGAGCCTTTTGGAGGTCGCGATCGCCATCAACCCGGCGACGCCGGCGCCCAGGATCAGCACGTGGGCCGGTCGGACGGTACCCGCGGCGGTGGTGAGCATGGGGAGGAACTTCGGGCAGAGGTCCGCGCCGATGAGGGCGGCCCGGTAGCCCGCGACCGTGGCCTGCGAGGAGAGCACGTCCATGCTCTGCGCCCGGGTGATCCGCGGGAGGAGCTCAAGGGCGAACGAGGAGAGCTTCTGGTCGCGCATCTTCGCGACCTGGTCGAGGTTGCGATTCGCGTTCATGAGGGCGACGACGACGGTGCCGGACCGCATCGCAGCGCTCTCCTCGACCGAGGGGATCTGGACCTTCACGACCACGTCCGCCCCGCCGAACAGCGCGACCCGGTCGGTCGCGAGCTTCGCCCCGGCTTGGGTGTACGCCGCGTCGGGGTACCGGGAGCGCTCCCCGGCCCCAGCCTCGACGATGACCTCGTAGCCGGCCTTGACCATCCGGGGGATCACCTCGGGCGTGAGGGCGACCCGGGCCTCGCCCGGTGCGACCTCTTTCGGAACGGCGACGCGAAATGGCACAGGAATCAGCCCAGTCGAACCCGGCGAGATTATACCCTTACTCCCCGGAGCTGGAGTTCCTCGCGGACCTGCTCCGGACCCGTAGGAAAGATATGGTCCGAACGGTTGGGATATCCTCATCAGGCGGGGGAAGGTCCCCGCGCCGGATGGCGAAGGGGCGGCCCCGGTCGACGAAGCCCGACTGGCGCGACCGGATCGTTCAGGGGGACGCGTGCGAGGTCCTGCGAGGCCTGCCGGCCGAGTCGGTCCACCTCGCGATCACGAGCCCTCCCTACAACGTTCGCATCCCCTACCGTGGGTACGAGGACGACCTGCCGCCGGCGGAGTACCTCCGGTGGTTGAGAAAGGTCTGGGGCGCCCTCCGCCGCGTGCTCGTGCCCGGCGGACGGTTCGTCCTCAACGTCGCCCCGACATCGATCAAGGACTTCCGACCGATCCACCACGACCTCTCGCGAGACCTCCGCGACCTGGGCTACATCATGCGGACGGAGATCATCTGGTACAAGCAGACGATGGGTCGCCGGACGGCGTGGGGCAGCTGGCGGAGCCCGTCCAACCCGCACATCATCCCCTCGTGGGAGTACGTCCTGGTCTTCTCGAAGGGCCAGTGGAAGCTCGAGGGGGACCCGGCGGCCGTCGACATCACCGCCCACGAGTTCGAGACCTTCTCCGATGGGTTCTGGCACATCCCTCCCGAGCGGAAGCGGCACGGACACCCTGCCCCGTTCCCAGAGGAGTTGATCGAGCGGATCGTGAAATTCTACAGCTACCGGGAGAACGTCGTACTCGACATGTTCGGAGGAACCGGCACGGTCGCCTCGGTGGCCCGCCGCCTCGGCCGCCACTACCTCCACATCGATTCCTCGGCCGAATACTGCGAGCAGGCGCTCGAACGGGTGCGTCGAGCGATGCCCCCCGCGGAGGCACCGATCCCGGAGCCCCGGCTCGAGCTCGCCTCGGCGCCGTCCCTCCCCCCGACCCGGCCGCGGAACGAGACGGCCTTGCGGCCCCGGGAGAGGGGCCCCCGGGTTGCACCTTCCGCCGGGCCGCGATGACCGTGTTCGCGGGCTGGTGCGTCACGCGGTGCGGGCCGGAGCACGGGGCGTGACCAACTCCCCAGGACGATCGGAGATGAGCTCCCGGGCGCCCTCCGACCGGGCCTTCCTCCTGCGGGGCCTACGGATCGGTGCGGTCGTCGGGTTGAGCACGCTCGCGAGCTTCGCGATCCTCTCGTTCCTCTTGCCGGGCTGGACCGCCGGGATCCTGCTCCTCCTGGTCCTCGCCGCCACCTTCGTGCTCGCGTACGAGTGGGATCTCACCCGGGACCGCGCGTTCCTCGCGACCTGGGTCGGGGTCTCGGTCGTGGTCGCGGTCGTTTCGATCGTCACCGGCTGGCACAACGGTCTCACGGACGAACCGTTCGCGACCCCCGCGTTCGCCCAGCTCTGGCCGAACCTGTACGGGTCGCCGGTCTCGGTCGTCTACAACCAGTACGGCACCCAGCTCACGCTCTCGAACCTGTACAACGTCTACCTCCCCGGCCTCGCATTCGCCCAGATCCCGGGGATCAGCTACAAGTGGACGCCCTTCGTGGCCTGGGTCGGGACCCTCTACCTGCTCCGACGCCGGGGAGATTCGGTCGTGCTCTGGGGCGGCGCGTGGGTCGGCCTCATGGCGGCCAACGGGTTCAACGACTTCGTCCCCTGCCTCGCCCTGACGCTCACTTTTGTGACGCTCGTCGGAACGTCCTCCAAGGTCGCCGAGGTCGTCTCGCTCGGACTGAAGCAGTTCGCGAACCTGATCGTCGTCGCCGTGCACCTCTACCATCGCCGTTGGCGGGACGCGCTGCTCGCCGTCGCGATCACGGCGGCCATCCTGGCCCCATTCGCCTATCTCTCCCCGGGCGGCGTCGTATGCCACGTGCTCCTGATCCAGCCCGGCGATTGCAGCCGGGGCGCCGGCTCGGTGCTGGGCGCCGGGTTCGTCCACCACCTCAACTACCTGCTCTGGCCGCTCTACGTCGTGGCGGTCTTCGGAGCGGGCTACGCCCGCTCCCTCCGGACAGCCGGCCCGGGTGGCCTCCGCGGGAAGGCGGCCGAACTCCTGCGCCGGTGGTCCCGGCCCCCGGAGCGCAGAACACGGCCGGCGACGCGGATCTAGGTCTGCCTAAGCCCCCGAACGGAACGGTGGCCTTCGGAGGCGAGCCTTCCGGGCTCGGGTCGGCTCGACCGCGGCCGCCTAACCGACCGCCACCGGGAACGTCCAGGGCCCCAGGAGGCGGCGTTCGAGGTCGGTGGTTGCCCGCACCAGGAGCGGCTCGAGATTCACGGTATCCGCCCGGTTGTAGCGGACGAGCCGGTCGAGCGCCGCCCGGCTGCCCCGTCGGTACTCCTGCCAGAGCCGCACCGCGTCCAAGCCATGGATCCCCTCGACCCCCGTTCGGTCCCCGACCCCGAGACGTTCCTCGATCCGCTTGAGCCCGCCGGCGTGCCCAAGCCGGTAGAGGACGAACCGAAGGTCGATGTGGGCCGGGGGGGCGACGAGTGAGGGAAAGCAGGCCTCGAGGAACGGGACGTCAAATCGTCGTCCGTTGAACGTGACCAGGATCGGGAAACGGCGCAAATAGGCGGGCAACTCCTCGAGGTCCTCCCCCGCGATGAACGACCGGGTCTGGCCTCCCCCGTGGACGGTGACGACCGTCACGATGCCCGCGTACGGAGAGAGGCCTGTCGTTTCGATATCGAGGAACGCGGTCTGCCCCGCGAACCGTGGGTACAGGCGCCAGTGCTCGGCGTCGGGGAGGCGGCGGCCGAACCAGGCGGCATCCCCCTCGGCGAGCGCGCGCTCGCTGGACGCCAGCTCGCGAGCCAGGTTCGCCCGCGGGAGGCTGCGGACCGACCCGGTTGGCAAGCGTGCTGCGAGGTCCTTCCAGTCTCGGACGCCTTCCTGCCAGAGGGCCGCCTCGGTGGCGGGTCCGATCCCGGGCAGATGCTGGAACGTGGCGCGAAGCATTCGGCCGCCGACCCACTCGGTAGTTTAAACCTAGGCACCGCGTTCTGAGCTCGACCGGGGTCGGCAGCGGCTACGGCCGCGGGTCCGCCCCTTCGACCACGAGCGGTCCGAGGGGGCCGGTGAGCTGCTTCACCGCGGCCCAGAACTCGGCGACCTGCGCCCGGGCCAAGCGACGGTCGTACAGCGGTTGACGGCACTCCGCCTCGAGCACCTCGGGGTCGTCGGCGTCCCAGACCAGACGGACGACCCACGCCCCGCGCTCCTCCTCGTAGGCGTAGACGCGCTTCCTCGGGTCGGTCGTCACCGGGTTCGGAACGAGGAGGTCGAGCGGTGGGTTCGGGGGCGGAGGGATCCCGGGAGTGAGCATGATCATGGGGGGGGCCGCGGGCAGCTTGAGGCGGATCCACGCGACCACCGGCCAGTGGGAGCGAGGCGCACCGAGGCTCGGCACGGTCGCCGACTGCGAACCGATGTAATGACGGCACCGGCCGGGACTTTAGGGGATGGGACGGTCGCGAAAGACCACCTTCCCTCGTCGGGGAGGGACCCGGGTTGAGAGGAGGGGGTCACCGGACCGCGACCGATCGTCGTGGCCCTCGCCCCGTCCTCAAAACTTCACACGCGTTCTGTTTAACTGCCAAACGCCGCCAGCTTACGTAGCTGCGGACGTTAGTGGCTGCGGGCTGAATGGATCGCCCGAAGGCTTTCCACGTACACCCCAGCTCTATCGAGCTCGTCTTTTACGAATGTCCTTGAAGGTCTCTCTTTTTCGAGGGGGTTTCGAGCTTAGATGCTTTCAGCTCTTATCC
>Ga0209415_10013786_pt1 | contig 13280 bp, 13 predicted proteins | sample PeaSoiSIISIP2007_FD_187696 | JGI IMG/M metagenome (GOLD analysis project Ga0209415, IMG submission 187696) | Peat soil microbial communities from Weissenstadt, Germany - SII-SIP-2007 (SPAdes) (version 2) | ecosystem: Environmental > Terrestrial > Soil > Wetlands > Peat | place: Germany... | reverse complement strand
GATGCGGCTGGGCTTCAAACCCGGCAGGGGGCGTCAGCCGCTTCCTGGTAGGTTCGACTCCTGCTGCCTTCCGCCATACTCGAGGCTGCGCCGTGGCGACGAGCCCTGCCGAATCCGTTCCGCGTCTGACCTCGCTGTCGCACGGCGGCGGCTGTGGCTGCAAGATCGCGCCCGGCGTGCTGTCAGAGCTGCTGCGCGGGTCGGGTACGGTGCCCCCGATTGCCGCGCTGCTGGTGGGGCGCGACACCGGCGACGATGCCGCGGTCTATCGCCTCAACGACGATCAGGCCATCGTCGCGACCACCGACTTCTTCATGCCAATCGTCGATGACCCATTCGACTACGGGCGGATTGCAGCGACGAACGCCTTGTCCGATGTGTATGCGATGGGTGGCACGCCGTTGTTCGCACTCGCGATCGTCGGCATGCCGCTCAAGGTTCTTCCGCCGGGCGTGATTCGTGAGATCCTCGCTGGCGGGGAGGCCGTGTGCCGCAGCGTCGGCATCCCGATCGCCGGTGGCCACAGTATCGACTCGGTGGAGCCGATCTACGGGCTCGTCGCGATCGGGCTCGTGGCACCGAGGGACATCAAGCGCAATTCCGCCGCTATGGCCGGCGACCTGCTCGTGCTCGGCAAGCCGCTCGGTGTCGGCATTCTGTCGGCGGCACTCAAGAAGGGCTGGCTCGACGCGGCTGGCTACCAGCTGCTGGTCGATACGACCACCCAGCTCAATCTTGCCGGACCCTCGCTCGCACGGCTGCCCGGTGTCAACGCGATGACCGACGTGACTGGCTTCGGTCTCCTTGGCCACCTGCTCGGCGTGTGCCGTGGCTCCGGTGTTGCCGCGACGATCAAGGACTGCGCGGTACCGCTGTTGCCCGGCGCGCTGGCGTATGCCGAACGGGGCGCCATCACCGGGGCCTCCGCGAGGAACTGGGTCTCCTACGGCGGCGAGGTCCGCCTGTCAGACGGCGTGAGCGACGTGCGCCGCGCCCTGCTGTGCGATCCGCAGACGTCCGGCGGCCTCCTGGTCAGCTGTACCGAAGCGGTTGTGCCCGCGGTGCTCGAGGAGTTTGCCCGCCACGGCTGTGCTGCGGCGACCGTCATCGGCCGCCTGACCGCCGGCGATCCCGCCGTCGTCGTGCGCTAGCCCTGCCGTGGAACACTCGACGCCCTCGCAGCCGCCCGACCGTGCCAGCCTGCCGCCAGCGCCCGTCCGGACCGTGGCGGTCGAGCGCTGGCAGGCGGGCACGATCGAGGCCGCGACCGACGAGGTCGCCGACGAATGGCCGGTCGCGTTCAAGTATCTCGGCGTGCCACACGTCGTCATGCTCGCAACGCCCGCCGACCTCGAGGACCTCGCGGTCGGCTTCACGCTCAGCGAAGCGCTGGTCGCAGCGCCGCACGAGATCCGGTCGGTCGAGGCAAAGGTCGCCGGCGAGTCCCTCGAGGTCGAGATCGCCATCACTGCGGAACGTTTTGCCGCGTTGCTGACGCGCCATCGGAACCTGAGCGGACGGACCGGTTGCGGCATGTGCGGGGCGGAGACGCTCGCCGACGCGATCCGCGCGCCGCCGGCGCTCGCCGGGCGGCTGCAGCTGTCAGCCGCGGAGCTTCACGCTGCGCTCGCCGAGCTCGGCGCAGGCCAGCGATACAACGCGCGCACCGGCAGCATTCATGCGGCAGCGTGGGTCGTGCCTGGGGCGGGCGTGAGTCTCGTGCGCGAGGATGTCGGACGGCACAACGCGCTCGACAAGCTGATTGGTGCCCTAGTACGGCGCGGCGAGGATCTCGCCAGAGGCTATGTGCTCGTCACCAGCCGCGCGAGCTACGAGATCGTGCAGAAGGCGGCTACGGTCGGAATAGCCGCGGTGGTCGCGGTGTCGGCACCCACCGCATTTGCGATTCGGTCGGCCGAGGCGTTCGGCGTGACGCTCGTGGGGTTCGCGCGGCCGCAGCGTCACGTCGTGTACGCCCACGGCGAGCGGCTGGTGCCGTAGCGGCTGCGCGCGGGCGTACGTGCTCGAAGGGGATTCGCATGAAGCTACGCATCAAGGGCGACTCGATCCGGCTGCGGCTGACGCGCACCGAAGTGCGCAGCCTGCTCGAGGCGGGAATCGTGGAGGAGACAACCCGCTTTCCGGGAGGAGCGCAGCTGCATTCCGTGCTCAGCACGTCTCGTGGCGCGGGCAGTATTGCGGCCGGCTTCGACGGCGGCACGCTGACGGTCTCGGTACCGCCCGACGTGGCCCGCCGCTGGGGCGCCTCGGAGGACGTCGAAATCCGCGCCACGTTGCCGCTCGAGGGCGGCGCACTCGAGCTGCTGATCGAAAAGGACTTCCCGTGCCTGACGGCCCGTCCGGGCGAGGACGACAGCGACGCATTCAGTCGCGAGCGGCCGCTGCCGGACCCGTGAGGGCGCAGCTGCCGCCCGCGACCGTCTGCCGGACCGACTGACCTCCCCGAGGCGGGCGCGTCGCGCCCGGCCCCGGGGTCCGACGAGCTATTTCACCGGTACCATCAGGTGCTGGTAGGGAGTGCCGGCCGACATCACGTACGGCACCGCTGTATCCGGATCCGCATTCTTCGGGTAGGCGTCGTAGAAGCCAGGGTCGGCGCCGACGATCATGACGTGCGGCCCCGTCATGATCCAGTGATTCTGCGCGGTGGCTTTTCCGCGTAAGGATCGGTGTTACTTGCGTCAGTGCCGCTCGCGAGCATGTACATCAGGCCCACCTTGGCCGGTGGCGTCTTCTTGTCCATCCACGCGTGCACCCAGTCCATCGAGGTCTTGTCCATGCACATCGGATCCGGTCCCGGCGTCGCGGGATTGTCCGGTATGCTGGTGAACCCGTTTGTGCCCTGGCGCAGCGTGCGCATTTTGCCGCCGCCTTCCATCGCCGCGATTGTCGCGTGCTTGCCGACTTTGGCCGGTGCGGCGCTCGTCGCGCTCTTTATCAGCTTCGCGTCGTCGCCAGCCGTGCCAACGACCGCGCCGGCGGCGGCGGGCTCGGCGGTGTCAGCCGGTTTGGCCGCGTCGGCGAACGTGCTCGCTGTCGCGAGGCATGCAACTCCCGCTATCAGCACGCCCGCAATCGTTCTGGCTTTCATGATGGCCCCCAGTGTCGAGTGGTCTCCCGCTGCTTTCGGTCGTGCGCCGGTCGACCCGCGTGCGCCGGCGATGCGACCAGCCCCCACTCGCTGACGCCCGCCTTCCCGACCTGTCAAGAGTCGCGGGTCGTTGGGCGGGAGCCGGCGCGGTGCTGCGCTACAGCAGGCGCGGCGCGCCGGCTGGGAAGACGGCGTCCCGCTCGGGCGCGGAGCACCACTACATCTATAGTGCGCCAGCGAGGTCGCAGGCTCAGTAGGCATAATTGCAGCTTCGTTGCCCGATCAGCGCGATCGCCCCGAGGAGGCGAGGATGTACACGCTTTATTACATGCCGGGAGCCGCGAGCTTCGCCGTGCACTGGCTGCTGCTCGAAATCGGCGCGCCGCACGAGCTACGACGCATCGACGGGGAGGCGGGCGAGCAAAAGCAACCCGCCTACCTGAAACTTAACCCCAACGGGCTCGTACCGACGTTGGTCGTCGCCGGTGAGCCTGTCTACGAATGCGCGGCGCTGCTGCTGCTGCTCGCCGCCCGGCATCCGGAAGCTCATCTCGCACCGCCGCCCGGCACTCGGGCCGAGGCTCTTTACCTGCAGTGGACGCTGCATCTGGCGAACACCGTGCAACCGGCGTTCCGGAACTGGTTCTATCCGGACGAGGCCGCCGGGCCGGAACATGTTGTTGTCGTCAAGGAGCGCGCGTACGGCCGAGTTACAGCTGCATGGGACCGGCTGGATGCTCACCTGGCCGCGCACGGCCCGTGGGTCACCGGCTCGGCGCTGACGGCGGTCGACTTTCTCGCCGCAATGCTGGCGCGCTGGTCGCGCAACATGCCGCGGCCGGCGACCGACTGGCCGGCGATCGCGCGGCTGGTCGCTGCAATGAAGGTCCGGCCCACGTTTCGCAAGCTCAATCGCAGCGAAGGACTTACGGAATGGCTATGACCGGGCCATCGGCGGCGAGCGCGGCCAGCCCGGTTCTGGAGACGGCGCGCCTGATCCTGCGGCCTCCGCAGCTCAAGGACTTCGACGCCTGGGCCGCCTGCGCCGCCGATCCAGCGGCCACCGAATTCCTCGGCGGGCCGCAGCCGCGACCAATCGCGTGGCGCGCGTTCATGGCGATGGCCGGATCCTGGTCGCTGTGCGGATTTGCGATGTTCTCCGCCATCGACAAGCACAGTGGTCGATGGATCGGGCGCCTCGGTCCGTGGCGCCCTGACGGCTGGCCGGGCAATGAGATCGGCTGGGGGCTTGCCCACGAAGCGGAAGGCCGCGGCTACGCGTACGAGGGAGCAGTGGCAACGATCGACTGGGCGTTTGCGACGCTCGGGTGGGAGGCGATCATCCACTGCATCGATCCAGGCAACGTGCGCTCCGAGGCACTGGCGTCCCGGCTCGGGTCACGGCGTCTCGGCCGCACCGTGCTGCCGCCACCGCTTGCCACCGAGATCACGGTGTGGGGTCAGAGCCGCGCTGAATGGCTCGCAGGCGCCGTTCAGCGGTCGGCCGGCGGCTTGCCGAGGTAGAAGCGGACCACCAGACGCTGAATCAGCCGGCCGTAAGGCGGGTAGAAGAGACTCACCGGGAAGAACCGGTGACGCTTGAACACGGCCTTCGGGTGCGACAGCTCGCGAAAGCCCTCTTCGGCATGGTAGCTGCCCATCCCGGACGTGCCTGAGCCGCCGAATGGCAGGTCGTGGTTGAACACGTGCCAGCCCCAGTCGCCGACGGTCACGCCGCCCGAGTGGGTGGCGCGGAGCAGGGCGTCGAGCTTGGCTCCCGCAAAACCAAACGGATACAGCGCCAGCGGACGCGGTCTTGCCGCGACGTAGCGTACGCCCTCCTCAACGCTGTCATAGCCGATCACCGGCAGGATCGGACCAAACAGCTCCTCGCGTGCGAGGCGCATGTCGTCCTTGACCTGGGTGACGATGTAGAGCGGCAGCCGGCGATCGGATCCCGGGTCGCCCGCCGCGGTCACGACCGCCCCTTTCGCGCGGGCATCGGCGAGCAGTTCGATGATCCGTGCGTGCTGCCGGTCGGTGACGATGCCGGTGTAATCGGCATTGCCGGCGACGACGGGATAGAGCGCCCGGAACGCACGTTCCGCGGCCGCCGCAAACTCCGCGACCTGGGCGCGGGGGACGAGCGCATAGTCCGGGGCGACGCAGATCTGACCGGCGTTGAATGCCTTGCCGTGCGCGACCGCGCGCGCGGCCGCGGCCAGGTCCGCACCGGGGGCCACGAAAGCGGGTGACTTGCCGCCGAGCTCGAGCGTCACCGGAGTCAGATTCGCAGCCGCGGCTCGCATCACGTGCGGGGCGACGGCAGGCGATCCCGTGAACACCAGGTGATCGAACGGCAGCGCCGAGAACGCCTGCGCGGCGGCGACCGCCCCGCCGAACACCGCGACCTCATCCTCCGCGAACACGTCGGCAAGCAGCGCCCGCACCGCCGCGGTGGTCCGCGGCGTGTACTCCGACATCTTGATCATGGCGCGATTCCCGGCCGCCACGGCCGCGATCAGCGGGCCGAGCGCGAGGTACACCGGGAAGTTCCAGGGTGCGATGATGCCGACGACTCCCTTCGGCTGGTACATCACGAAGGCGCGATTGGTGGCGAACAGCAGCTCGGTGTGGCGGCGGCGCGGCCGCATCCAGCGCGCGAGGTGCCGCCGTGCGTGGTCGATCTCGAGCACCGGCCCGATCACATCCGCGAGTTTCGACTCGAACGCGGAGCGGCCGCCGAAGTCGGCATCGATGGCCTCGGCCAGCCGGTTCTGGTGCCGCCCGAGCGCCGTGCGCAGCGCCTTGAGCCACGCGCGGCGCTGCTCGACGGTCGGATAGGGGTGCGCAGCGAACGCGGAGCACTGCGCCGCAAGGATCACGCTCATGCGCGCAATCTCGGCCGCATCGCCTTCCTCGAGGGTGGCGGAATCGCGCGCCGCGCTCATGGCGCTGGCCGCGCCTTGCCGTGCCGGATTAGGAAATAGGCGAGGAGCGCGACGCCGACCGACAGCACGCTGGCTTTGAGCTCATCCTGATGCGCCGGCGTCAGTCCCATCGCGACGAGCACCGCCGCCATCGCCGCGATCGCGAAGTAGCTCGCCCACGGAAACAGCCACATTGCGAGCGCGGGAGCGGGGCCCCCGGCGCGAGCGCGCGCCCGGCGCAGGCGTACCTGGGAGACCGCGATAGCCATGTAGACGAACACGATCAACGCGCCGGAAGCATTGACCAGGAACGCGAACACGGTATCCGGCCACCAGATCGCGGCGATGATGCCGGCGATGCCAGCGAGCCCACCGAGCATCACCGAGCGCGCCGGCACGCGCCTGGCATTGATCTTGACCAGCCAGCGCGGCGCATCCCCGCGCTCGGCGAGGGCAAACAGCACTCGCGAAGCCACGTAAAACGCCGAGTTCAAGCACGAAAGTACGGCGGTCAGAATGATCGCGCTCATCATCGTGCTCGCGAACGGTATCTGCATCACGTCGAGCGCGCGCGTGAATGGTGAGAACCCAGGCTTAATGGTGTCCCAAGGCACGACGCAGACGATGAGGAAGATCGACACCACGTAAAAGCCCAGAATTCGCCAAACGACGGTTGAGGTCATGCGCGCAACCGCGCGCGCGGGCTCAGCCGACTCGGCAGCCGCGATCGTGACGATCTCGGCACCCATCATCGAGAAGAAGACCGTCACGACGGCGGCGAGCACCGCGAGCAGACCCTTCGGCATGAACCCGCCGTGCGCCACCAGGTTGCCGAAGGTCGGGACCTTCGGCCCCATGAAGCCGGATGCGAACGAGGCCGCGAGCGCAATAAACACGATGATCGCTGCCACCTTGATCGAAGCGAACCAGAACTCGAACTCACCGTAGGAGCGCGCCGACATCAGGTTGACGCCGGTCATGATCGCCATCAGGCCGATGCCCAGCGCCCACAGCGGCACGGGCAGCCAGGAGTGCAGGATCGCTGCGCCGGCGATCGCCTCGACCGGGATCACGATGACCCAGAAGTACCAGTACAGCCAGCCGACAGAAAACCCCGCCCAGTGACCGAGGCCGACGCGCGCGAACTCAGTGAAGGAACGGACGCCCGGCATGGCGACAGCCATCTCGCCGAGCATCCGCATGATCAGCAACACCAGAAACCCGCACATGGCGTAACTGATCAATACCGCGGGTCCGGCGGCGACGATCGCCACGCTGCTGCCCACGAACAGTCCGGCGCCGATGATGCCGCCGATGGTGATCATCGACACGTGCCGCGGCCGCAGCGACCGGCTCAGCGAGTGGTCATCGGTACTGCCGGTCACGACCGTCTCATTCATGGGCTGAGAGCTCCAGCTTCTGTTTGGCGCGGCACACAGCGAGGGTACACAATGCCGGGGCCCCGGGGCAGCTGCTTCGACAATAATGCTGCCGAGCCATCCGGCGGGCGTGCCGCGGTGGCGGCGGCGGGGCGGACCGGTGGAGGATCTCCCGTGGAGCCGTGCAACGATCCGCAGTTCGTCGACATAGAGGCCGCGGCACGGCGGATTGCCGCCCACGTGCGGCGCACCCCAGTGCTCGCCTCGGCCGAGCTTTCGAGGCGGCTCGGCGTCGCGGTCGAGTTCAAGTGCGAGAACCTGCAGGAGGCGGGCGCCTTCAAGTCCCGCGGAGCCTCGAACGCCGTGTTTGCGCTGCCGGCCGACGTCGCCGCGCGCGGCGTCGCGACCCATTCATCGGGCAATCATGCCGCCGCGCTCGCGCGCGCGGCGCAGCGCCGCGGCATCCCGGCATTCATCGTGATGCCGCGCGGGGCACCGCGGATCAAGCGCGCGGCGGTCGAGGGCTTCGGTGGCCGGGTGACCGAGTGCGATCCGACGCTCGCCGCGCGCGAGACGGCGGCCGCAGCGATCCTGGCCGAGACCGGGGCAACGCTGGTACATCCGTACGATGATCCGCTGGTCATCGCCGGGCAGGGCACGATCGCGCTCGAGCTCGCAGACCAGACCGCGCCTCCAGACGCGGTGCTGGTACCGGTCGGGGGCGGCGGATTGCTGTGCGGTACGGCCCTCGCGCTCGAGAAGCTGTGGCCGGGCACGCGTGTCATCGGGGTCGAACCGGCGGGTGCGGACGATGCATACCGGTCGTTCACCACCGGGCGGCTGCACACGCAGGCCGATCCGCGCACGATTGCCGACGGCCTGCGGGGCGCACTCTCGGCGCGCACGTTCCGGCTCGCGCGCGCCCACGCCGATGCGATCGTCACGGTGACGGAAGCGGCGATCGTCGAGGCCATGCGGCTCGTGTTCGACGGGCTCAAGGTGGTCGTCGAGCCATCGGCGGCAGTCCCGGTTGCCGCGCTGCTCGAACGCCAGGTGGTGGCGCGGCGGGTCGTGGTCGTGCTGTCGGGGGGCAATGTCGATCTCGACGCGTTGCCCTGGATTGCGGGCCCGGCGCAGCTTAGGTAGTGCGCGCACCCGCCTAGGCAAAAGCGCCGATGCTGGCCCGGGCAGGCACGGCGTACGCTGCCTCTACCGGGGCGAGGAGGAGTCAACGTGCTCGAAACCAAACACATTCTGGTCGCACTCGCCGACCCGCGGGCGAAGTCATCCCCGGCGATTACCCGGGCCGCCGAGATCGCCGGCAAGACTGGCGCCCGCGTGACGCTGTTCCACAGCCTGTACAGCCCATACGTCGCCGGCGAGCAGTTCTACAGTCCCGGCGACCTCGAGCGCGACATCGAGACCGCGGTGAGCGCGGGCAAGAAAGAGCTCGAGCGCCTGGCCCGGCCGCTGGCCGCCGCCGGGATCCAGACGCATGCGCGCTGCCGGTGGGACTACCCGGTCCACGAAAGCATCATTCGCGAGGTGATCCGGGAAGAGGTCGACCTGCTGGTGATCGAGAGCCATCGCCACGGGGCGGCGGCACGCGTCGTGCTCACCAATACCGACTGGCAGCTGCTCCGGCTGTGCCCGTGCCCGGTACTGTTCGTCAAGACCACCCGGCGTTACGAACGGCCGCGAGTGCTGATCAGCGTGGACCCGATGCACGCCCACGCCAAACCCGCCGGCCTCGATGCCCGGCTGCTCAGCGTGGGCGCGGCGCTGGCAGAGACGTTCAACGGCAAGCCGCACGCGGCCCACTTCTACATGCTGACGACGCCGCTGGCCACCGGCTTCATGGTTGAACCGCTGCCCCTGCCGGCCGCGATCGCCGAGCAGCATGAGCGGGACGTGCACAAGGCATTCGACCAGCTGGTCGGCAGGTACGACCTCGGCGCGCGCCGCACTCACCTGCGGACCGGGCTGCCGATCGATGCGCTTCCGGAGCTTGCCGCGGAGATCGACGCGCACGTCGTGGTGATGGGCGCCGTGTCCCGCAGCGGGCTCCAGCGGCTGTTCATCGGGCATACCGCCGAGCGCGTGATCGACCGGCTGAAGTGCGACGTGCTGATCGTCAAGCCGGACGGTTTCAAGACGCCGGTGCCACGCCGGGCCGTGCATCGTCCGGTCGTGCTGCCACCGCTCTGACGGCGGCCGCGAGCGCGCGCACGTCGACCGAGCGCGCGGTGTCCGCGCGCACCGACCGCGACCGCTCCGCGGGCGTAAGGCTGGGGGAGCCGGCGAGCTGGCGCTCGAGCACGGCGAGCGTCGCCTCGGAGGGGTCGCCGCTGCGCCCTGCGACGCGCGCACGCAGCGTCGCGTCGGGCGCAGTGCATTCGATGATGGCGAACGGCGCACCAGCCGCACGCGCGATGCCGGCGAATTCTTCGCGCCGCACCGGGTCGAGAAACGTCGCGTCGACGATCACGTCGATTCCAGCTCCGACAAGGCCCGCCGCCGCGGTGGCCAGTCGCTGGTAGGTGCGGGCAGTCATGTCCGGCGAGTACAGCCCGCCGCCGGGAGATGAGTCCGTCTGGGCGCGACCACCGAGTCCGGCGAGCCGCTTGCGCTCCACGTCCGCGCGCACGCGGACCGCGGGCAAGGTCGCGACGAGCTGTCCGGCCAGCCAGCTTTTTCCGGAGCCCGACGGGCCGAAGGTCAGCAGCAGCCTGCCCGGGGGGCGGGCCGCATAGGTCGCGGCCGCCGCGACGTAGCGGCGGCACTCTGCCAGCGCGGCATCGGCCGGCGCACCACCGGGCAACTGCCGCATGCGCACCAGATCCACATTGGCGCGCACCAGCGCCCGGTAGACCAGCAACCAGCGCAGCACCGTCGCGGCATCGTAGTCACCCGCGGCTGCTAGCCAGCCGTCGAGGAACGCATACGCGAGGTCGGCGCGGCCGAGTTGCTCGAGATCCATCGCCAGGAACGCGACATCACTCGCGACGTCGATCCACCGCAGCCGCGGGTCGAAGTCGATGCCGTCGAAAGGCGTCAGCTGGCCACTGAGGCGCACGACATTGCGGCAGTGCAGGTCGCCGTGGCACTCACGAACGCAGCCGGCTGCATGCCGTCGCGCCAGCGCCCGAGCCAGCGCCGGCCGCTCGCGCTCAAGGAATGCACTGAGCGCCGTTACCGTCTCCTCCGCCACCGGCGAGCCCGGAGCGGCGAGCATTGCGAAGGTCCGGTCGGCGGCGGCCAGGGCATCCTCCGGGCGGCCGAGCGGCTGGCCGACAACAGCTGGCGGGCCCGTGTGCTGCCAGGCTGCGACGCGTGCCCCCAAAGCAGCGAGTTCGACCTGGCCAACCGCGTGGCCGGCGACGAGCGCATCGAGCTCGAGCGCACGATCGAAACGCCGCATGCGAACGCACGGCTCGAACGGCGTGCCAGCTAGGTCCAAACGCAATCCGCTTCCAGTGGAGACGATCTCGCTGACGCCGAGGTAGAGCTCGGCGGCCCATCGCCGGTTGAGTGCGACCTCGGTCGCGCAGGCCGCGCGCCGCAGGTCCACCGTTCCGTAGTCAAGGAACGGCAGCCGCACCGGACGTTTGACCTTATAGGCGTAGTCGCCCGCCAGGGCGATCCACGAGACGTGGGTCTCGATCAGGCAGAGCGAGTCGGCGGGATGCGGATAGAAACCAGCGTCGAGCAGCGCCGCCGGCAGCGCATCCACCGGCCGGGGTGCGGCTCCGTCAGCGCCCGAGGCCGTCTTCGTCTGCCTCGTCCGGCTCGATTGCTTCCTGCGGCTGGGCCGGCAGCTCATCGAGCGGAGCGCGCCAGTCGCGCCCAGACACCTCGCTATCCGCGGTGTAGCCGAGGTCATCGGTCTCGACATCGTCAACGGGACCGGTCCAGTCCTCGGGAGCCTCCGTAGGATCGAGGGGCATCGCGAACCAGCTATCGAGTTCGATCTCGTCCACGTCGCCGTCGAAACCCTGGATCTCAACCACTCCGTCTTCATCATCCACCGCGACGACGTGGAACATCTGTCCCTTGTCGCGGTGGGCGTACCACTGTCCAACTTCAGGAAGCACTCGGGCGGTCATGGCGGCTAATCCCGGCAAGAGAGTGGCGGAGCGGATTCATCCTACGTCCACTGCACGGCAGCGGCGTAGGGGAATGTGCGGATAACGTTTTTTCACACTGCGTTCCGCCGTCGTGCACTAGACTTTGCGATGCACAATCTTACTACCGTATCGGCGGGATGCACCCAGAACTATCAGTGACTTGCATTCGGACGGCGAATTGACGCGACCAGCATGGTCTCCGCATCCAACAGCGGCGCTGGCAATCCCACGCGCGGGACGCTGGAGCGGAGTTGATTCGCGGGATACGTGGTCCTTGTCGGTGGCGGACCCACGACCTCGCGCACGAAGATCGCCAGCCGGCAGTCGCGCAAGGAATCGCACTGGTCTGGGCCACTGGCAAGCGCCAAGAACCGTGCGTTCGCGCGGGGCGGGACCATGCAGGTCGGGGCTCCACCGTTGCGATTTGCGATTGCAAGCGTGACGTCTCTCATCGTCTACCCAACCTTGCACATGTCCCACGCGCGTTTCAGTCGACATTGAGAGCCGCGGCCAGCGCAACGCCCGACCGTGCGCCGACAGCCTTGCGTCTGTCGGGTGTTTACACTCGTCCGTAGAACGAGCTCGACCTCGTGCTATTGCGAAACGACTAGGGAGTTTCCGAGGATGTTAGTGAAGGATCGAGGATCGCAGAATTGTGCCGTCGTGAAAGGCTGCGCAGGTAGTCTGGAAATCCAATCTGCATCGCTGGCGACCAGGTGTGAGACGCCCTCGGCGATGTCCGGTTGGTAGCTGATTTTGATTTTTGTCGTATCGAGAAGGGGACACATCAATGAACAGCGGCACGTTTCTGCAAAAGCTTGTGATATCGGTAGTGGCTACCGGAGTTGTGCTGCCGGTGGTCTGGGCCGGGGAATCCCCTGCGCCGCTGGCGGGGACTGCGACCCAGACGCCTGGCGCGATCATCGGGATCGTGACGAACGCGGACAAGTTGCCGGTACCACGAGCGACGGTTAAGGCCGTAAGAGTGGATGGCGGCAGCTTTCACGCGACACTGTCGGGTACCGATGGCAGTTATTCGTTTTCCGACCTGCCGCCGGGCAAGTGGTCCGTCACCTCACATGTCGATGGATATCCGGACGTGACGGCGCCTTCGATTGAGGTCGGCGCGAGCGAAGCCACTCGGCAGGACATCGTGATGAAGGTTCCGGAGACAGCGCCCGGGTCCGCGCCGACGGTACCTCTGGCCCTGCAGGCGCCCGACGCGACATCCGGCGTCGATAACGAGACCCCGTTCGCCTTCGGAGATTTCACCTGGCTCAATGGAAGCCCCCGCAATCATGCGCCGGTGTTCGACACGAAGTTCTTTACGCCCGACATTCGCTTCGACGCCAACTACATGGAGGACTTCAATCACCCGGTGGATCATACGATCGTCGGGTCAACCGAGTCGTTCCGCTCGGGCGAGTTCCAACTCGAGCAGGTCAGCCTTGGCGGCGATTTCCATTGGGAAAACGTGCGTGCCCGCTTTCTTTCCATGATGGGGCTGTTTGCCACCACGACACCGCGCAATGACGCAAGTGCGGGCGTCGGTCAGTGGGATCTTCGCGACGCATACCGCTACCTGTCAGAAGCCAATGCCGGCTATCACTTCGACGTGAACCATGGGCTCAATGTCGATGCGGGAATCTTCGTCTCGTACATTGGCCTGTTTAGCTACTATAACTTTGACAACTGGACGTACCAGCCGTCTTACGTGTCGTCGAACACGCCG
>Ga0209415_10013785_pt1 | contig 13281 bp, 11 predicted proteins | sample PeaSoiSIISIP2007_FD_187696 | JGI IMG/M metagenome (GOLD analysis project Ga0209415, IMG submission 187696) | Peat soil microbial communities from Weissenstadt, Germany - SII-SIP-2007 (SPAdes) (version 2) | ecosystem: Environmental > Terrestrial > Soil > Wetlands > Peat | place: Germany... | reverse complement strand
CGTCGTCGACGAAATCAACCCCCGACGCTGATCAACCCCAGCCGCTGTCCGACACCTGCCCAGGCCGGACGCTTACTGTTGAGAAAGTCTCACGATCGTTGAGATGCGACACTTGCGTGCTTAATTAATGGTGAATGTGCCTCTGTGTCTATCATGCGAAGCCCGTTGCGGCGCATCAACACACCGTAGACTGCCCGCAGGTCTTGCTGATGCCCACTCGGCTGCCGCGAGGTCGTCGGTCGTACCGGTTCGGGCGATGCCCATCGACTGAACGGATTCCGCTCTGTTCCAGGTCGGCGATCCCTATGCCGCTATGCCGAGCCTAGACAGCGGCTGCTCCTGCCCCAAATGGCGGTCGCGTTGCTACAGCGTCTCGATCGGACCCAAGCGATTGCGACTTCGTCGCGTAAGCTTCTTATCGAAAGTGACGAACGCCCGTGCGTCTGCAGGCGTACTCGCGATATGCAGTGCGTCTGCAATGTCAATGCCGTCCGTAGCCGCAGCCAAAGCTTGTTTGACACTCCCCGAGTCTTCAACGCGGACCTGCGGCAGGCCCAACACGCTTTCGATTGCTCGTACTATTGCCGTATTTTGGAACTCATAAACGGCGCGGAGGACCCAAACGGTCTCCAATAGCACGGTCTTGCCGATCCAGATCTCTTCTTTTTCAAACAGCGCACGCGCCTTAGCGCCCTGGACTGCGTCATCGTCGACGAGCAGCCTCACGAGCACGTTCGTGTCAATAGCGATCAATTAGCGCGACTTCCCTTTGTGTCGCCTGTGCCGACGCGTGATCTCGGTCTCGATGCCGCGCTCGAAGTCCTCGAGCGTCCTGGCCGCGCCCCTGTATGGCAACATTCCGGCTACCTGAGCAAGAGACGTTGGCGGGAACGGTTTCTTCGTGCGCAGCACTACCCCGTCGGCCGTCGTCTCGACAACGAATTCCGTGCCCTCGCGCCAGCCGCATGCATCCCGCACCGACTTCGGAAGGACGATCTGGCCTTTCGAGGAAAGCTTCGTGGTCTCCATGACAGGCATGGTAAGACATGGTAAGACGGCCGTCAAGCCGCCGCAACAGCTTGAACTCAATACTTAATCATGCGAAGTGCGACCCTAAGTCATTGATATTACTGAGCCGCGTGATGAAGTTCAGGTAAGTGCCCGAGAAACCGGTGCAGGCTCGGACTGAGGCATTACCGCTTCCCGCACGCTTCTAGGCAATGTTGTTGAGTAGTCGCACCGCTCTGCGATGGCAATTGCCTGATGGGGCACACGATGTGCCGGCCCCACTGGTGCGAACGCTGTGACGGACGTCGCACGTGCGGCAAACCACGACGGCTATGGGCGCGTCATCAGTTGTACGGTGATGTCGCCTCGAAATCTGAACACACGTCTGGCCGACCGGACATTTCCATTCCTGGGAATCGAGCAGAGGGATGGGGTTGATTCACGTGGCGACAGCGTTGGCGTCGATGTCGATGTTTACGTGTGGCGCTGCAGGGTATCCGCCCGCGCGTTTCGGTCGCGAACTATGCATGGAGGTTGCCCCTGATGGTCAGCGAAGTTGCCGATCCCGCGCTGCTGCAGAAGTTCTCGCCGCTCGATGGCCTGAAGCGCGAGACCCTCGCCGCGTTAGCGCGCAAGACCTCGCTTAAGGTATTGCCCGCCGGACGCCTGCTGTTTCGTGAAGGCATCAGCGACGAATGCACGTTGTACCTGGTTCGCGGTGAAGTTGAGCTGCGGTCGGCCGACGCCAGGGTGGCCGTCGTCCGGGCGGGTACGGACGCTGCCCGCAATCCGCTGGCGCCCAGTCGCCCGCGGCGCTTCACTGCACGCGCCGCCTCCAAGATCGAGTACCTGTCAATCGACAGCGACTTGCTCGACGTCATGCTGACCTGGGACCAGACCGGCATTTACGAGGTCAAGGAACTCAGCACGAATTCGCCGGCCGTGAGCGACGATTGGATGACGACGCTTCTGCAGACCAAGGTCCTTCAGCGCATTCCGCCGTCGAAGCTGCAGGCAATCTTCATGCGCGTGCAGCGCGTCACGTACCGCGCCGGCGAAATCGTCATCAAGCAAGGCGCCGACGGTGACTACTTCTATGCGATCGCCTCCGGCAGCTGCGCCGTCACACGCGAGTCGCCGACCAGCCGCAAGGGCGTCAAGCTTGCCGTGCTCGGCCCGGGCGAAACATTCGGAGAAGAGGCGCTGATTTCCGGATCAACGCGCAGCGCTACAGTCACGATGCTGGCAGACGGCGCATTGATGCGCCTCGCGAAGGATGATTTCGACGCGCTGCTGAAGGAGCCGATGCTCGACTGGATCGGCTTCGACTCGGCGAACGAGCTTGTCGGGCAAGGCGGGGCACGCTGGCTCGATGTGCGGCTGCCGTCAGAGTTCGAAACTGGGCACCTGCCGGGTGCGCTCAACGTGCCGCTTTACCTCCTGCGTCTTCACCTCAAGCGACTCGATTCCAAGCTCCGGTACGTCGTCTGCGACACTGGCCGACGCAGCTCAGTCGGCGCGTTTATCCTGAAGGAGCGTGGGTTCGATGCAGCCGTTCTCAAGGGTGGGCTTACGGTGACAGAGATCGCGCGCGCGGCCTGACAGGCGCCCTGCGGCGTCCGGATCAGTACGGACGTCACTCCATTTTGAATAGAGAAGGCCCCGCGAGCGGGGCCTTCCAATGCACGACAGTGCTCAGCGACAGGCGATTGTCAGGCTGCGGTCGCCAGCAATTGCCAGTTCTTGGGAAGGATGACCGCATCGATCGCGTGAATGATGCCATTCGTTGCGACAAGATCCGCGCGTGTGACGCGGGCTCCATTGACCCGCACGTCCAAGGGCGATACCGCTGCCGTCAGCGCGCTGCCCTGCAGTGTCATTACTTCACCTGATTTCAGATCCCTGGCCAGAAAATGGCCTGGGATGACGTGATAGTTCAGGACTGCCTTGAGCTTCGCAGAGTCCTTGAGCAGTGCGTCATATGAACCGGCCGGAAGCTTCTTGAACGCCTCGTCGGTCGGCGCGAAGACCGTAAACGGGCCCTTCCCGGTCAATGCGTCCGTCAGACCCGCGGCCTTTATGCACGCAGCGAAAGTTGTGAAATTGCCCGCTGCGACCGCCGTATCGACGATGTGCTTCGCGGGTGCGGTATTAATGTTCCTGGTAGCTTCGCTAGCAGGAACGCTCTTCGATTTATCCATAGAATTTAAACCTCGACGTATGACCAGCGAGAAGTCGCGGGCCACCTCAGCTCGTGTGCGGCTGAAGGCGTCGAGTGTGCGCCTCATGTCGAGGACGTGCGGATCACAACGGAAAGAAATATCTGCTTCGCAGCTTGCTCGTCTAGCCTTGTAATCCTGGCGAAACACGCGACAGGTTTCGACGACCGATGTCTGTCGCCGCGGAACACGAATCGTTCCTGCAATTCATCGCGAGCCGATGACGTGGCGTCGCGGGTTATCGGTCTCTGCACACTGCGAGCTCTAACGAACATCGCTTCAGGATCAAATAGCGCTTTGCGCGCCATTTGATGCGTGATAGGCGATCGCCTGTAATCACGTCGAAATAACTTGTGTCTCCCTGGGATTGGCGCACTGCGGGAGGCGCAGCGGAAGGCGGACTCATCCTATGAGGCCGCTGTCGCTCCACCATCTGCGGGCAACGTGGCTGCAGTCGCGGTAACGCGTCCGCCCGCGTGAGGGCATCCTGTGGCTGGACGCAATATAAACGCCAAACACTCTCACGAGGCCTGTCAAAGAGGTCCGCCCGCCCCCATATCGACAAAGATACCTGAACGAAAAGTGACTGCTTCGAGGAGAAATGCATGCTGAACCTTGTTCACTACCAACCGCGGTCGTTAATGAATCGCTGGCAGCACGAGCTCGACCAAGTATTCAACGGTCCGGTGAGTGGCTTGGAGCCTGTCCCGGGAAACGGCCCAACTTGGGTGCCGCCGGTGGACGTGCAGGAAGAGAAAGACGGATTCCTGGTGCGGGCGGACATTCCTGGCGTCGCGGCGAATGACATTGAAGTCACCGCTGAAGACGGTGTGTTGACGATCCGCGGCGAACGCAAGGCGAGCGAGCCCGTTGCAAGCGTCAACTTTGAGAGTATCGAACGGGTGGCGGGGACGTTCATGCGTCGCTTCACCCTGCCGGATGTCGCACAAACGGCGGACATCAAGGCGAACTATGCCAACGGGGTCCTCGAAATCCGAATTCCTAAGGTCCCGCGTGTCGAAGCCAAGCGGGTTGTGGTGACGGTCAATTGAGGACCTGCCGGGCTGGCTCTAGCGCGGCCCGTACGCCGCCCGGCGCTGACGGCGCCGGGCGGCCATTCAACACTGTCATCAACTTGGCCGATCGCGGCTGAGGCCGTTTCTGTGAAAATCACGACGCTGTCGGAACAACAGCGCCGCGCAGATGCCCGCCGCAGCGTGTTGTCACTGCCCGCCGGTACGTTGAGGCCAACGGAGTCGACGACGGGCTCTACCAAGAACGCGACCGCGGCCCGCAGGATCAGCACGTGGACTGTGGCGTCTCGCCATGAGCCGCAACCGCCCCTGACGGCCACGGCGTGGGCTACCAGACCACTCCTGCGAAGGGACGCGAGCGCGTCGGAAGCTCTGCACCCGGCCGAAGACGACGGATGGCCAAACGGACGCAGGCACTGATCCGCCCTGTCGGCAGCTGGACCGGTACCGGCGTTTACACCCCCGGCAAGCATGGCCTGCTGTCGCCAAGACTTTTGTTCCCCGATGGATGGGTCGCGGCAGCCTTTCTTACGTGATGTGGGGACAGCGCCGACCTACCGCGCGCACCCGGCAATGCGAACAGTCGGTACGCTTCCGAAATTCGCCGTGGACAATGTCGGTTGCCGATAGTCGAACTGGGAGACCCCCAACCTCACACGACGGGTGAGGGAAACCCATGCCTGGTCGCAAACACGCCGGCATCGATCGCGTCGTTTTGGCAATTCGACGGTTCACGATTGTCAGGTCCGCGACCCGTCAGGCGCCGCGTGCGTTATGCCGTTCGATTTCTTCGACTTCACTTGCTCTTTTGCGCCAGCAGGTTCATTGATAGCTTGGTATAGGTCCGAATAGCTCGCCAGATTCCGCTTTTAGCGTCGACTTATCGCAAAGGACATTACGATGCTCCTTTCTGACTTCCGCATGGCCCAGCCGGACGTGACTGCAGATTTTGTCCCCATGTATTGCCTGGACAGACGGCAAACCGTGGCGGCTGCAATTGGGCGGATGTGCCTCGAAAAGTATTTTCATCGTCAGCATTTGACTGGCACACAGGCAGGTACGCTCGTTCGCGCAAATCAAGAAGCGTTGGCACGGATTATTTCCGCCAAGTACGAGCGTGGCGAATACCAGGCTCATGCATATGCCGGCTCAACGATTCGTCGAGTCGGCATAGAGCTCCCTGATATAGAGGAGAGCGGCGAAGTCTTGACCGATCGCGTGCTTGACGATCAGGCTGGATGGGCTATGCCTGACGGCCGTTGGTCACATGGCCCAGCCTCAAGAGACATGAGCCCGCTTCCGGAGACAGCGGAAGCGCGTTGCCGCGGCTGCAATTGCTCAGTCGTCCGGGACGAATCCGGTAAGCCTAGGACGGGCCGTGACGGCGGCGCCCGCTACGCTATCGAGAAGAGTTGCCCGGTTCACAGTTAGCAGTGCGGGCGGAGGCTGCCGTTTGACGGGACCAGAGCCCGTCGGACGCCGATTCCTGTGTTGAAGGCTCGGCGAATTCAACTCACTGTCTATTATGCGAAGTACGGTGCACCGCACCAATGCTTGACTGGGGCACCGAATTCCTGGGAACCGCGTGATCGCAAGCGCCAGTGGCAGAGCACTATGGGCGGGTGGGATTCTCGCAACGCGAACACCGACAACGCGGCAATATCGGCCCGTTACGCGCGGCTCCCGATCCCGTGCACCCCGCCGTCATTAATTGTGAGATTTGGCAGCTAGCTTGGAACGGTATCGCGCGGCTGCCATGGCGACGGCTCGCCGCCCGCACATTTTGTCAGGATGATCGCTAACCAACGCTTTCCGAACCCATTCACTGAACGAGCTCGGTCGTGACCAGCTATTACACCAAGAAGCTGTCCGGCGCGCGTCTACAACGCTGCTACGACATAGCGCCACTGCGTGTGCAGCAGTACCTCGAATCGGAGATTGGGTACCTAATCAGCCGCTTACGCGCAACGGACTCTGTACTTGAGCTCGGTTGTGGTTACGGTCGGGTTGCGATGCGGATCGCCGACGTCGCGGCCAGAGTCGTCGGCATCGATGTTGCTGAGGAAAGCTTGTCAGTGGCACGTCAGCTCGCGAGCTCGAGCGAAAAGGTTGAGTTCCTTCTGATGGATGCAAGGACTCTGCATTTCGAGAATGAATGCTTCGATGCAGTCGCGTGCGTACAGAACGGCGTGTGTGCGTTCGGGGTCGATCAGGAGCGGATGCTTGAAGAGGCTTGGCGAGTCCTGCGTCCAGGGGGCGTGCTGCTGATTTCGACCTATAGCGATTCCTTCTGGGCCGATCGCCTCGCGTGGTTCGAACTGCAGGCCGACGAAGGATTGATCGGCGCCATTGATCGCGACGCATCGCGCGATGGCACGATTGCCTGCGTCGACGGTTTTCGTGCCGGGCGGGCTACGCCTGCTCAGCTGCACGGATTTGCCGCGCTGCTGGGCGTTCAGACGGCCGTGGTAGAAGTAGATGACTCCAGCCTTTGGTGCGAGCTTCGCAAGCCGTCGCTATAGCTTACGGCCTGCTCACATCCTCAAGATCGCAGCCACTCGGTAGAGTTGCCCCGAACCGATCACACAGGTTGCGGGCTGACGGCTGCGCCGTGAGCAGGACTTGGCTATGACCGCTCGACTCCAAGCAACTCCGGTCACTACCGCTTGGAGTCAGGCGGGTTTGCGCATCGCATCCAGAGCCGCACGTGCGAGAAACCCAGAGCGGGTCTCACCCTGCTTTCTGGCATGGGCATCGACCGCACGGAGAATACGCTGGGGCAATGTGATGTTGATCCGTGCGGCCTTGTCTCCCAGTTCACTGGCGTCGACATCGACGACTGCCCGGTGGATTCCGCTTTAGTCTGTCATCACTTCTGGAAGAAGGTGTCACAGCGCTTTCGCGTTCATAATTCGAAAAGAGCCGCAATTTGTAGGCTGAAGCTTGGGTCGAGCCATCGTGACGCCGCCCAGTGTCCAAGTCCAGTACGTTCACGACACCGTCATATCTTCCGTTTAGTGTGACCGGCATCTGTCGGGAGCGCCAGGGATAGAGGCATTGCCGGACAAGGCAGAGGACCCTCGTCTCGTAGCCTTCACGTGCCTTCCCAAGGCGCTAAAACGGGCCGGCATCGCACGAATCGAGCAGAAACAACGGCGCGGTACCGTTGCCGACCTCGTCCATATCTCCGAAAGCGACTGGAACACTGCGCGATGAAGATTCAATGGGGTCAACAGCCTTGTTTAGGAGGCCGGCCCCGGAGAGTAATTGCGCATTGTCGCCGCCCTGCCCCGCATCGTCATTCGGCATAAGCGATGCCAGAAGCGCACTAGGGTTACGGATTTCCAATCGGCCGTGTCGCGGCCTTCGATCTGGATATGGGTGGCGCCATCTCCGCAGGCGGGGTCGGCTTCGATATTTCCTGCGGCACACGGGCGCTGGGTTGATTGTGCCGATTCGCATTCCGGCCGCGCTCAGGGAAGCGCCACGCACGACTCCTCACACCGCCGCGCGTACTTCGACACGAGTCACGCTGAGCCGACGCAGAAGTGCGCAGCGTCTTGCGAGCGGCCACCAGTCGTACAGAAGCGCTTCCGTTGGGCGCCACATCGCGACCCAACCGAGGATCAGAAGGCCCTCGTCGACGATGGACCGGTCGATAGCCAGCGGCGCGGCGACGAGTAGGCGGCGAAGTCCGAGGCACGCAACGAGGAACACAAGTCCGATTGCCAGACTGATGGCCCCGACGCGGAGCATCCGTTTGATATCCGCGCGCAGCTGACGCTCCCGGTATGCGAAGTAATTGTGAACCGCATCAGGGAGCGTCTGCGCGGCATCGCTCGCCGCTTCAGCCGCCGGCAAGTGCACGACGAGCCTCAGTCGCCGGTGGGCACCGGCTTCGCGAAAGGCCTCCACAAGATACTGCTCGGCCGCGTCGTCGAGGTCCTTCTCCCGAAATGGCGAAGGATCGAGTGTATGAAATAGCTGCCGGACCTCCCTCAACCGGATCTCAATAAGCGTCTCCTCTCCTTCGCGACGGTATGCGGATCTGCTGGCTTCTATCTGCATGGTGAAAACTCCAGCTTATTGCCTGCTTTCCGCCGCAGCGGCGTAGCGCCGCGGTCGGGTGTCGCTTGGGAAAAGGGGCGTTGACGGGTCTCGCCCAGCGGTAACGGGGTCGCCTTGTTTTCAGTGCCAAGAAAAAGACGGTAGGAAATATCGAGAATTATAGCGGGTGATAGGGATAACTCATTGATAGGGAATGTTTTTCTGATCCCTGTTTGAGCCGGGCTGTCTCTTTGAAGACTCAAAGGGTTCCGATATCAAATTTCGCGCCTCACAGCAGCTTTTTCGCGCCCATGAGTGTCTGATTTCTAAAGAAGTCAGCTGGCGGTAATGGGCTAACAGAAATTCACTTTGAATCAGGGAGTTGTCCGTGCTAGGCGTATGAAGGCAAGCAGATCCTACCGTCACTTCTGGCATCAAAATGAAATGGGCCCTGTGAAGGGCGCCTAGCAGTCGTCTAACCACGGGTGTCAGCTCGTCTGTCCGGCTCACCGCACCGCTCAGCAATGTAAGCCCGAGCCAAATCGCGAATCCGCACTGCAGCCGCGAGGCCTGTTAGGCCCGCCGGCGCGAGAATCGCTGGCCCGACCTCAACGCTAATCGAGCCGCGACGTGGAAACCACTGCCCGTCCCGAAGGACGGAACGCGTGCCGCGAATCGTCACGGGGATCGTGGGTGCGCCGGTCGCGGCCGCGGCCAGAAACCCGCCAAGATGAAACGGCCGCAGCCCAGGCGCGCGCGTGAAAGTACCCTCGGCGAATACGACGAGCGCGCCGCCCTTGCGTACGGCGGCAGTCATTGCCTCGGCGCTGGCAACGCTCTCAAGCGTCTCGTCGCGGGCCACGAACAACGCGCCGACGCGGGTCAAGAACAGGCGCGGAATCGGCTGGCCCAGCAGCTCGCGTTTGACGACGAAACAGCAGTCGCGTCGTAACGCACCGAGGACAACGAGGCCATCCAGATAGCTCGAATGATTGGCAACGATCACGCACGGTCCGGAGCGCGGCAGCTGATCAGCGCCGAGAACGGCGGCGCGCAAGCCGACTGCACGCAAGATGCCGCGCGCGCTCGCGCGGGCGACCGCCGCCGCCCAGGCTCGGCGCGGCGCTGCGGCGACCAGCAGCCAGGTTCCGGTGCCGATGCCGTACACGACGGCCCAGAAGTATCCCGCGTACATCACGCTGACTGCTGACCGCCAGAGCCTCACGAAGATCGGCCGGACCGAGCCGACGGCTAGCCTCAAGACTTGGCGCCACACGGCGCGCTGCCCCGCGACATATACCCCGCTCTCGTAGGCCTCCCGGCTTGCCGCACGGCGGATCTTGCCGCTCGATGTCTTGAGGACTGTATGCGGCGGGACGAGGAGTACCACATCCGGCGGTTCACCGAGCACCTCGACAATACGGGCCGTGATCCTTGCACTCAGCGTGGCGCGGTCTGCCGGTTCCACCGCATACGTCTCAGCCATGACTACGAGCCGCTCCGTCGCGACGCTGGCGCTACGGCTGCCGAATACCGCGACACAACCCTTGCGTACGCCGTCCACCATCCCAACCGCTGCCTCGAGCTCGTCTGGATAGATATGCCGGGCGCTACGGATCACGATGTCCTTGATTCGCCCGGTAATGTAGATTTCGCCGCCGGCCACGTACGCGCGATCGCCACTGTCGAGCCAGCCGTCACGAATCAGACGGCCGGTCGCGACGGGGTTGTCAAAGTACCCCTGGGTCGCTGAAGGTCCTTTGAACTCGAGTCGCCCCTCCTGCCGTTCGCCGACCTCGCGCTGATTTGCATCAACGATACGGATTTCGTAACCGGGCAATGGCAGACCGCAACCGACGAAGCGCAGCGGGTTCGGATCATCGGCCGCTGCCAGCTGCGCGTCACCGCTGCTCATGAATGCCTCGCGAGCCACCCGGTCGACGACTGGGCCGCGTGCAAGCGGGGGGAATGAGAGCCCTACGGCGCATTCCGCGAGTCCGTAGACGGGCGTCATCGCCTCGCGACGGAATCCATATCGTCCGAAACGGGAGCAGAAGCGTTCGAGGGTCTCCGGCAGCACCGCCTCGGCGCCGTTGAAAGCCACGCGCCAGCAGCTCAAGTCGATCCCGGCGATATCGGCCTCCGCGATGCGCTTGACGCACAGTTCGTAGGCGAAGTTTGGCCCGGCCGACAGCGTCGCCCGGTGCCGGTGGATCGCCCACAGCCACCGCTCCGGGCGCGACAGGAACGCGAGTGGCGACATCACGACCAGCGGCAATCCGAAGTAGAGGGTGCCGAACCATGCGCCGATGAGACCCATATCGTGATAGAGGGGCAGCCAGCTGACGAAGAGATCTGCGCTCCCGACGCGAATCGTGCGGCCCATCGCGCGGATATTGGCCAGCAGCTGTGCGTGCGTCAGCGTCACGCCTTTCGGTTCGCCGGTGCTCCCCGACGTGTATTGCAAGAACGCGAGCGAGTCACCACTCGCCGGCGCTACTGCGCCGTGACGACCGGAAGCGGCGAGGTTCGCGATGGTCTCGACGTGGCGCAAGCACGGAACATTCGCCTGCAACAGGCGGCCGAGCCGATGCACCGAGCGGTCTGTCAGCATCGCGATGGCGCGCGCGTTCGTCAGAAGCTTCGCGTGGCGCCGGAGGTGCTCCTCCAGCTGCGCAGCCTGCGCCGGAGGGTAGATCGGCACCGGCACAGCGCCGCAGAGCAGGACGCCCATGAATGCGGTGAAGTAGTCTGCGCCCGTTGGCAGCATCAGCGCGATCGCATCCCCCGGCACGATGCCGCGAGACTGCAGAGCGCCGCAGAGAGCCGCCGCGCCATCCCACAGCTCCGCATACGTAATAGCCCGTTCGCCACGCAGCTCGACCACCGTGAGCCCCGCGACAGAAGGGTGTCGGTCGACGTGCCAGCGCAGCACCTCGATTAGCGTCGTGGCAGTTTCCGGGGCCGGCTCGGCGGCCCCGACCTCGCGCGCACCGGCGGCAGTTTGCACAACGGCCTGTGGCGTACCCGCGCTCTCCACCGCGACCAGCAAGTCCCGCAGCGTCGCCGCGGACTCGAACGTCTCATCACGGAGTCGAACCTTGAATGCCTGCTCGACGCGATGCAACAATTCAACGCGAGCGAGGCTATCCAGGCCGAGATCGTTCTGCAGCGAGCTGTCGAGGGACACCCGTAGACCGTACAGATCGCCGCCGCGCAGATCGGTGACCGCCGATCGCGCCAAGTCAAGCAACAGAGACGGGTTGTTGGCGGTCAGCACGGACGTGCGGCCGCAGTCAGCTTATGGGTCCGGGATGGGTGACGACCTTGACCGTGGACGCTTGCGGGCCACGCGCACCGCTTTCCTCGACATACCTGACTTCGGTTCCGGTCGTCAGCCGGTCAAAATCGCTGCCGATAACACTATTGCGGTGAAAGTAGAGTGTTCGCCCATCGCTGGTCTCGATATGTCCGAAGTCCTCCGCAGGAGAGAGCTCCGATATCCAGCCTGTTGGTTCGGGTTCGTGGTGCTTGATGTCCTGGCGGCGTTCACGCTCGTAATCCTCCAGCTGTCGCCGCACAGCACGAAATGCATCGCGCAGTGCCACGTACACATCCTCATGGGAACGCCGCTCGCGATGCTCACGATTCGCAATGGCTTCGCCACCCGGCGTCGTCAACTGGATGTGAACCTCGTACAGATGCCCCTGATGCCCGCGCTTGTGGGGGGCTTCGACAATCACGTGACAATGGACGATTTGCGCACTGAATCGCTCAAGGCGCTGGGCGAGTTCCCGTATGCGTGCCTCGAGAGCCGCCGAAGGCTCGAGGTTTCGAAACGTGATTTGCAGCGGCAGAAGCATTAGCACAACCTTCTTATGTGGCGGAAGACGCCGGGGACTTCCTTTTCTAAATCATCCGCGTCGGCTGACCGACTGCAATACGAGCTTGCCACCCTCGGGGCGGCCGAGTGGTCCTGCGGGTATTCTTTGCGCGCCGTCCTTCGACAGCGGCGTTTTCACACAGCAAGACAGTGGTGGCGCGGACCTCGATGAAGCGCGCTCCGGCGCCAAGGGGCAGCCGCACTAGCTACGGCACGGGAGCATTTCGCGCTCCCCGCAGACTGCTCGCGTATGCGGAATACCCTATTGGATGGAAAGCCATCGAATCCCAATCTATGAAATGAATCGTCGTCTTGTTCATGCCAGCACAGGTGGGGTTCAAAGCGACTCAGACCGATGACCCAGGGCACCAATCCGGCCGTTTCCTTACCGCCGTATATTCAGCGAATCAACTCCCCGGGCGGGGCGTTGAAGCGCATTTGGCTGTACGCGCTGCTTCGGCTGACCTCAAAGCGAACCTCAGTCATCAATGCTGACATTGGCGCGTTACGCGCAGAGCAGCGCAAGTTGGACGCTCGATTTGCGAACATCGATCCACGTGTGCGGCGGACGCCGGTTACCAGCAGCGGGTTCGCCGGCGAGTGGATCGATTGTCCTGAAAGCCTGCCCGATCGCGTCATTCTTTATCTACCCGGCGGCGCCTTTCTGTTCCGCTGGCCTGGTGTCCATGCGGCAATGGTTGCGCGATGGTGCGCCCGGTTGAAAGCGCGGGCGCTGATGGTCGACTACCGGCTTGCACCCGAGTATCCATTTCCCGCCGCTCCGGATGACTGCCACGCTGCCTATCGCTGGCTGCTCTCAGAGGGGCACGACCCACGCAACGTCGTGGTTGGTGGTGACTCCGCAGGTGGCAATCTTGCGCTCGTAACGCTGCAGCGCGTCAAGGCCGCAGGCCAGCCAATGCCGGCATGCGTCGTGTTGCTGTCGGCAGGTGTCGACTTCACCCTCAGTAGCCGTAGCATGATTACAAACAATGGTAGTGACCCGATGTTTGACCTTCCCGAGCTGGTGGCGCTGCGCGGGTTCTACGCCCCGCCCGAGCGCTATGTCGACCCGGGGGTATCGCCACTG
>Ga0209415_10013784_pt1 | contig 13281 bp, 8 predicted proteins | sample PeaSoiSIISIP2007_FD_187696 | JGI IMG/M metagenome (GOLD analysis project Ga0209415, IMG submission 187696) | Peat soil microbial communities from Weissenstadt, Germany - SII-SIP-2007 (SPAdes) (version 2) | ecosystem: Environmental > Terrestrial > Soil > Wetlands > Peat | place: Germany... | reverse complement strand
CGCCATCTGGCTGCCCGAGAGTCCAGTAGACGTACTGCGAGTCGACGGCGAGCCCGGCCGGAGCGCTCTGACCGGCGGCCAGCGTGATGGCGCACGAGCCGTCGGGGACCTCCGCGCGGTTGCACGCGGCTTCCACCGAGGCATCCTCCGGGCCGGCCTCGATCCCGCCCGCCTCCATCGTTCCCGTGTCGGCCGCCATGCTCGAGTCGGCACCGGCGTCGGCGCCAGCATCGTGGACCGTCACGTCGGGCGCACCCGAGTCGTGAGGTACCGGTGGCCCGCTGGTGCTCGAGCAGCCGACCCCCGTCAGCGCCACCAGCGCCATGAAGGCGGCTGATCGGGACTCGGATGTCTGCGGCCGGCTCGATAGACCCCGGTACGGCACGAGCCGACAGTACTCCGTCGTCGAGCGAGGCGCCTGGCGGGAGCACAAAGGCACCGGCACACCAGGCGTGGGGGCCGCCCGAGAAGTGCTCGATCTGCCGGTACGAAGAACTGGTACGCTCGCGTTCTCATTCTGCCGGGAGGACGAACATGAAGATCAAGTGGGGCTGGGTTTTGGGCGCGACGGTTGCTGTGACGCTCATCGGCGCGACCAGCGCCGTCGCGCACCCGACGGGCCACGAGTCGCGAAACAAGAGTCAGTGCGCAGTCCTCCCTGGCAGCGACCCGCCCGCCGCGCCCGGGTTCGACAAGTCGCCCGCCAACATGCGTTACAACTGCGATCTCTGCGTGGCCCAGGGCAACCACCACTATCACCCCGACTGCCCGGCCGGGCAGCGGTGCAACAAGGACGACGGCAAACCGATTTGCAATAACGAGTAGCTCTTGACGGGCCCGTGAGCCCGACGGCACGTCCGTTGCGATTGGCCTCCCCCGGCCACGTTGGCACCACGATCTGACCCTCTGAGCATGACAGTCGGCATGACAGGCGGGTCGCATCGGGTGTGAACGGCCGAGGGAGGCACCGATGCTTAGATGGCTGTTGTTGGGGGCGTGCGCCGCGTCGCTCGCGCTGGTCGAGGAGGACGCGAAGGCTTGCGGAGGATGCTTTCACCAGCTCAATCCTCCGCCGGAGGAGAGGACCGTCGTGACGGGGCACCGCATGGCGTTCTCCATCAGCACCACGCAGACGGTGCTCTGGGATCAGGTCGAGTACAGCGGCAATCCGGCCGAGTTCGCGTGGGTGCTGCCGGTGCTCCCGGGCGCGGTCATCCAGCAGTCACGCGACGAGTGGTTCGCGGCGCTCGACGCGGCGACGCAGCCGGTCATCAACGGGCCCGTCAACTACGGCTCGTCGGTTCCCCAGGGCGGGGGGTGCAGCCCGGCGCTCACCGGGTGCGGCAGCTCTTCGGCGTCGGGCGAGGACATGGCCTCGGGAGGAGGCGGCTCCGGCGGCGGGAACGCGGTGCAGGTCCTCTCCCAGGGGGTCGTCGGGCCGTACGACACGGTGACCCTGAAGTCGACCGATCCGAACGCCCTCACGAACTGGCTGACGGCGCACTCGTACGACATCCCCGCGTCGATCGCGCCGACCCTGGACCAGTACGTCGCGGGTGGCTTCGACTTCATCGCGCTGCGCCTGCGTCCGCAGTGCGGGGTGAACGCGATGCAGCCGGTGCGCATCGTCACGCCGGGCGCCGATCCCACGCTTCCCCTCCGGATGGTGGCGGCAGGAGCCGGCGCCCAGGTTTCCCTGGTGCTCTGGATCATCGGCGAGGGGCGATGGACGTCGCAGAACTTCCCCGCGGCGACGCTCTCGGACGCGCAGCTGACCTGGGACTACTCGCAGAGCATCTCGAACTACGAGACCCTGGCCGCCTCGCTGATGGGGCAGCAGAACGGGACGACGTGGCTCACGGAGTTCGCCGGCTCCATCGCGTCGTCGGTCTCGTACCCGTCGTCCTACGCGTCGTCGGGCACCGCGAACCCGCCCCTCGCGCAGGCCTACTACGCGTTCTGCGGGGGCCCGTCGCCCGGCAACGGGAGCACCATCGTTCAACCGTCGCCGTGCACGCAGGCGACCGCACCCGGGGCCGACGCCGCCACCGAGGCGGGCGACGATGCGGGGGAGAACGACGCCGACGCGGCGGGCATCACGCCACCCGGCGGCGCCATGGGCTGCGACGCTTACGACGACCTGAGCGTCGCGCTGGACGGCATCTTCCCGGACTCGGTGTGGCTCACGCGGATGCGGGCCAACCTCCCCGTCCAGGCGCTCGGGACCGACCTCGCCTTGATGGCCGCGGAGCAGGCCCCCGTCTCGAGCGTTCACTACGTGCCGCAGACCGCCCCGACCGCGCCGACGGGGAGCTCGTGCGAGAGCGCCCGGGACCGCAGCGACGCCTTCGGGAGCGTCACGCTGCTCACGCTGGTGGGGGCCGCCCTCGCCACGATCCTGCGTCGGCGACGGACGTGAACCTCGTTGCATTCCAGCACGGCTGGCTCAGAGTGGGGTTCTCGCGTGTCCCTTCGACGCTGGCTTCCCTACGGAGCGATCGCGCTCGCGACCCACCTCGCGACGCTGGCGGCGTTGCGCGGTCCGGCTCGTGCGCCGGCTCCGGCGAGCACCGAGGTGACCATCACCGACCTGGACGTGGAGCTGGCGCCGCCCGTGGAGGCCCCTCTCCCGCCGCATCCCTCGTCTCCCGCGGAGGCCGCCGTCGTACGCGCGACCTCGACCAGGGCGGCGCGCGCGACGTCCGATACGAGCCCCGGGCCGCGCGAGGCCGCGGAGCCATCGGCGCTGCCCTCGCCGACCGCACCTGCGTCCAGCGACGGCTGGACCTTCGATCCGCGCAAGCCCGTCGACGCGCTGGCGCCCACGGCCATCGCCCAGGCGGTGCGCGAGGCCCGCCCCGCCGCCGAAGCGGCGGCCGAACCTCCCACCGGCGTCTCGAAGACCGGCGGCCTCGCCGAGGGCCTCGACGCGCACGACGCTTCCATCGGCATGGGCCGGGGAGGTCCCGTCGTCTCCGCGCTCGAAGTCGCCGCGGCTTCCAGCGAGGCAGCCGACGGCAGCGCGACGTTCGACGTCGCGATCGACGCCAGCGGCCACGTGTCGGTGGCCCTCTTGAGCGCCACGGCGGCGTCGGGGGCGTGGACCAAGGTGGGCGCGACCGCGAGCGCGTCTCTCGATCCGAAGCGGGTGCGGATCCCGCCAGGCGCGCGAGGCTGGCACGTGGTGGCGATGGTCGAGGCGAAGGTGCAGTACCCCAACGGCGTGGATCCCAAGAAGCTCGGCACCCGCGTCGAAGGCTCGCCGTCGCTCGAGCTCGAGGAGAACAAGCACCGCGCCACCATCGAGGACCCGCCCATCGTCTTCAAGAAGGTCCCGGGCATCACCGTGGCCCACGCCGGGAAAGTGTGCAGCCTGTCCGTCACGCTCGGCCTCAGCTTCGCGAGCGGGATCTCGGGCGGCTGCGATCCCTCGAACATCGGGACGCACACGCTCCGCGTCGTGCGGAGCCACGTCGTGAGCGAGGGGCGGCTGTAGGCATATGGTGGTGACCGAGACCTTCTTCAGCGTCGAGGTCGCGGACATGCAGCGAGCCACCGCGTTCTATGTCGGCGCGCTGGGCGCCGTCGTGGCGTTCGCTTCGCCGGGATGGTCGTCGCTGCGCATCGCCGGCGTGCGCCTCGGGCTCGCGCTCGACCCCGAGCACGCGCCGGTCACGGTCGGGCTGCACTTCGCGGTCAGCGATCTCGCGGGGGCCCGAGCCGACGTCGAACGCGCGGGCGGCCGCATCGTCGCTCCTTCGGTCGAAGTGGCCCCCGGTGTCGTCGTCGCCGACGTGACCGACACGGAGGGCAACACGTTCGCGTTGACGCAGCGGTAGCGCGCCTCACGGATAACAGCTCGAGCTCGTCCCGCTCGACTTGCACCCGTGGGCGCACGCCACGCTCTGCACGACGTTCCCGGTCTGACACTGGATGAGGAAGTCCGCGTTGACGGCAGGGAACCCGGCGAGATCGCGCCCGCAGTACGTACCGTCGGCGTTTCCGGGACACGGGTTGCACGCGTCGGGGAACGGCGCCGGCAGCGGCAAGCACCCTCCGTCGCACAGCGTGACCTTGGCGATGCCACCGTCGGCGCACTGGACCAGATCGTCAGGCGAACCCGCGTAGCCGTGGAGGCCGTCCTCCGCGCAGTAGAACCCGCTCGCCAGGTTACCGCACGGCGCGTAGTGGTCCGGGCCCGCCTCCACCGCCGCCTCGACCTTGCCCGCGTCGTTCGCCGCGTCATTCGTCGCGTCGCGCCCCGCATCCGGCGCGGGGATGACGTTCTCCTCGGACATCGACGCGTCGTCGCCGCAGAAGCCGCCTTCGCAGCCGCCGCCGGGCGCGTCGTGGAACTGCACGAGGAGCGTGCAGGACGCGGTCAGCGCCGCTGCGGTCGCGGCGATCGCGAGACCGAGGGAACAGCGCGCGCCCATCAGGGATGTATTGTACCGATCGCCCGACCACCCGATCGCCCGATCCGCTACCATGGCGGGCATGCCGCAGCAGCGCGCCGGGAGCGAGCCTGAGACGCTCTCCGGAAGCGTGCTCGACGAGGCCGAGATCGTCGAAGACCTCGACGACCTCGGATCCATCGACCGCCTGCTGGCCGAGACGGATCAGGGCTGGGACATCGACGCCCAGGTGCAGACGCTGAAGGCGGCCGCCGGCACGCGACCCCTGGGCGAGCAGAGCGGGGCGACCAGCATGCGCCCCCGCCTGCCCTCGCACGCCCTCCACATCCCCACCCCGTTCGAGCTCGGGCCGACGCAGATCGCGGCCCCGCGCTCCTCGGGAGCGCTGCCGACCGAGGCCTCCCCGAGCCCCCAGCGCATCGGCGGCAAGCACGCGTCCAAGGCTCCTCCGCCGCTCCCGCGCAAGGGCCCTCCGCCCCTGCCGGCGCCGAGCACGCGTCCCGAGCCGTCGCCGGTGCGCCTGCCGGCCGACATGTCGCAGCCGGGGGCGCTCGTCGACCTGCTCCACGCGCGCGTGACGACCCTGGAGGGCGGCGACGACCGGATCGGCCTGGCGCGCGCGCACATGGAGCTCGCCATCGCGAGCGAGGCCATCCTCGGTGACGACGCGCGCGCGATGCTCCACGCCGAGTCCGCGCTGAAGGTCGACCCGACGTCGGCGGCCGCGCACGCGATGCTGCGGCGCAAGCGGCACGCGCGAGGCGCGCTGGCGACGATGCTCCAGCACCTGGAGGCGGAGCTCATGGCGGCCACGAGCGAGCCGCACAAGGTCGAGCTCCTCGCCGAGAAGGCGCGCCTGCTCGAAGCGGTCGGCGACCGCGGACCCGAGGTCCGCGCGACGTGGGAGCAAGCGCTGGTGCACGCGCCCAACCACGCCGCCGCGCTGAAGGGGCTCGAGGTCGAGCTCGTGGCGCGGGCGCTGGCGAACGACGCGGCGCAGGACTGGGAGGCCCTGGCCGTGCACCTCGGACGCATGGCCGACGCCTACGGGTCGGAGAAGCGGCTGGCCGCGTGGCTGCACGTCGAGCGGGGCGACATCCTCGAACGACGCCTGGGGCGGGTGGACGCGGCGCGCGGGGCGCTCGAGCGCGCACTGGAGCTCGATCCCAGCGTCGGCCCCGTGCGCGATGCGCTGGTAAGGCACGTCGCGGCGCACTCGGACTGGGGGGAGCTGGCGAGGCTCCTCGACGAGGAGGCGAGCATCGAGTCGACCGTGGCGCGGGCTGCACGCCTGGAGCTCGACGCGGCCGCCATCTGCGCCGCGCGTCTGAGCGACCGGGCCCGCGCCTGCGATCTCCTCGAACGCGCCGCGGGTCGCGCGCCCACGACGCCGAACATCGACCGGCGCGTGCTCGACGAGCTGGTGCGCCTGCACGAGGGCGACGGGCGATGGACCGACGCCGCGCGCGCTCGGCGGGCGCGCATCCGCTACGTCACCGACCCTGCGGCCATCGCTTACGAGCTCCGGGCCCTCGCGGCCACCGCCGAGAAGAACGACGATCTGGAGTCGGCGATCGCCGACGTGCAGCGGGCGCTCGCGGTCGACGCGACCGATCCGACGCTGGTGGAGATCCTCGACCGCCTGCTCGCAGCGACGGGGAAGCACGATCAGCGCATCGCGACGTGGCTGCAGGAGGGGGCCCGCACGGAGGACGGCGTGCGCCGCTCCAAGGCGCTGGCTCGCGCCGCGCAGATCTGCGACGACCTCGGGCGCCCGGCCGACGCCGTGCGGCACCTGCGCTCGGCGTGGATCGCCGCGCCGGGCGACGCCGAGGTGCTCGACTCGCTGGCGCGCCTGCTCTCTCCTGTGCTCTCCGAGGCGGTCGACGCCGGGGCGCGCTCGCTGGTGGAGCTCTACGCGCAGGCGGCCGAGCAGGCGCGGGACGTGGGCCGCAAGGTCGCCTACGTGGAGAAGGTGGCGCTGCTCTGGGAGGAGCTCCTGGGCGACCCGGCCCGCGCCGCCCGGGCCTACGAGCAGGTGCTCGAGCTGGAGAAGGACCGCCGGACCGCGCTGCTCGGCCTCCAGCGCACCGCCGCCCGCCTCGGGGACGCGCGGACGCTCGCGCGCGCGCTCCTCGACGAGGCACGGATCGCGTCGGACGGGGCGACGCGTCTGTCCTTGCGCACCCGCGCCGCGGCGGCGCTGGCCAAGACCGACCCAGCCCGCGCGATGCAGCTCGTCCGCGAGGTGCTCCACGAGGACCCGGCCCACACCGCGGCCCGCGCCCTGGAGACGCGCCTGGAGGAGGAGGCCGGCCGGTGGGAGCTGGCCGCCAAGTCCCTCCACGCGCGCATCGACCACGCGTCGACCGGCGCGGAGAAGGTCGCCCTGTGGCTGGCGCTGGCGCAGATGCAGCACGCGCGCCTGCACAGGCCCCTCGACGCGATGCAGTCGCTCGAGCAGGCGCGGAGCATCGATCCCGCGCACCCGGTGCCCCCGGAGGAGATCGCCCGCGTGCTCGAGGACCACGGCGACGCGCGCGAGCTGCGCGACGCCATCGAGCGACTGACCAACCACGCCACCACCCCCGAGGATCGAGCCCGGCACCTGACGCGCGCGGCGGAGATCGACGAGCTTCGGCTGGGCGACGACGCGTCGGCCATGCGCACCTACCAGCGCGCGCTCGCCGAGCTGCCGGACGACGACCTGGCGGCCGAGCGACTCGCGCGGGTCGTGGCGCGCCGTGGACAGCTCGCCGTCGGGGGCGGGCTCGGCGAGCTGGCGACGCTCCTCGCGAAGCGCATCGAGCGCGCGTCGTCTCCCGGCGCCGCGCACGCGATGTCGTTCGAGCTCGCGGCGCTGCTCGTGCAGATGCACCAGGAGCCCGCGCGCGCGACGTCGCTCCTCGAGGCGCTCCTCGCCGAGCAGGGCGACCACGTGCCGGCGCTGCGCACGCTGGAGTCGCTGCGACGCCGCGCGGGAGACGCGGCGCCGCTGGCGCGTGTGCTCACGCGGGAGGGCGAGGCGCTGAACGACGCGCGAGCGCGCCTGGGGGCGCTGTGGAACCTGGCGGCGCTCGAGGAGTGGCGGCTCCCGGTCGGGGATCCGGCGCAGACGTACCGCAACATCCTCGAGCTCGACCCCACGGACCCCGGCGCGCTCGACGCGACCCTGCGCCGCGAGCTGGCCAACGCGCGCCGCGGCGATCCCCGCGCGCGCAAGACCGTCATCGGCGCGCTGCGTGCCCTCGTGCCCTTCGCGTCGGACGACGACACGCGCCTGGCGCTGCAGCTTCGCCTGGCGATGCTCCTGGAGACGGCGGCCGAGGAGGCACCCGAGACGCTGGGCTCGGAGGACATGTCCCGCGAGGCGCTGACGCGCTACCGGGACGCCCTGAGGATCGACGAGCTGTCGGTCACGGCGTCGACGTCGGTCGCGCGTCTGGCGGGCCGGCTGATGGACACCGAGGCCGCGCTGGCCGCGGCGCGATCGCTCGCGGAGCTGGCGGTCGAGCCGCGCGTGCGGTCGCGGTACCTGGTCGACGCGGCGGAGCTCCTGCTCGGCCCGGACGACGACGACCGCCTGGGGCGCATCCCCGAGCGTCGCGCGCAGGCGGCGGCGATGCTGGAGCGGGCGCTCGACGCCGACGGGGACTCGATCCCCGCGGCCGGGCGCCTGGCCACGGTGCTGCTCGAGGACCACCAGGGCGAGCGGCTGGTGAGCTCCTTCCGGACCGCGCTCGGCAGGGCGAAGTCGCCGGACGCGGTGGTCATGCTCGGCTCCGAGATCGCCCGCGTGGCGCGCGACGAGCTCCAGGACCTGACCGTGGCCATCGACGCCATGCGCCGGGTGCGCGCGTCGGCGCCGCAGCACGTTCCGTCGCTCCTCACGCTGGCCGAGCTCTGCATCGCGCAGCGCTCGTGGCCGGAGGCCGTCGACGCGCTGGAGGCGGTGGTCTCGACGAGCCGCGAGGTGCCGCCCAAGCTGACGGCCCTCTTCGCGCTCGCGAGCATCTACGAGCGGGTCCTCGCGCGGCCGGACGACGTCGATCGCGTCCTCCGGGCCGCCCTGGCCATCGATCCCAGCAACGCGCGGGCGCTCCGGGCGCTGCTCCGCCGCGTCGCCGCCGAGGCGGTGGAGGACAACGAGGTCGCGCAGCGCGAGCGCCGCGAGGAGCTGGCCGATCTGCTCGGTCGCCTGGCGCAGGTCGAGAAGGACCCCGAGCAGAAGACGGGCATCCTGCAGGAGCTCGCCGACGTGAACCAGCGCCTCGGCGATCGGAAGGGGGCCGAGCGTGCGCTCATCGAGGCGGTCGCGACGCTGCCGTCGAACGCGCGGGCGTTCGCGCGCCTGGCGGGCCTCTTCCGGCGACCCGAGGGCCGCGACTCGACCGGGTACGCCCGGGCCCTGGCCGGCGTCATCGGCCTGGGGCAGGAGCTGGGACACGTCGACGCGCGGTGGTTCGCCGCGCTGGGGACGCTCGAGATCCAGCAGCTCCAGCGCATGCGCGACGGCATCGCGCACCTGCAGCGCGCCATCGCGCTCGATCCCACGCTCTACGAGACACGCTTCGAGCTGGCGAGCGCGTTCGCGAAGATGGGCGCCAACGAAGAGGCGTCGCGGGCCATCCTCGCCATGATGGCGCCGACGGCGCACCCGCTGCTCTCCATCGCCGATCCGGCCGCCGGGCTCGCGCTGCTCGAGCAGGCGCTGTCGAAGGAGCGGCGCGTGGACGAGGCCGTGGTGGTGAGCGAGCTGCGAGCCCTCAGCGGGGAGCTCGACGACGGTCGCAAGGCGTGGCTGCGGGCCCGCCGGCTACCCCCCATCGACCCGCAGCACAGCGTGCTCGACCGGACCGCGCTCGTGAACCACGTGCTCCCGCCCGAGGGGCGGCACATCCTGCTCGAGGTCGCCGTGGCGGTGGCGGGCCTCGAGGCCAAGATGATGCGGAGCGACCTGTCCGAGCTTGGGATCTCCTCGCGCGACCGCATCACGTCGCGCAGCGGCCACCCGACGCGCGTGATCCTCGACCGCGTGGCGCGGCAGATGGGCGTGGGCGAGGTCGAGCTGGCGATCGCGCCCTCGGTGACGCGCACCCGCGTGCTCACCCAGGACGTGCCGTGGGTCGTGGTGCCGCCGTCCCTGGTGGAGCAGACGGAGATGGCGCAGATGGCGAGCATCGCGCGGGCCGTCGCGCGCATCGCGTTCGGCGTGCCCTGGCTCGAGGAGCTGCCGCCGCCGCACATCGAGGCCCTGCTCGTCGCCGCCGCGCGCATGGCGGTCCCCGGCTACGGGGCGGACGACGTGGACGTGCTGACGCTGAAGCTCGTGGCGCAGCACGAGCCGGCGATCGCGAAGCTTCTCACCCGGCGGCAGAAGAAGCAGCTCGAGGAGCTGGCGCCGCACATCGCGTCCCCGCAGTCGCGGCCGCCGCAGGCCGACATCTTCGTCAACGCGCTGGCGCGGGCCGAGCTGCGGACCGCGTTCGTGGTGACGGGGGACCTGCTGACGATGATCGACGAGATTCGCCCGCTCGATCAGACGCTGCACCGCGCGACCGACTCGTCCGGCCCCAACGCGCTGGCCGCGGTGCTGGGGCACGCCTTCGCGGGGGACGTGGTGCGCTACGCGCTCACGCCCGAGGCGACCGCGCTGCGTCGCAGGCTGGGGTCGACGTGGACGTGAGCTAGAGGCCGAGCTTCACAGGTTCCCCGCCTGCGGCCGGCACACGCAGCCGGGCACCTCGCACACGAGGCCCACGTCGCACGTCCAGCCCGGGGAGCACGACTCGCCTGGTTGCCGCGTCTGCGCGCAACCGCGCAGGCCGCCGACGCAGTCCGTGTGCACGATCACGTCGCCTCGCTGACGCCCCGGGAAGAGGACGACCCAGGTCCCGTCCTCGAACGGATCGATGTCCTCGAGCGCGAAGCCCGACGTCGCGTCGACCGGCATCTCGAGCGTCACGGTTCCGTCGTTTCTCGCGCGCCACACCTCGAACCGCACGGGCGAGCCGTCGGGCGTCACCACCTCGAGCTCGAGCTGCGAGCCTCCGAGCAGATCCATCGTCGCCAGCACGGGCGCCGCGCCGAGCGTCACGCGGTTGTCCATCCCGACGTAGGCGCGCTGCTCGGTGGCTCCCGACCGGAGCGCCGACATCGTCGACGCCTCTTGCGACACCGACCCGACCCCAGCCGTGACCCCCCCGCAGCCCGCCGCGCAGACCGCGGCCGCCGTCACCGCGAGGACGCGGAACGTATTGCGGTACATGGAAGTATCCCTCTCTTTCCCGGGGCTTGCCCCATGGGATGCGTGTCTCTACCGGCCGGTGTTGACGCAATGCGTAAGGCCGGGGGACGGATGCGTCAAGGGCGCGGAGCCATCGCCACGCGGACCAGCTCGAGCGTACCTTCCACGCCCTTCACGTGCGCCTCGAGGCGCTCCTTCACCACGAGCCGCCGACGGTCCTCGGCGTCCAGGGACTCGAACACGGCGCCCGGCATCACGATCTCGCCCGATCCGGCGAGGTGCTGCACGCGGGACGCGACGTTCACGGTCTGACCGAAGTAGTCGAGCGCGCCGTTCGCGGTGACCACGTAGCAGGCCCCGGCGAAGAGACCGAGCTTGAGCCCCACGAGGTCGCCGTGCTTCTCCTTGGCGCGGAACGCCTCGAAGCGTTCCAGCGCGTCGATGGCGGCGCGGGCGCACTGCGCGGCGTCGACGAAGGCCGCGAGCACGGCGTCGCCCATCGTCTTCACGAAGACGCCGTCGTGCGCGACGACCACGGCGCGGAGCACGTCGAAGTGGTCGTCCACCAGACGAAACGCCGCCGCGTCACCCACCTGCGAGTAGAGCGCCGTCGAGCCGGTGAGATCGCTGAAGAGCACCGCCGCACGCGCCACCTTGAGGGGCGTCCCGCGCTTGAGCAGCTCGCTCGAGAAGATGGTGCGAAACTCGCCGAGCGTCGACACCACGTGCGCCGTGGCCGCCGTGCTCGCGAAGCCCAGGCGCTCGATCTTCACGTGGCGCGAGTCCTCGCACATCGAGCGCACGTGAAGCTCGCCGCCCGGCGACGCGTGCAGGTGCGACGGGTGCACCGCCTTGGAGTCGATCGACACCTCGATCTCGCGCGCGCCGGCCTCGTCCACCTCGAGCGTCGCCGCCGCGCCTCCGCGCGCAAAGACCCGGTAGCGGCCGGGCTCACGCGGCACGTCGAGCGACCGGGTCGCCCCCGCCTCGACGGTCCCCTGCACGAGGACGTGCGGCGTCCGCGCGGGACCGCCGATGCAGAACATCGCGTCCGGCACGCCGCGCACGGCCGGGTGCGGGAGGAACGTGGCCTCCACGGCGCGGTCGAGATCGAGGTCGAACGTGATGTCGCAGAGCTGGCAGTGCCCCTCGGGCTTGATGTCCTCCAGGGCCCGCGCCTGCTGCGACGACGTCATGCAGCTCGGGCAGATGATCCCCCAGCGCATCTCGACCAGCCCCGCCGGCACGCCCTTCAGGAAGGCGCGCAGGACCTCACGCCGGTCGTCGCCCCACTCGTCGGCGAAGGCGAAGGGGCGCATGCGCACGAGATCCGCGTCGGGCGCGTCGCGAACCAGCACCCCCAGCTTGTCCGCCAGCACCGGCGCCACGGCGTCGTCCTTCAGCCGCTGCACCGCCGCGGCGATGCGCTGCTCGTCCGCCGGCGACGCGGGCTTCACGTACGGGCTCGCCGCGCCCTCGAGGACGTGCGCGTCGACCATCGCGCCGAGCTTGGCGAACTTCGCCGTGAAGAGCCGGGCGTTGATCCACGCGATGGGCGCGAATACCGCGTACCGCGGGACGATTTCCATCCGCACCGTCGCCCGGGTCCCGCCCTCGAGCGCCCCCGCCCCGTCGCCGGCGCTCGTCGGCTCCAGCGTGCAGCGCCACGTGTACGACTCCACGGCCCCCCCGCGCATCCGCCGGTGCACGCCGAAGGTCCGCTGGTGGCTCCACTCGAACGGGAACTCCTCGTAGACGAGCTTGAGCCCGCCGGCGCGCGTCTCCGCGACGAAGCGGGCGCTCGACGTGCTCCCCTCCTCGATGGGACGGTAGTGCACGTCGTGGCTGCCGATGAGGCGGTTGAACCGGTCGGTGTCGGCAAGGAACGGCCACACCCGCTCGGGCGGGGAGGCCAGGTCCACGGAGCGCGTGACGATGATCGCGCGCATCGCACCGAGGGTATCACGCGCTAGCCGACCATCGAGAGGCTGTGCCGTGTGATTCACACGGCCTACGATCCCGGCGTGACCACGCCCAGCGATCCGCCGCCGCCCCCGACCCGGACCCGGGAGGTCGACCTCGGGCCGACGCCGGCGCCGCTCCCGCTTCAGCTCGAGCTGCCCCCCTCGACGGAGGTGCTCCCCGCCGGCGTGGCCACCCGGGGCCAGGCTCCGGCGCGGCGCAAAGGGACGGCGCGGCGGTGGCTCGTGCGAATCGCCGTCCTGCTCGTCGTCCTCGGCGCGGCGACCGCGGCGCTCGTCCTGTGGGTGCTGCCCTGGTACGTCCGGCGCGAGTGCGTCGAGGAGGCGGCTGCGCACGGCATCGCGCTGACCATCGACGACGTCGAGCTCGACGCGGCGGGGTTTCACCTCATTGGCGTGCACGCCACCGCGGCGGCCCTCCCCGGCGCGCGGGCGCAGGCGCCGGAGATCGACGTGCAGACGAGCGGCCTCCACCCCGACAAGATGACCGTGAAGCGCGCCGAGCTGACGCTCGCGGGCTCCTGGCGGACGACGGACGCGGCGCTGACGGCGTGGCGCTCGAGCCCGCAAGGCGGACAGGGCGGCGCGTGGGCGCCGACGACGCTCGTGGTCGACGAGTCGCGCGTGGTCTGGCAGG
>Ga0209415_10013783_pt1 | contig 13281 bp, 17 predicted proteins | sample PeaSoiSIISIP2007_FD_187696 | JGI IMG/M metagenome (GOLD analysis project Ga0209415, IMG submission 187696) | Peat soil microbial communities from Weissenstadt, Germany - SII-SIP-2007 (SPAdes) (version 2) | ecosystem: Environmental > Terrestrial > Soil > Wetlands > Peat | place: Germany... | reverse complement strand
GTGCTGGTGCTGGAGTTAGTCAAACTAGAGAGAGCGCTAACGGGTGATGCCATAAGTTTCTCCTGCGATGAGTTCGCCGCTGCCCGCGGAAGTCGTTTCCAACTCCTCGACCCATTGCGGACGGCGGGATGGATTTTGGTTTCCTTGCTGGCGATCCTGCTGCGAGCCGGACTGAGACTGCGAATTATTGTTTTGCGGTCCAGCCTGTGTTTGAGGCTTTTCCGCAGCCATTTGCGTCGCGCCAGCGGCAGCGCCAGGCCGCCACGCATCGGCGTGATAGCCGCTCTGTTCCAGTTGCCCCACCAGGTCGGAAATGCCCTGGCGTAAGCCCTGAGCCACTTCGGGGTTCGCGGTCCGAACCGCCACCTGCAGTTCTCCCGCACGCTCGACTACCCGCAGCTCGACTCTCTGCTGCGGCTCTTGGCCCATCTGTATCGAGAGCTGTTTCAGCGGTTGGAGCGGCTTGGCCTCGGGCGTCTCACTCAACTGCGCCAGTTCCGCCGAGATGGTGTGCTGCGGGGTTGCCGTGTGTGCCTCGGGAACGGAAGGCGACGCAACGGCCGGCTTCTCCGCCACCGGAAGGGCAGCAGCCGGCAGAGGAGGCTGGTGTGCAGTGTCGTGCTGTGGAGCGCCATCCTGCGGCGTTCCATCGTTCTCTGCACGGCGCGACTCCTTCACGGGCGCAACCTGCGCGGCGGAAGAAGTCACCATGGGTTTAGGGCCGTCACTAATCTCGGTGGTGGGACCGGCCGTCTCTTGCGGCGTGACCTTTACGGCAAACGCCAGTTCTCCCGAGACCGTCTGCGCTACGGGCACGGGCACTATCTGTGGAATCGTATCCGGCTGGTTTGGGAGCGGCTGCGGATCTTGGGCTCCCGCAGGCGCGGGCGGCAATTTGAACTGCGAAAATTGGGTAACCGGCTGCGTCGCCTGCGGGACGGGACTGGATGGTGCGATCGCGAGCGATGGATTGAGCGGTACGGGGCGGAGGATCGCGGCCGGTGCCGGGTTCGCTGGAGGTTGACTCACTTCCTGTTGGTCATCCTTCGTGGCCGCGGCTTCACGAGCGCGGGGCACTTCGCCGCTGAGCGGCCGAACCCGCGAGACTACAACAGGTGTTGGCGCGATGCCGGCGTCGGGCAGAGGCGGCTGAGGGCTGTCTTTCCGTTCCGGCTGTGGTGGCTGTTGACTCGCGAGCTGTTGACTTGTCACAATTAGCTCGGTCAGATCAGGTGCGGGAGCAGCCGGCTGAGTGACGGCATCTGTTCCAGCCTCTGTCTGCGTTGTCGTCGGCCGCGTAGTGACAGGAGTGGCAGGGTTCTGAAACCTGCTTTCTAACTGAGCCGTGACCGGTAGGGAGCGGTATCGGGCCGCAAGAACGGCCGCCTGCAGCGAAGCCACATTCTCCTTCACCTGAACTTGGGGCGGGGCAGTTAAGCGGGCGCTCTCCGAAGTACTGCCGGCAGGCCGGCCCTCGCCGGGCTGGGTCGCGACGGAAGGCGTGGTCGGAACGGCCGGCTGCTGCGGAACAGGGGCGGGAAGCGCGTCCGACAGTGCCTGACTGTCGCTCGCTACGCTCTTTAGCGAATCAAATTTCTCTTTCACCGGAGCTCGCTGCGGTGCAGTTACGGGGGCGGGGGCCGTTGCCGAGTTGTTCACCGCCAGCGGCGCGGTGGGCGGCAAGGCAGCCGCTTGTGGACGCGTACTTGTTTCCTTCTGGACTTGCGCCAGCCGCACAAGAGGCATCGCTGGGACGTTCTCGTATGGCCGCTCTCCGCTGTTATTCAACGGCAGGGGAACGATGGTGGGCGTCGCGGCTGGGACCTGCGGCGATGGCCGGGAAGTCGATTGCGGCTGGATGGGCGGCTGCTGCGGTAACGCGGCGCCGGCGCGCGCGGGCGAACTGTTCTGCGGAGCCTGTAGTAAGACGTCCGCGAGCGTCTGCCTTGGAATAGACCCGCCCATGAGCGGAGCGGCCTGCGCCAGTCGCACCGGTCGGGCAGCCGGTTGCGGATCGCCCTGCGATTGCGGTGGCGCAGGGTCGGTGACCGACGGCGCGTCCGGTGACTCGCCTTTAGCCGCCGGCTCCTCGGTTGTATTCGCCGGTAGAGCGAAGTTAAGCGGCTGCGGAAACCGGGTAACGTTTGGGATTGGGATCACCGCAACATAAGCTCCGTTCCCATCCGTTTGACCCGCGTCTTTCTTCGGGGCCGCGGTCGCGCTCACTCGGTTGGCGACTTGGGGTACACCCGCGAAACCCGGAAGCAGTGAGACTGCGGAGACATCCAGCAACTGCTCTCGGAAGGCGCCCGCCTCCGGCGAGGACCCTGGATCTGGAGCGAGTAGAGCCTGGGGATCGCCGGCGGTTGCGCTAAGGCCGCTGAGAGCGGCAGTTGGACTCACGGCTGCGAACAAATGCAGATCGGAAGCCAAACCCAGCACTTCTCAATTCAACGAGATGAACGGAGCGATAGCGTGTTGCGCTTTTGACGAGTCAACCGCGGTCGTCAAAGTGTTGACGGAAACCTGGCCTGCTCGTCCATCTCATCGGCGAATCGCCAGCACTTTTCTTGTGTTCGTTCCCAATTTTCTTTGGACCGCCACTTGCTCCACACCGCACGAGCGCCGCCCGCTCGACGCAGGTATTTTATGGATCCTCTTTCAGTATCGGCCGCGAGTGGATTGCAATCCCGCATGGATTCGCTTTCGCTCCTGGCCAACAACCTGGCCAACGCCGGCACTGCCGGTTTTAAGATGGACCGCGAGTTCTACGGTGTGTTCAAGTCTCAGAATGCCGAAGACTCCACCACCGACGGCGACCTGGTTTCGAGCTTACCGGTAGTTGACAAACAGTGGACCGACTTCAGCCAAGGAACTTTGCAGACTACCGGAAGTCCCTTGGACATCGGTCTCTCGGGCCGGGGATTTCTAGCTGTCAACGGTCCTGGCGGAACTGTGTACACGCGCAATGGCGGCCTCCGGGTTTCGCCTGCCGGCGAGTTGATCACTGGTGGCGAAGGTTACACAGTGCGGAGCTCGGGCGGAGCCCCTATCCATGTCGGCGCCGGCAGCCCTATCTCAATCTCCAAGGACGGCACGGTCAGCCAGAATGGCGTGTCACTGGGGCAGCTCGAAATCGTCGATTTCAAATCTACCGACTCACTCAAGAAGATGACGGGCGCGGTTTTCCAGAATACGGATCCCAAGAACATCCCGTTCCCCGCCACCAATACCGAGGTGGAGCAGGGCAAAGTCGAAAGCTCCAATGTGGGCGTACCCGACTCGGCTATGCGCATGGTCGGCATGATGCGCCAGTTTGAAATGCTGCAGAAAGCCATCACGCTTAACTCGAACATGAATCAAAAAGCACTCGAGGAAGTGGCCCGCATTCCGACCTAGGAGAAGCCATGATCTCTAACATATCGTCATCTACCGGTGTACCCACACCCGCGCCGGCCTCCAGCCAAACAGCGGCCTCCGGCAAGACGCTGGTTCAAACTCCCATCGGCGGCGTGATGGAGGATGCGCAATCCACGCCGGACTTCTACGCGCTCTTCAGCCCGATGACGGCGACCCCAGCCGCCGCGGCCCAGCCGACCTCGGCAGCGCCCGATACGGTAGCGCCGGCGGCTCAGCCCAATGCCACCACGCCGGATACCGCCGCGGCCACCGATCCCACACTCGCAGCGGAGTTCGGTTCCCAGCCCTTTATGGCCAATCCAGGCGGCACCGGTCCCGAAGGAATTGTTTTGAATTTCAACCCCGTCTACTTCGCCACTCAAGCGACCGCCGAGAAAGTGGCTTCCCTGGTCGGCGGAACGGTGGTTGCGAAAGATGCCACCATCACCAATGTCGGGGTCTTTCAACAGGCGGACCCCAACGAGATGATCCAGTTCGCCAATGGCAGCTCAGTCAATGCCGGCTTGATCGCGAACTTTTTCGACCACGGCTATTCGCAGTCCTACATCAACACACTACTCGCCAACGTTACGAATGGAGAACAGGCATGATCCGCGCTCTCTATAGCGCCGCCAGCGGCATGACGGCCCAGCAGCTCAACGTCGACAATATCGCTAATAACCTCGCCAACGCCAACACCACCGGCTACAAATCGCGGCGCGCCCAGTTTCAAGACCTGCTCTATCAAAGCATGGTGCAGCCTGGCGCAGCGGCCGGACAGCAAACGGTTGTGCCTACGGGTTTGCAGCTTGGCCTGGGCACGCGTGCCGCTTCCAACGAGATCATTTTCACGCAGGGAAGTTTTAGCAGCACCAGCAATCCCCTGGACATCGTGATCCAGGGCCAGGGATTCTTCCAGGTGCGCAAGCCCGACGGTACCCTGTCCTACACGCGCGATGGCTCGTTTCACATAGACAAGAACGGCAACCTCGTGACCCTGGATGGCAATCCGCTCGAGCCGGCCATCGTGATCCCGCAGAGCGCCCAGTCGATCACCATAGCCCTGGATGGAACCGTCAGCTACACGCAGCCCAACCAAAGCGCGGCAGCGCAGGCCGGCCAGATCCAGCTTGCTGGTTTCCAAAACCCGTCCGGCTTGAACAGCATCGGTACCAATCTCTACATGCCCACGGACGCTTCCGGCAGCCCGGTACTCGCCAACCCCGGCGGACAGGAAGGCCTGGGAACCTTAATGCAAGGCTACACCGAGCAATCCAATGTCAGCATCGTGGACGAGTTTATCAACTTGATTCAGGCACAACGTGCTTACGAGGCCAACTCCAAAGTAGTCAAGGCCGCCGACGAAATGTACCAGCAAGTCAACAACATCAACCAATAGCATCGAGCCATGTCGCGACTGATCGCTTTTCTACTCTCGATTGTTCCCCTGTTCGCGGCCGACACTGCTCCGTGCGTGGCCGTGGACCACGACCAGATCACGGCGCACGATCTGGCCGCTGCGTTGCCAGCATTCGCGCGCCTGGCTCCCGAGACTCCCATTGCGCCTGCGCCCATACCGGGAGCGCGCCGTGAACTGCGTTCGGTGGAAGTGGCAGCCCTGGCCCGCCGACAGTCCGTGCAGATCGACAATCCGCCGGACCTGTGCATCGAGTTCGCCATGGAACCCCTCGACAAGGCACGCCTGCTGGAATCCATGCAAAAGGCGCTGCCCTATCCGGAGGCACAGATCGACATCCTGGAGACCAGCATGGCCCTTATCCCGCGCGGCCGCGTGGAGTTCCGGTATGAGGATCTGGGCCTACCCGCGAATCCGGAGAAGCGTTCGGTGGCCACCTGGCGCGGCAACATCGTCTACGGTGACAATCACCGCTTCGCGATCTGGGCGCGAGTCATGATGTCGGTAAAGCTGCCGCGCATGATTGCCAAGGAAACCATCCAGCGCGGTCAGCCGATTCTGCCCGAAATGATCCGCGTGGAATACAGCAATGTCTTCCCCGCGCCGGGCGACGTCGCGCGCAACCTGAGCGATATCGCCGGGCAGATTCCCATCCGCACCATTCCGGCCGGCAAGGAAGTCCATCTCGGGCAGGTCGCCACGCCTCCGGATGTGACCCGCGGCGACCCGGTGGATGTGGAGGTCCGTAGCGGCGCCATGCGTCTGGTGCTGCGCGCTCGTTCGGAATCGGATGGGCGCCACGGGGATGTCATCGCTCTACGCAACCCTTCCAGCGACAGAATTTTTCAGGCCCGCGTGGATGGCAAGGACAAGGCTTCCATCGATATCGGCGCCACACCCGGAAATTAATTATGCCCAACCGTTTTCTACTCGTGCTCCTGCTGGTTGTAGCCGGCTGCCTGCCAGCTAAGGAAAAGAAGCCGAAGGTGCAGCAGCCTTCTCCGCTCGATCAATACCTAAAGGATGCGATGAGCCGCGCGCCCGCCAACACGCAAGCTTCTATCGGCTCCCTGTGGTCACCCGCTTCCCGGCTGACCGATCTCGGAAGCGATGTGCGCGCCAGCCAGGTGGACGACCTGGTCACCATTCTGGTGAATGAGCAGGCTTCGGCCGTGGTGCAAGGCGCCACCAAGACCCAGCGCCAGTCCACACTCACCAGCAACATCGCCGCGGCCGCCGGAATCACCAATCCCACCGGGACCTGGAACAACCTGGCCAATGTGAACACCAATTCGCAGCTTAACGGACAAGGCGCCACCAGCCGTTCCACTACACTCAGCACCACCCTCAGTGCACGCGTCACACATGTGTTGCCGAATGGGTATCTGGTGGTGGAGGCCAGCAAAGAAGTGGATGTGAACTCCGAGCATCAACTGGTAATTGTGCGCGGGATCGTTCGTCCCGCCGATCTCACCACGGCCAACACCATCAACTCCGATCAGATCGCTCAGATGGAACTCAGGATCGATGGTAAAGGCGTGGTGAACGACGCTATTCGCCGGCCGTTCGTTCTCTGGCGTGTCCTGATGGGTCTGCTCCCTTTCTAAAACTATGAAGAAGCTGGCGCTGTTCTGCCTGTTGTTGGCCGGTAGCCCGATCCATGCCGCGATCCGGCTCAAAGAATTGGTGTCCATTGAGGGCGTTCGTGACAACCAGCTTGTGGGTTATGGACTGGTAGTAGGCCTGAAAGGAACCGGCGATCGCCAGCAGTCGGTCTTCTCGGCGCAGAGCCTTACCAATCTGTTGCTGCGCATGGGGATCTCGGTTTCGCCTACGCTCATCCAGGTGAAGAACACCGCCGCCGTGATGCTGACGGCGACGCTGCCACCGTATGCTCTGCCCGGCTCGAAAATCGACGTGACGGTGGCCGCCATCGCCGATGCCACCAGCCTCCAGGGCGGCATTCTGGTGATGACTGGCCTTAAGGCGCCGGATGGACAGGTGTACGCCGTGGCCCAAGGCCCCACGGTCGTCAGCGGATTCATCGCCGGTTCGGGCGGCAATAGCTCGCAGGTGAATCATCCCACCGTGGGCCGCATGCCGGATGGCGCTATCGTGGAACGGGCCGGGCCTTCGCTCAAGCTGGGCGGCACTCTCCGGCTGCAGTTGCGGGAAGCCGATTTCACCACCGCGGCCCGCGTAGCCAGCGCCGTCAACGCAAAGTTCGGGCCGATTGCCAATGCCGAAAACGCCGGTGTCATATCGGTCGGCATACCGTCACAATTTGAGAAGACACCTACCGAGTTCGTGTCCGAACTGGAGCGGCTCACCATCGATCCCGACCACAAATCGCGCATCGTGGTCAACGAGCGTACCGGCACCATTATCATGGGCAAGGATGTGCACATAGCGCCGGTGGCCATCATGCAGGGGAACCTGACCGTCGAAGTGCAGACCCAGCTCAACGTTTCGCAACCCAATCCGTTGAGCAGCGGCGGCACTACGCAGGTCACGCCGCAGGTGGATGTGGGAGTCAAGGAAGAGAAAGCCCGCGACGTTATTTTGAAGGACGGCGCCACGGTTGAGGAGCTGGTCCGGGCTTTGAGCGTTATCGGCTCTACGCCGCGGGACATCATCGCCATTCTGCAGACCCTGAAAAGCGCCGGCGCGCTCGAAGCCGACCTGGAGGTGATCTAAACCAATGCTGCCGCCAATCTCGCCATCCACGGCCTCCGTTCCCGCCAGTCCAACCAAAGACGATCCAGCCAAGGTGCTGGACGCGGCGCGGCAATTCGAAGCCTTGTTGATTGGTCAAATGATGAAGTCTATGCGCGACTCCGAAGGCGGCTGGATGGGCACGGATGACGACGACGCCGCATCTTCTGCCATGGAATATGGGCAGGAAGTGTTTGCGCAATCCATGGCGTCGCAGGGCGGATTGGGCTTGGCCAAATTGCTGGCGGCGGGTTTGAGCCCCGCGAACAAGACTTAGTGCGGAATGCAGAATGCAGCCTATCCCTGTGGGGCGGACGATCGGTTTCCGTCGTCTGCCAAAGGCGCGCTGCGCGCGCTCGACAGACCACGAACTACGATGGTCTGTCCCACGCTCTCACGCGCTCCAGGCACGCGCGTCGCCAGACTCGCCGGCGGGCTGCCACGCTTCCACCGTTACCGCCGCAGCTGTCTGCGCGTCCGTAACCTGGCGCGCCCGCGTTTCCTTCCAGCCGCCCGCCAGCGTTTCCAGCAGCGATTCCACTTCCGCCAACGCCTTGTCGTCCCGGCGCAGATTCGCTTCCGTCAGCCGCACCGTCATGTAGTAATAGAGCTGCTCCAGGTTGCTGCCGATGGCGCCGCCGGCCTTGGTGTCCAGGGATTTGCTGAGTTCGCCGATGGCGGCAATCGCCTTCGTGATCGCCTTGCAGCGTGCCGGAATCTCCCCGCTCGCCAGGTAGCGCCGGGCTTGCCGCACTTCATCGATAGCGTGCTGGTACAACAGGCAGACCAGTTCCAGCGGGTCGGCGGACAACACGTGCGCTTCAAGGTAAGCCGTTCCTATCATGCTTGTGGTTCCTTAGCCTGCATTTTGCTCCAGGTTTCTGAAAGCTTCCAGCACCGTTTGCGGAGGGACCTGGTCGATGACTTCCCCGGTACTCGGCCGTACCACCTGGATCACCATCGCCTTGGTCTGTGGATCCCGCGCGAACTGCAGCTGCCGATCCTGGCCATACAACCCGGCTTGGTTGAGAGCTCGCACTGCCGTGGTCAGTTGCCGTGTAACGGTCGGGTCTTCGTTGCGCACTGGCTCCACGCCCGGCAACGCGTTCAACGAATTCAAGGGGTCAATTTGCATAATCCCTCTCGGTGGAATGAGTATTCCAGACCGTATTCCCTATATCGACGAAAGCCGATCGGTTTTCTATGCCGATTTACCCGAATATGCGCATCGCTAATTCCTGCTGCCTTCTAGTGCTCGCCAGCGCCTTTCTGGGCGCGGAAGAGAAGCCGTCGGCCGCCACCGGGAAAGTGCCTGAGGATAATGCCATGGCCCAGCAACGGCGGTCCATTTCGCAAATGCAGGCGTCGATCGAAATGCAGCGGCAGGCGGTTCTCAAGCAAGTACCGCCGCGCACCGCCAATGAGCCATTCTTCGTCTCGGCTCCGCCCGCGCCCGGCGGTCCACTCTATACCGGTTTTGCCGGCGCCGCCACCGCCACCGCCGCCTGCGATCCCTTGCCGGCCAGCCAGATCGATTCGCTGGTGGGTGACGCCGCCAAGCGCGAGGAGATCGATCCGGCCCTGATACGCGGCGTCATGGAGCAGGAATCGGCCTTCCGCCCCTGTGCGGTGTCTCCCAAAGGCGCCATGGGACTCATGCAATTGATGCCCGCCACGGCCACTCAGTTGGGCGTCCGCGACCCTTTCGATCCAGGCCAAAGCGTGGACGCCGGAGCGCGTTTTCTGAAGCAACTGCTCCAAAGCTACGGCGGCGACATACCCATGGCGCTGGGTGCCTACAACGCCGGTCCCGGGAAAGTGAACGAAGCCAACGGTGTTCCCCCTATCCCCGAGACACTGGAGTATATCCGGCGGGTGATGATGCTGCTTCCCGCGCTGCAATAGCCGGGAAAATACTTCCGAAACAAATCCCGCGATCGCCGAAGAGAGGTTTGTGGACACCTTTATTCGGCACGCCGAACAGATTCTCGATACGGCTTTGGAAGCCAGAGACAGCGCGGCCGCCGAGTACCTGATCTCGGTATCCTATTTAGGATCGATCCACATCCTGACGGAAGCTGACGGGTGGTCTCTCGCGGCGTTGGCCGCCGAACACGGAGCCACGGCGGTATACCGGGTGAAGCGGCTAGGTAAGAAAGTGCACGTGGAAGGCTGGTCTTCCGGCAGGAGTTGCGTGCTTACGCGCGACTGCTCCGAGCCATGGGCAATGCGCGCACCTTATCCCACGCTCCAATTGCTGGCGAGCGGCTCCGCGCTGGCGAACGATCGCTCCCCGCAGGTCTGGAATTCGTAGCTATCGATCCGCACTACGGTTCCGCGATCTCCTGTTTCCATCACCGGACCCCGGACCACCAGTTGCAGCCGGCAAACGTTTTGCAGCAGGAACGGCCAGGCGATGCGGGCCTCCAGGCGGTCGCCTACCTGCGGCGGCTCTTCGGTCTGAAAACGCAGGTGCTTACGGCTCAGATCCTGGGTAACGCCGTGTCCCCGGCGATCCGCCCCGCGCTTGTCCCAAGACTCGAAGCGAAGTTCCAGTTGACAGTCGTACCGCTTCATCGAGCGGCGATCGCCATGGATGATGTCCGGTTGCACAATCCGATCATCGGCCCAATGGCCCCGCCGTCGAAAGTCCTGCCTGTACCGAAAGAGTGCCTATAAGTACCAATCTTTTCAATAAAGTACCGGAGGTTCACCGAGTTTGTACGGGTCCCATAATACCCACTAGGAAACACCGTACTATTTACTTAAGGTACTAGAGCAACACCCGATCTCAGCCGATAAGGAAAGCAGAGCCTATTGGTCGTGGCTCCGAGGATCGGAAACGTGCAAAGCTCTCTGCTGCAGCAGGCCAATCGCCCGAAGCAAATTCCCGGCAACGCCAACGTGTTTGGGCGCCTTTCCCGGCTTCCCCATTTGCGCCCAGCCAGCCTGCAGTTGCTCTCAATCTCCGTCGACAGCGATTCGGCACTCACCGAGTTTGAATCCGCCTTCAAGATGGACCCGGCCCTGGCCACCGACTTACTGATCACCGCCAACTCCCCGCTCTTTGGGGTGCGCGTACCAGTGCAGAGTATCCGGCACGCCGTTGCCATGCTGGGCTTGGAACGGGTTCGTTCGCTGGCGCTGACCATCTCTCTGAAAGGCTATGCGCGGAGCAACCGCTGGGGTGACGCCATCCAAACTTTATGGCGTCACAGCATGGCCACCGCGGTGATCGCCGAAGCGCTCGGCGCGGCGGACCAGAAACAAGTGCCGCTCCTCTATACCGCCGGGTTGACCCACGATATCGGACGGCTTGCGCTCTTCCAGATCTCCCCCGAAGCTTACATGCAAGTGCTCTCCCGCGAGTTCAGCGGCAACGAGGAATTCCTGGAACTGGAGAAGTTCCTGTTCGAATGCAGCCACGATGATGCGGGGGCCTTTCTCGCGATGGCTTGGGGTTTTCCGATCGCTCTGTGCGATTGCATCCGCTTCCACCATTGGGACATCGCCTCGCACGCCGGCCAGTTGTTCGAGTTGGTGGGCGTAGCGTGCCGTCTCGCCGACGTTTTGGGATTCCCGGAAGTGCGGCGTACCAATCTGGGGGAAGTTACCAGCGAATTCCAGCGGCTGCTTCCGCTGCGCCTGCGGTCCTCCCCGTTGTTAGCTCCCGCAGCGCTCACCGCCAGCATCGAAGCGCAACTGGGCAGCTTCCAGCCCAATAGCAAATAACAAACCGGCCGCACATTACGCGGCGCGCTTCACTCCGAGCCCTCGGCCTTTCCCGCGTTGCCGGAATCGCCCGGCATCGACGGCCACGGGTTGGTATTACGGAGGCGGTCCCGGCTGGCGGCCTTGGCTGCTGCAATCTGTTCGGGGGTTCTCGTGTCGGGTTCCGACACCTTGACCTTTTCCCGTGCGCGGGAAACCTGGCGTTTGTGCCGCTTCTCGAGTCTCTTGTCCATATCCTCAGTGTAGCTTCGGGCTCCGGTCTAACGCGCGGGCGCGTCGAACTCGACGGAGGATTCGGAGGAAAACACACGCTTGCTGCCCGGCCCGTCGGTGAATAGCAGCAGAATCGCCCTCCCCGGGACGGTCGATTCGGCGATGAAGTATCGCTGGCGCAGCTTCTTCACCTGCACCGCAATCGCCTGATTGGGTTTGACCCGAAACCGCGCCGCGGCAATCCGGCCTTGTGCCTGGCAGGTGCGCTGCTCCTTGCGGTTGGTGGCGCAGAATTCCAGCGTAGTGGGCCGGTCAAAGACGTTCAGAAAATATACCTGCTTGCCTTCCACCTCCGTCGCGCGGGTTACCCAGACGTCATTTGCGGAAGGGTCCTTAGCCCTTCGCGGAAACGACTCAATCGCATTGCCCTGCAGGATCTCAACCGAGGCTTCCACCTCCACTGCCGCGTCATCGGAGAGTTCCATCACTTTCGCCCAGCACGATTCCTCCTCACCGGCCGGGCTATCGATGCGAATCTCCCGCGTTTCCCGCGGTGCGAGATCCAACGTACCGGCGATGGGAAGGCGGTCGCCATTTTCGCGATAGACTTCCAGGCGCAGAGATTGGGCTGTGGAGGCTCGATTGGTGACCCGCAGGATGGACCACATGCTCGGTCCGTAAGCCAAGGCCGGGATTTCCCAGGTCCGGCTCGCGCTGACCGGTGATTGTGCCAACAAAGCCGGCGCCAGGACCGCGACCGCAAGCAGTCGCGACAGCGTAACCACGAGCACCCCCCGACCACACGATACCACTGGCCAAGTAACCCCCGCTCCCTGACGGTCGCGGTTCGGTAACACGTACCGGTGCCGGCGCGCCATGCTAGCCTGAGTTACGGAGGAACGACTCCGATTTCCACCGCGCAAGGCGAGAAGCAGTCGGCCGCCCTGACCTCACTTCTTGCCGCCGTAGGCCTAACGGCGTTCAAGATGGTCGTCGGAATCCTTACCGGCAGCCTTGGCATTCTGGCTGAGGCCGCGCATTCGGCGCTAGACTTGGTGGCGGCATTTGTCACTTTTCTCGCCGTGCGGTTTTCCGCCAGGCCGCCCGATCGAACCCACCTCTACGGTCACGGCAAGATCGAAAACCTTTCGGCCATGTTCGAGACCGTTTTGCTCCTGACCACCTGCTTGTGGATTGTGCGCGAAGCCGTGCGGCGTCTGGTTTTCCATCAGATCGAAGTCGAAGTCACTTTCTGGTCGTACGCCGTCATGCTGACGTCTATCGCCATCGATACGTCTCGTGCGCGTGTGCTGTCGCGCGCGGCGGTGAAGTACAACAGCCAGGCCCTGGAGGCCGATGCTCTGCATTTCTCCACCGATGTCTGGAGCGCCGCGGTGGTGATCGTGGGTTTGATTTGCGTGCAGGCGGGTGCGTGGTTTCCCAGCCTGGCCTTTTTGCGCCAGGCCGACGCAGTGGCTGCTCTAGGAGTCTCGTTCGTGGTGGTCAGGCTCAGCCTGAAGCTCGGCCGCCGCACCGTCGATGCCTTGCTCGACAGAGCTCCGGATGGCATGGAGCAGCGCGTGGCCACCACGGTGGAAGCCGTTCCCGGCGTCCGCAATTGCCACCAGGTTCGCCTGCGCTACTCTGGTCCCGTGCTCTTTATCGATTTGCACGTTGTTGTGGACGGGGGGCAGACGCTGACTCAGGCGCACAATCTAACCGAAACCATCGAGAGCGCCATCCTGATCATCGCGCCGCAGGCCGATATTACCGTGCACGCGGAGCCGGAATGAACCCTACTGTTT
>Ga0209415_10013782_pt1 | contig 13281 bp, 11 predicted proteins | sample PeaSoiSIISIP2007_FD_187696 | JGI IMG/M metagenome (GOLD analysis project Ga0209415, IMG submission 187696) | Peat soil microbial communities from Weissenstadt, Germany - SII-SIP-2007 (SPAdes) (version 2) | ecosystem: Environmental > Terrestrial > Soil > Wetlands > Peat | place: Germany... | reverse complement strand
GTCACCGAGCCGCTCTGATTGATCTGCTCGCTGCACTTTCCTTCGCCAGGGGTGGGGGCTTTCGCACAAGAGCCACCGGAGAGCCTTGTAATCGTCACACCTGGGGCGTTGATCACGAAGGAGAATCCGGACATGGGCGACGTTGAGCCTGCTGCGTTGGCAATCGTGAAGGTCGTTTGATCCGACCCCGGAACCCCAGTCCATGTCGCGGTGTAGGTGACGCCGCCCTGGGTCACGGTGACGGGGTCGCCGAACGCTGGGGAGCCCATCGACGTGTCGATGGCGATCCACGCGACCAGCGCCGCAACGATGAGGCTCCGCGCAGCCGTCTTGAGTAGCCGCTGGTGCGCTCCGCCCCGTTCCGCTGCTTCCAGCTTCAATCGGAACCTCCATCGGCGGGCCATCAGCGGCGTGAATATAGCTACGCTGCTTGGCGCCCGCAACGGATCATGCGTGAGGCATTGTTGCCTTACGGTGACCACCTTCCGACGCCGCCGGTGGCCGGTGTTGGTCGTCGCTTGGGTCAAAGATCGCAGGGCTAGCCGTCGTTCCATGGGACACTCGTGGATTGTCCTCGGCATGGGGAGCCGCCACTATCCGGAGCCTGACGAGTGCGACTATTGCGTGATTCGAAAGACCCATCGGATCGACGTAAGAACATGGCGGAGTGGTAACCCGTCGCCCGTCTTCCCACCGGTCACTGCTAGTAGCCGCAACCGGACATTCACGAGCGCGCGACGGGAATCGAACCCGCGTTCTCAGCTTGGGAAAATCGTTCAGCCTGAAGTAGCGAACTACGGCGAACCGGAGCGGCAGGTCAGCGAGCCGGCGGACTCTGGCGAACTCCCACGAACGGACCCGGACGTGCCATGAATGCGCCATGACGTTGACGTCAGGTGCTTCGCGTGAGGAACGTTGCACCTTGTTTCATGCGTTATGCAGTGCTGGGTCGCACGTCATTGGGGCCGAGGACCGATGTAGAGAACGATGGCCCACTCGTCCAGATGGTCTCCAATGGCCTCGGACAGAGCCGCAACGTCTTCGGCGTCGGCCCACGCGGCGAAGTCTTCGCCGCTCATCCAGGTGATGACGTAGCTGTGCTCGCCGTAAGCCACTGAGACCCCCCAAGAGGGAGGGTCGACGAACCGCAGCCGCCTTGCCTCCGCCGACCCGGGGTGTTGCTCGATCAGATCGAGCACCTCGTTCACTCGGGTGATAAGTGGGTCAAGAGCGGCCGCAGCCTCGAGCCGACGCAGGCCCTCCTGCGCAGGTCCAGAGAAGAAGAGCTCGGGCATGGGCCTTAGTGTGGGCGCTACCCGTATTAGGGTCAAGCCCCTATTCCCCCAGGGGGCGGTTTACGGCTATGATGGCAGGTGCAGGAATGGAGACGGCGAGATTCGAGGAAAGCATGAGCACAGTCGCCAAGTTGGTCACGGTCGACAACCGGCAGCGGGTCAGCCTGGGAAAGCTGGCTGATCGGGAGCACTACCTCCTTTCCAAGGAGCCCGATGGGCGGATCGTGCTGATCCCTGCCGTCGTTACCCCAGAGATCCTCGAGTACCCGGAAGAGCTCCGGGAGAGCATCGTGAAGAGCCTGAAGGAGCCCAAGACCTGGGCCAGACGGAGGGATCTGACAGGCTGACGGCTTCGCCCCCTCAGTCTTGTCCATGGTCGACGCTTCTCCACCCCAGGCCGACGACACCGACGCACTCCGTCGGGAGATCGCCGAACTTCGTGCCGAGAACGACAGGCTGCGGGGCCTACTCGGCGTGGGGACTCGCGACGAAGCGGTTTCGCCATGGGAGCCGACGCTCTTCGTCGAGGCCGAAGGTGACGTTTCCAACGCTCCGACCGACCGGAACTCGCCACGCGAAGCCAAGGTCGCACTCTTCCGATCGCTTTTCGTAGGGCGTGATGACGTCCACGCGCTCAGATGGGAGAACCCTCGATCCGGCAAGGCGGGGTGGAGTCCGGCCGTCCGGGGTGGCTGGTCGAATGCCCGCCGCCCCGACCGGGAGTATCTGCCCCTGACCGAAGAGGTTGTCGACTCGCATCTTTCGGGGGGCGCTCACGTCGGGCTGTATCCGTTGCTCAAGGGTGACGCTTGCCGGCTCCTCGTGTGTGATTTCGACGGTGTCGGTTGGGCACTGGATGCCCTGGCTTACTTGGACGCGGCCCGGGCGTCGGGCATACCGGTTGGCCTCGAGCGCTCGCGGTCAGGAGACGGGGCCCATGTCTGGGCGTTCTTCTCGGGCCCTGTCCCAGCCGCGGTGGCCCGGAGAGTCGGCGCCCACCTCTTGCGGGAGGCGATGACGACGAGAGCCGAGATCGATCTCGCCAGCTACGACCGGATGTTTCCGGCGCAGGACTTCATGCCAAAGGGATCGTTCGGCAACTTGATTGCCCTGCCGCTCCAGGGTGAGTGCCGCAAGCGTAAGACGACGATGTTCCTCGATCCGTCAACCTTGGAGCCCTTCGAGGACCAGTGGGCGTTTCTGTCCGCTCTGGGGCGACTCTCGCCGAACGCCGTTTCCGAGATTTCCGCCGCCATACCGCCGATCGGTGCTGGCCCAGAGGAAGCTTCGTACAGGAGACCGGCGACCGCAGAATCGCCTAAACCTCCGGAGAAGATCATGGCCAGTATGGGAGCCATGATCAGCATCGAGCGGATAGGCATCCCACCGGCTCTGCTGTCGTCGATCAAGCACGCTTCTTCACTCCACAATCCCGCCTACTACGAGAAGGAACGGCTGCGATTCTCGACCTGGAACACGCCCAGATTCGTCCGCTCCTACGGCGAGACCCTCGATGAGCTGCTCGTGCCGCGGGGACTGCGGCCTCAGCTCGAGGCGATCGTGGCCGACGCCGGAAGCCGCTTGGTGGTCTCCGACTGCTGTCTGGATCCTCCGGCTGTGGATCTTCGGTTCGCCGCCGCGCTGACTGCCGACCAGACAGCGGCCTATGACGCTCTGGCGCGTCACGATCTGGGTGTTCTTGTAGCACCGCCGGGGTCTGGAAAGACGGTGATCGCCTGCGCGGTCATCGCCCACCACAGGGTTCCCACACTCGTGATAGTGGACCGCCAACCACTCGTCGAGCAGTGGCGAGATCGACTGATTAAGCATCTGGGACTCGATACAAAGCAGATCGGGCAGATAGGCAGTGGCCGCCGCAAGGCGAAGGGGCTGGTCGACATCGCCACCGCTCAGTCCTTGGCCCGTCGTGAGGACCTATCTGAGCTGGGCAGTCGGTATGGACTGGTGGTCGTCGACGAGTGCCATCATGTCCCGGCTGTCACCTTCGAACGGTGCGTGCGACAGCTGCCCGTGCGAAGGTGGCTCGGTCTCACGGCCACGCCCTACAGGCGCGATGGCCTGCAGGGGCTTATCACCATGTACTGCGGCCAGATCCGTCATCGCTTTGGAGCCCGGGCAGATGCCACCTCGACGGCGCGCTTGGAGCTGGTCGTTCACGGCACCGCCCACTCAATCCCAGAGCCAGAGGGTGTCGGCATCCAGGAAGTTTTTCGAGGCATCGTCGAGGATGACGAGCGAACGCGGCAGATCTGTGGCGACATCCTCATGGCTGTGGACGAAGGGAGGAACTGTCTCGTCCTCACCCAGTGGACCGAGCACGTCGAGAGCATCGCCAACACACTTCGGGATCTCGATCTCGAGCCCTTCGTCCTCTATGGGGGCATGCCCAAAAAGCAGCGAGCGGCGGTGGTGGAGCGGCTCAACTCCGATTCACCTGGCCGTGGGCTGCTCTTAGTCGCGACGGGCGGCCTCCTCGGTGAGGGCTTCGACTGTCCTCCGCTGGACACGCTGTTCCTGGCCTTCCCGCTGGCTTTCAAGGGTCGCCTCGTCCAGTACGTGGGGCGGATATTGCGGCCGTTGGAGGAGAAGACCAGCATCGAGGTCCACGACTATGTCGACTTCGACGTACCTGTCCTTGCCCGCATGCACAGCAAACGTCTCGCCGCCTACTCAAGCCTCGGCTTCGACACGCGGCGACGGCGCTTGATCACGTGACGAACGGCGACGGGATGCGCCATGGACGCGCCATGACGCTGCTGAGGAGCGAATCGCTGGCACGTTTTCGCAGGTGACGAGAGCGGGCGACGAGAATCGAACTCGCGTTCTCAGCTTGGGAAGCTGATGTTCTGCCGCTGAACTACGCCCGCCGGTGGCGGTCACACTATCGTCAAGGCCGCATGCGGATCCGGCTGGGGAGCGTGGCCGGCGGTTCATCAGGTCACGGAAGGGGGCTCTGATCAGGTCTTATGGCCCTTCGTATTGCCGCCGGCATGGCGGCCACCGGTCTCGCCCTCCTCATTGCGGGTCGGCGCTTCTACTGGATCTCCCGGCTGATCCGGTCTGGCCAGCCGGCCCCCGGCCGGACCCGGAACCCTCGGATCCGGGCCGAGGCCGAACTGGTCGAGGTCGGCGGGCAGCGCAAGCTCCTTCGCTGGACCGTGCCGGGTCTCGCCCACGCGTTCACCTTCTGGGGCTTCACAATCCTCTTGTTCACCATCCTCGAGGCCTACGGCGACCTGTTCGACAAGAAGTTCGCCATCTGGGGGTTCGGCCACAACCCGGTGCTCGGCTTCATCGAGGACTTCTTTGCAGTCGCGGTGCTGGTCGCGCTGGGAGTCTTCGCGGTGATCCGGCTCAAGCTGGCGCCATCTCGCCGGCAGCGCGCATCGCGCTTCTATGGCTCCCACACAACGGCGGCTTGGTTGGTGCTGGCGATGATCGCCCTGGTGATGATCACGCTGCTCCTCTACCGGGCGGCGCAGGTCAACACCGGTGACTTCCCCTACACCTGGTGGGGGTTCGCCTCCCACGGCATCGCCAAGGCGCTGCACCCGCTCGGGTCAGGGGTCAACAGCGTCCTCGAGACCACGTTCCTCCTCCTCAACATCGGTGTGATCACCGGCTTCTTGGTCTTCGTCTCCTACTCCAAGCACCTCCACATCTTCGCGGCGCCCATCAACGTGGCCACCTCCCGGCGTCCCCGGGCACTCGGCGGGCTGGACAAGACGCCCGACATGGACATGGAGAACGTCTCGGAGGACACGGTCTTCGGTGTCGGTCTGGTCGAGCAGTTCAGCTGGAAGCAGATGCTGGATTTCGTGACCTGTACCGAGTGTGGGCGCTGCCAGTCGGTGTGTCCGGCCTGGACCACCGGCAAGCCGCTCTCGCCCAAGCTCTTGATCATGGGACTGCGGGACAACATGTTCTCCTCGGCCAACCGGCTCCTCTCTTCGGCCGCGACCAACGGAGAGACACCCGCGACGCTGGTGCCCAACACGATCGAGGACGACGTGCTCTGGTCGTGCACCACCTGTGGGGCCTGTGTCGAGGAGTGCCCGGTCGACATCGAGCACGTCGACGCCATCGTCGACATGCGCCGCTACGAGGTTCTCATGGAGTCCCGGTTCCCCTCCGAGGCCGGCCTCATGCTCCGTAACATCGAGAACCAAGGGGACCCCTGGGGCCTCGGCCAGGCCAAGCGGCTGGACTGGACCCAAGGGCTCGGCTTCGAGGTCCCGGTCGTGAGCGGGACCATCCCCGACGACGTCGAGTACCTCTACTGGGTCGGGTGTGCCGGGGCCCTCGACGAGCGGGCCCGCAAGGGTGTGCAGGCGACCGCCCGGATGCTGCACCGGGCCGGCGTCACCTTCGCGATCTTGGGGCCGCGGGAGTCCTGCTCGGGAGACCCGGCCCGCCGTCTGGGCAACGAGTACCTCTACCAGGAGCAGGCCAAGGCCAACATCGCCACCCTGCAGGAGGTCGGCGCCAAGAAGGTCGTCGCCTCCTGCCCGCACTGCTTCAACACGTTGAAGAACGAGTACCCGGCCCTTGGGGCCAACGTCGAGGTCATCCACCACGCCGAGCTGCTCGACTACCTCGTCTCGAGCGGGAAGCTCACCCCCGGGAACTCCTACCAGGGCACCGTCACCTACCACGACCCCTGCTACTTGGGACGCCACAACCGCGTGATCGACCAACCCCGTTCCGTGCTGAGCGCCATCCCCGGCGTGCAGCAGGTGGAGATGAAGCGGTGCCGGGAGCGCGGGTTCTGCTGCGGCGCCGGGGGCGCGCGCATGTGGATGGAGGAGAGCATCGGCAAGCGCGTCAACATGGAGCGAACCGAGGAGGCCCTGGGCACCGGTGCCGACGTGGTCTCGACCGCCTGTCCCTATTGCATGATCATGCTGGACGACGCGGTGCGGGCCCACAACAAGGAGGACGAGGTGCGCGTGCTCGACCTCTCCCAGCTGGTCGAGGCGTCACTGGCCTCGCAGACGACGACGGCTGAGACAGCGGGCGGCCCGGCGACGCCGTAGGCCACTCGTGCGGGCGTGCGGGCGTGCGGGCGTGCGGGCGTGCGGGCGTGCGGGCGTGCGGGCGTGCGGGCGTGCGGGCTGCCGCGCCGCCGGCTGAGACGACCGGCGAGCAGTCGATCACGCCGATCGTCCCGTGGTTCGCCCCGGAACGGCCGCGCTAGCCTTCGCCGATGCCCGGGAGTCGAGACTTCGACAATTCCGAGGGCGACCTCCCGACTCGGCCGAGCTTCTCGGAGCGGTTGCGCAAGGCCATCGTGAAACCGGCGGACCCCGACGCCGTCACGACGACCGAGGCTCCCCGGTCGGTCGAAGAGCTGCAGGCCGCCATCAAGTGGGCCGACGACAAGGAACGGCTGATCGGCCTCTTCGCGGCGCCGGTGGCCGCCGCCGTCGGGTTCCTCGTCATCACCGCCCTCATCGACAACGACCCTCCGGTCGGCCACCCGCGGCACGTCAATGTGTCGATCTACCACGACCTGACCCTCGTGCTGCTGGGCATGTCCATGCTCATGCTCGTGCTGGCGCTGATGCGCAAGCGCCTCTTTCTCGGGATCGTGATGGCGCTCTACGGCCTGGGCATCTTCAACCTGCACTACTGGGGGTTCGGGGTCCCCTTCCTCCTGTTCGGTGCCTGGTACCTGGTGCGTGCCTACCGCCTGCAACAGAGCCTGAAGCTGGCCACGGGCGACGATCCGAGGGGGGCGACGAGGAACGGCTCGAGCCCGCCGTCGAGCAAGCGCTACACGCCACCGACCTCGGGCCGGCGACCGCCGCGGGCCAAGCCCGACAAGGGACCCACCTCCGGCTAGCGGCCGGGCGGCCCACCGGACTCGGGTCGCACGGCGGACCGGCCGCGACGGCGTCGGAGCAGCACGACACCCACCAGGGCCACCAGCAGGGCGAGCAGGACTCCTGGGAGCAGGTACACCCGCGCCGAGGCGCGTTCGGTGGCCACCGCGCCGACGAGGGCGACGAGCCCCGGGTCGCCGGGCGTCGAGACCATCGGGAGGGTGCTGCCCGGACGGTAGAGGGTGTTCCCCGGGATGGCCGCGTCGTAGCGGTGGCCGGCCAGGACGAAGGTCCCCCGACAGGCGTAGCCCGCGCCGTTGCTGCCGCTGCCGCCCAGCAGCCCGAGGCACCCCGAGACGGTGACCTCGACCCGGACCCCGTGGAGCCGCAGGCGGGTGATCTGGGCGTTCTTCTCTGCGCCGACCACGGAGAACACGACGACCAGGACGGCCAATGTCACCAGGCAGACACCGACGGCCACGCGACCGACGACGCGCCCGTTGAAGTCGACGCCGGCGCCCCGCAGCGTCGAGACGGGTCCCTCCGGGGGGTCGATGGGCTTGCCGTCGGGAGTGGTCATTGGTGGCCTGTCGCTCCGCTGCGGCACCGCGCCAACCCCGCCGAGCCCCGGGCGATCGGGCGATGGTAGCGGTGGGCGGGTTGCTGGCGGACCGTCGGGCCGTCGGCCCTGACCTCGCGGCCCGGGCGTCGCCCCCGGCCGGCCGGCCCGGCCCGGGGCCCTGTTAACGCGCTGGTAACACGGGCGTGACGGTGCGGAAACCGCAAACTTGCATCCTTTGAGTCGTCAGGGTGAACCGCCTGGCCGTTTGGCGTAGCCGGTGCTCTGTGGCGTGCCGCCCCCGGGCGGCGTGCCGGGGGAATTGACCTTTAGGAGAGGAGTGGTCGAGTGGTGCACCTGTTAGCCGCTTCAGTGCCCGTTCCGTATCCCAGCTGGCTGAACCCGGCCGACAACACGTGGCAGATCACCGCCGCCACGTTCGTCGGCCTGATGAGCATCCCGGCCCTGGCGGTGCTGTACGCGTCGATCGTCCAGAAGAAGTGGGCGGTGAACGTGTTGGCCATGATGTTCGCCGGGTTCTCCCTGGTGCTCGTCGCCTGGGTGCTCTGGTCCTACAAGATGGGGTTCGGGGCCACCTCGATCGGAGGGGGCGTCAGAAACGGCGTCCAAACCCAACTCAACGGGGTTGGTTGGGTGAAACACTTCTTCGAGAACTTCGTCGGCAAGCCCGGGGGTATCACCGACAGCGTCGGTGAACAGGGCCAGGCGGTGTCGGCGGCCAACACCATCATCCCCTTCCACTTCCCGACGGCGTCGCTCGCGTACTTCCAGTTCGTGTTCGCCGCCATCACTCCTCTTCTGTTCCTGGGAAGCGTGTTGGGGCGGATCAAGTTCAGCGCCTGGTGCCTGCTGGTGCCGCTCTGGTCGACGTTCGTCTACGCGATCGACGCCTTCCTGCTCTGGGGCGGCGGCTACTTCGCCCAGGAGGGCTCGCTCGACTTCTCGGGCGGATTCGTCATCCACATGTCGGCGGGCGTGTCGGGATTCGTGGCCGCCTGGGTGCTCGGACCTCGGCTGCTCCGAGATCGCCGGAATGCCATTCCCAACAACCTGGTGATGGCGGCCGTCGGCGCGGGCATCCTGTGGCTGGGCTGGAACGGCTTCAACGGTGGAGACCCCTACTACGCCGGGGCGAGCATGGCCGCGGCGGTCGTCAACACCAACCTGGCGACGGGCGTCGGCGTCCTCGTCTGGATGGGCATGGACGCCTGGCTGTCCAAGTCGAAGAAACCCACGTTCTTGGGCGGCGTGAACGGCATGATCTGCGGGCTGGTCGGCATCACCCCGTGTGCCGGCTGGGTCAACGGTCGCGGCGCCATCGCCGTCGGCGCCATCTGCTCGGCCGTCGTCTGGGTGGCCTGGAACTACCTGTCCAAGGTCCGGCCGTTCTCGAAGGTGGACGACGCCCTCGGGGTCGTCTACACCCACGGGATCGCCGGCCTCATGGGCGGCCTGCTCCTCGGCATCTTCGGCGACCCAAACATGCTCGAGTACGGGTGTGGCTCGCTCGACACAGCGGGCCAGGTGCTCAACACGACGCAGGCGACCTACGCGGCGGCCCATGGTGCGTGCGTGCCGTTCGGGGTGGCCGGGCTCATGTACACGGGCTCGGCGCACCAGCTGTGGGAGCAGTTCCGGGCCGCCCTCTTCGTCATCTTCTGGTCGGCACTCATAACCTTCATCTTGATGAAGCTCATTGGGCTCGTTCTGCGTGGCGCTCGCTACAAGGACGACATCCTCGAGGTCGGCGACCTGGCCATCCACGACGAGGAGGCGTTCCCCGAAGAGCGGCTGGTCGAGCGCATCGGTGGCTTCGCCATGGCCGCCCCCTCGACCTCGACCGCCGCACAGAGACCCGACGGCCCCGCCCCCGGCGAACCGGACAGCTGACCGGTCCACTACGAGCGCAAAGGAGAACTGATCATGAAGCTGGTCGTAGCGGTCCTCAAGCCGTTCAAGCTGGAGGAGGTGAAGGAGGCGCTGCAGGGCCTCGGGGTGCAGGGGATGACCCTGACCGAGGCCCAGGGATTCGGTCGGCAGCGCGGCCACACCGAGGTGTACCGCGGCGCCGAGTACGAGGTGGACTTCGTTCCGAAGATCCGCATCGAGGTGCTGATCGACGACGCCCAGGTCGACGATGTCGTCAACTCGATCGTGTCGACGGCGTCGACGGGCAAGATCGGAGACGGCAAGGTGTGGGTCGTCCCGGTCGAGACCGTCGTGCGGGTGCGCACGGGCGAGCGCGGGAGCGACGCCCTCTAGCGGAAGACCCAGCGGACCAGGGGGGTGGAGCCGTGCCTTGTGCTCGGCTCCACCCCCCGGTCGCGCCCGTGCCTCGGACGACGGCCCAAGCCCGCCCAGCTGGCCACCGCGGTGAAGCGTCAGGGGCGCGCCACGCCGTAGGCCCGGGCCGCCCGGAAGCGGGCCACCAGGCGGCGGTCTTGGGTCATGACCCGGCGGTACTCCTCCCAGTCCGGGTGCTCGCCGCCGATCGCCCGATAGACCTCTACCAGCTCGTCGGCCGCCCCGTCGTGGGGTTCGGCGGCGACCGCCGAGAGCTCGACGGTGCCGTCGAGGACGACGTAGTCCCAGAAGTTGTCGCCCGCCACGTGGAGGAGCGCCCGCGGGTCTCGCCGCAGGTTCCTCGTCTTCACCCGGGAGTCGGTGATCGAGATCCGGACCGTCCCGGCCTCGTCCATAGCATAGGAGATGTGGGTGAGCTGCGGCCGACCGTCGGCGTGGATCGTGACCAGGGCCGCCTGGTGGCGAGGCCGAACGTGCTCGAGCGCCCAGGCGAGATCCACCGGACAGCTAGTGGTAGGCCTTCGAGTCGGCCTCGCGCAGGCGCACCGCCATGGCGCTCAGTAGCCGCCGAGCCAAGGCTGGCTCGCTGTCGAGCAGATTGATGAATCCGCGCTGTTCGAGCAGGAGCAGCGTCATGTCCGTGTCGGCACGCGAGTCCTCGTCGCGCAGGCGCACCGCCATCGCGCTCAGCAACTTGCGGGCGAGCGACGGCACGCTGTCGAGAACACCGATGAACGCCCGCTGTTCAAGCACCAGCAGGGTCATGTCGGTGTCCGCGATCACGCTGGCCGAGCGGGGCTGGCGGTCGAGCAGGGCGAGCTCCCCGAAGTAGCTGCCCGGCCCGAGGGTCGCCACCTTGCGCTCGTTGCGGCGCACGATCGCCTGACCGTCCACGATGAGGAAGAACTCCCGGCCGACCGAGCCCTCCTGGCAGAGCACCCGGCCGGCGGACACCGTGACCTCGTCCAAGGACTGGCGGATCTGGCGCAGATCGCGGGCGGAGCAGCTGGAAAAGAGCCAAATCTCGGAGAGATCAACATCCTTCTTGGCGGGCATCGCGAAAGAGTAGCCCTCCGGCCCGCGGGCGCGCCCGGGTCCCGACCGATTCAGCCGGCCTGTCGGGCCACCTTCTCGGCGGCCGCGACAGCCGCGTCCGCATCACCCAAGTAGGCAAACTCGGTGATCCGAAGATCGTCGTCGAGCCGGCAGCGCCACGGGATCCCGGTCGGGATCTCCAGGTCGACGATGTCCGCGTCGCCGATGCCCTGGAGGTGCTTTCGCAGCGCGCGGATGCTGTTGCCGTGCGCGGCCACGAGGACGGCGCGCCCTCGGGTGGCCGCCTGGAGGAGGTCGGGCACGATCTCGGCCTCCCAGTAGGGGACGACCCGCTTCACGACGTCGGCCAGGCACTCGGTGGTCGGCAGATCCGCCGGCGGCACATCTTGATACCGGCGATCGCGGGCCGGGTGGTCGGGGGACCCGGGGTCGAGGGGGGGCGGCGGCACGTCGTAGCTGCGGCGCCAAAGCAGCAGCTGCTCGTCGCCGTAGCGCTGGCGCGTCTCCTTCTTGTTCTTGCCCTGGAGGGCCCCGTAGTGGCGCTCGTTCAGACGCCAGCTGCGGCGCACCGGTAGCCAGCTCCGACCGGCGACGGCCAGGGCGAGCTCGGCCGTGTGGATCGCCCTCGTGAGAAGCGAGGTGTGCACCACGGTGAGGTCGAGATCCGACTGGTCGGCCAGGAGCGCGCCGGCCGCCCGGGCCTCGGCCTCACCCTGGGGGCTCAGACCGACGTCCACCCAACCGGTGAACAGGTTCTCGGCGTTCCAGGTGGACTCGCCGTGTCGCAGGAGGACCAGATCGGCCACGGACGGAGCGTAGCGGGCCACCCGGGCCGGGCGCAGCCACTTCGGACGTCGCGAGTCGGGCCCCTGAACTGGGCCTTCCCGAATCTTAGCGAAATCTGATGGTAAAGCACTCAACTTTGCTGTATTCTGGGGCAGTAATCCCAGCCGGCAGGGCTGGGACCAGGTTTCGACGCACAGAAGAGAAGAGAGAGGCACAGGGACATGGCCAAAGCGGTAGGGATCGACCTCGGGACCACGAACTCGGTCGTGAGCGTCTTGGAAGCCGGCGAGCCGGTCGTCATCCCCAACGCCGAAGGGGGTCGGACGACCCCGTCGGTGGTGGGATTCTCCAAGACCGGCGAAGTGCTGGTGGGCGAGGTCGCCAAGCGCCAGGCCATCACCAACCCGGACCGGACGGTGCGCTCGGTCAAGCGGCACATGGGGACGTCGTGGTCGATCGACATCGACGGCAAGAAGTACACGCCCCAGGAGATCTCGGCCCGAATCCTGGGCAAGCTGAAGCGCGACGCCGAGGCCTACCTGGGCGACACGGTCAACCAGGCCGTCATCACGGTGCCCGCCTATTTCGACGACGCCCAGCGCACGGCCACCAAGGAGGCCGGACAGATCGCCGGCCTCGAGGTGCTGCGCATCATCAACGAGCCGACGGCCGCCGCGCTCGCCTACGGCCTCGACAAGGAGGACAAGGACCAGACCGTCCTTGTGTTCGACCTGGGCGGCGGCACCTTCGACGTCTCGGTGCTCGAGATCGGCGAAGGCGTCTTCGAGGTGAAGTCGACCTCGGGCAACACGCACCTCGGTGGTGACGACTGGGACCAGAAGGTCATCGACTGGCTGGTCAAGTCGTTCAAGGACACAGAGGGCGTCGACCTGGCGGCGGACAAGATGGCCACCCAACGCCTGAAGGAAGCGGCCGAGAAGGCCAAGATCGAGCTGTCCTCCGTGCAGGAGACCGAGGTCAACCTGCCCTTCATCACGGCGACCTCCGAGGGTCCGAAGCACCTGGACCTGAAGTTGTCGCGGGCCAAGTTCAACGAGCTGACCACGGAGCTGGTGGACGCCTGCCGCGGCCCGTTCGAGTCGGCCATCAAGGACGCCGGGCTCAAGACCTCCGACATCGACCACGTCGTGCTCGTGGGCGGATCGACCCGGATGCCCGCCATCCAGGACCTCGTCCAATCGCTGACCGGGAAGGAGCCCCACAAGGGGGTGAACCCCGATGAGGTGGTCGCGGTCGGCGCGGCCGTCCAGGCCGGCGTGCTGAAGGGCGAGGTGAAGGACGTGCTCCTGCTCGACGTCACCCCGCTCAGCCTCGGCATCGAGACCAAGGGCGGCGTGATGCACCGGCTCATCGAGCGCAACACGACCATCCCGACCAAGCGGTCGGAGATCTT
>Ga0209415_10013781_pt1 | contig 13281 bp, 11 predicted proteins | sample PeaSoiSIISIP2007_FD_187696 | JGI IMG/M metagenome (GOLD analysis project Ga0209415, IMG submission 187696) | Peat soil microbial communities from Weissenstadt, Germany - SII-SIP-2007 (SPAdes) (version 2) | ecosystem: Environmental > Terrestrial > Soil > Wetlands > Peat | place: Germany... | reverse complement strand
CGGGGCTCACGACCTGGCCGGACGTTGGATGCTCACCTCAGGGCTGGGCGAGATGGGCGGCGCCCAGCCACTCGCCGTAACCCTCCTCGGAGGCGTCGCGCTCGTGGTCGACGTGGACCCGCGGGCGCTCGCCCGTAGGAAGTCCCACCATTACTTGGACGTCGAGGCCCGGGACCTCGACGACGCTCTCCAGCAGGTCCGCACCGCCGTCGACCACCGTCGACCGCTCTCGGTCGGACTCTGTGCCAACGCGGCCGACATCTTTCCTGAGATCGGGACGCGGAAGGTCGTTCCGGATATCGTGAGTGACCAGACCGCGGCGCACGACCTCCGCGTAGGCTACATCCCGCAGGGCCTCTCCGTCGAACAGGCGGCGGTCGAACGAGCGCGGGACCTTCCCACCTATCTCGCCCGGGTCCGCGCTTCGATCGCCACCGAGGCGCGAGCCATCCTCGAGCTCCAGCGACGCGGTGCGCATGCGTTCGACTACGGCAACAATTTCCGAACCCAAGCACGGGAGGCGGGCGTTACCGAAGCCTTTGAGATCCCTGGGTACGTTCCCCGGTACATCCGTCCCCTCTTCGCCGTGGGCAGTGGGCCGTTCCGCTGGGTGGCCCTCAGTGGAGAACCCGAGGACATCCGTCGGATCGACCGGATGATCCTCTCGGAGTATTCGGACAACGCTCCGCTGTGCCGATGGATCCGTCTCGCTGGGGAGCACGTCGCGTTTCAGGGGTTGCCCGCCCGGATCTGCTATATGGGATACGGCGAGCGGGAGCGGTTCGGCCTCCTCGTCAATTCGATGGTGCGGGACGGCTCCCTGACGGCACCGGTCGCGATCGGTCGGGACCATCACGACACGGGCAGCGTGGCGAGCCCGTTTCGGGAGACCGAAGCGATGCGCGACGGGTCCGACGCGATCGCGGATTGGCCGATCCTCAACGCCCTCCTGAACGTCGCGAGTGGCGCCACGTGGGTGTCGGTGCACCACGGAGGCGGGGTCGGGATCGGGAACTCCATCCACGCGGGGCTCGTGGTGGTCGCCGACGGGAGTTCCGATGCCGCCCGACGGATCGCTCGGGTACTCCACAACGACCCCGGGATCGGGGTCGCCCGTCATGCGGATGCCGGATATCCGGAGTCGGTGGCGCTCGTCACGACCGCCCGGTTCCGCGTCCCGGGCTTGGGTGGCCCGACGGGCAAAGAGACATAGCGGGCCGCCGACTGGAGCGCCGATGACGCCCGCACCTACCGAAGCTCAAGCCGACCGTCTCGCCCGGAACGTCCTCCGCTCCCGTCTCGATCTCCAACCGAAGGAGAAGGTGATCATCGAGTCCTACCCGTCGTCGCTCGGCTGGGCCAACGGCTTCGTTCGAGAGGCCCGCCGGCGCGGCGCCTCCCCGCTCCTCCACTATGAGGACGAGAGCTCCTACTGGACCGCCATCGACGAGGGGCAAGCCCGACTCCTCGGGACTCCCGCGGACCACGAGATGGCCGCGCTCGCCGAGGCGGACGTGTACATTTACTTCTGGGGTCCGGAGACCCTGGCCCGTCGCTGGAAGCTCGACGAGGCCACGCTCGAGCAGTCGACGGCGTACAATTCCCGATGGTACGAAGTCGCCCGCAAGAACGGTGTCCGCGGAGCGCGCATGGGGATCGCGCGTGCGACCCCTCAAAATGCGAAGGCGTTCGGGGTTTCGTACCCGGCCTGGAGGTCCGAGCTCTACGCCGCGTCGACCCGGGACCTTCGTCCCCTCGTCCGACAGGCGGAACGACTCCGCAAGGTGCTCGAGAAAGGAGGCGCCGCCCGGCTCACTCATCCGAACGGCACCGACCTGCGCTTCGCCCTGGCCCAGCGCCCGATGCGCGAGAGCCTCGGACGGGTCACCCCGGCCGAGATCAAGACCCGGTTCGGTATGATGGCCTCCATCCCGGAAGCGCTCGTCTACATCTCCGTCGACGAATCGACCGCCGAGGGAACCGTCGTCGCCAACCGCGCGACCCGTCAGGGCGGTACGCCGCGCGAGGGAGGACGCTGGGTCATGAAGGACGGTCACTTGACCGAGTATCGCTATCGGACGGGGGGCAAGGAGTTCCGGGCTACGTACGACGCCGCTCCGCGGGGGAGGGACCTCCCCGCCCTGCTGGAGATTGGCCTCGACCCGAGCGTTCGGGTCAGCCCGCTGCTCGAGGAAAGTGAGCTGGGAGCGGTCTCCTTCGGCGTCGGTGGGAATGTCGGATACGGCGGAAAGACGCGGGCCTCGTTCATCGACTGGCTGACCGTGGGGGGCGCGGTGCTCTCCGTCAACGGCCGCACGATCGTCCGGGACGGACGCGTCGTCTAGGGTCCGCTCCGCCCCACGGAGACGGCCTAGCACGGCGTCCAAAGGATTCTGCCTCGGCTGGAACGGACCCTTATCTCGCGGGTCCCCGCTTTTCCCTCGTGACGGAGGAGTCCGTCCAAGGAGATGACACAGGAATTCCAGACGCGGCGTGGCGGAAGAAAGGGTGGGCTATTGGTGGTGGGGTTTGCGCTCCTCTGTGCGCTCGTCCTGGCCCCGGCCCTTACGGGAGCATCGAGTGCCGCCGCCCCGGCGGCGGCTCCCGCAGCGACGACGACCCAGTGGGCCTACGGGGGCCAAGGCCATTCGACCGGGACCCTCCAGATCGACGCGAGCACGATCACGTGGAACGCGAACTTCGGTTGGGCCGTGATCCTCACGGCCACGAATACCACTCCCACCACGGTCCAGCTCGAAGAGCAGCGCACGGTCGGGATCGACCTGACCACGACCCTGAGCGGGCCTAGCGTGAACGCGAGCTACACCTACCACGGAGCGGAGTCCGATCTGGCGTTCGTGAACCTGACCGACACGGCGACCGTCTTCGTGAACGGCACCCCTGTCCCGGCCTTGGGGCTGACCAATGAGTCGCTCCAGGTCCGCGCGGCCGTCGACCAGTCGATCCAGGCGGTCGTCCGGGGCCACTCGCACAGCGGCTGGTTGAACGTCTCGGGCGCGGCCCAGGGAACGGTGGCGTTCGCTCCGTCGCTCGGACTCCTCCCGCTCAACCTCTCCGGAGTGTCGATGTGGAACTCGAGCTCCACGGCCTCGCCCGCGGCGAGCTGGAACATCAGCTACGCATGGGCGGACCTCGGCTGGAACGGCACGACCCGGTCCGGGGCTGGCTCGCTCGTCGGCAACTGGACCGCCGACGGACCCGTGAGCCTCGTCGGCCTCCAGGTGGCCGTGGCCCATCCCTTCACCGATCACCGGGCCCGAACCGCGGTCATCCTGCTCATTCGGGGCCCGGTGGATGGGTATGACGGGTACCTCCTGGTCCCGCACGCGTTCGACCTGTTTGGTGGCGCGCCGCACGCCTTCGACTCGGTTGCCCTCGGGTCGGCCTCGGTCGGTTCGGGAGAGGGCGAGACGCTCTACGCGAGCCCGGGTGCCCGCGGACCCACGATCAGCGCGGCGGACAGCACCTTCGGCGCCTCGCCCGGCGCCACGAACGCGCTCGCCCAGCCTACCTCCGGTCCCTTCCCCGCCTCCAGCTCAGGGCCCGGCGCCACCGTCGAGGGTCAGCCGATGTCGGTCGCGGCCGCGCAGGCGGAATCGGCGTGCTTGGCCAATGGCTGTAGCGCCTCCGTCAGCGGAGCCCCGAGCGGACTGCTCGGGATCGCGGTGATCGCCCTCGCACTCATCGCGGTGGTCGGAACGGTCGGGGTCATCGAGTGGCGCGCCTACGCCCGACGCCAGTCATCGAGGGCCTTGGTCGGCGGGTATAGTGAGGCCTGGACCAACGGCGTTCCTCCCACCTCCGCCCAGGCTCCCCCGTCTCCGGGAAGTGCATCCAAGGGTCCGGAGGCGCCCCCGACCCGGCCGTAGGGGATCGCGTCGCCGCGATGCGCTGTTCGGCCCACCCGAACCCCTTCCTCCCCTTTCTTTCGGCCCGAGCCGTCACGCGTGATGCCCCGAGTTCAGCCGGACCTGGGCCCGGGCGAGGACCTCCCGGTCGGTCTCGTACGGTACCTGCTGCATCGCGTCCGAAACGCTCACCCACGCGCTGCGATCGAACAGGGGCTCCGGTCGAGCGGCCGATTCGTCCGTCGTGGCGAGGAAGAAGACGCTCGTCTTGTGGATGTTGACCCCGCGGACCGCGTCGTAGAACCGATAACTGACCTCGGCGACCTCGGGCCCCAGTTCGACCTCTCGGAAGCCCGTTTCCTCTCGGACCTCCCGGATCGCCGCGACCCCGAGCGACTCGCCGGGGTCGACGTGCCCTTTCGGAAGGGCCCATCGGTCCTCGTCTCGGTAGTGCAGGAGGAAGACGTTCCCGGTCGTGCGGTGGACGATGACGGCCCCCGCCGCCAGTTCGGGAACGATCGGCCGGTCCGCGCGGTAGCGCGGGTCCTGACGGGGCATGCACGGCCGACCGGGCGGTGGGCTATCAAGCCTTGGCCACGGCCCCCGCCCCCGGCCGAATGTTTATGGACCTGCGCGTCTCCGACCGGCCATGGACGGCGCGACCGGGGAGTTCCACGACCTCGTTTCGCTCGTCCGGGCCAAAGGCGAGCGGAACGGCCCCAAGGTCGCCCTTCGGTTCGCCGGTCGGGAGATCACCTACGCCGAACTCGACCGCGAGAGCGACCGGATCGCGAACGGTCTCGCGCGTTCGGGGATCGGACCCGGCGACAGGGTCGCGGCGCTCCTGTTCAACTCCCCCGAATTCCCCCTTTTCTGGTTCGGCCTCGCCAAGCGCCGCGCCGTCCTCGTACCCCTCAACACGGGCCTCAAGGGCGAGATCCTCCGGTACGAGCTCGCCGACAGCTCCCCCCAGGGGTTGGTGATCGACCAGCGCCTCTGGGAAGCCTACGCGCCACTTCGGGACGCCCTCGCGATCCCGCGGGAATGGGTGCTCCCGGACCCGAGCGGCAGCCCAGCGGGGGAGTCGGCCGGAGTTCCTTCCTTCACATCGCTCTCGACCGCCACGGGCGGCGAGATGCTTCCCGCCCCGAATCCGTCCGACCCGGCCTCGATCATGTACACGAGCGGCACCACCGGACCGCCCAAAGGGGCGATCATCCCCCACGAGAAGACGCTGCGGACGCCGTTCGAGATCGGGCGTCGGAGCCGGCTGTCCTCCGACTCCGTCCTGTTCACGGCGCTCCCCCTGTTCCACTGCAACGCGCAGGAGATGACGGCGCTCACCGCCCTGACCTATGATGTGACGGCCGCCTTTGACGACCGTTTCCACGCGTCGACGTACTGGGAGACCGCGGCCCGGATGGGCGCGACGCACGTCTCCCTTCTGATCTCCATGATCAACGTCCTGTTCAAGCAGCCCGACCGGCCGACCGATCGGACCCACCAGGTCCGCACGGCGCTGACGGCCGGGGCCACCAAGGCCGTCTGGCCGGAGTTCGAGCGGAGGTTCGGCCTCACCATCGTGGAGCTCTACGGGATGACGGAGTGCGGCTGCACGACCCTCATGAACCCGCCGGAGGCGATCCGGGTCGGCTCCGTGGGGACCCCGCTCGGGTTCGTCGAGGCGGACGTGGTCGACGACGACGACCGGCCCGTTGCGAACGGGGTGCGGGGCGAGCTTGTCGTCCGACCCCGGGCGCCCTACACGATGTTCCAGGGGTACCTAGGAAAGCCGGAAAAGACCGCCGAGTCCTGGCGGAACCTCTGGTTCCATACGGGCGACTTCGTCACGCGGGACGTGGACGGGTACTACTATTTTGTCGACCGGAAGAAGGACGTCATCCGCCGCCGGGGCGAGAACCTGGCTCCCTACGACGTCGAGTCGGTCCTGAACCGGCACCCCCTCGTCTTTGAATCGGTCGTGGTCGGCGTCCCGAGCCCGCTGGGGGAGGAGGACGTGAAGGCCTTCGTGCAGCTGAAGCCCGGCGCCGCCGTGCCGGCTCGGGAACTCTTTGAGTTCTGCGCCGTTGAGCTCCCCTTCTTCATGGTGCCGCGGTACATCGAGTTCATCGAAGAGATCCCGAAGACCGCCAACCAGAAGTCCCAACGCTACCTGCTACGCGGCCGGAGGGGAGGTGAGGAGTACGACCGGGAAGCCCTCGGCCTCACCCTCCGCCGTCCCTAGGACCGACCTCCCTGGGCGCCCGGGGGTCATCCTCGACACGAACATCCTCTTCTTGGTGATCCGGGCCGGCTTTCCCCTTGAGGAGGAGGTCGACCGACTAATGCCGGGAGCCCGGCTCCTTCTGCCGGCGTCGGTGGCAGCGGAATTGGACGGTCTCGCCAAGTCACTGACCCCCGGGGCTATGGCGGCCCGGGCGCTCGCCGAGCGGTACCCGATCGTCCCCACCCGCGCGGGGGGGGACGAGGGGGTGATGGAAGCGGCGCTCGCGGCCCGCGCCGGGGTCGCCACGGCCGACCGCGAGCTGCGACGGCGGCTCGCACAGCGCGGAATCGCGGCTCTCGTACCTCGTGATCGCCACCGGCTCGAGCTCGTTGTCGGCCGGCCCCCTCCCGCTCGCGGGGTCGCTCCGGCTCGGCGAGCCTCGCCCCGGGCGGGAACGGTTAAGAAGCGCGCCCGAGTCGTGCGGTAGCCTCTCAGAAAATGCGCGACGACGACAAGATGCTGGACCTGCCGCCTGTCTTCGGCAGCGGCATCATCGGCGTGTGCGACATCTGCGGCACGCGCCAGGCCGTGGTCGTCCTCAGCAAGGAGCGGTTCAAGCTGTGCGTTGTCGACTTCCTGAACAAGACCTGGCTCAAGACCACCCAAAAGCCCGGTGCCCCGCTGCCGCTGTACCGGAGCGAGCGGATCTGGTTCCCCTCGGACGCGGCGAAGGACGGACGCGCGCCCGGCATCGCGCTAACCCCCACGAAGGCGACCCGCCATCCGGGGATCCTGATCACACCGGACGTTTACGGCATCACGACCACCCTGCTGGACGGGGCGATCCGATTTGCCCGCGAAGGGTTCGAGGTCCTGGTGCCCGACGTGGCCAAGACCGATTCGATCGGTACGGGCCACCACCTCGCGCTGCGGAGCGGGGTCCGGGTCCGGGGGGGGATCCGAACCTCCGGACGAAAGGTCGAATCGTTCACCTCCCTCTACGAGGAGGCGCTCGCCTACTTGCGCACTCGGGAGATGGTCTATACGAATAAGACGGCCGTCTTCGGAGTCTCATACGGGGCCAGCCTCGCGCTCAGCCTCGCGGCCCGCGATCACCGGCTGGGAGCCGTGGTCCTCGCGTACCCCATGCCCGTCCAACCCCCCGAGCTCTCGCGCTTGGTCACGGCTCCGCTCCTCTACGTCGGGGGCACGTCCGACCGTTGGTCGTCCCGCGCCCGTCATCAGCTCGATTCGGCCCGCGGCGACGCGAAGTCACCGTTCCAGTTCGAGGACATCCCCAACGCACGTCACGGCTTCCTCTCGCGAGACCTCTCGGCCTACGACCTGCCGATGGCCGAACGAGCCTGGACCCAGATCCTTGTCTTCCTGAAGCGGCAGCTCCTCCCGCCGCCGCCCAAACCGCCCGCCGCTCCGCCGACCAAGGCGGTGCAGGCGGCGACGACCGCCGACGCGAAACCCTCGATCGTCCCCACCGCCACCGTGACGGCCGGCGCGGTGAAGCCGGCTCCGGCCGCCTGACCGGGACGGCTCAGTCGGCGACCGGGATCCCCGAAGCGGTCTCGACCAGCTCCTTCGCCGCGCGGGTGAATCGCAGGGCTTTGGCCAGATTGCCCTGGACCTTGAACGTCCCGTCCAGGAACGGCCTAACGGGGTCGAGCTCACGACGGAGCAGCTTCGTCCAGTTCTCCGGGGTTCCTTCGAAGACGAACTCGGCGGCGACCGTGCGCCCGTCGGGTTGGAACTCCGCCGTCCGGCAGGCTCCGTGCGCGAGCTGGAGGCGGATCCCGGGCGCGGGAGCTTCGGAGCCGGCCGTCCGAACGAGGAAGAGGATGTCGGCCTCCCAGGCCTGGGCCGCTTCCCGAAAGGCCGGGCTCTCGTTGAGGGCCGCCCGGAATGCATCGGCCCATTCGGGAGACGGGAAGCGCATGCGCACCGCACCCTCTTGCGCCATATAATCGGCCGGAAACCGGACGCTACGGGTACTCGTAGAACCCACGCCCGGTCTTGCGGCCCAGGTGGCCCGCCTCGACCAGGCGGCGCAGCGAGGCAGCCGGACGGTACTTCGGGTCCCCGGTGGCGTGCTGGAGCGTCTCGCACACCTCGAGGGAGATGTCGAGGCCGATCAGGTCCGCGAGCTCGAAGGGTCCCATCGGCATCCCCGCCCCGGACTTCATCGCGAGGTCGATGTCCCGCGCGGAGGCGATTCCCTCGTCGAGGGCGAACGCGGCTTCGTTGAGGACCGGCAGGAGGAGCCGGTTCACGAGGAACGCCGGCGATTCGCGGACGCGGATCGGCAGCATCGGGAACCGGTGGTTGCGCAGGGTCTGAAGGAAGTCGATCGTATCGGTCAGGACGTCCTCCCGGGTGTCCACCCCCCCGGAGACCTCGATCAGGGGGAGCGTGATCGGCGGGTTGAAGAAGTGGGTGACGAGCGTCTCGCGAACGTGGCGGAGCCCCTTGGCGAGCGACGTGACCGAGAGCGAGGACGTGTTGGACCCGATGACCGCGTGGTCCGGCACGACCGTGTCCAGCGCTTCGAGCACGGTCCGCTTCACGTCCGCGCGCTCGAAGACCGCCTCGACGACGAAGTCGACGTCGGCGAAGGCGGAGTAGTCGGTCGTTCCGCGGACCCGGGCGACGATCTCCTCCCCCCGAGCCCGGCTCACCTTCGGCGCGAGCTTCTCGCGGACCCGTCCCTTCTGAACTTCGGTGAGCTCGAGTCCCAAGCCCTCGATCCGTTCGATCTCCTTCTCGGCCCGGCGGGCGTGGAACTCCACGAGCTCACCGACGAATCCCCGGACCTTCGCCAACCCCTGCTCCACGTGCGCTGCGTCGACGTCCTTGAGGACGACCTCGATGCCGTTGAAGGCGAGGAGCTCGGCGATCGCGGCCCCCATCGTACCCGCCCCCACGACCCCGGCCTTCGCTACGCGCATGATGACCTCCGGCTCCGGAATCCCGAGGACCCTACATAACGCGGGCGGAGCCCGGCCCGAGCGTCAGTGGGACGGTGTGGCCGATGCACTGGCGCCATGGGTTGCCACCCCTACCACCGCGGGTGCTGCCGCGGCGAATGGGGCCGCGCCCGGCCGGACCGCGGCCGGGGTCCGCGCCATCGGAAGCCGCATCCCCCGGGGCGGGTCGCGGGCGATGCCGAGCTTCTCGCTCACGAAGTGACGCACGTCGTAGAGGTAGAGGTTCCCGTAGGGGCAGTCGCTCGCGCAGTCTCCGACCCCGCAGCACTTCGAGCTCCGGTACGAGCCCTTGGTCCGGAAGTACCCGACCATGTCCACGAGCCCGACCGGACAGCCCTTGGCGCACTCCATGGTCCTGCACGCCTTGCAGACCTCCTTGTCCCGCACCTTGAGCCGGAAGAACCCGAGCCGCGAGAAGGCCGCGCTGATCTGACCGGTGTAGCACCAGCCCATCGTGACGCAGTTGTAGTTGCCGGTGTAGGGGATCGTGACGAAGAGCACGTACCAGAGGATCCCGAAGTAGAGCGCGAAGAGGAAGACCGTGGGGTCGGCTCCCCCGACGGTCCAGTTGAGGAGACCCTGCTGATCGTAGTACGAGGCGAGCGACGCGACGACCAGCGAGCCCATCGCGAGACCGGTGGTCGCGGTGTACGCGGTCGAGAAGCGGCTGCCGAGGTACTTGCGCGCGACCGGCGCGGTCCGATTGAACGATTTCATGGCGTCAATCGCCGTCCCCTGGTACATCAGCGGGGCGGTGCAGAACACCGAGCAGACCACCCGTCGGCCAAACAGGAAGGTGAGGGACCCTAGGATCGCATACGTCAGAAGCAGGGCGACAAAGACCGAGGTCGCGAGGGGTGCCGAGCCGATGCCCATGCTCCATCCCAGGACGGGGACCGTCGTCCCGGACGGAAGGCTCGGGAACATCGAGGCGTAGTAGATGCTCGGGAAGTAGACGGCCGCAAGCCCGTACGACCCCATCATGAGGCCGAGCCGGATCTTGAGCTCCCGTTGCTTCGTCTCCCGGTACTTGAACACGACCAGGGCCCCCATCTCGACCCCCATCATTGCGAGGAACCAGGTCGAGCCGGTGACGAGCGCGACGAACCAGAACCCGTTCCAGAACGCGTTGCTGACGACCGTCATCGCCGGTCCGCTCAGGGGGAGGGATGGGAGGGCCGCGAGGTAGCTCGCCGGGGAGATCTGCACGTCCAGGAGGGCCCCCATGAACACCTCCGCGACGAAGATCCCGAAGAGGAGCGCGAACGCCCAGCGCGGGTGGAGCTGCCAAGGAAGGCTCGCGGTCGCGTGGAACCGTTCGTGGGCGACTACGGCATCAAAGAAGACGACCATCTCGGCCACCACGCTGACGACGAACAGCAGGTCACTGCCGTAAGCGAGCCAGAGGAAGAGGCCCGCCATCATCGCGCCGTAGACCGCGAGCAACCGCACGAGATAGGTCGCGAAGGCGGGCGTCAGCTGACGGTGCTGGTAGATGAACTCCATGAGGTAGACGAAGAGGGCGATCATCAGCGCGCTGGAGAGGTAGATCGACCACGCGTCCCACGTCGCGTACGGCAACGCCGGGGGCGAGAGGAACATGATCACGGACTGAGTGAGCAGCACGATGAGCAACGGCCGGGGGATCCGGTCCCGGAGCAGGAGCGTCGTCAGCACCATCTCCCCGGACATGGAGAAGAGGAACCACGGCGAGGCGACGACAGCATTGAGGAACGACTCCCACCCCGCCGCCCCGCGGCCGACGGAAGCCGGAAGGCTCCCGGCCGCAAGCCCGAAGACCCAGCCCATCAGGAACTCGTTGAGCAGGACCAAGAGGATGACCGAGAGAAGGAAGGGGGTCGAGAGGCCGGCGGGCGGAGCGGGCGTGGCCCCCTCGGTCGCGTCCCGCCGGACCACTTCGCGGAGGTAGGCCGCAAACGTGACGACCACGCTGACCGACATGACGGCGCTCGCGATCCAGAGTCCCGCGATGAGCCCGGATTCGCCCGGACGGAGGTAGTAGGCGAGAGCGCCCAGGAGCATGCCGACCATCATCAGGAGCAGGAAGAGGACGACACCGGCCCGCAGGATGCTCCGGGTCGTGGCGGCCCACTTGATGAGGACCGCCGTAACGGCCACCATGCCCGAGGCGATGAGGCCGAGGAGGAGGACCGCGAGGTCCGAGGTCACGACCATGCGGGAGTCGGCCTCCTGGAGCCGGTCGACGTCATGGGCTTTCGAGATGGGGTGCGCTCGAGGTCGGCGGGTTCACGGCGTGGTGCGCCGGGGTCGGTTCTCCTGCGAGCCCGACGGAGGTGACGCTCGCGCTCGTCGCGGCCGTTGTCGATGGTGCCAGCCACGAGAAGGCCCGGTCGGGAGCCATGGAGACCGCGACAGCGAACCCTCCCAGCAGGATGTACTCGAAGGCCCATCGGAGATAGAGAGCGACGCCGCCCACCGACCCAGTGCCGGTCGCTCCCCAGGAAGCAGGGGCTCCCGCCGCCGCAAGGATCTGGTTTACGAGGCTGTCCACGCCCCACGCGGGGAGCGGCGGAGGGACCCAGAGGACGAGGAGGAGCCCTGCCAGCAGGATCACGCCGGGAACCACCCAGCCGAGCCCTTGACGGGTCCGGTGCATCGCAGCGTAGGTGGCGGTCGGGAAGAGGGCGGCCGCGATCGCGAGCCCGGCGACCAGTTCATGCTGGACCACCCACTGGAACCAGTAGCCCGCTCCGGCGGTCGACGGATTGATCGTGGTCCATTCGGCGAGGACGGCGAGCGCCCAGACCACCCCAGCGCCGAGCAGCAGGACGCGGAGAACGCCTCCTACGAGGAACCGACCGTCCACCCGACGTGACGCCGGGTCCCCGACCCCTTCGCCCCCTCCGTCCGCACGGCCAAACAATCCAGCGTAGACGACCAGCAACATCTCCTGGGCGAGGAGGGCGACCCAGACCAGGACGATCTGGAAGACCCCGAGATACCAGTTGTTGAGCAGAAGGTTCGACGCGCTCGTCCCGGACGCTTGGGCGACGAGCCCCACGCCGGCGGTCGCCGCGGCCGTCGTGGAACAGCACGCTCCGAGGGTCACGAGGCTGATCATGGCGGGAGTGAGGCCCGCTAAGGCCCCCACGGCGGTCGAGGGGCCGCGGCCCCGCTGCGGTCTGACCAGGCGGACCGCCAAGAGGAAGGCGACCGTCATCCCATACCCCACGCCGATCCCGACGACGATCATCGCGAAGGTCGCGAAGAATGGCAGGGATACGACGCCCCACGGCGCCACGACCAGAAGACCGGGGTAGTTCCAGGAACCGGCGGTCCCGCCCCAGACGGTGAAGAACGAGTATCCCCCTCGGATGTCGCCGAGGACGACCATCCCCCCGAGAAAGAGCGAACCGAGGACGTAGAGAAGACCGAAGAAGACCACTCCGCCCCGCGCGCTCGAACGACGGATGAAGGTGCGGATCTCCCTCAGGGTAAGGAGGCCCACCGGGTCGAATCGCGGTACCGCCGCCATCGGCGGGGCACCGAGTCGTCCGAGGATTTAAGTCAGGTCGGTTGGGACACCTACTACGGGCCGTAGTAAGGGAGGGCGAGGGTCAAGGCCCTGGTCTTCGGCGGCTCAGTTCGGTCATCAGTTGGTCGTACTGCTCGCGGGTGATCTCCCCGCGGGCGTAGCGCTGTCGAACGGTCGATACCGCCCGGTCCCCATACGCGTGTCCGTTCCCTCCACCGCGGCGCCCCCACATCCGCGACCAGAAGACGATACGGACGAGGAACATGACCAGCAGGAGCACGACGAAGACCGGGAAGAACCCGTATGCGAAGATCCCCGTAGGGCCCCCCGTGGAGGTCGGGCCGAGGCGGCCTGTCGAGTCCAAGAAGAGGACGACCAGCACGACCGCCACGAGCACGACAACGGTCGAAACCACCAGGAAGGGCCAGAGGGGCCGCGGCGGAGTGGGACGGTAGGGATCGTACACTCAACCGCTCGAGGGTCGGAGCCGATCCCCTCTATGTTAACGTACGCCCCGAGGTGATTCGGTGCGACGGCCGGGAGGGAACGTCTCCCGCCCGACCGACCGAAGGGTTAAGGTGGAGGGGCGGCTCGCTTCGCTCGCGCGGGGATGGCCCAGCCCGGTAAGGCGCAGGATTGCTAATCCTGTGGTGATTTCACCTCGGGGGTTCA